>ERZ1026796.1116-NODE-1116-length-18864-cov-2.710946_pt1 | contig 18864 bp, 14 predicted proteins | sample MGYA00520874_ERZ1026796 | MGnify/ENA primary metagenome ERZ1026796 (study PRJEB33270, sample SAMEA104284474) | anaerobic digester metagenome | biome: Anaerobic digester microbiome; feature: mesophilic sludge digester; material: Anaerobic digester biomass...
GTATGTAGAAAGAATGAATTGTCTATGATATTTTCTTGGTAGCAAAAAAGTACCGCTATTCAATCAAATCCAAAAGATTCCTGGCGACATACCATTTTGTGCCATTGTAAACCACAACTCCGTCCGACGTGACAGCCCTGCCATTGAGGTAGGCATAGCTCTTATTGCGAGGCACTCGCAGAACCTGATCTCCCTTCGTGACAACGAGGACAGCATTTTCGGGGTCTGTTGTGTCCGTAGCAACCTTAGCTCCTTTTTTGGCGAACATCGAGTTCGCATCCTGGAACAATTCAGAGGTTGCTTGGGCAAGATCGACATTCATTGTTCTGGCCATATAAAGAGCGATATCGGTATTCCTCACAAGGCCAGTCATCCTTTGCCCAAAAGGATCGTAGCAGTATAGCACCACATCCTCGCCCGTGTGGCCATTCGTGGTATACCCGATTTTTGCCCTGCTTCCAACCATTGGTCCGACAGTATAGTTCATTGAGCCAGCTTTCGTCTTGCCGATCGCTTCGACTTCTTCATCGGTCAGATTCGCGATCCCAAGATACAGGCTTACTGTCTGACGAATTGCAGGTGCCTCTGCGGGTTCATAGATGCCACCAAGAACCACGTCGATATTATTGTAGACGATCTGTTCGGCGAGGTTGTCGTAATTCGAACGCGATACATCGTGCGCGCTGAAGTCAGCCGGAGTAGCATGCATGAATTCGCTGGTTGAGATGATGCCAGTCGAACGGCCGCTCAACCTAGCAGCTTCCAGAATAGTGGCTACTGGACGCTGTGCCTCATACTCAGGAATCTCGACCCCAGGAAGTACATAGGATTTACCGATCGAAGCGATGTTGCCAGTCTGGGAAGCCCATCCTGTGGCATACGCCGAACCAGCCGGGGCCGAATCGGCGATGGTCCCATCTGAGTTCCATGTGCTCACTAGACCGCATGCAATGGCATCTAACGCAAGCGGCTCACCCTTATAGAATCGAGCCAATGTAGTGCCAGCGACGCTCATTCCGTCGGGGATAAGCATTATCACGCTCTGTGCAAAGGCTTGCATTCCTGCAAGAAAGATCAGCACAGAAAGGATAATGCCCTTCTCTTTGTTTCTTCTCATAGCTATTCCCTCCTTATGGTTCAAGCTTGAGATCACAATAGGTTATAAAAGTTAGATTGATGTTTGATTTCGATGAGAATTTGATGAAAAATAACCGCAGTCCAAAAGAAAGCGTCCAAAGAGCTCGAGCTATATCAAGGGCTCACAAGGTAGCGGATAATAGCGGAATAGATTATCCGGTGTCTACTCAGCGGGCTTCATTGCCTAGGGTCAAACTCACAGCAAAGCTGACGCACATTTGGCAGAAGAAAGTGAAAGGTACCTGCGCAGACTTTGTTTGCGCAGGTACCTTGGTTTGTCCCTGTCTAGAGCTTCCCCATAATCAGTCCCGAATCAAAGGTTCTAACACAAGCCAATTCTCTCTGATCGATGTTCACTTCAAGCTCAATTTCCAGAAACTACCTTCTCCCAGTCAGCGCGAACCTGAGCCAAAAGCTCTGGTTCGGCGGCAAGGCGATAACCAAGGTAGGCCATGATCTTCGAGGCGTTTATAAGGGCTTCATTGCCTTCCGGGCTCTTTGTTGCGATGGCGTATTCCCTTGAGTGGCCCGCTACATCTGCTGGAGCCACGGGTAGCCCAAAGATCAATGCGGGAATTTGCGATGAGGCGGTACCGAAATCGGTCGATCCGCCAGCTGGATCCCAAGGTCCAACTTTCTTTGCGTTATCAATACCGAGCTCTTTCATAACCTCATCGGCGATATCCATAAAGCTCGGAACATTGACGACATTGTCGTATTGCTTAATTTCACTGATGGTAAGTTTGGTTTCGCTCATCATGGCTGCGCCTTGTGCAATATTGTAGACTCGTTGCACCACAGTATTTAGGTATGGTCGCTCAAGGCCACGTACATAGAAGCGCGCCGAAGCCTTTTCTGGCACGACATTAGCCGCAGCTCCGCCGTTCGTGACAATGCCATGGATGCGGATATCAGATTTGACATGCTCGCGAAGGAACTCCGTGCCCATGAACATCAGCATGACTCCGTCGAGCGCACTGCGTCCTAATTCGGGGCTGGCAGCCGCGTGACTCGCTTTTCCTTCATATGTAAAATCGACCAAGTTTAGAGCGAGGCTCTTTGATCCGATTGTAGGCTCCCCTGAACCAGGATGCATCTGCATACCAACATCAGCGCGCTTAAAAAGCCCTTCTGCCGCCATGGGCAGCTTACCACTGGTTGTTTCCTCTGCGGGGCATCCAAATACGATCACTTTGGCGGGAATTGATCCAAGATTCTTAGCTAGCGCCACCGCTGCACCTACACAGGAAGTGCCAATAATGTTGTGTCCACAGGCATGGCCTACTTCTGCAAGCGCATCATATTCGGCTAGGAAGGAGATTGCCGGGCCGTTTCCGCCCGCGTTTTCATAGGTCGCGATAAAAGCAGTCTCAAGGCCGGCTACACCTTTTTCAATCTTAAAGCCATTTTGCGCGAGGTAGCCCGTAAGCAGCTCTACCGCCTTATATTCCTTGTTTCCCAGCTCTGGATTGTCGTGGATGAAGTCGGACATCGCAATAAGATCCGGCGAAATTCGATCCACCGTAGCAGCGATATTCTCTTTTGGCCCGGCTGCGACAAATGAAATCGCCAAGAAGCCCACAACAATAAAAGCTATAACCCTCATTTTCTTTTGCATGATGATCCTCCTCCTTTGCGGCATTCTGTATTCTTTTGTAGTACTGCTGCATAAAAGACTATTTCACAAGATGAGCGAGCTGTAAACATAGGCAAGCAAAATATCCGCTATCTATCATGGAAATCCCGAAAATCCAATAAATTCCGTCGAATGATTTTTGTCCATCATAATGGACAATAGCTTGCAAATTATGGTTTTGTCCATCATAATGGACACTGGAGGCGCACCCTAATGAACATCATTCCTCGCCCAAGGTATATTGATAGAATTCGCCCTTACATCGGTACAAAACTTATCAAGGCGATCATTGGTCAGCGGCGTGTAGGGAAAAGTTATATCCTTCTTCAGCTTGCAGAATATCTTCGCAATGAGCATCCTGATTGGTTCATACTGCATATCGATTTGGAACAACTCGAATGGCGGCATCTCAGAACAGGTGAAGACCTTGTCCGCGAAGTCATGTCGAGGATCCCCTATGATGCTCAAATTGGCCGACAAGTTTCGATCGCGCTTCTTCTTGATGAGGTACAGCAATTGAAGAATTTTGAAATTGCTGTACGCGGATTTGCTGCGGATGATCGTTTTGATGTGTATATTTCTGGATCGAATGCTGATCTGCTTTCAAGCGATATTGCAACATTGTTTGCAGGAAGGGCTATCCGCATCGAGGTGTTCTCCCTTACCTATGATGAGTTTTTGACTTTTCATCGTCTTGAAGACAATGATGAGGCACTCAATAAATTTTTGTACTGTGGTGGCTTGCCATTTCTTGCAAATCTGCCGTATGACGATGTCGTGTTTCGCGAATATTTGAGCGCAGTGCTCGATTCTGTAGTATTGAAAGATGTGGTTGACCGTTATGGTATAAGAAGTCCGTCGCTCCTAGAAAGGATTCTTGAATTTATTGCAGACAATATTGGAAACCCCACCTCGGCGAGGAATATTGCCAATTACCTAAGAAGTATACGGATTGATGCGTCGCCACAATCGGTGCTCGATTACTTGGGATATCTTACTCGATCGTTTGCGCTCCTGCGATGCCCTATTGAAAATGTGGGCGGCAAAAAGGTACTTGAAGGAATCGCTAAGTATTATTTTCAAGATCTAGGATTGCGATCAGTCGTCCATAACAGCACAAGCTCAGATATCAGCAAGATCATTGAAAATGCTGTATTTATAAGGCTCCTTGCGGATGGCTGGAAAGTCTCAACGGGTCGAATAGGCGAGCGCGAGGTCGATTTTATTGCCGAAAAGGGACAAGGGCGCTGCTATATTCAGGCTACGTATCTCATGCCAGACAAAGCAACTAAACAAAGAGAGTTTGGAGCGCTTGCAGAGATTGAAGGCGGCTGGCCTCGCTTTGTAATTTCGATGGATCCTATCGTCCACGATTGGCAGGGGATTCATCATATTAGGCTCAGAGATTTTCTACGCGATGGACTCTTGGCAAATCGATAAATATACTCTTACATGCTCGATGACCGTGAGAGTCCCAGAAATCAGATCAGTTTGGAGTTTTTACATCTTTAGCACCGAGAGCCCTTTATTCCAATATCCCAAAATTGTGTCCATCTCCTTGTTCATTATGGAATCTGGCATTTTCAACTGTGGATTAGCGTCGTACCAGGCTAGCGAGCGCCGAATGCCCTCTCTAAAGGTAATCTGCGGGTTGAATTCAGGGACAAATCGCCGGATCTTGGAATTGTCGAATAGCACTGATACAGCCTTATCGCCAAGGAGCCCCGCTCCGCGCTCGGGATTTATTCTGGCAATGTAATCCGAAGGGACATGAACGATTCTCGGGCTGACTCCAAGCTCTTCTGCAATAATCGTGTGTATTGCATCCCAGGTGAGATGCTCATCTGAAGTAATATGAAAGGCTTCCGAAAGCGCAGTGGGGTTTCCGATGAGCCCTACAAGGCCCACCGCAAAGTCCGATGCATGTGTGAGAGTCCATAGAGACTGACCATCTCCCGGCACTATTATTTCTTTGCCATTGAGCATCCTCCACGCAAGGCCATAACCCGCGGAGCCAAAACATCCTGGTATCCAAGCATTGTCGTAAGTATGCGAAGGCCGCACGATCGTATACGGAAAGGAATGCGTGTGTCCGCTTTCCATTAAGACCTTTTCGCAGGCTGCCTTTAGACGCGCATATTCCCAAAACGGGTTTTCGAGAGGTGTTTCTTCGGTGATAATTGGGGTTAGGGAAGGTTTTTTATACGCTGAACAGCTGCTTATGAATATATATTGATGGGTGATATCCTTAAAAAGCTGTATATCGGCTTCGATATGTTTGGGCTCGAATCCCAGGAACTGAACGACGCTATCGAAGCACAGCGATCCAATGGCTCTTTTTACGGCCTCTGGCTGCCTGATGTCCGCTCTCAAGACTTTTACTTCTCGTCTTTCCTTTTCCGGTCTGTTTCCTCTGTTAAGATGAAAGACCTCGAAGCCCTTTCTGAGCGCTTCGTTTGTACAAGCCGATGAAATATTGCCGGTTCCCCCTATGAATAGTACACGCATCTCATTTCCTCATTTTGATAAAAAATTTTATTGACAACTGACGTCTTACAACGTAATATTTATAGGAACTCTTTTGTTTTGTCAAGGAAATTCACTATAGGAGAGAATTGATGTTCGAATTTGTCCATCAAGAAATCGCCGAGAAAAAACTCCGTGTTCGTAAATTGCTACAGGAACTCGAGCTAAATGCTGTATATCTCAAGAAAAGCTCCAATTTTTCTTGGATTACGGGAGGCGGCTACAATATTGTTGGTATAGCTACGGAGATGGGCGTTGCTGGAGCCCTCATCACAGCCGACCGTGAATTCATAATATGTAATAATATCGAAGCACCGCGGATGGAGAAAGAGGAGCGCCTTACCGAGCAGGGTTATGAGATTATTTCCTTCCCCTGGTATGATGATCAGGAAGCATCGATTGTCAATTCTCTATCCGGTGGCAAATTCGGTGCCGACCATGCTTTTCCAGGCTCCTTAGACATTTCCAGCAAGATAAATCCCCTTCGCTATTCCCTGACACAATGGGAAATTGATCGTTATCATCGTCAAGCCCTTGATACGGCACGGATTGCGGAGGAAACCGCTCTTTCAATTAAGCCTGGCGATGAAGAGAGGGCTGTTATAGGCAGGCTTTCGGAAAAGCTCTGGAGCCAAGGCATGGATTTCATTGTTGCCTTCTGCGCCGCGGATGAACGCATTTCTCTCTTTCGCCATCCTATTGCCACGGATAAAAAGATCGAAAAGCGCGCGATGATCAGCGTCAATTCCAGAAGGCGCGGGCTTATCGTCTCGATAACGCGTTTCATTCAGTTTGGAAAGGTGCCTGTCGATCTCAGAAAGCGCTATGAGGACAATGTCTATGTCGATACAGCGATGATGACAGCCACGATCCCGGGTCGACCTGCTTCAGAGGTCTTCGAAGCAGCCTTGCGTGCTTATGCCGAAAAAGGCTATCCAGAAGAATACAGGCTCCACCATCAGGGAGGCGCAATTGGCTATATGGGCAGAGATTACAAAGTGACTGCACAAACCAGGGAGATCATTCGGGAAAACCAAGCCTTTACCTGGAATCCATCGATTACGGGAGCTAAAAGCGAAGATACGATGCTTGCCACAAAGAATGGTCCAATTGTCCTCTCCGAACCCTCGATTTTTCCTGTGCTCATGATGGAGAGAAATGGCTATGTATTCAAAAGGCCGGACATCTTGGAACTATAAGAAGGAGGTGTCTGCCTGCGAAGAGAAAAAAGGAACTGTAAGAAGGGGCGCTTCGCCCTAAAACATTGAATAGCAACTTTTAGGAGGGGACTAAAGTCCCCACAACATATTTAAGGAGGTTTCCTATGAAAGCAAAAAAAGCCGTGCTTTTGATTTCTGTGCTCTTGCTTCTTAGTACCTTATGCCTTGGAGCGCAGCCAAAGGAAAAATTCCCCACAAGGGAGATCGAAATCATGGTGCCATGGGCTGCCGGCGGAGCTACTGATCTCATGGTGCGGATTTTCTCACCGGTGATCCAGAAATATCTTGGCGTCCCGATTCTCATCACCAACAAGCCAGGAGGGGCTGCGGTTCCAGGTTATGTGGAAGCTATGACAAAAAAGCCCGATGGCTATTACCTGGTAGCATGGGCGACGCCATCCATAACCGTTACGCATATGCAGAAGACTCCCTATGATGCCAACAGCTTCGAGCCGATCATCAACATAGTCACTGCACCAGTGTGGTTCTTAGCCCCAGCTTCTTCTCCTTACAACAACCTAAAGGATCTTGTGGAAGATGCAAAAAAGAAGCCCGGAAGGATCAATCTAGGAAATGCCGGGGCGGGCGGAGGTACCCATATGATAGCGCTGGCCTTCGAATCGGCCGTCGGGGTAAAGTTCAATCATGTACCGTACTCGGGAGGAGCGCCAGCAGTTACCGCAGCTGTCGCGGGGCAAGTCGATGTAATTACCTGCGGGCCCCCAGAGGGCGTGCCGCAACTTGCTGCTGGTCAGCTTAAATGTCTCGGAGTTTTCTCTGAAAAGCGGCTCGAGGAATTCCCTAACTACCCTACAGCCAGGGAACTTGGGTATAATTTCGCCATGGGACAATGGAGAGGGCTTGCGGCTCCCAAAGGAACAGATCCCGAGCGCATAAAGATAATCCACGATGCCTTCAAGGCGGCAATGTCCGATCCTGAAGTCATAAAGCTTGCTCAGCAATCGGGCTTATTGTTCGATTACCGCAACACCGAGGATTTCAAAAAGCTTATCCAGGAAGAAGATGCCTATTATATGAAGATCGTGAAGGAAAACAAACTGGGGAGCAAGTACTGAGAATACATGACAGGAGAGCGGGATATATCCGGCCAGGCCATGATTGTGATGTTTCAAGTAATCCCGGCATTATAGGGCTTTGAGCCGCCGCGGCGTTGGCCGGAATGCTCTCTGGTAGCATTTTGTGCACAGAGATTGCTCTCTATATTAGCATCTCATACACATGGTCAATTTGGAGGATTTCATAAGAATGGCCAAGGCAGACATAGTATTAGGAATAATTTTTGCGGCTCTTTCTATAGTATTCTATATTGGAACTCTTTCTTTTCCGAAATTTAGCATTGGTATAAATCCCAAGGTTTATCCGCTCTTCATCATTATCTCTACTTTTGCGCTCTCAGTGATGCTAATGGTTCAAGGTATTATTAAGCTCCGAAAAGAAAGACCGCCTTCCACAAAGACATCCGCAGAGAAAGGTATCTCAAAACCTAGCTCTTGTGATGTAAGCCTTCCGAAGGGCAAGACAGCTCTAAAACTCATCGCCTTGGCCATTGTTATACTGGCCTATGTAATTGGTTTCGAACCTCTAGGCTATATAATCCTAACTCCGCTCTTAATGGCCTTTACGATGTACCTCTTTGGTGAAAGAAAGCCGCTCCGAATAATCGTTGTATCTATACTCGTTCCGGTAATCCTATATTGGGTTTTTCGGACTGTGTTCAGGGTACCCCTGCCGCGTTCTATTATCTGGTAAGAGGAAACCTACCATGACAGCAATAATCAATGCGCTTCTCTATGTCCTCGCAAACTTGCATTTCCTTATAATTGGCGTGGCTGGAGGTATCATCGTGGGGGCGATCCCCGGCTTGTCCGGATCCACGGGTATAATTCTCATGTTGCCTTTTCTGATCTACATAGATCCGCCCGCAGCTCTAATCATGATGAGTGGACTTTTTTGCGGTTCGATGTTCGGAGGTTCAATCGCATCTATCCTTGTTTCGACACCTGGCACACCTTCTGCGGCAGCAACAGCGCTCGATGGTTATCCACTTGCCAAGAAGGGAGAGGCAGGAAAGGCGCTGGGTGTTTCCTTGGTTGCTTCAACATTGGGCGGCATATTTTCCACTCTCTGCCTAATCTTTCTTTCGCCCCAGCTTGCAAAGATTGCCCTTAAATTCGGGCCCCCCGAATATTTTGCGCTCATGATTTTCGGGCTGACAATAATGGCGAGCGTTTCCTCGGCATCGCTGACTAAGGGTTTCCTATCGGGCTTCTTTGGACTTCTGCTTTCGATGGTCGGCTTGAATCCCACACTGGGCACCGAGCGCTTTACCTTCGGAGTTACACGACTTCTCACGGGCTTTTCTATGATGCCAGTACTCATCGGTCTCTTTGCGGTCTCCGAAGTCTTTGCCCAGTTGGAACTTATGAGTGAGGGAAAAATCGTCCGGCTTTCAAAAAAACACAAGATCGGATCTATCATGCCTACAAAAAAGGAAATGAGGGGCCTATTGAAAGTGATCTTAGGATCTTCGGTCATAGGGACCATAATTGGGATAATTCCTGCTACTGGTGGTTCTATTGCTTCCTTTATGGCTTACAACGAAGCAAAGCGATTCTCGAAGGAGCCCGATTCCTTTGGTACAGGTAATCTTGCCGGGATAGCGGCGCCAGAAGCGGCTAACAATGCAACTACGGGCGGAGCAATGATTCCTCTTCTCACCTTAGGAATCCCAGGAGATGTCGTAACCTCTGTAATGCTGGGCGCTCTAATGATTATCGGCGTTCAGCCCGGACCTCTTTTGTTTTCTCAATCGCCTCAGATAATCACCGATCTATTCATCGGATTCCTGCTTGCACAATTCATCATGGTGGCTTTGGGTTACCTCAGCATTCGCGCTTCCAATCTGATTCTGAGAGTGCCTCTGGGTATCCTATATCCCACAATTCTGTGTCTATGCCTTCTGGGGGCTTATTCTCTGGGCAATAGCGTCTACGATGTCATGCTTGCGCTTGTATTCGGAATTGTTGGCTATTTTATGAAGAAATATGGATTTTCCGCGCCATCGGTGATATTAGGTCTCATTCTTGGACCTATTGCAGAACAAGAGCTCAGCAGAGCTCTGATCATATCACATGGGGATTGGACAGTATTGATCCGTTCGCCGCTTGCAATCATGTTCTATGCCTTTGCGGTTGCCTCGATATTCTATTCCTTCAGAAGCTTCAAGAGGAGCAAAACCAAGTAAAAATCGAAATTTAGAGTCTAGCTCTAAGAAGCCTTCGTAAGAAGTCTCCGTCAAGAGCCTCCGTAAGAAACTTCTAAGCAGCAGAGCTATGGAAGGCGAGCTTGCCTAGTCCAATGCGCCTTTTTTATTCTTTGCTGATGGCACTTGCCTCGCCAATGTCCGCTTGTAGCTGGCTTCGAGATGACGCTGCATGGCGTCAAAAGATCTATCTGGATCATGGGCAGCGATAGCATCGTAGACTACTTTATGCTCTTCGAAAGCATGACGATGATCTTCGCTAGTCCGCGGTGCATCGTGGTAGGTCTTCTCAATCGATTCCATGATAATAGGAATGATTCGCATTATTACAGGATTACGCGTAGCTTCCGCAATGCTCCTATGGAAGTCGAGCTCTGCGTTTATCTCTACTTTATGCCGATAGACGACTTCTTCCATGGCTTTTACGCTTGCTGCTATCTTGGCGATATCACTGCTGTCGGCTTTCTGGGCGGCAAGGCGGGCTGCGCCTGGTTCTATTAGAAGGCGCGCCTCGATAATATCGAGACGGAGGTTGGGAGTGGTAATAAAATCCAAGCCGAGGGGATCCTGTGCAATACCCGGCACCTCCGTTACATATGTGCCTTTTCCTCGGCGTATCTCGATAATCCCTTGGGAGATGAGGATTTTAACGGCCTCTCTTATGGTGGGGCGCGAAACAGAAAAAAGGCTACAGAGTTCGAGTTCGTTGGGAAGCTTCTCACCAGGTTTCAGTTTCTCATCGCGGATGAGTTCCTTGATATGAGAAGCGACTTCCTGAGATCGCTGTTTTTTTGACGATAGATTGACGTACATAATTCCTCATCCTCGATAGAAGTGCCAAAAAGGATAGTAACCTAGATTATACTGCTTAAAATAAAATCAACAAGCTGTATTGACTTCAGCCAGATATAAGATATCATCAATTTTATGAAACAGAACGAAATAACTAGGCCAATCGAACTTTTGGATGACGAGGGGCATATCACCGAAGAGGGTTGGGCGCGACGCCCTTTCTGGCGCTATGACAGATCGCGGATAAAGGCACCATGGTATCGAATCAAGGAATGGGATTATTATTGTGTGCTCTCGCAGAAGCGTGGTTACGGCATTGCGTTTACCGTGTCGGATCTAGGTTATGCAGGGCTTTCGAGCATCGTATGGCTCGATTTTATAAATCGTACATTTACGCCTATCGATAGCTTGAAACTGCTTACGCTAGGCAAGCTCGGACATTCGCCCGTCCCAGAACGAGGAGATCTGCATTATAAAGATAAGAAACTCAGCATCTCTTACCTTATCGGAGATGGCGAAAGGCGTATTGTGGCGGAAAGCCCGAGTTTCGGCGAAGGGAAAGGACTAAAATGCGATATACGGCTCAAACAGGATATGTCCGCAGACAGCATGAATATCGCCACATCCTGGAAGGAAAACCGACGAGCCTTCTATTACAATCACAAGGTAAATTGCATGCCAGCGCTCGGCGAAGTTATCATTGGTAACGAGACCTTCAAATTCGAACCAGAGGATTCCTTCGGTGTCTTGGATTGGGGGCGCGGCTACTGGACATATCGCAATCGCTGGTTCTGGGGCTCTGCCTCTGGTCTATACGAAGGTGTTCCTATCGGCTGGAATCTTGGATATGGATTTTCCGATAGGACTCCTGCTTCGGAGAACATGATTTTCTACAATGGCAGAGCCCATAAGCTCGAAGAGATAGAATTTCATATCGATCCGGAGAATTATCTGGCTCCATGGAAAATCACCAGCAGCGACGGGCGCTTCGAGATGAATTTCGAGCCTGTGCTTAACCGCCATAGCAAATTCAAGGTTCTGATGCTCTCCTCGATACAGAATCAGCTTTTTGGATATTATTCTGGGCAACTTATCCTCGACGATGGACGGACATTGCATATAGACAAGATACTTGGGCTTGCAGAAGATGTTCTGAATCAATGGTGATTTAATTCCCAATTTATCGACGAATTTGCCCGATTACCTGACTGCCTGCCTGATAAGCTATCGGCCGAGAGGAGCTTCTTTACAGCATGAGAATAATTGCCGATCTTCATATACACTCTCGATTTTCTCGCGCCACCAGCCCCAAACTGACCTTGCCCTACATTGAACGCTGGGCTCGGATAAAGGGCATAAACCTTGTAGGGACAGGAGATTGCACACATCCGGCTTGGCTCAAGGAGCTAAATGAGCAACTTGAGCCTACAGAAGGCGGATTCTTTCGGCTAAGAGATTCTGTCAGGGAAGAATTCGACGCAAGCAAAGCTCTGATGGAAGGGCTGCCTGATTCAAAACTATGGGCTGCTTGGAATGAGAGGCTGCAGCCCGGGCGGCCTTCTCAAGGTTCTGTGCGCTTTGTGCTGACCGGAGAAATAAGCACCATCTACACAAGAGATAGCAAAACCAGAAAAGTCCATCATGTCGTAATATTACCGGATCTAAAGGCTGCGGCTGCCTTTCAGGCGCGTCTCGCACGGATAGGAAACATCTCTTCCGACGGGCGACCCATACTTGGTATGGATTCGCGCGATCTCTTTGCTCTGCTTCTGGATGCCGATGAGCGCTCGATTCTCATACCCGCCCATATCTGGACACCATGGTTCTCCGCGCTGGGAGCGCGTTCGGGCTTCGATTCCATCGAAGAGTGCTATGGTGAGCTTAGCTCGCGAATTGGTGCAATAGAGACAGGTCTGTCTTCCAATCCCCCGATGAACTGGGCTGTGAGCTCCTTGGATGAATTTGCCATTATATCCAATTCGGATGCTCATTCGCCAGAGAAGCTAGGCCGTGAAGCGACAATTATCGACATGGAAGAATCTTTCGCTAGCCTTTCCGAGGCACTCACAAAAAGAGGCTCAACCGCAGGAGAAGCGCAAAGCAAAATCTCAGAGCAAGCTGCAGGCTCGGGCACAGAGGCGGCGGCCACAGGGACCGTCGCAGGCAAAGTTGCAGAAACGCCCACAGGAATGGTCGCGGGTACAATAGAATTTTTTCCCCAGGAAGGGAAATACCACTACGACGGTCACCGAGCTTGCAAGGTTTTTCTCTCGCCCGAAGAAAGCACAAAGCTTGATGGGCGTTGCCCTGTCTGTGGCAAGCCTCTTACGCCGGGAGTCATGCGCCGGGTCACAGAGCTTGCCGATCGCCCAGTGGACGAAAATGCTCCCTGCCCTGCTGACTTTGAAGGCACAAATCGACGACCTTACTGGCAGTTAATACCGCTTCCTGAAATTCTAGCAGAACTACTCGGCACCGGAAGCAATTCCAAAAAAGTTGCCACTGCTTACCGCGGTATCATAGAACAAGCTGGCAGCGAGTTTGCTCTTCTCATGGACAAGAGCGAAGAAGAAATTAAGGCAATTCAAACTGTCGGACTTTCAGGCGAGCTTTTAGCGCTCTCCATAGGACGCATGAGAGCTGGCAAAGTCTCGATAAAGCCTGGATACGATGGAGAATATGGAATAATCCACGTTTTTGCGCCCGGAGAGAGGATCGAAGCAAGGGCGGAACAGAGCCTTTTCGTCGAAGAAAAGGCATCTGCCGAGCCTTTTTGCAAAGAAACGCAGATCAACAATCAATTCGAAAAAACACTAGAGGAACAAAGCCAAGAGAGCAATCTAGCTGCGACCAGGACCTCTGTCCCTGAGAAGGACAAAGAAGGCCAACCAAATCCTCACAGGACGGAAAAAGAAAAAGCGCAAAATTCTTTTAAGCCTCCTAATAGTGATCGGAACGCCGAGTCAGTCTTCCGGATCAGCCCAGAACAGAAAGCCGCTATCAATCACTATGGGGGACCAGCCCTTGTTGTAGCCGGGCCTGGCACAGGCAAGACTGCCATACTCGCCCTTCGTATCGCTCGCCTTGTAGGGCAAGGTATCGACCCGTCATCGATTCTCGCGATCACATTTACAAACAAAGCTGCAAGCGAACTCCGAAGGCGCATAGAAGAGTCCATGGGAGCTGAGAAGGCAGCGCAGATCAAGGCAAAGACATTCCATTCTTTTTGTCTTTCAGTCTTGAGAGAACATGCGGCCGAGGCCTCTCTTCCGCAGGACTTCGCAGTACTCGACGAAGAAGAAAGATCTTCCTTTTTAAAATCGGCACTTGAATCCGATCAAGATGGCAACGAGCAAAAAAAAGCCAGCGACTCGCTAGAACCATCGCCCTCCAATATTCTAGGCCTCAATTTGCCCTCCGAGCCTCCCACTACAACTTCGCGTTCCCGCAAAATCAAGCGCCTTGCCTCATATATCGAAGAGCGCAAACGCTTTCTTCTTCTACCAGGCGATGAGATACCACGCCTTGGACCGTGCTCTCCCGCTGGTCTCGCAGAATTGGCTACCGAGCTCGGCTGCCCGCCATCTAATGGGCCCAACCTTGAGCTTGAGCTCGCATATGCTCGCTATCGCATCCTGCTCAAGCAGGCGCATGCCCTCGATTTCGATGACCTTGTAGCCGGCACCGTTCGACTTCTAGCAGCTCGGCCAGCCTTGCTTGAGTCATATCGCAAGCGATTCCGAGCCATATTTGTCGACGAATATCAGGATGTCAACTTTGCTCAGTACGCTTTGATACGACTCCTTGCGCCTAATCACGAAATTGAAGAGCTAGATCTCTGCGCGCGGGAGCTTTTTGTAATTGGCGACCCAAATCAGGCTATCTATGGATTTCGGGGCTCTGACAGGCGATTCATCGAGCGATTCATCGTGGACTATCCAGGCGCCGCGATCTATCGTCTTCTAAAGAGCTTCCGCTGTGCTCCGGGAATTATCGCTGCTGCAGGTCGCCTTGTGGATGCCGATCTAAGCGGCTCCGGGAAGACTATTGCGCTTTCAAGATCGGAATTCGCAACCGAAGCGTCGGAGGCAGAGGGCATAGCTCGTGAGATAGATCGTCTAATAGGAGGCACCAGCTTCTTTGCAATAGATTCTGGCGTTGCGGGGTCTTTCGATTTTAGAGAGGCTCCTCGCCCAATGGAATCTCATATAAATACAAGCATTTCGGAAAAAGCTTCGCCAGATAGCGGCGATGGCTCCAATGGCATCGATAGCTCCGATACCATCGATTCCGATACCATCTATATAAAAGAGCGCCCGGCGCTCTCTAGCCTCGGGCAGTGCGCAATCCTCATCCGTGCTGCCACGCTCGCGCCTCCTATCGAAAAAGCCCTCATCGATCATGGCATACCCTATCGATTTATCGGAGATAAACCCTGGTGGGAAGAAGAGCCCACTAGATCAGTGCTGATTTTCTTGCGAACTTCGATTCGAACGGATTCTCTAGACGCCAGTCTGCTCAAAAATCCAGCAGAGGCAATTCGCTTCGCAATAGACCTCATGAAAAACAAGAAAGGCATAAAGAAACCCAAAGGAGCCTCTCTAAATGAACCCCAATCTTCTTTTGAGCGCCTCACAACCCAAGCTTCGCTATATAACGACCTTTCGTCCTTCCTCGACGACCTAGCCCTTGGGAGCCCCCAGGATGGTTACGAAGCTAGCAGCCAGTGCGTCTCTCTATTGACAATCCATGCTGCAAAAGGCTTAGAGTTCGATTATGTTTTCGTTCCCTGCCTAGAAGATGGAATTCTTCCTTTTACAATTTTCGAGAATGAGGATTACCACAAAAACCAAATCCAGGAAGAACGCAGGCTGCTATATGTGGCCATGACTAGAGCCCGCATAGGACTCTATCTCTCCCGGGCTCGCTCGCGGCGCCTATTTGGACGCAAACTCAGTCTCCCGCCCAGCCGGTTTCTTTCCGAAATCGAAGAACTTGTGCCGCTTGTCAAGAATAATGCTCCTGGCAAGCCAAAGGATATTCAACTCACGCTTTTTTAGAGCGAGCTCTTTTGGAGAGCCCGGGTATATTCGGACAGGATCGATCCGCTACGCGTGTCGCGGATCGCTGCGATGCAGGAATGAAAGCCGATTGATGATTCTTTGAATGACAAGAGGCTGATGCTCATACAGAGATCTCTGATTTCTGATTAAAAAATCAATAAGCAGCATTCCCCAATGAGTAGTTATAAATGAAAAACCGGTCTTCTTATCAAGTTTCTCATACCCCGACTGCTTTTGCCGAGGGATCAATAACTGCATCTTTGGCTTCTTTACCGAGAGCCTTTAGCGCAATGATCATCGCAGCGAACAGAAGAACAGAGAATATTATCCAGGAAATATTATGGCCAAGGCTAATCTGGTAGAATAGCGTTGCGCTTGTCCAAGAAGTGACAGAAATATATGCGGTTGCTATGAGAGTATATTTCAATCCCATCTCCCTGGTCATCGCGCCAAAGGCTGCTACACAGGGCAAATACAGAAGAACAAAGAGAAGGTATGCATAAGCCTGAAGCGGACCTCCGGTGAAATTCGCTCTTAAACCCGCATAGACACCAGTATCGGCGCCTACTTCCTCTGCTACGGCCTCCTGGTCGCCGCTTACCATTCCGATTCCTAGGGGATCGCCAAGACTGCTACCAATGCCCGATAAATTTTGGGGTATAGTGCCAATTGCAGCAAGAATACTGTCCCATAAATCAAGATCACCATTGGCCGATAGATCTTCAGCATCTATGGCAGCCAAATTCTCCTCCGCTATAGCAGCGGCCTTTTGGCTATAAAGCGAAGACAAGGTGCCTATCACCGTTTCTTTGGCCAGAATGCCGGTAAAAATGCCTACAGACGCTGGCCAGTTCTCTTTTTCAACTCCCATGGGCTCGAAAATTGGAGTAATGGCTCTTCCTACCTGCGAGAGGACGGACTTGGGATTATCCTCGTTGCCAAAACTTCCATCGACACCAAGGGAATTGAGAACAGCAAGAATTGTAACGATGGGAATTATATATTTCGCTCGGCTTATAAAAGCCGTAAGTCTTCGACCTGAATACTGTATGACATTGCTCATGAGCGGCTTATGATACGGAGGAAGCTCCATGACGAAAAAAGAAGCTTCCCCCTTGAATAGAGTGCGCTTCAGTATGAGTCCGGTTCCGATTGCCACCAGTATTCCGATAAGATAGAGAGAAAAGACCATAGCGCCCGATGCTGCTCCGAAGAAAGCTGCACCGAAAAGAGCATAGACCGGCAATCGTGCACCGCAGGACATGAAAGGATTCATGAAAATCGTTAAGTACCTATCGCGCTTGTTCTCTAAGGTACGAGTTGCCATGATGGCTGGCACATTGCAACCGAAGCCCACCAGCATTGGAACGAAAGATCTGCCTGGCAATCCCACCCATCGCATGAATCTGTCCATTACGAAAGCCGCTCTTGCCATGTATCCCGAATCTTCGAGAAGGGAAAGCATGAAAAACATGACGAATATGATAGGAACAAATGTGCCTACTGTTTGGATCCCTCCTCCTATTCCATTTGCAATGATGACTCTGAGCCAGGTTGGTGTACCAAGTCCATCGAGAAGATGCCCAAGGCCATCCACGAATAAAGTACCTCCCAAGCCATCGAAAAAATCTATGAAGGCGCCTCCAACATTGATCGTTATCCAGAATAGCAGATACATAATTACAAGAAAGATTGGGATACCCAGCCATCGGTTCAATACTACTTTGTCTATTGCTTCTGTCGCTGTTCTTTTGCGCTCGATATTGCGCACGCTTTCTGAGATTACTTTCTTGATGAACTCATACCGAGCTTCAGCTAAAACGATATCTGCAGATTCAGCAAGGTTTTTCTCAACTTTCAAAATCTCAGCTTCGATTTCGGATAATGTTGCGACACCAGAGGATACCACTCGATGAACCCCCCATTCGTCTCGCTCAAGCAGCTTGAATGCAAGCCAGCGACCATTCGTGCCGAGCTTCTCGGCAACCTTGGAGAGCCTTTCGCTCCAATTCTTCGCAAAAAGCTCGGCTTGATATGGAGCCTCGACCAATATCGAGGGCTTTCTCTTTGCTTTCCATGCTCTCTCTATAGCAACAAGCACCTTTGCGCTTTGGCGTTTGTCGCTGGCAACAGTACCAACGACAGGACAGCCAAGCCGGTCGGAAAGGGCTTGATAATCGATATAAATGCCTCGCCCTTCAGCCAAGTCTACCATATTGACCACTACGATCAGAGGAATCTGTAGATCTAGCAATTGAGTAGTAAGAAAGAGGTTTCTCTCGATATTTGTAGCATCCACGATATCGACGATAAGGCCCGGCTCACCGGAGAGAATATAATCTCTAGCTATTCGCTCGTCTTCGGAAGCTGCAAATAAAGCATAAATTCCAGGTAAATCTATTAGAGACACTTTCTCCTTGCCCAGTCTTAGAAAACCTTCTTTCTTCTCTACTGTTACACCTGGCCAATTGCCGACTCTCTGATCGCTTCCCGTGAGCGCGTTAAAGAGAGTTGTCTTGCCGCAGTTAGGATTTCCAACTACTGCTATGGTAGTTCCTTTCTCTTTCATATTTTTCCTCCTACTATGAGGGCATCGGCTTCATCCTTTCTCAGAGAAAGGCCATAACCTCGTACTTCAATCTCTACGGGGTCGCCCAATGGGGCTACTTTTACCAGCTTTATCACACATCCTTTAGTAAGCCCCATAGAAAGCAACTTATTCCTATAGCGACGATCGCCTTCGGTATAACCCAATATCACCACGCTATCGCCGACCTCGTAATCTCTGAGTTTGTCTTTCATTGTTTTCCTCCTTCGGTAACTGGCGGTATTTGCCTTATCGCTACCATGGTTGCGCTTCTTAGATCCAACATGAATTTGCCTCCTCTTATTTCCACAAGGAAAGGCCTCCCTCTACCGCCTTCAAGTATGCGTATCTTTGTTCCTGGAAGAAGGCCAAATGACATCATTCTGCATCGGAAAGCGGGTCTGTTGCATAGAAAGCCAATGAGCTCATATTCACCTGGCCTTGCTTCAGAGAGAATGATTCCGAGTGCGGTCTCTGATCTCTTGGGAAAAGCAGATTCGCTACAAGGCCGATGGAGAAGCCCTTTATCTCTTCTCTTATGCCCATGCCTCCTGTTTATTCCTGCGCTGTCGTGATAACCAAATCTGTTCATTTATCGCCTTTCGCTTATTGCCTAATAT
>ERZ1026796.1123-NODE-1123-length-18799-cov-6.732059_pt1 | contig 18799 bp, 10 predicted proteins | sample MGYA00520874_ERZ1026796 | MGnify/ENA primary metagenome ERZ1026796 (study PRJEB33270, sample SAMEA104284474) | anaerobic digester metagenome | biome: Anaerobic digester microbiome; feature: mesophilic sludge digester; material: Anaerobic digester biomass...
GTGGTCGCGGAGTGCTTCGGGGGTTCCGAGCTGTTCGGCGAGCCGCTCGTCGATGTTGAGGGAGCTTTGGTAGGCGGCTTCGGCCTGGGTCCAGTCGCCTTGTGCCCGGTACACGTCACCGAGGTTGCTCAGGCTGATCGAGTGGTCGCGGAGTGCTTCGGGGGTTCCGAGCTGTTCGGCGAGCCGCTCACGAATGTTGAGGGAGCTTTGGTAGGCGGCTTCGGCCTGGGTCCAGTCGCCTTGTGCCCGGTACACGTCACCGAGGTTGTTCAGGCTGATCGAGTGGTCGCGGAGTGCTTCGGGGGTTCCGAGCTGTTCGGCGAGCCGCTCGTCGATGTTGAGGGAGCTTTGGTAGGCGGCTTCGGCCTGGGTCCAGTCGCCTTGTGCCCGGTACACGTCACCGAGGTTGTCGAGGCTGATCGAGTGGTCGCGGAGTGCTTCGGGGGTTCCGAGCTGTTCGGCGAGCCGCTCGGCGAGATCCTCTGCCTCAGTGCTCAGAGCCAGTGCATCATCTGCGTCCCCAGCGGACGCGGCCAGGGCGCGGAGCCCCTCAAGCACGATGAGCCGGCCGCGCTGATCTGGCATCGAACCCGCGACTTTGCGCAGGTCATGTCGGGCCCCGGCTGGATCGTTTCCCAGGCGGACTCGTCCTCGCCGTTCGTAGAGCGCTGTCAGCAGTTCACCCTCGCCTGCCTGCTTGGCCTGCTCGATCAGATGGTTGAGCTGCTCTGATGCTCGACCTCCAAGGGCGCTGTCGCTCATGGCGAGCACGGTCTGAATTTCGTCGTGGTCGAGTGTTGTCGTCGGAGGGAGCGTCAGCGGAACACTGGACAGCGTTGTCGGCCCAGCCGTGGGCTCGGATGAAGCAACGTTCGCAGTGAAACCCACGGTCGGCGCCACCTCGACCAGAAAGTCGCGCACCGACCACAAATCGGTGCTCACGCGCATGGCATGCACCTTGATGGAGGGCGGAGCGACGATGATCAGCCCACCAAGCGAGCTGCGCAGCGTGTCACGCCGGTGGTTCAAGCTCTGGAGCAGGTCGATCCATGCGGCATCCCAGCCGAGTGACTGGCCGGGGCCATCACCGGTGTGCACCGCCTCAACCCACGTGCAGCCGCGAGGCGGGTAACCATCTGCTTCGATCTTTGAGACCGAAGCGGCAAGGCCCTCAGGCGACGATGGTTGCAACTCGAGAAACGGTTCGGCACGGAACCGTCGGTTCCAAGAAGCCCGTTCGGCCAACAGGCGGGCGTCCGCCGGATCCGAGACGAATATGAACCCCAGCCAGAACGATCGGGCCCGGTCGAGGTGTGTGTGAAGTTGCCGCCATGCCTCCTCAACGCCGTCGGCTGACGACACCTGCGTCATGTTGAGGAGGGCTGCGATTCGGTGACGAGATCAGCGATGATCGGATGGACGTCGTACCACAGCTCGCCGTTCTGAAATCCCAAGACGAGGTGGCGGTCCAACAGGTTCGCCAGCGTCTCCCACTCGTGCTGTTCCGCCAGGTGAACCTGGTGGGTGGTGGCGACCCGACCGAGATAGGAGATCTCGTCGTCGGCGAGTGGGATGAAACCCTCGCGTAACTCTTGGCGACCACGGGCGATGGCCGCATCTGGAAGCGGTAGCGTGTCGGCGGTTGCGGCGACTGTTGCGCTTCGAATCAAGCGAAAGAAATCGCGAAGGTGGCCGCCGGAGTCGTGAATCAAGCCATCCAACACATCCTCAGTGAGGAAGTCGGTGGTTGTCGTGTCCGGTGGACAGCGCAGCTGAAGAATCGTGCGCATCGTCTCATATCCCGGTTGGAACCGCCGTTTGTCCCGATCTCGAACCTTGATGTTGCTCAACGAGCGATTCGGGGCACCTTCGACGCGAAGCCACGGCGGGACGATGTATGCCGTGCGTGTCGAATGCAGCTGGATGGATGACGCTTGGTGATCCACGACGTCGACCAACGCCCTTCGTACCTTGTCGAAGTCGTCGCCGCGGATGTGATCGAGCGAATCGACGAGTACGACGAGACCTTTCCAGTTGCTCCCGGCTTTGTCTGGCCAAGCTGAGCGAAGCTCGTCGACCAGCTCGTCGACCACCTCGTTGGCTTCGGCGACCAAGGCGCTGAGTCGACCCTCGAGAAACCGGCGAAGTTGCGCAACAAACGACTCGTCCGCGCGCAGGCTTGCTTTGAGCGCAACCTCACCTTGCAAGAACCCCAAGTCTGCACCCGTAGAAAGCTTGGCCTCCGGTTGCATTTCGATCCGGCGGGGCAGCGCCTGCACCCAGTCGCGAAGCCGGGACCAGATACGTGAACCCGCATCGGGGAGCCAGCCGCTCGTTTCGACCTGATCGGCGATACCGCCAACCAGGAAGAAGAGAAACTCGGTGACGTTGATGGGCAACCTGATGTTGAGGTAGTCCTCGGCATTGAGACGAACCACCGCAAACCCCTGTGATTGCAGATTTGCCTGAAGCCGGAGCAACTGGGTGCTCTTTCCCGACCCGCGCAACCCAGAGAGAAAGTACGTCGAACCCGGCGTTGACCAAGCGATGTCGCGGCCGAGTTCCGCAATGACGTCGGGTCCAAAGGACTCCAGGTGATCTTCGAACGGGACGTACCTGACGTCGGTTGGCTCCAACTCCACCTGTTCCAGGTTTTGGTAGAGCTGCCTGAGCAGGCTTTCGACGTCGTCGGGCACAGAGTCGATAGTACATGGGGTCTGGCGCAGCGTCACTCCGTCGGTGATGCGGGTTGGGCGGTGGTGGCCAGGTGGTTGACGAGTGGCCCGCGGGTGTTCCGGAGTCGCCATGCGAGCGTGTCCCGGGCGGCCTCCAGCAGCGCGGGCGCGGCGTCGGGATCGTTGCTGCGGTCGAGGTGGCAGGTGGGATCGGAGGCCAGATCGAAGGCCAGCGGCGGCATCGTCGGCGCCCCGGAGAAGGTGACCGTCAGCCACTCGTCGCTGCGGCGGGCCACCAACGAGCACTGGTCAAGTTGTAGCCCGAGCGCCGCCTCGGGCAGGCGGTTGACGGGGTCGCGAAAGTCCCACTCCCAATGCGCGGCGCTGCGCGACGGTGCCGTCGGCTCGCCGGTGAGGTGGCCCAACAGCGAATGCCCATCGAGCTGACCGTCCAACTCGCTGGACATCAACCCCGTCGCGGTCGGCGAACCATCCGCCAGGGCCACGGCATCGAGGATGGTGGGCAGCACATCGACGTGCTCGGTGAACGTATCGACGACCTTGCCCGAGGTTGACTCGTTCCCCCCGGCTGACGTCCGCAGCCCGGCGGGCCAGCGCATCACCAGCGGCACGTGATAGCTCTCGGGAAACCAGCCCAGCTTGTGGCGAAGCCAATGGTCACCAAGCTGTTCGCCGTGGTCGGAGGTGAGGATCACCAGCGTGTCGTCGGCCTGGCCATCGGCGTCCAGCGCGTCGAGCAGCCGTCCGAACTGATGGTCCACCTCGGCGATCATCGACGCATACGTGGCCCGCCAGCCGGCGTTGCCCCATTCAGATGGTTCGGTCAGCTGCGGAATCAGCAGAAAGGTCGCCAGCAGCGGGTGGATGGCGGCCTCGGCGGCTCGATCGGCCGACCGATTGGGTGATGCGACGTCTGCGGCATCGATGAAACCGAACCATTCCTCGGGCAGCACAAATGGTGGGTGCGGCTGCAGGTAGGTGACGTGCGCACACCATGGTTCGCGTCGACCTCGTACGTACTCGATGGTGGAGTCGGTGAGGTGAGCTGCGGGCGAGAGTTCGGCGGGATAGGGCCCCGGGCGCCCGGCGAGCGCCGATGAGGGGTCCGATTGGTCGGCCACACCGTAGGCGGACCACACGTCGGAGAATCGGTGACCGTGCTCGGCCAGCCATTCCAGCCAGGTGTCGGCTGCGGTGTTGACGTTGACCCCGACATCGTCACCGGTGGCGGCGCCGGCCCTGAAGCCGGGCATGGGCTGTTCCCAGCTGGATCTGCGGGGGTCGTTCGGCGCCAAGAGTCGAGGGTCGAGCGTGGTATCGGTGTAGCCGAACAGAACCGGGTCGTAACCGGCCGCCTGCATCAGACGCGGCAGTGTGGGCAGCTCTGCGGAAAGTGGGGTGCCGTTGTTCACCGCCCGGTGCCCCATCAGGTAGCGGCCGGTGAGCATGGAGGTGCGGCTGGGCCCGCACGGCGCGGTTGCCGTGTGATGCTTGGCAAACGTCACCCCATCGGCGGCCAGCGCGTCGACGTTGGGGGTGATTGGGAGCGGACATCCGAGGAATCCCAGGTGATCGGCCCGCCACTGATCGAACGTCACCAGCAACACGTTCGGCCGCCGCAGATTCGGTGAGGATGGATCGCTGTTGTGCTGCTGTGTCACCATCCCACCCTACGGCGGTCGGCTCAGAGCACCTCGGGGTCCACCTGGTCGATGATCGCCTCGAGAAACTCCGGACGTCGGGCGTTGTAGGCGGTCACGCTGGCCAGGGCGCCGAGGGTGATCACGATCCCGAGAACCTGCACCGGAACGACCGACTGGTCGAGGAACAAGGCCGCCAGGCCGGTGGAGAGCACGGGCATCGCCAAGGTGAGCAGGCTGGTGGAGGTGAGCGTGGTGTGGCCGTGCGCCCAGTTCATGATGACGTGGCCGCTGCCCGGCACGGCGACGATGAGCGCCACCCACCCCAGCCCCGACCACGAGAATGCCTGGTTGGTGTCCAGCCCGGCGATCAGGATCACCGGGGTCAGCATCAGCGCCCCGATCAGGTTGATCCACACCAGGTACTCGTTGTTGTTCACGTGGCGTCGGGCCGACTTGGAGCCGATGAAGTAGCCGGCCCAGCACACGAGCGCGCCGATCGCCCACAGGTTGCCGGTCAGGGAGGCTGCGCCGTCGGTGCCTGCGCCGAGCACCACCATCACGACGCCCACGATGGCGACGGTTCCCCACACCAGGTGGGTTCGGGTGACCCGCTCGCCGAAGAAGAACGCGGCAGCCGCCAACACCCCGATGGGTTGCAGTGCCGAGATGGTGACCGCGATGGCCACGCTGGTGTATTGCAGTGCCAGATAGAACGCAATCAGGTCGGCCCCAAAGAAGAACCCGCCCATCGCCACGGCCCGAAACTGGGACCCGTGCAACCGGACCCCGCGGGCCAGCATGACCAGTCCGTAGCAAGCGAACGCCAGCCACAGCCGCAGAAATGCCAGGCTCAGCCCACCGATGGGCGCGGCGGCCACCAGCACGTTGCCACCACCCCACAGCGAGACCGCCAGCCCCGCTGCCGCCAGGCCGGTGGAGGACGGCTGAGCCTCGCGGCCCGTCTCGGTGCGTCGCAGTCCCCCGTTCGTGGGGCCGTCCGACTCGGCGGACATCGCTACATCCGCTGAGGAGCTTCGATGCCCAGCAGGTCGAGGCCCCGGACCATTACCCGTTCGGTGCCGACCGCCAGCGCCAGACGGTGATGTCGCTGCTCGTCGGTTTCTGCCTTGAGGATGGGAGCCGCCTCGTAAAACCGGGTGAAGGTCTGCGCCAATTCGAAAAGGTACGTGCAGAGGCGGTGCGGTTGAGATGAAGCAGCGGAGTCCTCGACAACTCGACCGAAGGAGAGCAGCGCCAGCCCCAGCGCTCGTTCCGTCGGTTCGACCATGCCAATGCGGTCGGGGACTGGTTCGTCTCGCTCGCCGGGCACGGCGATTCCCTCGACGCGGGACTTGCGAAGGATCGATCGCACCCGGGCAACCACGTACTGCAGGTAGGGCGAGGTGTTGCCGTCGAAGGCCAGCATGCGGTCAAAGCTGAACACGTAGTCCCGGGTGCGGTCGGAACTGAGATCGCCGTATTTCACGGCGCCGATGCCAACTGCACGGGCCACCTCGGCCCGCTCGGCCTCATCCAGATCGGGGTTCTTCTGGGCGACGATCGCCGCCGCCCGGGCGACGGCCTCGTCGAGGAGGTCAGCCAGCTTGAGTGACGCCCCGGCGCGACTCTTCATCATCTTGTTGTCCTCGCCCAGCACCGAGCCAAAGGCCACATGGTCCACTTCGGTGGCGTCGGTCAGCCAACCCGCGTCCCGGGCCACGGCGAAGATCATGGCCAGGTGTTCGGCCTGCGGGGACCCGACGACGTAGAGCAGTCGGTCGGCGCGTAGCCGATCGATACGGTCGCGGATGGCGGCCAGGTCGGTGGCGGCGTAGCCATACCCACCCTCGCCCTTCTGCACGATCAACGGAAGGGGTTCGCCCTCGCGGTTGCTGAACCCGTCGGGGAACACGCAGCGTGCGCCGTTGGAGGTCTGCAACATCCCGGCTGCGTCGAGGTCGGCCACCACGGTAGCGAGCAGTTCGTTGTAGGTGGACTCGCCGACGAGGTCGTCGATGGTGAGTCGAACCCCGAGCCGGTCATACACGGCCTGGAAGTACTCGGCCGAGAGATCAACCAGGATGCGCCACAACCGCAGCGTTTCGGGGTCGCCTGCCTGGAGTGCCACCACGCGGGCCCGGGAGCGGTCGGCAAACTCGGACGACCCGTCGAACGACACACGGGCCTGGCGGTAGAACGTGTTGAGTTCTCCCAGCGCCAACTCGGCGATGGCACCTTCCTCGCCCAAATCGATGAGGTGTTCGATGAGCATGCCAAACGGGGTGCCCCAGTCGCCGATGTGGTTCTGGCGGATCACCGTGTCGCCCCGCGACTCCAAAATGCGGACCAGCGAATCGCCGATCACGGTGGAGCGCAGGTGGCCGACGTGCATCTCCTTGGCCACGTTGGGGGCCGAATAGTCGATGACCACCCGCTGTGGCTCCTGTGAGGCAACGATGCCTTGGGCCTCATCACCGATGGCTTCAGCGACTGAATGACCCAGAAAGGCCTCGTCGAGGGTGAGGTTGAGGAACCCTGGGCCCGCAATCTCGGCCGTGGCAACGCCGTCGAGTTCTGCGGCATCGAGCACCTGCTGGGCCAACTCTCGGGGGTTGATGCCCATCCGCTTGGCCAAGCCCATGATGCCGTTGGCTTGAAAGTCGGCCCGGTCTGAGGGCCGAACGACCGGGTCGATGCCCCCGGCATCCGGTGCTGCAGCCGTCATGGCATCGGCGAGGCGTTGGGTGAGCACCTTGACGGGGTCGATCATGGTCGCGATGGTCCGTCGCGGCGCGCCCCTGGGTCAACCTCAATCGTTGGGGTCTGCCGGGGTGGGGAGTTCGGGATGGCCCGAGAGGATGTGTTTGCGTTGCCGGTAGCCTGCGCCGCCGTGCCCATCCTTCTCGCCCTGCTCTCTGCCGCTTCCTACGGCGTGGCCGACTTTCTGGGCGGCACGGCCAGCCGACGGTTGCACGCGCTGGTGGTCACGCTGATTTCGATGGTCGTTGGAGCCTCGATCATTGCGGTGGCATGCCTGGTGCAGGGCGGCGTGGTGACCAGTGCCGACGTGGCCTGGTCGCTGGCGGCCGGCGTGGTGGGTTCGATGGGGCTTGCCACGTTCTATTCGGCGTTGGCCATCGGCCCAATGGGAGTGGTGGCCCCGGTGTCGGCGGTGACCTCGGCCATCGTGCCGGTGACGTCGGGGTTTGCGCTCGGTGAGCGTCCGGCACCGATGGCGCTGTTGGGTATCGCCCTGGCCCTTCCTGCAATCGCCATGGTGGCCCGCGAGCGGCGCCTGCCCGGAGAACCTCGGCGGATGGCGAGCAGCACCCTCGTTCGGGCCCTGGCCGCCGGGGTTGGGTTCGGCAGCTACCTGGTGTTGATCAGCCGGACGGGTGAGGCCTCCAACCTGTGGCCCGTGCTGATCGGGCGAGGGTCATCGATCGTCGTGGTGCTGACGTTGGCCGCGGCGTTTGGGGTGTTGCGTTGGCCCCGCCGACATGATCGCGGCGTCGATGGCGCACAAGAAGTCGTCGATGAGCCCGGGCGAGGCCTACGCCTGGCTGCCGCCGGCGGGGTGTTCGATGCGGGCGGCAACGTGTTCTACCTACTGGCGGTCCGGGCCGACCTGCTGGCGGTCGTTGCGGCAGTGCAGTCGCTCTATCCGGCGGCAACCGTGGGCTTGGCCGGGGCCTTCCAAGGCGAGCGGCCCCAGCGGGTCCAGGTGGTGGGCATGGTTCTCGCCTTGGTGGCGGTGGCCCTGGTCAGCCTGGGATAGCGGTGAGCGTGATCCGCCCAGGACGTCAGCCGGGTTCGGAGCGTTCCAAAGCCACCAGCGCATCGAACGCCTCGTCGGCCCACTGCGGGTTGTTCGGGCTGGTGATGAGGGCGCGGGCCAAACGGCCTGCTGGGCTGCTGCCCAGCCCGGCGAGTTGGTCGGTGATCTCGTCGGCAGGTCCGGCGCCGGGGAATGCCCTTCGGTACGCTCGCATTCGGGTGAAACACTCGACCGGAGCGTTGCGTCTGCATGCAGAGAAGAAGTCGTCGTCCGGCAGTATCCGCTCGCTCACGAGGTCACTTGCCAGTTGCAGGTCGGCACGTGCCGCCGGGTTGCGCAGCGTGTAGACGCCGTTGTCGAGCAGGGTCTGACCGTCGCTGCAGGTCCCCGCTTGGTTGAGGTCACCATCTGGGCTGTCAGTGGTATCGGTGTCGATTCGTCGATACGTGGCGTCGAATCGGGGGTCCCGTCGGATGGATCGGTAGGTGCACGACCAGGGTTCGGTCAGCATCCAGGTGTCTGGGGGCATGATGTCGAAGAAATAGCGCTTGGAGATCGCTGCCCTGAGTTTGGTGTTCGGCTCGAGCAGGACGCGGAGCAACAACGGATCCCCAATCTTCCCGAGATCGACCACCTGAGCCTCGTGGCGAAACGCGACCCGCCCGAGATCCGGGTTGGCCACGATGGGTATCAAGCGCTGGTCAACCTGGCCGACCGTCTGTCGTGCCGTCTGCAGCAGGATCGTGTCGCGCGGCGCAATGACCCACCCCAGATAGAAGGTCTTGGAAAACGACTCATCTGCCGGCAGTGAACTCTCCCGCGCGACGATGAGCAGCGTCAGGACGGCGAGACCGGACGCCGTGAGCGTGGCACGGACCCGAACGGCGGTTGAGCGGGGGGTCTCGCCTGCACGTTCCAGCCGATTTCCGATCAGTTTGGCCACGACAACCACCGTGGCCAACGAGAGCACCGGCACCGCCATGGAAACGACGCGAGCCGGGTGAATTCGGCTGGGGCCAAGAATCAACGCGTAACAGGGCACCCACACCGCAACGGTGGTGTAGGCCGCCAATCGCTTGGGTCGGGCAGCGGGAAGGCTCCACCCGCTGACCACCGCGCCTGCCGTCCAGATCACCCCAACCGACCACATGGCGGTCATCACCAGGCCTCCGACGCGGCCGTCCCCCACCCGCACACTCAAGGCGGCTGCTGCGATCAACATCGCGCATCCGGCGAGCAGCACACCCCCCCCGGTTGCGGCACGGTTGCGGCCCGGGGTTTGTCGAGACATGCGGTGGACGGCCCACAAGGTTGCGAGCCACCCGGCGACACCCAGCGCAGCGATGCCCAGCAGGTCCAGGGTCGCCGCGGCATCGCGACTGCGATTGGCGATGGTGGTTGAGCCGACCGATCCGAAGTACAGGTACCAGAGGGTGACGGCCGTAAGTGAGATCAGGCAGGCCGGCAGGGCGAGGGCGCCTACATGTCGCAGGCTGCGCTCCTCGCGGCGCATGAGGCTTTCGATCACGATCACGGCGGTCAATGGGGCAGCAAGGGTGATCGTGTCCAACCGAACGATCGACAGCAGACCGAGCATCACCCCGAGCCACACGGCAGATGGCAGCGAGGCATTGACACGGTCCCATCGCCACATGATCACGATCAGCAGTAGCGCCCCAATCGGATTCTCCATGCCGGAGAACTGCCAACCGAAGAAGCTCCAGCTCCCGAGCTGCAGGCCCGCCACCGCCACCAGGGCGGCCCACCGAATCGGAGCCCGTTCAGTCTGAAGTTCCTCTCCGACGAGAGCACCGGTGGTCGCACCGATTCCGATCAGACACAAAAAGCCCAAGGCCCGACCCAGAAGCTGATAGCTGCTACCGCCCAGGAGGAAATAGACCACGCCCACCATGAAGTGCAGGGGTGCGCTGAACCCGGCCACGCGATCCCCGAATGCCCCGACGGAGATGGAACCTGATTGCACCAGGCTTTTGGCGTGAGCCAACGTGATGATGCCGTCGTCCCGGTCGACGAAGTTGATGGACCCGCGTAGGTGCCACAACAGCAAGGCGCCGGCGACCCAAAGCAAGCCCCCCGACATCGCCATGGTGAGGTTCGTCGGCCGGGTGCCCGATTGCGCCGCTTGATGATCGCTCAGGACGGGAGCCTGCCCACCGGACGTCTCCAGGCGCGTCGCCGAGGGCGCCTGCTCACATCAATCCCTGACCCGAGAGGTAATCCTTGGCGACCGCAGCAGGGTCCTCGCCGTTGGCAACCCGGGCGTTCAGGGTGGCCATGGTGCGATCGTCCAGTGGCTCCAAGATGGCGGTGGCGATGGTGTCGAAGGCTTGCGGCCGTTGTTCGTACAGCGCTTCTCTGACGGTGGCCGAGGCATTGTTGATTTCGAGCTGGTCGTCGGATTCCACGAGCGTCAGGTTGAAGTTGACGATGGCGCCGCTTGTGGCGGCGAACTCGGAGAAGGCGCAGGTGCCATCGGCGGTGTCGGGCCCGATCGTCGCGCTGTCAGCCTGCTGAAGCTGGTTGGACGGAATGGAAAAGCCGGTCAGCTCCTCAAACCGACCCATTCCAGCAGCGCTCAACGTGTTCTTGGGTTGGAGACAGACCGACGCGTCGGGATGGCCCCGCAGGTAGGAGACCATTGAGTCCAGCGTGAAGGGGCCCTGTTCCTCAGCGAGTTGAGGTCCGACCGCAAAACCGTAGGCATTGTTGAACGTAGATCTTCCAAGCCACACGATGCCGTTTTGGTCGCGATCAAGTGCGCCTGCCTGTTTGGTGAACTCGGCCGGGTCGGTCGGAGGGTCCTCGTCGCTCAGCGACCGGGACCAGGCGAGTCCGTTGTACTCGACCGAGGCGTCGATTCGATCCGCCATCATCTTCCGACGAACCGAGGCAGCGCTCCCAGCACCAACCTGCGACTCGACCTTCGCTCCCGCCGACTCGTACGCCACAACGAACATGTACCCAAGCAGGTTGTTTTCCGGAACGTCCCTGGTACTCACACTGACCGACAGACCGCTCAGGTCGGCACCGGCAAACCCGTCAGACCTGCGCACATACAGCGACCACCCCAAGGCCGCTACACCGATGGCCACAGCCAGGAAGCCAATTCCAAGTGCCAGGAGGATGCGCGTGTTGACGCGGGTTCTGGACGCCTGTGGTGGCGCAGCGGTTGGTGGTGGCGTCGACGCAGAGGTGCGAATGCTCGCCTGCTGCGGAGGGGGAGCAACGGGTAACGAGGGCGCGGGCGGCGGGAGCGGCTTGGGTGGGACCGGTGGCATCGTGGGTTCGTCGTAGGCCATGGCAGGACGCTGTCCGAGCTAGGCAGTCAGCCGTTGAACCTTGTTGGCAACCTTGTTGAGAAACTGCTTGATCGGTACCGAGGCTCCTGCTTTGGCCGGGACGGGTGTTGCGCCCGTCTTTGCAGGGGCGGCCGCAGGGGCTGCTGCCGCCTTCTTGGCCTTGTTCGTAACCACCCGGATCACGCGTTCCTCACGGACGATCGTATGAAGATCGGCCCGGAATTCACCCGACTCGGCCAGACGCTCCATCAGTTCGCGTTGGTAGGGCTCCGGATCACCCCAGGTGGCGTACATCTTGCGCTCACTGGCACAGATCGGATGCAGATCGTCGTTGACGATGGTTTCCCAGACCGCATTGGCCGTGCCGATGGTGTGCTCGGTTCGGAAGTCGTCGAAGACCACCACACCGTCTTTCCTCAGCAGCCTTCGGGCTGCAGCGGCGTCCTCTCTGACGTTTACGTACATGTGGGAAGCGTCGATGTGGATGTAGCGACAGCTTCCGGCCGTGACGTGATCTTCGATGGCCGAACTCAGGCCCCGAACGACCTCTGGAAGCGTGTCATGAAAGGCCAGGTAGTTGTTTGCGAACTCTTCTTCCGAGAGTGTTCTGTAGGCATTTCGGTCAGCTTGATGCAGTGTCAATTCTGAGGTGACGTCCTCGAACAGGTCGCACACGGTGAACGTCTCGCCCGGCTGCTGGTGCCTTCCGATGACGATGGCGCTCTTCCCCTTGTACACCCCCAACTCCACGAGATCGCCTGGTGCCTGAGAGCCAACCTGGAAGCTCAGGATGCGCTCGAAGAGCCACTGGTCGGCACGGATCATCCAGCCGGGTACATCGTCCAACTTTTTTGGAGTTGTTGTTGCCATCGAAATTACCTCGGGGGTGAAGGGTGTACTGGGTGGCGCCACCGGAGTGGGATCGCCGAAATTATCACGGTGCGGCTTGCATTCGAGCACTCGCGAGGTTTCCTCAGGCCCCTGCCGCGGGCACACCTTGAGCCCGTGCCGGTTCATGAACCGAATGCGTCACCCGGCTCGATACCTCCGCCAAAGGCGTTCTGGGAATAGGCGATGGATGAACCCCCAGGGCGCTGGGGTGAGGTACCGGCCCGGTTGCGGGCGCCGTCAAAGAAGTGCATGGTTCCCGAATCGACGATGGAGCCCAGGTTCTCGCCGGGCACTCCCACGGTGATGTCCGCCAAGCCGTCGCCGTTTCGATCAAGGATCTCCAGGTGGGCGCCAAAGTGGTCGCCCCATTCGGCGCCGTAGCCGGTGAGTGGGGCGGTTCCCTGAGCGATCGAGCCTGATCCACTCACCCCACCCTCTGCACCAAAGGCGATCCCCACCATGCCGGCGCCGGTGCTGGACCCGAAGCTCTCGTCCGGAGCACCGACGATCACGTCGCCGTAGCCGTCCTCGTCGAGATCGCCAACGGCCACCGATGCGCCTACTGCGTCGTTCGCTTCTGCGCCGCCCGGGAGTGCTCCCGACTGTGTCAACACGCTGGCGTTGGTGCCAACCCTCGACGACGGCGACCCGTGTAACACGGTGGCACTCCCGGCCGATCGCTGGGATCGGACCCAGTCGCCCGGTGTGCCGACAACCAGGTCTGCGGCGCCGTCGCCGGTGACGTCACCCGTCGCCAACGAGGCGGCGAAACGCTCGCCGCCGGCCCACGCCCCGGGCGCGCCGTCCCCTTGAGCTACGGCGTAGTTCCCAGCGGTCGTGAGCCCGTTGGCAGAACCCATCAGAAGGTGCGACATGCCCACGTTCGTCCTGGTTCCGAATGCCTCGCCGGGTGCCCCGATGGCAAGGTCGTCAAAGCCGTCGGCGTTCAAGTCGTCCGCAGCCAGGGATGCAGCGAACTCGTCGCCGGTTTCGGCGACTCCCACCACTGGTCCGTACTGGCCAATGGACACGCTGCCCGAGTCGTTCAGTCCGTTGGCGGTGCCGTAGATCAAGGCCAGGTAGCCCTGGGACGCGTTCTCGCCGGGAACCCCCACCGCCAGGTCATCGAAGCCGTCATGGTTGAAGTCGCCGGCCGCCAGCGCAGCGCCAAATCGGTCTCCCGACTCTGCGTACCCGGGGATGGGGCCGTTCTGGTCGAAGGAGCGTTCGCGTCGAGCGTCCAGGCCTGCCGGTCCACCGTTGAGCACGTGGATTGCGCCGGCATCACGTTGCGAACCCACGTCTTCGCGAGGAACGCCGATGACCAGTTCGTCATACCCATCTCCGTTGAAGTCACCAGATGTGGTCACGTCTCCGAAGTAGTCGTTGGTTTCTGTTGCGCCGGTGATGGGCCCGGATTGGCTGAGAAACTGCGGGCGCAGCCGGGCTATGCCGAAGACCGGACGATCCGGGGTGATGCCCGGGTCCTCCCCGTAGCGCACGTTGACGGCGCCGGCGTTCTTGACCGACCCGATGTCCTCCCCGGGAGCGCTGAGGGCCGCGTCTGCCCAGCCATCACCGTTGAAGTCGGCGCCGATGCGCTCGGACCGGGCCTTACCTGGATGGGGCGCGCAGGTGGTCTTGCCGTATGCCTTGCAAGCGACCACATTGCCAAGTGAATCGATGGCCAATGCCGAGTCGCCCACCGGTTCAGGGTCGAAGATCGGTGCCGAACGGTTCATGAACAGTCCGGTTTGCGAGTCGGTGCCTGGGCCGATCGTGACCCGAATGGTGGCGGAGGGTGCCAGGGTGATGGGTGCGTCGATGGTCTTGATGTGGGGATAGGACTCAAGGCGCCAGTCCTGAAGGTTCACGGTGGTTGTTCCGCGGTTGGTCAGGTCGAAGTAGTCATTGGTGCCCCATGGTGCGGTATCCAACCTGGTGATCTCCACGTTGGGCGCCGCCGTGTCGTTGCAGGGCCCGACACATGGCCAGAAGTTGAATGCCCGCATGTCACGCTGAGGATCGAGAAGGAACGCTCCGTCGATCCCGGAGAAGATCGACGAGGTCTTCCCGAAGTACTGGTCGGTTGCGGTATTGGTGCCCTGCCCGGTGTGAATGGTGAGTGCACCTCCGGGTGAAATCTGGGTACCTGACGGGAAGTTGTAGAACTCCAGAGCGCTGTCCTTCCACTGCCAGCCGGTGAGGTCGAAGGGGGTGGTTCCGTGGTTGCGCAACCGCACGTACTCGCCGTTCAGGTTGCTCTCTTCTGCGCCGTCAGCATCGCCGTTGGTGCTCATGGTGATGGGGAAGTCAGCTCGTGGACCTGCCCCACACAGGTTGGGGTTGTGTATCCCGACGCCCGCCCGGTTGGCCTCCCAGAACGCCGTCACGTAGTCGGCGGCGTAGTCGTACTCGTTGTTCTCGGTGAAGATGATGGGCATGCCGTAGCCCTCCTTCAACATCAACTGGGAGACGTTGGTGCCGTTGACGAACACGTGCCTGATCGCTCGGTTGTCCTTGGTGTATGAATTGGCACGCTGAGCCCGAAGCGTGACCTGTTTGCCGTTCACCAGGCTGGACAGGCGCGCCGTCGCCTCGTCTGCGTAACACTTTGGTGTCTCGTGGTTCTCATTGGTGTTGATGCCCGCCAGTCGGATGACCTTCTGAGGACTGCCACCGCCATCGATCTCCAAGGTGTCGCCATCGAGCACCCTGGTGACCTTGCCGTTCCATGACTGCAGGGCAGCTCCCGCTGGAGTGGGGGCAGCCACCTGGAGCGCGAGCGACAGCGTCGGAACGGCGAACGCAAGGCCGGCGATGACGACCGCCGCCTTGGCAAGGGCGGATGCCTGCCGGATTCGAGAGTTTCGTGAAGAGGGCACAGCCTCACGCTAGACGACGTTCAATCTTGACGCCACTCATCGGGCCGGGTGTTCACCCTGACACCGCTCGGTTTAGCCGGGGCGGTTCAACTCCCAGGTCCTGAGGGCCGGACGGGGTCCGTGGAGCGATTTCGGTGGCTCAGGCTCGTCATCGAGGAAGAACTTCTTGATCACGCGCTCGGCCGCTCGCCCATCGTCGAACTCACAGAAGATCGCCTGGAATCGTGCAAGCCGCTCTCGGGCATCGTCGCTGTCATAGGCCTTCGAGGTAAATACGTCAACAAGTTCGTCCATGGTGCGCACGGCAGCCCCAGGGGGTTCGGCCATGATGTCGAAGTAGGTGCCCCGCTGGGACCGGTATTCGTCCCAGTCATATCCGTAGATCACGATGGGGCGGCCGAGGTTGGCGAAGTCGAACATTGCGGAGGAGTAGTCGCAGATCATGGCGTCGGCTGCCAGATACAGCGGCTCAATCTCCACGTCGTCGCTCACGTCGATGATCCGCCCGGTGTCCACCAGGCCCTCAAGCCGGTCGCTCGGATCGTAGAAGTAGTGTCCTCTGATCAGCAGCGTGATGTTATCGCCGACGCGTTCGATGAACGCGGCTGCATCGAGCCCAAGATCAAATTGCCCCACGCCGTCGCGGTGGGTGGGCGTGTAGAGCACTGCCAGGTTCCCTTCGGGCACTCCCAGCCGGGTTCTGGTTTCTTCGCGAACTTTGTGGTTTGGGTTGATCAGCGCATCGTTGCGGGGATAGCCGTATTCAAGGATGTCGTGGACGGCGGGAAATGCCCTTCGCCAAACCTCGGTCGAGTAACGGTTGGACGACAGGTTGAAGTCCCAGCGGTCGACGCGTTTGAGGAGCCATCCGAACGACATCTTGTTGGCAGCCACCGGGTAGGCCTGAAGGTCGAGCCCCATGAACTTCAGTGGGGTGCCGTGTTGGGTTTGAAGCTCGATTTGACCGGGCCGTTTCACCAACTCGTTCGGGAAGTTGACGTCGTTCACAAAGAACTTGGCGGAGTGGCAGAGCGCCCGGGCTTCGCGGCTCCCTGCAACGACGTGAGGCAGGGAGCCGACGTCGTCTGTAAACCGTTTGCTGATGATCCACGTGCCCTTGATGTGGGGTGCGTGCTCCGACAGCGCCCGGTAGATGGCCAGGGGGTTGCCAGATGGGGGGCGGTTCCAGAGCGACGTAAAGACAGCAGAGGATTCGTTCAGCCTGGTGCGCTTTGCAGCGTTGGCTGCCGCGCGCAGTTTGGGACCAAACTTCTTCTTCAGCTTCCGGGCGCGGATTCGCTGGCCATTGACCACTTTGAGCGCTTGGAATGCCGGATAGTTGTTCATCGCCACGAGTCGATACTTCAACCCGAGGTCGGTCATGGGGAGCTCGAACATGGGAGGGGCTGTGGGTCCCAGAACGGCGGCCGACTTGTGGAAGAAATCGGCTCGCCGGCTGGCGGGCAGGCGGCTCTCACCGGCGGCGAGCACGGCCAGCACGTGTGAGCCGCCGCGCATCCAGAAATCAGTCGCAAATGGCTGAAGTTCGGGATGCTCCGCCACGATCTCGAACATGCGCTCCAGTTGATCGATCAACTCGAAGTGGCGCTCCCCCGACGACCTCAAGATGCTGCCGCCACGCCGTTGCCGATACGCCATGCACACCCGATCCAACATGGCAATGGACGAGGCGAGGCCCATAACCGGGTAGGTGAAGGGAATGTCTTCGTAATATCCGTGGGGAAACGTCAGGGCGGTTGTTTCCAAGAATTCCCGCTTGTAGGCCTTGTTCCAGGCAACGTTCAGCAGTTTGAGTAGCTCGGGATCGTCCGCCAATGTGAGGACATCAGGCCGGTCTGCGAACAGCCGCGCAAGGATGTTTCTGGAGCGACGATCGTTCCAATACAGCCGTTCGTAGTCGAAGATCACCAGATCGGCGTCGGTGGTGTCGCAGCGCTCGCGGATGGCGTCGAGCGCGCCGGGATAGTAGTAGTCGTCGCTGTCCAGAAACAGCACATAGTCGCTGGATGCTTCCCCCATGCCAAGGTTGCGTGCGGGGCCCAGCCCGATGTTTGCTTCGGGTCGAAGGATCCGGATTTGCGGGTTCGCCTCGGCGAGTTCCACGGCAATGTCGTGGGAGCGGTCGGTGGAGTGGTCCTCCACCACGATGATCTCGTCGCCGTCGACGACCTGGTCGACCGCTGACATCAGACACTGACGTAGGTAGCCCTCCACGTTGTGGACGGGAATGATCACGCTGAAGTTCACCATGGGCCTACCAAGTTACTCGTGGGAATGACCGCTCCGAATTTGGCGGCACCTTGATGTCGGAGCATCGACCCCATCACGGACCACTCAGCAGCCGACCTCGGATGCTGCGATGGTCGCCACACCCCCGCCGACCCGTCGAGCGAGGACGAAACGGAACGGGCCGACCGCACAAGACGATCGGCCCGTTCAATTGGAAGATGACGTGGACCCAGCAATCGCTGGGTGCTCAGCCCTCAGAGGCTAGAGAGCCAGCCAACCGTTCGCCTGGCGGTAGGTGTTTTGATACCAAGGGCCGTAACCTGCACCAACCCCGACCATCAAATCCCCGCTTGTAGCCAATTGGTTCACATTGCCGCCGTAGCTCGTGGCTGCTCTGCCATCATGGGACCAGGCTCGCCAGTACTTGCTGATACCAATGGTCTTGCCATCGTCCAGCTTGCGCCAGTATCCGCCGTAGTTGGTCCACTCGAAGTTGCTGGTGTTGGCGCACCACAGGTTGCGTCCTGCGCCCGCCAGGCCGCAATAGTGGGTGGTCTTTCCAATGTTCACTGCAGGTTGGGTGATACGCCCACCGGCGCTCGTCCAGCCGTAGCCATGGTTCCACCACAGTGCGCCGGAACTAGACGTTCCGAAGATCTTGTTCGAGTAGCTGCCGATCTGGCTGAGCTTTCCGCCTGTGGAACTCCAGCCGGTCACGCTGTCTCGGCAGATCTTGGCTTCGTACACATAGCTGGACGGACTCGTTCCAACCAGGTAGGCACAGCTGTTGCGATTCGAAGTCGCAACCTTGGTGACCTTGCCTCCGAGGCTGTACCAACTTGCCCATGAGCAACTGGTTCCAGCACACGTTCCACGGCGGTACCAGGTGTCACCGTTCGAACGCCGGGCGATCGCCACGACGCCATCGCCGCTTTGCGGCTGCATAGCGACGGACTTGAAGCCTCCGCCCAACGATTTCCAACCATGCTTTTGGCAGTTGGTTGTGCGGGTCGGGCACACCACGACTTCGGCAGAGATGACACCACTGGAGGTAAGCGCTCCAACGACGTAGACACCCTTGCCGGCGGAGGTGACGTCGATGTCGGCGAGGCTGCTTGGCCGGGGCGCCGCGCTTGCCGTACCCGACGTGGCAACCAGTGAGCCCCCAAGCATCAGTAGTATTGCGAACGACTTCAACGGCAGGCTTAGCCCAGACTTTTCAGTAGTTCGGGGGTGTGAGGGGCCCGTTTTCCGCGGAAATGCCTTCCTGGTCTGGAATACTGGGTGTTGAAGTCCATCCAGTGTCCAGGCACAGAAAGGCATGTCCATGGTGAAG
>ERZ1026796.1127-NODE-1127-length-18766-cov-2.926069_pt1 | contig 18766 bp, 16 predicted proteins | sample MGYA00520874_ERZ1026796 | MGnify/ENA primary metagenome ERZ1026796 (study PRJEB33270, sample SAMEA104284474) | anaerobic digester metagenome | biome: Anaerobic digester microbiome; feature: mesophilic sludge digester; material: Anaerobic digester biomass...
CCCAGACTCCGGTCTCGTCGATACGCTCCACGCCCAATCCGTTGGTATCGATAAGGTGAGCACCGGGTTCGTTAAATGCCTGGAGGTACTCGTCGTGGAAGCACGGGCGCTTGCACAGTTGGCGATACCACGGCTTCAGAGCTTCGGCCGTCTTGGGATCGTTCACAATCTCGTCGATACGCGCTCGGATCTCGCTCATCTTCTCGTCGTCGCTGTCCTCGTAGGCGCGTTGCACCATGGCGGGGGTGAATTCTTTTGAGGAGAGTCCGTACCGTCCGCCGGTTATGGCGGGGAGTTTGGACAGGGAGCCCGTTTGCAGGCCTTCCACCAAGGCGGAGAGTACATCCTGGTACAAGGGTTCACCGGTGGCCCCGGATTCCTTGGTACGATCTAATACAGTGATGATCTCAACGCTCTTTGGCAGGGATTGTAATAAATGTTTTGTGGAGAACGGACGGTAGAGGCGAACCTGGACGACACCGGTCTTTTCACCTGAGTTATTCAATGCCTTAACCGTTTCAGCAACTGTTTCACCGCCTGAACCCAGTCTTGGAGAAAAAGTCCGGCTTGTTCTTCGGTGTATTCCGATCCCAGCGACGGATCGCCTCCACCCAGTATATAAAGGTTCCCTTTGAGGCTGCCCTTTTCCAATAATCCTCTGTAGGCCAGCTCCGTTTTGAAACGCTTTTCGGGCCCCAATATTTCCAGCGCAGCGCCCGTAGTCAACAGTTTGCTCAGCGAAGCGGGAACCAAAGCCTGTGCGGAATTCATTTCGGCCAACAGCTTGCCCGCTTGGGCAATGCCGGCAATGCCGCTCATCACCAAGTCGGTGGTCGATTCACACGGTCCGCAGGAGGCAAACGCCAGCACGCCGGCTGCCCGCGTGCGTTGAGCGTAGCTCTCTGCGGTGAGGAGCGCTGGCTCCGCCAAAGCCGGCAGCGCGCATGGGTTTAGCAGCAAGCTGACCGAGCGGTCATATTGATTATCTCGCAGGTCGCCAATGCAAATCTGTAGGTTACCGGATGTGAGCTCAGGAAGCTGCAATGTGAGATTAGCGGCTATCGGGACGCGCTTACCCAGCAGGTCAATCATACCTATGGAAAGGTCACTTGCAGGTGCAAACCAACGGTTAGGCTGTCTCCCAGAAAAATCTCGCGGCTGCGCAGCCAAGGATATCCCTGCAAGCCCTTGAGGGCTGAGCAGTGCAGCGGCATCGTAAAGCTTGCCGGCGAGCGCTAACGGCAGCCCAACCACCGCCCACAGGTTAAACTGCTGCGCGGCTTCTTGTAAGCGCGCGAGGTTTTCGAGAGCTTTTTCTCGTAATAAGGGCTGGAAAAATAGATCCCCGCAGGTGCTGCCTGTCAGGCAGAGCTCTGGGAAGAGCACCAGCTGCGGCTGGAAAGCCTCTGCCGCAGCTTGCTGCAGGGCATCCAGTAAAATGCTAGTATTGAAAATAACGTCGGCTACCTGCAGCTCAGGGACGACCACACGCAAGCGCAATGTCTCTGCAGCGGGAAAAGTGCTTGAAGAGAGTGGATTGGTCATAGCAGCGAACTTTTGCCCCAACCTGAGGTATAAACACTTTGTGCAGCTTTATATGGCAAAAGTTAACTCCTTTCAGATGGAATCATAACAAGCTTTTGAAAAGTTAGGGGAAGTTTTTCGGTCCTCGTTGGTTTTTAGTGATGTGACTAAGAGGTCATATCACCTATCGATAGCTTTGCAGACGGGAAAGCTGGTTTGATAAAGCTTGCGGGTCTTCACGGAAGTACTCCAAGGTGAGCAGTTGGGGATTGGTGCGCTCTAAAGTCCACTCAAGGAGCTGGTAATCTTCCTCCATGAGGGGCTCGTGAGCGTCATAGAGCCAGCCGTCAGGTCCCTCGCGCACACCCGCCAAGTGAATTTGTTGCGTGCGCTCAAGCGGAAGAGCCGTGATGTATTCTTGCGAGCTTATCCCACGCGCGCGGGCTGCGATGCGAGCATGCGCCAAGTCGAGCAGTAAGTCAGTTTGGGTTTCATCCAGCACTTTGGCAATTACCGCCGGCTCACTCTCAAAGCGATAGCGCTTAGGGTGCAGGCTCGGCATGTTTTCCAAAATGACCGGTAGTTTCACTTGCTGCTTGAGCGAATTAACCCTTCGGATAAAGCGCCAAATAGCCAATGCAGGGATTGGCCCAGGCAAGACCCAGCCCCTATTTATGCGTGCATTCGTCCAGAGCGCTGGCAGGGGCGCCAAGTGGATGGAAACGAAAGGCGTTTCTGGGCAGGCTTGCAGGTAGTTTAGCAAGTGTGAGCGCCAGTTTTTTCCGGTTTGCATACGCCCAGGGTGAAAGTGAAAAGCCAAGCCCGGAAATTCAGCTCGTGTCTGTGCGATTAGCGAAAGCTCGAGCTTATCTACCCATTCGATGGCATCGATTTCTACTGCAGATGCACGCAGCAAGGTGATCAGGGCTTCAGAATAATTCACGGATAATTTCATTTCCGCCCTGCTTGCATCTTGGTAGGCATAGCCGTAACATCATCGTTTTGCGAGAGCTGCTCATGCACCAACTGGGCAAGCCGTCCAAACTCAGGCTGGTAGCGCATCTCCTCGGATCGGGGGCGAGGTAAAGGAATAGGCAGGTCCAGGCTGATCTGCGCCGGCCGGCGCGTCATCACCAAGACGCGGTCGGCTAAGTAAATCGCTTCTGAGATCGAATGGGTAACCATCAGCACAGTTTTGCGCCTCTCGCCCCAGATGCGCAGCAACTCTTCGCCCATGCGTTCGCGCGTGAGCGCATCGAGCTGCCCAAAAGGCTCATCCAATAGCAAGATTTCTGGGTCTTGCACCAAGGAGCGCGCAATCGCCACACGCTGTGCCATCCCGCCGGAGAGCTCGTGGGGGTAGCTCTTTTCGAAGCCATGCAAGCCAACCAAATCGATCATCTCTTGGGTGGCTTGCAAAATCTCTTCCTTGGGTCGTCCAGCCAATTCCAGCGGCAGGCTGACGTTCTCGAAGAGAGTGCGCCAGGGCATCAGGTTAGGCTTTTGGAAGACCAAACCAGTTTGCGGCCCGGTGTGGTTAGGCTGCGGGAAGCGAATCTCGCCAGCTGATGGGGTGAGCAAGCCGCTCAACGCGCGCAGCAAAGTGCTCTTGCCGCCGCCTGAAGGACCAATAACGCAAACAAAGGAGTTCGCCTCCACGGCAAAGGAGAGGTTATCGAGCACCTCCAGGCTGCCGTCCGTTTCTACGAAGGCAATCGAGAGCCCGCGCACTTCCAGTGCTATCTCAGGGGAGGAAGGCATCACTATATGCTCCTTGCACGTCCACAGGCTGGCTCATCAACCCAAGCTGGAGCAGAACTTGTTGCATGTTCTCCCAGCGCTCCTGCTGCGAGCCGGGTTGGGGGTCTGTTTCCCACAGTTTGATCGATTCCGCCAGCACGGCTTGCTGCACGGCTTGGTCTGCCTCAGTTAGGTTCTCCACATACTTGGCGCAAATCGCATAAGCTTCCTCCGGGTTTTCGGCAGCAGCTTTCACCCCGCGGTAGAAAGCTTTCACCACAGAGCGCACCAATTCCGGGTCATTTGCAATCGTCTCTTCATTGGTTACGAGGACATTGCCGACCAAATCTAAGTAATCAGAGACGGCAATCACGTTGATCTCGTAGCCCATTGCGCGCAGCTGCGAAGGCTCATTGGGCAGGTAAATGACAGCGGCATCCACGGTTTGACTTACCAGTGCTTCCACTTGGGTAAAGCCGATCGAGGAAAGGGTGTAATCGGAATCGCTTAAGCCGGCATAATTCGCTAAGGCTTCGAAGCCGATATAGTTCGCACCATACAAGCCGGGCAACCCAATCACTTTACCTTTAAGGTCCTGCGGGGTTTGGATGTTTTTCTCCTTGAGCGAGACCACTCCAACGGGGTAATCTTTATACCAAGGGAAAACAGCGACCACAGGCAGCCCTTGCGCACGCGCCATAAGCACCTGCTCGCCCGAAGCCACCATAAACTGCTGGTTGCCCGAGCCCACCAGCGCGATTAAGTCTGCTTCGTTGCCATAGTTAAGCGTTACGTCCAGCTCTTCCTCAGCAAAGTAGCCTTTTTCGATGGCTACATAAAAGGGGGCAAACTGCACATTCGGAATATAGGTCAGGTTAATCGTGATCTCGCGCAGTTGAGCGTTGGCTGTGGGAGTGCTGCCCGCCTGGCAAGCCGAGAGCGCTAAAATCGTTAATATTATCAACAGAAAAAGAGATCTTTTCATAAGTTTTGAAGCTCCTAAATTGTCTTGCGCCAGGTTTGCCAAGCAAGCAGCCGGCTCTCAAGCAGCAAGATTAAACCATACAGTGCCGCTGCCAAAGCCATCAGGGTGATGACAGCCACAAAGACCAGCGCGGTATCATATTGCCCGCGCCCCACGTTAATCAGAAAACCCAAGCCGCGGTCTGAACCGACTAATTCTCCCACTATAGCGCCGATCACCGAAAGCGTCGCGCCCACCCTCAAGCCGCCCAAGAAAACCGGCAGGCTGGCGGGGAGTTCCAGGTAGCGCAAGGTTTGCGCCGGCGTTGCCCGCAGCGAGCGCATCAGCTCGCGCAGGTCCTGCGGCACCTCGCGCAAGCCCACCAAAGTATTGATTAGCACGGGGAAGAAAACCGTAAGCGAGCAAATCAGCACCTTCGAAAACATCCCCGGTCCAAACCAAATTACCAGCAGCGGCGCAATCGCAACTACAGGCACCGACTGGCTGGCAACCAAGTAAGGTGAGGCGAAATTCTCCAGCCATGGGGATTTGGAAAGGAAATAACCCAAAAGCGCGGCGAGCGAGCTGCCAATTATTAATCCAAGAATTACTTCAAGCAGCGTATACGATAAATGCCGCCAGAGTAAGCCATTGCTAAGGGTTACGAGGAATTTTTGCCAGACCATGGCTGGGCTGGGCAGGATGAAAGCCGGCAGCCTGAGCAGCATCCAGAGCAGCTGCCAAAGCGCTACCCCAAAGAGGAGCGCTAAAGCAACCATCACCCAGCGCTGCGAAGTGAGGCGCTGCAGTTGATCTTTCGTGGTAGGCATGCCTTGCTGTTTCATCGTAATTAAGGTTAAAGCATATCATAAATAGAGGCAGTTCCCTTTCGGTTTTTATCATTTTAGGTTTCGATTTTCTAGGAGGTATTTGATAACACATCATACCTTTGAGCGGGTTAGGCTTTATTTGCGGCTATAATACAAGCATGATTTCTAATTTATCTGCTCCTGAACGCATTTTGGTCATGCCGAACACAGAACTCCCCAAGGCGATTGCACTCTCAGAGGAAATTAGTCAATACCTAGCGCAAAAGCATATCAATCATCGTGTCTATTTCTATCAATATGAGCATTTGATGCCAGCACCGGATCTTTTAGGCTGGGATGTCATCTTAACAGTAGGCGGAGATGGCACACTCTTGCGCGTGGGGCACTTATGTGTGCCACTGGGCTTGCCGCTATTGGGCATTCAAGCTGGTCGGCTGGGCTTCCTTTCAGAGCTAAGTGAAACAACTTGGCAAGAGGGGCTGGAGCAGCTGCTCGCAGGTCAATATCATCTGGAGGAGCGCCTAACTTTGGGTGCCGAGCTCGTGCGGCAAGGTGAGCCTACCCAAAAATGGGACGTAATTAACGAAGTGGTGGTTTCTCGTGGGCATATTGTCCGCCCGATTGAAATCCGTGTAGACCTCAACGAAGGCTATATGACTTCTTACATCGCGGATGGCTTGATCATCTCTACTGCCACAGGCTCAACGGCGTATGCCTTAGCGGTAGGCGGTCCAATCCTGCCGCCTGAGCTGCGCAATATGCTCGTCTTACCCATCGCGCCGCATCTTTCGCTCGACCGCGCGGTGGTGCTGGCTGAAGGTGCCGAAGTCACCTTACGTGCCCAATGTGACCACGAAGCTGTCTTGAGTGTGGATGGGATGGGACCTGTTGCATTGAAACCTACTGATTTTGTGCACATTGCAGCTAACCCCAACTCCTTACGGATGGTCCGCTTTGGAGAACCAAACTATTTTTACCGCAGGCTGGCTGCGATGATGCAAAACAATCCAATATTGAAACAAAATAACTATGACTGAACTGAACACCAATAAAAACTTAACCTATGAACCAGCGCCAGACGATATCACGCTGCGCTGCAATCGCTGTAATAAACCTATTACCCCAGAGGAAGCAGTGCTCACCCCTACTGGTTACCGCTGCAAGGATTGTGTGCGCGAGCAGCAAAAGATCTACGACACGACCAAAGGGTTGGATGTGGTCATCGGTTTTATAATCTCTGCCCTAATTGCTTATGCCGGCAGCTGGCTGGCGAGGCGTTTAGGCTTCTTGGTTCTGTTGGTAGGCCCTGGTGTGGGTATGCTGATCGCTAACGCGGTCCGCTTAGCGGTGCGCAAGCGCCGCAGCAAAGCGCTAAATCGGGCTGTGCTGTGGGGCAGCATCGTGGGCTGCTTACCCTTTGTCGTTATGGGCATCCTGCCTCTCATCTCTCTCGGTGGGAACTTGTTTACCTTGCCCGGCTTGCTGCCCTTAGTCTGGCAGGTGCTTTATAGCGCATTGGCGATATCTACCGCATACTATCAGCTTACCGGTATCAAGCTCGGTTGAGGTGCTATGCTCTCTGAATTACGCATCCAAGACTTTGCCATCATCGAAGACCTTCAACTTCAATTCAAGCCTGGGTTGACCGTATTCACCGGCGAAACAGGCGCAGGCAAATCTATCATCTTGGATGCGTTGAGCGCTGTATTAGGTGGGAGAGTAGATGCAAACGATATCCGCCGCGAAAGTGACAAAGCGATTATCGAAGCCACATTTTTATTAGACGAACCCACCCAAGCGGCACTTAAACCCCTCTTGGAGGCAGAAGGTCTATTTGAAGGCGGGCAGCTTACCCTTGCTCGGGAGATACGCGCAGCCGGGCGGAACGTGGCTCGCGTTAACGGGCGCAGCGTAAACCTGACCCTTCAAGCGGAGGTAGGGGCGTTGCTAGCGGATATTCATGGCCAATCGGAGCATCTCTCGTTGCTGCGCGTGCAGCACCACCTCGAGCTGCTTGACCGCTTTGCGCACCATGACGCTGTGTTGGCTCAATACCGTGCGGGGTACCGCCAGTGGTCTGCGCTGCAAGCAGAGTTGGAGGACTTGCGCAAAACCCAGCAGTTTGCCCGCGAGCGCACAGACATGCTTACTTACCAGATTCAAGAAATTGAATCTGCCCATCTCAAAGCAGGCGAAGAAGAGGAGCTGCGCCAGGAGCGCACGCGCTTGGCGAATGCCGAAACACTTTACGAGCTTAGCCAGCAAGCCTTAGCTTTGCTCGATGAGGGTGGAACGGACTCTTTGCCTGTGACTGACTTGCTTGGCCAAGCTGTACAGAGTTTGGCTGAACTCAGCCGCATCGACCCGCAAATGGCAAGCCTCAACGAGCGCGCGGAATTGGCTCTGAACACACTTGCGGATATTGCTTATGAGCTGCGCAGTTATCTAGAATCCATCGAGTTTAACCCCAAACGGCTTGATCAGATCGAAGACCGGCTCAACACAATCGGTTTTCTTAAGCGCAAATATGGCGGCAGCTTAGAAGCCGTAAAAGACTATCTGGAGAAATCTAAGGTCGAGTTAACTAAAGTCGAGAATATAGATGAGCAGATAGAACAAGTGGAACAAAAAATAGCTCAGATAAAACAAGAGCTTGCAGATTATGCTGCGCAGCTCTCTCGGGAGCGAATCGAGGCTGCTGAAAAGTTGACTGCCGGGATCGAACAGCAATTGGATAAGCTGCAGATGACCAAAGCACATTTTCAGGTGGATATCCGCCAACAGTCAGATCCAGATGGCTTGATGGTCGACGGCAAAACCTTGGCTTTTGATGTCAATGGCGTAGATAAGGTCGAATTTCTGATCGAGACCAATGTAGGCGAGGGTTTTAAGCCACTGGTTAAGATCGCCTCAGGGGGTGAAACTTCGCGCCTGATGTTAGCACTCAAGAGCGTCTTAGCTGAAGCTGATCAAATCCCAACCTTGATATTTGATGAAATTGACCAAGGCATTGGCGGAAGGGTTGGCTTGACCGTGGGAGAAATGCTTTGGCAGCTTGCACGCGAGCATCAGGTGATGTGCATTACGCATTTACCGCAATTAGCTGCTTTCGGCGATCAGCACTTGCACGTCTCTAAGCAAGAACACGGTGGACGTACAACCACCCATGTCCAGGAACTTAGGGGAGAAGAGCGCGTGAAGGAATTAGCTGCTATGCTTGGCTCACTAAGTGAAAGCACAAAGCAATCTGCAGAGGAATTGTTACACACAGTTGCAGATTTTACGGGTAAAATTAAATCAGTCGGATAATCTCACCCCATGCTTTGATCGTTGTCCGATGAGACAGAATACGCCTAATAGGCTATTTTCACCGAAAGGAAGCCAATATGCCTAAAACCAGTGATATCTTAGCAGTAATTCTAGGAGGTGGTCAGGGCAAACGCCTTTATCCACTGACCGTTGAACGCTCTAAGCCGGCTGTTCCAATCGCAGGGAAATACCGCCTCATCGATATTACCATCAGCAATTGCATCAATTCAAATATTCCCCGCATTGCTGTATTGACGCAATTTAACTCTGTCTCTTTGCATCGGCATATTTCGCAAACTTATATCTTTGATTCCTTCCACCCTGGTTGGGTCCAAATTTGGGCAGCAGAACAAACTATGGAGCATGCCGATTGGTATCAGGGCACTGCTGATGCGGTACGCAAACAGCTCGGCGAAATCCGCTCGACTAACCGCCCTTATGTGCTCATTTTAGCTGGGGACCATCTTTATCGCATGGACTATGCTGAAATGGCAGAATTTCACTGGGCGAATAACGCTGATGTTACTGTCGCGGTACAGCCAGTACCTAAAGAAGAAGCGACTCGATTTGGCTTGCTCAAGCGTGATGAAGATGGACGCATCATTGATTTTGCCGAAAAACCCAAGGATCCTGTCCGCTTGGCTAATATGATTTGCCGCGATGACCCCGAAAAGCCCTATTTGGGCTCAATGGGAATCTACCTTTTTAATACGAATGTGCTTATGGATGTTCTCCGCCCGGATAAAAGCAAAGAGCATTTAGACGATTTTGGCGGCGATATTATTCCCTACCTTATTCAAAATGGTGCCGGCGTATATGGATATAACTTTGATGGCTATTGGCGCGATATTGGAACCATCCGCGCTTTCTACGAAACAAATTTGGCATTGACCGAAGAGAATCCTGGATTTAACTTCTACGACCCAGATAAACCCATTTTTACGCACCCGCGGTTTTTGCCTTGCTCTCAGGTAATTGGCTGTACGCTAAAGAATACCTTGATCGCTGAAGGTTGCTTGGTTTCGGATGCTACTATTGAACACTCAATTATTGGCTTACGCAGCCAAATCGGTGAGGGCTCAGTAATCAAAGACTCGATTTTGATGGGCGCGGACTACTATGGCACGTTGCGGAATGGCGCCCCAATCGGTATCGGTAAAAACTGCCAAATCTGCTGCGCCATTATCGATAAAAACGCCAGCATCGGCGATAATGTGGTCATCAAACCCTTCCCAGTCGATCGTGACATTGATCACTCACTCTACGCCGTACGGGATGGCATTGTGGTCATCCCCAAGCACACGACCATCCCCGCTGGCACGGTGATTGCGCCGTAATTTCACGCTCGAAAATCAGGAAAATTACAACTCCGGCTTAGCCGGAGTTTCTTTATGCCGATTTGCCAAAGCGCAAAGTGTACACGGCGATGCCGAAAGCCACCGCCACGTTGAGCGAACCTTTGATGCCAGCCATAGGCAAGCTGAGCGTGGTATCCGCCTGGGCAAGCACCGCGGGGTCCACACCTGCCGGCTCGCTGCCCACCACAAGCGCAATCGGCTTATCTGCTTTGGGCAAAGTGTAAGAAAAAAGCGAGGTGGATCCAGGAGCAGCTTCCAACGCTAAGATGATCACGTCTTGAGCCTTCAGCTCTTCTACCAAAGCTACAGTACTGGGGGCATGTTCCCAAGGAACTGTTTGCTCAGCACCCAGGGCTGTTTTAGCAATCTGGGCATTATCAGCCGGGTTTGGAGTGATGCCGCACAACCATAGCTTTTGCAAACCAGCGCCATCCGCCGTGCGAAATATTCCCCCCACATTTTGCGCAGAGCGAATGTTATCCAAAATAGCCAGCATGGGGAACGTGCGATGTGGTGATGCAGGAGGTACTGGGCTTTGCGGAAGCGCCTGAACTGCGGGCTGCAGTTCACCTCCGCAGCGTGGGCAGTAAGTCCCTTTGAACTGTGCTAAATCCAGTGGAAAGCGCAGTTTACAGCTGGGGTTTTGGCACTGCATAAACCAGATGTTGGGCGTGGATAGCATCGTAGGCTAATCTTAATCGAAAATTGTTACTAATTTCTATCGAAGATTAGAAGATTTAAGGAAGAGCGGTTCACAAATGGCGGAAATCATTATGGCGTGAAAGCTTGACCGGAGGCTGTGCAATAAGGTGCGAAGCTATACCCGCGCAGGGTCAGCTCGTGCAAGACAAGTTCTAATCCCTGCAGCGTATTTTCACGTTTTTCCCCACCATCGTGCATTAATATCACCTTGTAAGGCGCAATATTTGCGGAAACAGCGTCCAAGATTTCATCAGGGCTGATGCCGCTCCAATCTCGCGTGTCAATGTGCCAAAAAGAGAGGGCATAATCCATCTGAGCCGCATAAGCATACACGTCCTGGTTCACAGCACCGTAAGGCGGGCGCAGGCAAGGGGTCAGCGCGCCTTCAACTTGTGGGTTTGCTGCCAGTGCATCAGCGATAGCTGCGCGCGTATCCACCACTTCCAGGTAAAAATCAGAATAACCTAATTTGGTGAGGTCAAGGTGGTTATATCCGTGCAGACCGATGGTATTGCCGCCTTCTGCAACCTGCAAGGTTGTCTCCGGATAGCTGCGGGCGTTACGGCCAATTTCATAGAAAGTGGCTGTGGCGTGATATTGTTGCAGCAGGTCAAGAACTTGTGGCGTCCATTTGGGATCGGGCCCATCATCAAAGGTCAGATAAACGACTAAATCCGGGTTAGGTTGGGCAAACTCCTGCTCATCAGCGGTGTAATTTGATCCCTGCATCCAGCCGCTAGCGAGATGGATGAACTCCTGCGTGCGGCCAGGATCTTGCGGTTGGCTTGCCGGCGGTGCGGCCTGATAGGAACTAGCTGCTAACACTGGCTGAGCTATAGCGCCCAGTAGGGCAAAAAGCAAGGCGACAATCAATCCTTTTTTCATCAGAGACTGACCAAACTTGCAGGGGCTACCATGGCGAGCATATACTTCATCCATATATTATATACGTTGCAAGCCCAATGCCAGTTCCATATAAAGCAAGGAGCCTGCAAAGTTTGTTACTCTGCAGGCTCTTATAGTTAATTATTGTTTAATCTCCCATACGGGCATCCAATTGAACCCAGGTTTGTCCGCCATTTTGGCTGTAAAAAAGTAGGTTGTGATCCAAGCTATCGCTAGAACTATCGTATACCAACAACCAGCCAGCCTGCTCGTCCACAAAATCTAAGCTGAGTGCTGTGTAACCTGCCGGCAGCGAACTGCTCAGGTCTTCCCACGTCGTGGCGCCGTCCGTACTACGGAAGAGCGCAGTTTCACCCAAAATCCAGCCGTTTTGACCATCGGTAAAGTCAAAGACATAGCCCTGGATAGGCGCGCTGGATACTGACTGCCAAGTCTGGCCGCCATCAGTGGTTTTACACACGATGGTTTGCGCGGTACCATCCATTAAGAAGGTCTGCAGCGGTAGGAAACCCTCAGTTTCACTAACGAAAATCGGCGGGAAGCTGTTATACATCGCGTCCGGGTCGGCATCAGCGATATCGCAAGGCTGGTGCGCCCAAGTTGTGCCGCCATCGGTCGTGCGGTAGAGGTACACAAAGTCGTTCACTGGTTCCGAGCCTGTTATCCAACCCTTTAGAGGGTCAAGGAAGGTGAAGCCGGATTTGATCCCGCCGGCTGGCAGCGAGGGGTCCTCACCGCCGGGTGTATGCGTAAAGCGCTGCTCCCAAGTCTGACCGCCATCGCTGGTGGCATAGACAGCCACCCATTCGGATCCAGCGCCAGCACCCAGCCGGCTGAGCATAAAGCCGGTGTTACTATCCAAGAAAAAGAGCGTGCCGCCCAAGCAAGTAAGCGGGATTTCCGACCAAGTTGCGCCACTATCGGTAGTGTGCAAGATAGATGAGGTTTCCGTGGCATAATCTGAAAGACTCAGCCAAGCTGTGCTGCCATCTAAAAAGAAACCGTCAACAGAACCAGCTTCTAGTGATCCGCCTGCCGACGGATAGACAGTGAACCAGCTCAAACCGCCATTTGTGGTGTGATAAAGCGCGCTCTGGTTACTGTTGAAAGCCCAGCCGCTGCCATCGGCAAACATGTGCAATCTATAGATGGGCAAACCCACGGAAGGTGTCGGTGTTGTAGGAGTGTGAGTTGGCAAAGCAGTAGGCTCGGCGGTGGGCGTCTCGATGGGATAAGTAACGTCAGTAGGTGAGGGGAGCCCGCTTACAGGATAACTCGTCTCTAACGAGGTAGTAGGTGAGGAAGTTGGTGTTTGAGAGTTACAAGCACCCAAAAGCAATCCAAACACAAGTGCAATCAAGAGGGTTTGATATATTTTCTTCATAGGAACTCCTTATAGCCATTGTACTATGGACGCGAGGCGTTGAAAAATAGTTCCAAACAGTTGGAATGCTTCAATAAACGGAAAATGCCCTTGGCGCGATTCGAACGCGCAACCTACTGCTCCGCAAGCAGTTGCTCTATCCATTAAGCTACAAGGGCTTATGCTTCGTGATGGCATTATTTTATCCCTGATTAGATGCTTGGTCAAGCAAAATCGGCTTATAGGATCCTAAAATAAGCGATAACCATCATGATTATAACAATTAGAAGGATAAAAAATACCTAAATCCGCTAGATATTAGAATATCTTTTCTAAAATATGGGTACTATTGATGCGTTTTGAGACATACGCAAATGCTAATATAGAGAGTAAAACAATATAGCCATAAGAATATACAAGATTCACGCTCGACTCGAAACCCAATGGCGTTCTCAGCAAATTTAATAAATGGCTAACCGGATTAATCAGCAGAATTCCTCTAAAAATCGGATTCAGTGGCTCCAAACTGTAATAAATTGGTGCTAACAGAATCAACGCCCAAGTGATGATCTGAAAAAGTCCGTTGGCTATGAAGAGGTTTTTCATCGCCAGACCGAGGTAAACGGAAATCAGCAGCAAAAATACAATTGTGAGGAGCATGCCACAAATTAGGAAAAACCAGTTAACGCTTTGAGCCGTAGCTACAACGTATCCCAGAACGATGAGAATGATAGGTAAGGTAATCAGAAAGTAAGAAAGGCACACACTGATGATGATCGAAGGAAAAGGAATCGCATAGGTGGAATAAAGCTCTAAAGCCTCTTGTTGCCGGATGTTAGTAATGCGTAACCCTAACATATTGATAAAAGTGCTAATTAATGTGGAAACAATGTAGCCCGATAAAAGATAGTTGAGCGACGACCCCTGCAGATTACCTGAAACCAAAACAATGAAGGCATAAGAAAACGGCAAAACAAAAACGACGATAAACAATTGCAGCCAAAAAATCCGTAAGGATTTGAACTCCATCTCTATTGCAGTGAATATCTTATTCATGGCTGCTCTCCACCAGTTTCATAATTGTTTCATCAAAAGATGGCGCCTCGAATTGGATATAAGTAATGCTGGTCTGATCATTGATTTCCTTGATCAAATCGATACCCGCACTGAGCTCATCCACGCTGAGGTCAAAGATCCCATCTCCTAAAGAATACTCAAGCTGCTTTTGCGCCAACAGCTTCTCGGTCTGGTCGCTCCGTGAAGTAGAAAAGCTGATCTTGCAAGGGAGCTTGAGAAGGCTAGCGATGTAACCTGGCGAACCCTCCGTGATCACTTTGCCATTGACCAAAAGATAGACCCGGTCACAAAGCTTTTTGACTTCATTCATGTCATGGCTGGCAATCAGGAGGGATTTATCCGCCCTAGACGCTGAAAGGATCTCCCAAATGTGATTTTTATTAATGATGTCGATCATCGAAGTAGGCTCATCCAGTACAAGAATGCTCTCGCTTTGGGCGAGCGCCACACCTAAAAGCTGGAGTTTTATCAAGCCGGGCGAAAGCTGATAGCCATAATATTTTCTGACTTCGCCTAAATTGAGCGTCTCAATAATTTGTGAAAGCTTGTTGGAAAAGGCTTCCCCTTTATAGCCTTTGAATTTTAGAGCAAACCCAATAGTTTCTTCGACAGTCAAAGAAGGGAAGGAAAGCGGATATTGCGGCTCGTAACCCACTTCTTGCTTAATGATCGAGGGGTCTGCAATGATGTCCTTCCCCAACAAGGTGATGTTGCCTTCCGTGGGCTCCAAAAGCGCCAGAATCTGCCTGAGGAGCGTGGTTTTGCCGGCACCATTAGGACCGATGATGCCTACAATTTCACCTTTATGCACCTCAAGATTAATGCAATCGTTGGCTTTTTTCCCATTGGGATATATTTTAGTGACGTTTACAACGTCCAGCACTTTATCCATTGACTACTCCTTAGAGTCTGTGCCTCAATAAACGAATATCCCCACCATTCTACACCATATATAAAACACACACGTTTATTTAGGTATTTTCAAGAGAATAGAACTAGCGCCATTAAGAGACTTACTAGTGTGATGTTTCACGTGAAACACCATGCACTAAACCAGCATTGTTTCACGTGAAACCTAAGGGACGATAACCTGCCTGCCTTCCGAAGAAATCTCACGCTCATGTAGAAGAAAGGCTAAGGCTTGGCCAGTAGCATCATCAATTACCAAATCTAAATGGCTGTTTGGGCTTGCATCGCTCACTTGGATTAGCCGTAAGCGCGTTTCCAAACCCGCTTCGGGTGTGATCCAATCGGATAAATGATTAGGGCTCGCTTCAAAAAATTCACGTTGGAATTTATCCTTACTAAGATTAACGGCAATTGGGTAAATCTGCCCTTCCAGCAAGTCTTGGAAAAAATGCGTACCCAAAGAAGGCTCATCGGGAATACCCACCGAGCCGCCGGTAAGCTCCACCAAGGCTTTGGCATTGTAAATATCGCCATAATCCACATGCACGCCTAAATCTGGATTAGAAGTACCCCAACGGCCTGGACCTACGCAGATGAAGGTTTCGTCAGCCAATGCGGCATTAAGCTTCCCAATAGCGCGCTCCAATTTGTTGCGTTCAGCACTATTAGGGATGGAAAAGTAGGCTTCTGGCGGTACGTAAAGTATATAATGCACGTTTTGCACACTCCCACCCGAAACTACGCTTTTACCTGAAAAGATTTGATCCTTTAAGGGGACATTTTGCGGCAGCAAGTAAACGCTCTCTTTAATCGTCCCAAGCGGTCTGCATTGGATTAGGGTGATTTGTACTTGCGGCTTACCTTGGTGTTCTTCCACTTTGGCAGTGAATTCAACATCCACTGGCGTGTGATATTCACCTTCCAAAGCAGCCAAGAGTTCTCGCATAAAGCCCGGGAAATCAGTATGGCGCAGCAATTCATCAAAAGTGAGGATAAGGCTGTGTGGATCCCCTTCGATGAAATTGGCGTGCATTGTGTGAATATAACCATCGCTATCGATCTGGGCGATGTAGCGCAGTGCGGGCACTTGGGGTCCTAAGACCTCATGTACCGGTAACGTCCGAAAGAGGTTGCTTTTTAGGTCGATGAGGTCAATATATTGCTGTGAGTAATGCCGGATAGACTGCAAAGAGCTGGATGGCGTTAGCGTGGGGTGGCTGAGAGCGACTAAACGCGGGTAGTCGTTGCCCACACGGTCTACGGCGCGCGTGCCTAATCCCCAAACCAGACGCAAGAAGCCTTCTTCCGGTCGGATTTGGGGCGACCAGCGGTATTGGTTGCGGCTATAGCCTACGCCAGCCAACTGGGGAAAATAATATTGCCCAACCTGCTGCCCCTCGACGACTTGGATGAGCAGCGCCATGCGCTCGTCATAATCGAGCAAGCCGCGGCTTTTTCGGTAAAGCAAGGCATTGGGGTTAAGTGTGCTGGCGTAAATGCGCGCCATGGCTTGTTGCATTGCGCGTAGGTTATCCTCTGGCTCGCCTTGATTGGGCAAATAGATGCTTTCGTATTTACCAGCAAAAGCAGTGCCAAAGTTATCTTCCAGCAAGCTAGATGAGCGCACAATCAAAGGTTTCCGCCCCGCCATGCTTAATATCGTCTCCATATGCTGAATTGCACCTGGTGGAAACTCCCCTTGGCTGAAATCTTCTAAAATGCGGGGATACTCTTTGCGCATTTGCTCTTCGTTCTTATATTTTTGATCACCCCAATGCAATAAATTATTAATGGAAATAAAAGTATAAAAAACATCTGAACCTATGTAAAACGAAGTGGGCGTGCGCAAGTTAGCTTGGAGTGCCGGGCTCGTTTTTTCCTTGAGGATGCGTGCTGCTAAGAGCATGCCGGCAGCTTTTCCGCCGATGCGTCCCCGCCCAAGCTTATGTTTACGGATCTCAGCCAAGTCTGCGAGAGTAAACCATTCCTTGGCAATGTTGATATAGCGCAGCTGGTCACTGATCATGTTGCGAATGAGTACAACCTTGATCTCCTGTAAGCGCGCAGCATAAGGGGCGCGCTGCTCTGGAGGAAGCTTTTCGATCATCATGCCTTGATTAAAGAGCAACTCCGTGGGGGCAGTCTCTGGGTTGAACTCGACGATTCCTTCGGGCACTTGCACACCGCGTTCGTTGAGTGCCTGTTGAATTAGCTTAGAGAGGTGATTGAAATCAAAGTATTTGGCGAAGTACGAGTCAGTGAGCGTATCCAATACCAGGGATTTACGGCGTTCCCAGGTTTCGGTATCTTCTTCATTAAATGGATTGAACAAGCCTTCGCGCTCTTGCGATTGGACTGCAGCCTCTACAGCTTCAGAGTAAAGGTCGTCTGACCCGATAATGCCGTGGCTATAGAGCTCTTGTCGCATCAGTTCGCGGATGCGCTTAGAAAGAATCGGGTACTGCGAAAGTGCCAAATAAACGCTGTAATAACGGTCGCTGCCGCTTTGTGGAAGGGTCATGGGAATAACCTTATCGTTTGCTCTGCTTTATTTTATCATTTTGTAGAGTCGGAAAAACTCCAATACCTTTACCTGTTTGATTTACAGCACTACGGGGATGTATTCTATATAAAAATTTGGATTTTTCTTCTAGGTATGCTATACTAAAAGTGCCAGAGGACAAAATTCGGCTACATGCCGTGTGGAAGAGTTACTGAGGTGACTCTTCCCTATATCCCTGGCGAGAAATCATTAAGAGCCGCTAGTGTTAGTGGCTTTTTCTTATCGTAATATATCCCATATTTTGCTTCACGTGTATCATCCAAATCATGAACAAGGCGGTAGTTTGGCCATAAATATTCTAAATAACGCTCTTCGTGACGTTCGTACAAGCGTTGTAATGACCAAAGAAAATAATCAACAGCTTGTAGCCCAGCGGATTCGGTAGGAGATTTAGCGAAAATATTTATTTCTGAATTCACTACTTTGCCCCATTTTTCGGCGAACCGTCGTTGGGCATGGATTAACGAAGCCCTTAATGCTTCGGTTCGGTCTTGATTCCCGCGTTTAGCAAAAGTGATTTCATAATATTCTTCTTTATGTAATAAATTCTTAAAAAGTACGCGAACCATATAGTCATATAATTCATTGGGATTATATCGGTACAATAGATCACTCATATTACGTTGTCGCACGTATTCCAATACCCTTTCTTTTCTGCGAACGACGGCTAAGAATTTGACATCCGCTTTCCTAAGCATTGAAAAAACTTCATGCCGAACTTCAGGGATATCATCCTTGGCATGAAATGCAACATAAGTTTTCCTTGCTTCAGGTTGCATTGATGGCACTTTTTTGAAATATTCATCTGCTAAAAGGTTTTGCCTTAATTCATCCAACTCGTTTGACAATTTGTCGGGCTGATTACAGTCTAAAATTCCTAAAATAAAAAAACGAGAACAGCCATCGGTATTAATTATTACCTGCCCTCTTTTACCGAATAGGACAGGATCGCCGGCTTCATCTACAAAATAAAATCGACAACGGTTTGAAGAGTTCATCTTTATCAAAAATATATAATAATAGAAAAATAATCTAAAAATATTGTCATATCAACTTTGTGTTTGTATAATTAAATAAATAGAATATAAAAAGACTGAACACTCTCATTTTTGTCAATATAAACCTATTTATGTGGAACATGCGTTTTCTTTCTTAAAACTTTAGTGCTGAAATTTTTCCTATCGTTAAATACGCCAACGATGGATTCCAAAAAAGATTAAAAATAGTTATCTTTCTCCCTACGAATAATGATGTTCTCTGCACCAACATAACGATCCAAGTCTTGCAAAACCTCAGCACTGATGTCTGTTGTGTCGTTGGGGAATTCGATCATATAGTTTTCGCCCCCCTCAGAGACAGCGAAAGCAAAGTGATGGTTTCCAGGATGTGATACGAGTAACCCGTGCAGCTGCCGGATGTGACGCAAGTCGCGGGTCTTTTCTCCGCAAGGGTGAATGGTTACGATAAGCTGCGGCTCGTTTTCAATCCCGGGCTCGGGCTGGGTATGCGAGGGGCTATAAC
>ERZ1026796.1128-NODE-1128-length-18752-cov-6.589369_pt1 | contig 18752 bp, 17 predicted proteins | sample MGYA00520874_ERZ1026796 | MGnify/ENA primary metagenome ERZ1026796 (study PRJEB33270, sample SAMEA104284474) | anaerobic digester metagenome | biome: Anaerobic digester microbiome; feature: mesophilic sludge digester; material: Anaerobic digester biomass...
GATCAACACGACTATGAGAAAGAACTGAAATCACCAGCGTCGCTTCGCTCCGAGGGGGTGGCGGCTTCACCCGGAACAGGGTGGCGGCTTCCCTCGGAATCGCATGGCGGAATCAGCGGAATAGGCAGTAACCACAATTCCCAAAAAAGACAAAATGTATCACGGTCATAATACCCGACTTTCTCAAGTTGTTGTAGCCTCTGCTCATATGTATTTTTTGCATTTGCAATAAGAGCGGCTGCCTCAGTCGCTGCAGCAACCGTACCGATTGCTAACAAGTCGGATGCCTTTCTCAAATGCCTTTGAAGATTGCGCTTGTCTGCATCAATCGGTCCTGAGGCAAATAACTGGTCTGCTAGTTCCAAAAGTCAATCAAGCAATTTCTCAAGCTCATCTATAATTTTAGTCTCTAATTCTTGTGAAAGAGTTACTGTCATCCTAAGTTTTTTTGATAATATAGCCGCTTCTGCGTATTCACTGGCAAGCAAAGCTTTATTAATAGCTTCCAGTCGATTAAACATGCGGCTAATCCTTCAGCATAAGTGATGTTATCAATGCCAATAGTCCTCAAAATATGTATATACTTCCTCAACGCCACCGAAGTTACTATAGTTATCAATAATATCGATCAAATTACAGGTTTCCGTGCCCCCCATCCGCGGCCCCCGCAACCCACGACCTACCATTTGGCTATAAAGTACAATTGAGCTAGTCGGTCTTGTTATAATAACCGTCTTTATCCTCGGCGCGTCGAATCCTGTAGATAAGACGCCATAATTAAATAATACATCGCTATCGCCCTTTCGAAAATCGTCTATTATCCTTATTCTAGATCCCTTACGCATATCACAATCAATATATGCAGATTTGTAACCTTGAAATGCTAGTGCCGCTGACAATATTTTAGATTGATCTATGCTGCAAGAAAATACGAGACATGGATTTCCTGCACGTAACTCGTCACGGATTATTTCAAGAATTAACTTATTTCTTTTTACATTAAGCGATAACTTCTTCACTATGCTTTTAGGTAAATCATATGTGTCTTTAGCTTCTCGTAATGTTGCTTCGTTTAACGTGACATTAATTCCACTTTCAATAACACGCCGGTTAATTTTCGCTAAAACCTTTTTATCCCTCAATTCCACAATTGGGTTATCCTTGAAATATGGCGCTAATAATATTTTATTGAAATAATTGGCCAGTTCGATATTTTCCTTCTGCTTCTTTACACCTCTTCCAGGCGTAGCCGTTAAGCCAATTAACGTACTGTCGTTCTCTGCTTCACGGAGTCCATTTATTACTTCAGTGTATGAACGCGCAATGACTTTGTGCGCTTCATCGACGACTATTATCCTGGCCGCTTTTTTAAGATATTCGAATACATCAGACTCTCTTAGCATAAGATTGTATAGCTTCTGAAATGAGCAGACCACAAAACTTCCGAGCACGTCGAATGAACTCGGATTATAATTGCGAAAACATCGCACTACTTGCGCGGGTGAGGTGGCAAGGTGCTGCCAAATATCCTTAAATGTGTCAATTGCCTGCTCACACAATTCTTCTGTATGCGCAAGCCAGACGATTGACTTTGAACTCTCAAATAGATCTCTTTTTCTGACATATTCTAATAAAGATTCTAGAATTGTTCTTGTCTTCCCCGAGCCCGTTGGCATTTGGATAAGAAACCGCTTCGTTTCCGATTCTAATGCGTCGCATATTTTTTCTTTTAGGTCTTTCTGGAAGTCGAGAAGTGGCAGTAGCTCATCTAAGGGTTCTATAATTTCTATCGTCTGGTTATAATTCGTAACTAATGGTAGGTATTCTTTGGGGATGGGCAATGCTTTTGCAATTTCAATAACTAAGTCACTTCCTGCTTTCCATGGATATAATGATAATGTCAGAGCATTATCATATGGTTTATTATGGCTAGTATGTCCAAATTTTTCTACTAGAGTTCTTAACCGATCACTGTCTATTAGTGTAAACAACAAATGACGTATCTTTTGCTCATAAAGCAAATCAAAGCCATATATGGCCAATATATGCCTGGACAATTCACATGAATCTAGTCTCTCGATTTCGGAATCATCACCAACTAATTTTCTTAATTCAGATATTTTCCCTTTCCCAATTGCTTCATATAAATCCTCAATGCTAAGTCTCGAGAGCAATTCTATCAATTTATGACACTCCTAAATATTTTTCAAAATCATTTAATTTCCTTTTAGTTGCTATTTCTGCTCGTTTCCTGACTTCAGCATTAAATTCTTTTATCGTGCCTTTAAATGTATCCTTCAATTCTGATTTGATTGTTTTTCTATATCCCTTCTCAATCGTCTTTCTCAGATTGTAGCAATATGTATTTCGCAAATTTTCAAAATCATCATCTGCAATTTGTTTATCCTTCCACTTCTTACCGAATATGAGAAGAATTAAAAATGACCCTAATGCTTCTTCAGTACTTTCGAGTCTGTAATTTATAATAGTTCCCGAATCGTCATATATTACATGCGTTAGTAGGTTCCTCTTTTGTTTTTCGAGATCGTCAAATGATTTGAACCATTTCTCTTCATATGTCTCATTCACTTCTTTGATACACCATTTAGCATATTCGAGCCAACTTACATTCTTTTTGAATATAATTTTATATTCCTCTCTACCTCGCGCAAATGCGAATATAATACCTCGCATTCCAATATCATAACCAATTGTCGCCGGCAATTCACTATCCTTCAAGTCTTCCATTTTGCCCACAAGTTTCTCGAACTCAGCAATAACTTTCTTCTGTTGATCGGGGGGTGCGTTATGGGACCCAAAACGTAATTGCATAAAGGCATACTGAGCGAGGTCAGATTTCTCCATAGATTCTTTTTCAATTTTACGGCACTCACGGATGTAATTATGATATGGCTTAAAATTCTGAAGAAAGTGTAATATGCCTGGCATTACGAGCTTTTTAAATTGTTCTCTTATTCTCAATGTGTCATTCGGTGTCACTGCATGTACTTTAGTATAAAGGTCAAGTGGTGGAACTAGCTCTTTGAGTTCAAGCTCGTTTTCCTGCTCTTCCGAATAATCCTTACCAAAAATATAGTATTCAAACCATGCGTTGATTTCCTCAATACTTTTTACAGCAGCAGGTCCAGGCTTTGGCTGACCAAGTTCAGTTTCTCCCCGCCAATCGAAAAACATTAAAGGCAATAATGAATTATTTCTCTCATCGATAGGCTTATTATCATTTTCATGAGAATGTTGAATGAGCTCCTGTGTACACATTGCATTTATGCTTTCGTCATTCAATAGTATCTCTCTCGCCTTATTGAGACGTTCAGCTCGCGTGTTAATATAAACAAACAGTTTTCTTACAACTTCTAATAAGTTTGCTGTTTCCTTACCTTTGGCGACTTTAAACACGTTCAATATTACAACGGGAATTTTCCATGAAGGAAGCTCTCCACTCCCTTTAGGCATGTTTTTCCATCTCTTTAAACCTGACAACCTGTGCTGACCATCTATAGCCACTATGTGACATTTCTTTTCATTCCACTCTATTCGAGCGAATGACTGGTCAGACTTTAAAATCATAAATTTAAAATAATTATTTTTTTCATACACTTCATATTCGCGCTTCTGATACAAATCGACTTTTGGCTCAATAAATTCAACTGACTTTAGAACTTCTCTTTTATTGCTATCCATGGGGAGAATTATTAATGTCAGCGGATTAAAAAATTTCACTTTCGTTTGATCTTCGAAGTATGGAATGATTTCTCGTGTGACTCGTTCATCATCAACATCTCTCTGAAAAAGATCACGCACATCCCATTTTTCGCTTCCTGGAATATTTGATATCAAAGTGATATAGTCGAGTTCATCATAACTTATTACTGTTTGTAAGAATCGGATTTTCGCATTACCTCCTGCACCCAGCTCACCATAATAGCCCCATTTTGATCGCCCGTACGGTTTTTCATCTGTGATAGGTATATCGGATGGTGACATATGTTCCCTCCTCTATCTGATTGAATACAATGGCTTCGATAAATATTTTATAATCTCCTCTACCAAGCCCTCAAAATTATCAATATACGCTTCATCAGCCATCTGGCTTTCTTCGTCGGTCCTTATGCAAACAAAAATGAGATTCGATACTTTGTTAAATATAACATTGTATTTCTTCGCAAATGTCGTAAATCGATTATGAAAATTATTTTCTTTGTCTCTTCCTGTTAGATGCTGATGACATCTTTGATATAATGACTTTGCCTTGCCTACGTATAAAGGCGGCATGAAAAGGCTCGCCTTCATAATTGCACGACGAAGCAAGGTAAATTTTTGTTCATCACTAACGCACGCTTCCCATATTTCCATAAAGCTGTCGAGATTTGGATCTCTGAAATTTAACTTGATATTAAGGTCAATCGCTTTCCAAGCAAAATCGAGGCGGGTATTTTGCACAGGAACATCACGAAGAAGCGCATCGTAATTCAATATGTTATTAACTTCATTTATAAATTTAATGGGGTCTTTTGATGTGATGATTAGTGGATAAAACCACGCATATATACCAGGTGATGAAGGCACACTTTCAAAAGTGTCATTTGTGTAAAAACCGATTTCTGCAGTTACATTTCGCCAGATATCGTTGAGCGACATATTTTATTTTCTCGAATACCTATTCAGATATGTTCTAACTCTTTCAAGATCCGCTTTGTGAAATGACTTGACGCATATTAGTAGTACAAACAAATCATCAACATATCCAATGCCTGGAGTATAATCTGGTATCACGTCAAAGGGATCGATAAAATAAACTAGACAGCCGATAATTGATCTACAGGCATCGATGGATATCTTTTCTTTTTCCATTATATAATTCTTAAATAATTCAAATAAACTTTTATGATAAGCAGACAAATCTGCTATCCATGATGTCTGAGACCGACAGGTATGAGTTAATTTATCGTCTATTTTGTCTAGTATGTAATTTACCTCCTTAGGCCCACATTTCTCCGAAACATTTGAATATTTATGTAATATCAATTCCTTCACATGCTTTTCTAATTTGTGTGGCAAAACAGTATTTAAAAGTCTAGATAAGATTGTCATATTTAGTAATGTTCTAAGATCTTAGAGATGGCAAATGGCGCATCCTTCAGATTCATCAAGTGCTTGAATGCCATATCTCTTCGTTATATTTTCAACATCACTCAAAGGTTTACCATCTATCCAAGTATAACGTTTTCCATTTTCATACTTTTCGTATCTCTTTGCTTTCTCAAATAGTTCTGGATGGTTTTCCTTTAATCCTTGCCATTCACCAATCTGTTGGTAAAAACAGAAATAGCACCCGGACCGTGAGCGCCATCGATAATATGTCGGCAAACCGAGACCTGACTCATCGAGTATATTACTTATATCTTCGAGCCTTATGTCATCATCTTTGAAAGGATAAACTGGAATTATATTTGGTCTCTGTGATATTACAGGGGGCTTTTTAGCTACATATCCTTCGCGATTCTCGTCAGCACGGATACCTATATAACTATATGCATAGCCTGTACCCACATAAGCTTCAAATGGCTTAATTTTTAGCATTTTTGTACACCATCGTGCACGGGGGCTAGGCAAATATCCATTAAACATTTCATATAACCAAAAATCAAAAGGATTGCGGCTTCGCTTTTGTTTGATATCGAGCAATCCCAAGGCATTTACTCGAATGATTTTTGCACCAAGAAGCGATTCAAGACGCTCTAGATATTCATATGTTTCTTGTAATTCACATCCCGTGTCACAGAAAACATATTCAACTTTGATTTCTGGATATTTTTTTCGCATGTAGATTGCGAGGGCGGCCGAATCCTTCCCCCCCGACAAACTAACTATATGTTTCACGGTCTCACTATTTAATGATTTTAGAATTTCCTTTATCGTCATCATTGTTTACCATCACCGACACGCTTATCAATGAGCGAATTAACTATAATTCGCGCTTCTTCTTCGCTCACAATGGTGGTTAATCGATCAAACAGTCCAGCCATCCTGCCCTGAATTAGATGTTTAATTCCTGTCTTACTCTTATCACCTGCCGTTACATTAGCCTGACTTGTTAGTGCATCTTCCTCAATTCTTCGTACAATATCCTTTAATTCTCTGTCGAACTGGGTAATCGACATATCATCCCATCGATCGATAGGCTTGCCAATTAACAAACTAGAGATTGAATTGAGTAGCAACTCGTCAGTCTCGTAAGGTGTATTTACTCTAGAAAAGAAACCCTTTATGATTCCATCTGAATATTTCGCGACAAAATCGTCAGCGAAACAACTGGCCCAATCACCCGCGACATTGCGCAGGTTACGGTTTCCGTTATTGTATCCAAGCTTTAATGCATGGAACGTGCTGCTCAAAGCATGGTTAAAATATACTTTACTTACACCTCGTAATTCGTCGACACTCTCTCTGAGTTTCGATAATAGCTGCTCACTTTCCTCAACGGGCGTTTCGTAAATATTGGGTATCTTTCTAAATAGCAGCTCAATTGGCTCTATTTCTCGATTCAGTATCTGCTGCAGTTTTAAAGTCTTTTCAGACAGCCTTTTAGTCGTTAACGCGGCAGGCGGTAGGTCCTCTTTCCAGCTTTGAATTGCTTCGAAAGTTACTCTAATGAGTTCACCATCGAGCATATGATTTTGAACTTGTGCTCCAAGACAACGATTAAGTTCTTTCAAATAATTAATTTCCGAATCCTTTAAGCGCAAAACCATAAGATTATATATAGAGGGTTCTCTACACAACCGCTCTATCTCGGACGGCAATAGATCCTTAATATATTCTCCCTCTCTTGTCAGTGCTATTGACGTCGGAAATGCCATAAGTGCGGCAGCAAACAAAATCGGAAAGAGTCCCTCCCGCATGCCATATGGCGGGCTCATTAATTCTTTGAAGAATTTATTGATTTGCTTAGGCTGATCAGATGGCTGTGTTAATAATCTTCTGAATTTATCCCATACTTCCTGCAATCCATTGTCCTTTATATCTTTAGGCGAAGAATAACACCATACGCCTCCCTCAGTCTCTCTATAAATCCCCGTATTGAGAAGCACCGTTCGAAGAAGTGAGGCATCCGGGAAATTGCCTTCGATACTTAAATTGGGTTTTCCTGATCTTTCTAGAATTCCAAGCAACAATTTCCTTCTCCCAGCAGCTACAGCGGGTGAAGGTTTATGGCGGACAATCATCTCGTTATTTATTTTGGGAGTAAGGTAATATACGCGATCCATTACGTCACTTATGAACAATTCTAGCTCTCTCTTACCATTTAACTTCCTTACATTCCCTTCGTGGAACCATTCATTTACTCCCACTTCGGCAGATAATAATCTATTAATAAGCCTGTGGAGATGCGACCGCGCATCATCGAGCATCTGTTGAAGTTCTGGCTGCACTAGGGGATCGGTTTCAACCAATTCCTTGTCCGTCTGCATTTGCAGGAGTGTCCATACCTCGAGCGCAGAGTTATATAATGGTAATTGCTCTGTTGGTAATACAGCGACAAGTCTTGGATGCCTTAATTTATCCGTCAGATTATCTCTAAGTTGCCCTAATTTCTCATTTGACTCCGGAATTATATAAAGGACCTTTCCATCACAATTCACGGGCAGATTATCAAGGAATGAGTCCCAATCTAAGTAATTTTGAAGAGTGGCTGTATCGTGATATTCGCCCTCCAAGAAACGTCTAATTCTGTAATTATCGTTATGCCTGATGGGTCGTAAAATAGGTGGGGGGGTTTCTTTTTTCAGAAAGCTTAGAAGATTAAATCTATCTCTTTGCCTTACTTTTTCCTCTTCTAGTCTACTTCTTAAATCAAAGTCGGTACCATGCCATATTGTTACCGCATCACTATGCTTTCTATAAAGTAATAACTTTTTCTCTATCAAATAATTTACCGTATCACGCAGTGTCTCATCCCCGTAGCCCACAGTGGCAAGCAATAGTACTTCTTTACTTACATGTGCGCGTTCTCCACTTGTACCTAGACCTAGTAGGCATGCCGTTTTCAGCACCTTTGACGCTCTAGGATCATTGCCAATTTTAGACAACGCACTTTGGGTTTCGAGCCATCTTCTATATGTACCACCTACCGAGGTATCCGATTGCATCGACGTAGCGAAATAATCAAACAGTTGCTCTGGTCCTACGGACACACTCAGATCTACATTGTAAATGAAGTTGAACAATGTTCGCTCATGCTGTGCTACACGAGCGGACAATCTCGGCAATAAATATAGCGCAATAGGTTCAAGTGGATACGCCGCATAAAGAATTTCCGATAACTCATGACTAGAGAAATCTTTGAATAAGCCATTCGCTCTTAACTCGCGCACTTTTGATGCGATAGCTACTTTTGATGGCGGTGCAGCATCTTTCTGCGTTGCCACTAGATTAGAAATCAGCCGATAGATTTCTTTGCTATCGTCGACATATTGTATGGTCTTAAATCGCCCTTCAATTTTCCTCCATTCTGCTTGTACTGATTGCGGTAAATTACTTGCGTAATGGAATAGGCCCTGATGCAGAAGCAGCCCAAAAGTGATCGGTATATCTGCTGAGCGCGCAACGTATTCGGCAAGTAATTGAATATCTGCTAGTGATGCTGGTCGGCCTTGACTGACTAGTGTTTCGATATGACGTCCGAATTCATCCCAGACAATTACAATCCGATCAACGTTATGTTTTCTTTTTACTTCGTTAAGGAAAAGAGCAATATTTTCTATTGTATCGCACGGAACGTCTAATGTGGGTGGCCGTCCAGGGCTCCTCGTGCGATATATCGCTTCAAGCACCGACGTTCTTATTGCTTCCGGTAGTGATGAGTAATAGCCATGAAGTGCGACGAATAGTCCGTGTGATTTTGGGGTCTTATTGATTTTTGAAACATCTTTTGCGAAATCAGGTTCGATATGCTTTATCTTTTCCTTAATCGTGCTCAGTAACTGAGCCGACTCCGCTCGTTTCTCTAACAAATGCAGCAGATATGTTGCTGTGATAGACTTGCCAGAACCATAAGGTGCTATGATAAAGAATGCCCTATCCTTTTCGAAACCAAGAAGAGACTTTAAGAGTACGAGGCTTTTTGTTGTTGGAAAGTAATGCCTTATACGTTCAGGATAGTCTGCATCCATCCTGATATTAATCGACCTCAAAAACTCGTTGGCCGCAATATTTAGTTCTTCGCCTATTTCTTTCCGCCGTGGACTCATATCAGAGATTATCCTTGTAATAGTGTTTAATCCACTCCAAGGGTTCTTGGCAATTTATTCTCAGCGTTCTCTCGCCTGCCATTCCAGATATTTCGATTCCATTCGATTCATTTTTACTCTCAAATTGTGCCAGCAGTTCGTGCAACGTCTCGCTTGTCATGACAAAGCAGCGTCCAGGACCACCTGGCATTCTCGCGGCATTGCGAATGAGTATGTCTGACTTCCCAGAGCCCATGGCTATATCAGGAGAACTCTTAGCCATTGCGTATCCTAAAATGGCCGCGGGTATATTCTTTACACTAGTGTTAAGATGGAATTGACCAGAGGCCTGAAAGTAGGTAAGCAACTCTAAATCCGTAAATGGACTTTCCGAAGCATCCTCTGGATCTTCTTTTGACGGTGGAATCTTCTTCGCATACGTGTTTAGAAGACAGCTAATATCCCTTTGGAGCGTTTTCACACTAGGCATGGAGGATCTTTGCATTTGAAGATGCTGGCGGAGCCCTTCTACACAAACAGCACGATCGAACCTTGTTAAAGTGAATGTATTGAAATACCAGCTCCAAGAATATGCATAATCAGGGTTATTAACAAGATTGACATGCAACGCCCACCACGTGCCCGCTTCCAAAAAATGGGGATCGCATTCATAAATGAGCTGCCCCAAGGCAGTACATTCAAAGGCGCTTCTCTTGATCGCTTTTGATCCAAGTGGCTGTGCTATACCTGTGGCAACAAGCCAATGTTTAATGGCTTTACCCATATTGCGACCGACGCCTAGCCAATCAGCATAATATTCGTCGGTCATCTTAATAGGATCCTCGACTAAGAGCCTCAGTCCCTTATTAAGCCAGCCCTCTCTTATCGGAAATGTTTCGTGTCCGCCGAATCGCATTTTTATCTTTGCTCTGCCATTAATTTAGGAATTTTATTTAAACTAAAGTCGCTTAACGCTGAACAAATCTCTTTTATTTGTTCAACAGTGTAATCAATTTCTTGTCGCGTAGTATATTCGGAGAGGCTGAAGCGAATACTTGAAAATGCTTCATCGTAAGATAATCCCATAGACCTTAGAACATATGATGGTTCGGGAATTTGATTTGTGCACGCTGAGCTTTGAGAACATCGAATTCCAAGCTGATCGAGCCTTGCGACGAGTGCTTGTCCCTCTATATCTCGGAACAGTAGATTCGTTGTGTTGTGGACGCGCCGAGTGCGGTCTCCATTTACTTCAACGTTTGGCACTAATCGCAGGACAGACAATTCAAAAATATCTCTCAGCTCCTGCACTCTATTTGTCACGGTATCAAAACGTTTAGATCTGAGCTCTGCAGCCTTTCCAATACCGACTATTCCCGGTAAATTCTCAGTACCCGGCCGCATTCCGAATTCTTGTGGACCCCCCCAAAGAATTGGGTACAAAGATTTTGGCGCCTTAGCATAAATTACGCCGATACCTTGAGGGCCATGGAATTTGTGTCCGCTCACGGAAAGAAAATCAATCGGCATATTGTCTATTTGCATCCGAATTTTTCCCACGGCCTGGGCCGCATCTGTATGCAATGGCACACCATATCTTTGGCATATATTTCCAATATCCGCGATTGGTTGAATAACGCCCGTTTCGTTATTAACCCATTGTATCGTGACGAGGTCGACCTTCTTCGAAGATATCTCCTTCTCTAAAATGGAAAGCGAAATATGCCCTAACCGATCAACCGGTAAATAAACAATGTCTGCAGACTGCGCTTCTAAATACTTGCAGTATTTCTTAATCGAGGAATGTTCTACGTTCGTTGTTATAATTCTTGTTCTATGACCTCGTCTCATTAAGGCGGATGACAGAACCATATTATTTGCTTCAGTCGCACCACTGACAAAAAACAAACTACAGGGCTCGGCGCCTATCAGGTGTGCCACAGCTTCTCTTGCTTCAATCAATCGGCTACGCGCACGTTCGCCTGCTGAATGAGCACTCGAAGGATTGCCAAACCCAGCATCTAATGCCTCAAGCATTGCCTCCCTGACTTCCGGAAGTGGTCTACTCGTGGCATTGTTATCAAGGTAAATTTCAGTATTCATTGCGAGACAGAACTTCGTAAGCTGTTCATTACTTTCTATTGTTAAATAGACTTAACTGTTGCTCATATGGCTGCTGAAGTGCTTCTATCCGATTTGCATATTGGCGAATCTCATCCAGTTCTCGCTCAGTGTAAAAAACTCGGCGGTCTCTGTAACGATATCCGGCAGGTATTTTGCCACTCTGACGCCATCGCCAAAACGTTTGACGTGAAATTCCGAACTGCTTGATTATATCAGTCGCAGCAATATACTTGATGCCGCCTATCCTGATTTCCATCTTGAATATCCGCACCTGTTGTTGCGCGTCGCTTAGTAACGTAATGCATTATAACACCACGTAACATCATGTCAACATGCAATAAATCAAAGATAATTTGTAATGATTTCAAGTTATTAAAGGCTGATACAGTTGTACTCTGTCTCATAGCAAAGCTCTCATTGGTGCTTATACGATTTCTATCACTATTCCTCACCCATACAAGTCCATCGCGACAACGGTTTGTCGCAAGAAAAACCGCGGTTATTTTTCGCTGATTGTAATGCTTACGCTAATTATCGGTTTAGGATGAAAGACGAGTATTATCTCAAATTAGACTTTGCGGGGCAGAACATTATCTTTTTTCGAACACCAGTATTTCTTATCATGTCACATCAAAAGATCACTTCCCGTTGTTCTCACTGAGCTTGAGATTGTGCGGTTTCATCCCGCTTGCTCTATTTCTTGAGTCACCTTGCTGCAGATGCGCCAGATGATTTTTCACCCTTTTCGCACTCTGTTCATAAGTATGCCCCTGACCGAACAGCCCTTGTTTTCTCAGTTCATTAACCATTTCATCGATGGTGTAATTACCGGAAAGAACCAGAAGATTAATCTGACCCGATTGGGACTTAGCTTCGTGCCTCAGCCAAGTCTTCCCATTTTTGACCGGTGCTCGATTCTTAATTTGTCGTTTTGTCTCTTCGATATCTGACAGTATCCCTGAGTTCATGTGCTCCCTATACCTGTACTTTTGAATGTCATTTATGCTTCATCAGACTCATATTCCGCGACATCCTCACGAATCGTGATCGGCAGCACCGTGCCTGCCTCACCTGCCGGGAGTTCTTCTACATCCTTCAGCTTTCGTCCAATTGCGCGTGTGCGCACCTTTGCCTTTTCGATCGTTTCAGATGCCTGATGAATCTTCTTATGCACCTGATCGAGCACTTCGCCGTATTTGGTCCACTCGGTTTTGACTGCTGCAAGCAGGTTCCAGACCTCGCTGGAACGCTTCTGGATGGCAAGCGTCCGGAAGCCCATTTGGAGGCTGTTGAGGATAGACCAGAGAGTGGTCGGGCCGGCGATGACGACGCGGCATTCGCGCTGGATGTACTCCGTCAGGCCTGTACGGCGGATGACTTCGGCAAAGAGGCCCTCGATGGGAAGGAAGAGGATGCCGAAGTCCGTTGTCTTCGGCGGGCTCAGATACTTCTCGCAGATATCCCAGGCACAGCCTTTCACGCGGGTTTCGAGCTGCTTGCCGGCGGCTTCCACCCCCTCGATATCAGCCTTCTCCTGCGCGTCGAGCAGGCGCTGGTAGTCCTCGACGGGGAACTTGGCATCGATCGGCAGCCAGACGATTTCGTCTTTGTCGGCGCCCTGGCCGGGGAGCTTGATGGCAAACTCGACGCGCTCGCTCCCGTCCTTCGTGGCCACGTTGGTTGCGAATTGGTCGGGATTGAGGATCTGCTCGAGCATGGCCCCGAGTTGCACTTCGCCCCAGGTGCCTCGTGTCTTCACGTTCGTGAGGACTTTCTTGAGGTCGCCGACACCTGTGGCAAGGGTCTGCATTTCGCCCAGACCCTTGTGCACCTGCTCAAGGCGCTCGCTCACCTGCCGGAAGGAATCGCTCAAGCGCTTATCCAATGTGCTCTGGAGCTTTTCGTCCACGGTCTGGCGCATCTGCTCGAGCTGTTTGGCATTGTCTGTCTGGATAGTCTGGAGCTTGTCCTCTACCGTAACTCTGACCGCCTCCAGTTTCTTTTCATTGGATTCCGACAGCTTGCCGATCTGGGTGGACATTGTCTCGAGTTGCGCTTTCTGCCCTTGCGAAAGCTCGCCCATGGTCTTCGCGCTCGCTTCCGTTATCCCCTTTAGCGTTGCGATGACCTCTTCTCTCAATTGCTTGGCGCCGGTGGCCGATTCTGTGCGGATTCCATCGAGTTTCTCGCCGCTGGTCTTCGTCAGAGTCGCAATCTGATTCGAGAAGGCATCGAGCTGGCTCTTTTCCGCCTCAGCCATGTCCTTCATCGTTTTCGCGATCATCTCGGAAATGGTGTTGAGCGTCGTGATCACTTCCTCGCGGAGCTGTTTGGCCTGGGACGCCGATTCCTGCCGGACTGCGTCCAGCCGCTCGCCGCTGGCCTGGGCGAACGTGTTGAGCTGTCCGGAAAAAGCCTGAAACTGGGCTTTCTGGATCTCGCCCAGCTCGCGCATGGTGCCGGTGATGGTTTCGGAAAGGGTCTTGAGGGTGTTGACCATTTCCTCCCGGAGCTGTTTTGCGCTGGTTGCGGTCTCCTGCCGGACGGCGTCGAGGCGCTCGCCGCTGGCCTGGGCAAAGGCATTGAGGTTGCCCGAGAAGATGTCGAACTGGCCCTTTTGCGCGGCCGTCGCGTCGGTCATGCGGGTGACGACGGTGTCGCCGAAGGTCTTGAAGGAATCGGACAGCTCCTGGCGCTGCTCTTTGGCGGCCTTGCTCAGCTCTTCCCTGCTGCGGGTCGCTTCTTCCCTTACGGCCTTTTCCGTGCGCTCTTCCGCGTTCCTGATCACATCGAGGCGTGCGATCAGGCCGGCGGTATCCGTCTTGGAGATCTTGCCGAGGACCATCAGCAGGATCACGACAGCGATGACAAGCAGGCCGGCGATGGCAATTAGGACTATATCGGTCATTTCGGTGCTCCTGCCAAATCAAGAAGGAGATGGATTCCCGATCGAGCCGAGAATGACAACTTTTCGAGATGGATTCCCGTTTTCACGGGAATGACAACCTTTCCAGATGGATTCCCGCCTGCGCGGGAATGACAACGCTGAGTTTCTTGTTTTCCTGAATACATCCATTTTCTTGAACAGGAAAATTCATCCTTTCAGGAAAATTGATTGCTTTTCATTATCCGCTCGATCAGGGCGGTGTCTCTCGTGTAAGGCATATACAGCCGCTCGCGGGCACGGGTGATGCCCACGTAGGTGAGGTTCTTCGCCACCTCGGCCGACCACTCTCCCACCTTCGGCGAATCCAGCCCCAGCAGGAACACGCAGGCGTAGTCCAGGCCCTTGGCGCTCTGGATGGTGGAGATGGTCACGCGGTTGGTGGTGATGTCGTAGTTCTTTTTAGTCTTGTAGTCCTCCGAGATCCAGTTTGAGAGAATGCCTTTTGCCTCGAGGGCGTGGCCGATGAGTTCCGGCAGGGGCTCCTTTATGTCCTCGTAGGGCTCCTTGACGGTGTAGAGGACGGCGATCTCGGAGAGGGGCAGGCCCTCGTCGGCCAGCGCTTTGATCCTGGTGGCCACGTAGTCGACGATGGCTTTCGCGCCGGTGAATTGTTTCAGCTCGGGCTGGGGGCCGTGATAGTCGAAGTAGTCGGGGAATAGTTCGGGCTGGCTGCCGGTATGGATTCCGTCTCGCGCTTCGCTTGCACGGAATGACATAGAGGAAGATGTGCCGCTTTCGCCCATGAACCTTTGTGCAAAGCGGGCGATCTCGATGGTGTTGCGGTAGACGTAGTTGAGTTTGTGCACCCTGCCCTGGGCCCTGATGCCCAGGTTCTTCCAGGCCTGGCCCCCGCGGTAGATGTTCTGGTTGTCGTCGAGGGCGATCATGAGGTTGTCGGTCTTCGGGTTCAGAAGGCTTATTGCTGTCTTGAACATCTCGTCGCTGAAGTCCTGCCCCTCGTCGATGAGGATGGCCTCGTACCGGAGGCTGCCTGTTTGGGCCTTGTCCAGGGCCAGCTGCACGACCGTGTCGTAGTAGGCCTGGTCCTGTTTCTCGTACTGGATCGTTTCGCCCAGGATCTTCGCGCAGAGCTCGAAGAAGTGCATCACCTCGACGCCGCCCTCGCCCAGGGGGACCTTCTTGTCGGAAAGAAGCCTCTTGATGTAGTTGACGAGGGTGATGTTGTAGCAGACAAAGAGGATGTTCTTTATTTCAGGGTTGTACTGCTTGAGAAGGGCCGCCCGGTGGACCAGGACGAGGGTCTTGCCGCAGCCGGAAGGGCCCGTGACAATGCGGTGGCCGCCCTCGATCTTGCGGGCCAGGGCCTCCTGGTTGTGGTCGAGGACCCTGAGGCGGCGCCTGTCCTCCTCGCGCTTCTCTTTGGCGCCCCTGTCGGGCAGCTCGAGGCGTACGACGGGGAAGAGCACGCCCTTGAGGCGATCGAGCTCCCTGCCGGTGACGTGGAAGCTGAACTGGGGCATGAACATCCGCTTGAGGGCCTCGAGGAAGCAGCGGCCCGAGGGGTCGGCCCAGTGGTCCGACTGGGGGTGCAGATCGTCGCAGAAGAAGATTTTGTCGGGGTCGATTACTTTGTGGAGGTCCTTCTGTTTGTACTCGTACTTGTTGATGTTGGGGAAGACGACGCCGCAGTTCACGGGGATCTTCACCTTGCCCCGGAAGCGGGGGTCGGAGGAAAGAAGGACGCCGTCCTCCTTTAAGCGGTTCATGACGTCGGCGAAGTAGTCTCTCGCCTGCTGGAAGGGGTTGCGGCGCTTCTCGGCTTTGCCGCCCATGTCCAGGATGAAGTACTGGGGGTCGGCCTCGCGGATCTGCTCCAGGGTCCAGTCCTTGACCTCGAAGATGACGAGGCCCACCTCGTCGGAGAAGAGAAGGAAGTCGGGCTCTTTGCCTCTGATGTCGGGGAGGTACCAGGAGAGGTAGCGGCTGTCGGGCCGGGCGACCCGCTCGAGAAAGCGGTAGAACTGCCGCTCGCCGTCGGTTGTGAACTGATCCACGTCGCTGGGGATCATGGTGGCCATGGGTGCCGCTCACCCTCTCTCTTCAATCGGAGACTGCGTTGTAATGGATCGCGAAGGAGTGAAGGGCCGGGAGAACGCCCCCCTCACCCTTGCCCTCTCCCGCGAGAGACTGTGTCATAATCAGCTCTCGTCATTGCGAGCGACCGAAGGGCGCGCGGCAATCTCAATCCTTTCCGGAACATCCGAGATTGCTTCAGTCGCTTCGCTCCTCCTAATGAACAACTTTGAGGGTCATTGCGGTGAGCCGAAGCCCCGAGCGAAGCGTGGGGGGAAGCGAAGCAATCTCAATCATTTCAGTGGATTGCCGCGTCGGGCTCACGCCCTCCTCGCAATGACGGATCGGCTCTGTTTATTCCATCGATAACCCCGTGCCCAAACGGGATCCGGGGCTCGCAATGACATTGCGACACAGTCTCATGAGGCAGAGGGAATTATGTAGTTGCCTCTCCCGCCGGGGGAGAGGGAATTTTTTTGAGGCCGTTTGTTTCTCTCAGATGCGCGAGGTGTGGGGTTGTTTGGTACCAGGCAGACACCGCAGTTCAGACCCCACTTCGTTCAGGGTCCTATTCGGGCTTCTCGATTCCCCGGAAAGACCGTGCAAGAAGCCTGCCGGTCAGGACCGGATCCGGACCGGTTTTCGGCTGCCCGGCGAATGTTCGATGTGGCTGAAATCTATATAAAAATACCCGAACCGATGTTCTATCGACCCGGGCTCTTTGCGTTGGGATGCTTCATATCGTTTGATGCACCGTCAAATTTTGTATTCACATAGCAGAGCCGGCGGCGGTTATCAACAAATATTGGTGCAAAGAGTGCATCGCAGCTTCGCTGTAGTGATTGGTTGATTATGTAATTGGTTGATAAGGGATAGAGGGCTTCGGGAATAATTGAGCCGACAGCCCACAGCAGACAGTCAGGATGCGGCAGATGTGACTGGAGTGACAGGGGCATTGAGCAAAATGGGGCGGCTATTGTGCCACATCAGACAACGCGACTATCTCCTCCAGCCGTTTCATGACGTGAGGCAGTCGTGCCTGGCTTGCACGGTCAGGCGGCAGATGCCCGGGAATAGACTCCAGAAACTCATCCTTTGAGAGATACTCCCGAAACGCGACGGATAAGAAGCTCTTCAGATCATTCGATGATGCGCTGATTTCAGAAACGATCTCCGGTCGTCCGTCCATAACCGTGATGATGTCTTCCAGATCGTGGCTTGCCATGTAATCGCCGCCGCCGCGCCCCTGGAACGCTTCGATCTTGGTAGCCAGAAAATAAGCGGGTGCGACCAGCCGGATTGTCACGGCGTCTTCCAGCTCAACCGATATCGAATGCTTGATGGCAGGAAGATACCAGCGATTGGTGAATCCGAGGATGTCGGACTGCGTCGGCATGACATCCATTTTGATTTGATCGATCCGCCAGCGACAGACGGGCGCCCCCTCCCCCATGTCCTGTTTGAACCCCTTGCCACGCAGTTCCTTCTCCAGCCTGTAGTATGCCCGCCTGGAGCAAATTTCAACGATGACATCCACATCCTGCGTCACCCGCACGTCCGGCATGGCTGGATCCGTCAGGAACAGGCCCGTGGCGCAGCCTCCCACGAAGACCACCCTGTCACGCAGGTCCCCGAGCCGTTGGGCCACGTGACGGATCATGCCGAGGTTCACGTCTCTTCTGTTGATCATCGTGCACCCAGGCGCGCCTTGAGTTCCCGGATGGCGATTTCCCGCTCCCTGGCCCGCCCGTCACGGACAGCATCGACGAGGGCAAGCAGTTCATAGAGCTTCATGTCCTTTCGGGCGGCCTTCGGGACGGATTTGTAGAGGGGCGAGAATTCATTGCCCCGGGTATCGCCTTCCGGGTCGGGCCACACGGGAGGAGGCTCCGGCGGCTGCGAGATCATCGCCTTCAGCGGGGCTGCGGCATATCCGGTCGGGATTCCCCGGGTCAGTCCGCCACGGTCCGGAGGATAGGCGTATTTCACCCCGTGAGTGATAAATTCCTCCAGAGACCGTATCAAGGCATGCTTCCCCGTGGCGTCCATCAGGCGCGCCGCAACGGCCCGTTTGATGCCCGCATGGACCTCCGAGGTGCTCATAAACAAATCGCTGGCAAGCGACACATAAGACCACGGATGCTCCCGCAAGGCGACGAGTTTCAAGAGTACAACGATATCCTGGGGCTTTAGAATCATGAGGGGATTCTATTCGCTATTCGCGAATAGCGCAAGAGGTATTCTGTCTGCGCCGTCGACGAACGGAATGGCAGGAAACCGCTTCAATGTACATGCAGATTCATGGGCCCGAGGGTTCAGAGTGCGGGAAAACACGTTCATTTCGTTTTGTTTCGTTTGGTTCGTCGGGGGAAAGAGTCTATCCCTCAGTCCAGTGC
>ERZ1026796.1129-NODE-1129-length-18742-cov-3.026484_pt1 | contig 18742 bp, 19 predicted proteins | sample MGYA00520874_ERZ1026796 | MGnify/ENA primary metagenome ERZ1026796 (study PRJEB33270, sample SAMEA104284474) | anaerobic digester metagenome | biome: Anaerobic digester microbiome; feature: mesophilic sludge digester; material: Anaerobic digester biomass...
GCTTTGGAGAGACCCACCAACTCAATGCTATTTGATTTTCTTTATTAATTTTTATAATAAATGAAGCTGAGGAATCTAAAGCCTTTTCTAAATCCATAAGATCATATATACGTAATTCTTTACACAGCAAAGGATGGTATTTAATCCCCTTTATTTTAGCCAATAGGTCCATATTTTCCTTCTTCACGGTAAACGATTTCCAATTTATCATCAATGTTGTTAATAATATCTGTCTGAATATTATTAAAACCTAATTTTTCTGTTATAACAGGAACTAGAGATTTATCAATTTCAATACCAACGCTGTTTCTTTTTAAATCTCTTGCAACCCTCAATGTTGTTCCACTTCCTGCAAAAGGATCCAATATGGTTTCGCCTTTGTATGAAAAGAGTTTTATAACCCTATAGGGTAATTCATATGGGAATGCAGCTATATCTTTTTCTAATGGAGAGCCAGGCATTACATTTTTCATGTCCCAAAGTGTCATGTACCATTTATTTTTTGAAAACTCCTTTAGATCAATTTTAGATGCCTCCCTTACTTCCGTTGAAATCGACTTGTAATTAAATTTTCCCTTTTGAAATATTATTATACTTTCTAATAGGTTGTCAGGATAGAAATACATAGGGTACGGATTTTGTAACAACACTCCACTACGTCTACTAATCCGCAAATATCCGTCGGGTTTTTTCCAAATTATACGATCTCTATATCTAAAGCCTGCTTCTTGAAATATTTTTGTTGCATCAGCTACTATCGGAAATTTTTCACCATCTACCAACATATCATCTATGTTTAATACAGCTATTCTTCCATATTGCAAGACTCTAAAAGTTTCTTTTGCAAAACTCCTTAACATATCTAGATATTGTCCGTAGCTCTTAAAAAGTCCTTTGTAATCAAAAGGAGCATTAAAATAGGGCGGGGATGTTACCATAAGATGAATGCTTTCATCAGGAATTTCTTCCATACTCATGCAATTTCCGATAATTACTTTGTGTGTCGTAGCCATTGATATTTACCTTATCTGTTTTATGCACAGTTATGTTGAAAATCCTTAAAGTCAAGGATAAATATTCATCTTGTAGCGTTATTTTTAGGATTCATTAGATTAATTGGTCGGGGTGGGCGGACTTGAACCGCCGACCTCTGCGTCCCAAACGCAGCGCGCTAGCCGACTGCGCTACACCCCGGCAATAAAAAGTATATCCTGAAGCCTGCCTAAACGTCAAGCAAAGCCGTGTTTCTCAAGTGATCATAGTCGCATGTCGCAGATCTCGCGGTAGCCGCAGCCTCGGCAGCGGCTTGCTTCGGTATGCGAACGCGCGGGTGCCACCCCATGGCACTCCACTTCACGGATTTCCTCAACCAGCGCAAGCAATGCCTGCTCCAGCTCTGAGGTGTAATCCACCTGGAAAGTTTTCTCGCGGTAGCGCAAGAGCCCATACGGCGGGCGCTGCCCGCTTTCGCGCTCCAAGAGCAAGCAATAAGCGGCTAACTGCATAATATGATTGGCATAAGGCTGCGCCGGCGCCGGCGTGCTCTTGACCTCCACAGGCACTTGCATTCCGCTCGGCAAGCGCACAATGTAATCCGGTTTGCCGGTCAGTTTCAGCTGCGGATCATAGAGCGGCTGTGTCACCGTCTGCCACTGGTCGCTATCCGCGTAGATCACCTTCCCTTGCGGCAAACCGGTTCGGCGTTTTTGCTGTTCGGACCAGATAAACAAGAATGCTGCCAACAGCACAAGCAGCAGAATCAGCAGCCAAGGGTTCATCGCAAGAGCTGCACAGCCAAGAGAGCCGCGGCTAAGATAATCAGGAAGAGTGCAGCCCTCCTAAACACCAGCGCCAGCTTGGCGCTGCGCGCATGCCCGGCATGAAAGGCAGTGCCATTAGCCAGTTCTGTTTGGTTTTGCCCCGCAATCCCCTGGCGCTGATACCACCAAGCGCGCTGGCAATACAAAAAACTGCCCAGCTCAGAAGCCCGCAGCGTGCGCATCAGCCTTCAGCTTGGTGGTTGAGCTGATCCGAAAGGCGGTTGATTGCCGCTTCCATTTCACTCTGGCGAAAGCTAAGGGTAATATCCGCGCGGGTGCGTTCAATAATCCCACGCGCTAAGTCAGTGCGGCGGCGTAAGCCTTGGGTGATCGCATCCGGGAAGTCCATAGTTACCAATTGGGTAAAAATGTCGTCCATCCAGCTTAGCAAGCGTTCCACATCATTCGAATAACCTGGGCGCAGCAAATCTAAGCAACGCCGGCGCAGCTCGCCGAGCGTCTCTGCCAGTGCGGCTAAATAAGCTGGATACTCCGCGCCCAGTTCTGCCGGCGTTGGCAGCGGCTGGTTGAGGATCAGCGCAACAGTCAGCTGGGCTTCCACATATTCCTTGATTGCATCCTGGGTGTAACCGGTGAAATAAAGGTCTGGGTCATCCTTCAAGCCTTCACGCATCGCTTGAACCAACTCACGTGCACTTTGCAGCTCAGCTTGGGCTTCCTGTACTTCTTCGCGGTGGATTGCGCGTACTGCTAAGGAAGCATGCCGGGTCAGCTGCCGAGCTTGGGTCAAGGCAGCATCACGGCGGACATTCTTGCGCTCAAAATCCTGCCGGATCTGGTCGCATATCTGGTCGAGTTCATCCATGAGTTATTTTCCATCCGTTGGCGATTGACCGCCCAGGTTGAAAAGGTCATCAGCCAGTGTATGCGGCGGTGAGGGCATCCGAATCTCGCCAAAAGAAGCCTCATAGTGCTGGATATTTTCACTCAACACGTGGAGCAGCATTTTGGCGCCCAATGGGGTGAGCACAATGCGGGTATCGACATTGACCGTTTCCATACTGGGCAGCAATTTAAAGAAGTCCAACACAAATTCCGCCGGGGTATGCCCCACGCGAATCATATTGGAAAAGATAGGCTGCAAATCCGGCGGCAAATTCAGCTTAATTTGTTTTTGGTCAGCCATCATGCCGCCTTAGAAGGGAATATCGTCTTCCGGCGCTTCTTCCTCCTCCACGCCAACCCCTTCTCCACGCGGTGTCAGGAAGCGGACGACCTGTGCGCTAACCTCGTAGTTGGCACCCCACGTGCCATCCCGCCTCTGGTAAACTTTGGGCGAGCCATTGGTATCCGGGTTGAGGCGCCCTTCCACCAAAACCTTAGAGCCTTTATGGAGGTATTGGTTGCAGCTTTCTGCTTGGGCACCCCAAACGGTGATTTTGAACCAGGTAGTTTCATCTTTATCTTTAAAGCGCCGGTTGGTAGCAACGCGGAAAGAGGTAACAGGTTTTCCATCGGGCATGTAGCGCATCTCTGGGTCATTACCAAGATTACCGATCAGAATTAATTTTTGATACATGGGATTGTTCCTTTCGTTTTGAGTGTAAATGCGTCCATATTTGTTCGTCAGCAGTATGTAATCTGACATGAATAAAGCGATACAACAATTTTACTGCATAATGTGATTATGGCTGGGTGAAAATCGAAATCCAATCCCTGCCACGAGGGTGTTGAAAAATGATAAGTTTTCAATACTTTCGCCTAAAAACCTTGACAAATCACGGACCTTGCCTATAATTTTATCTAATTGAACAGTAAAGACGTTGAAGAGGACGAGTAACTGCCGAACCGGTGGCACAGAGAGCAGGGCTAAGCTGAAAACCTGCCCGCACGACCGCAGCGAATGGACCTCAGAGTTGCCAGGCGAACACACCCGTCAGTAGCCCCGGCCGGAGATGCCACCGTTATCTAGGTAAAGGGTATCAGCTTTGGGCTCGTACCCGCAATGAGTGAGGCTGGCTATTTCCGTGTGTTCTTCACCGGAAATTTTTTGTAAAATCAGCCTAAGTTGGGTGGCACCACGGATTTCAACACATCCGTCCCTCAGTGGGATGGATGTGTTTTTTGTTAATGCCAAAGGAGGCTTTATTGAAGATGAAAAGTAAAACCAATAAAAGCGCTTTGGGTAGCATAGCCTGCCCTTCTAAATAAAAAGAAAGGTTAATAAGTTCAAAAGGAGATTATTATGACAGAAGAAACCCGTACCCGCTTTGACCTGGATCAAAATGAGATCCCGCGCTTTTGGTACAACATCGGCGCCGATAGCCCTGTGCCACCAGCGCCTGTTTTTAACCCCATCACCCGCGAACCCGTCACCCCAGAATCACTGCTCAAGCTCTTCCCGATGCCGCTCATCGAACAGGAAGCCACCAGCGACCGCTTCGTGCCCATCCCCGAAGAGGTGCGCGAGGTCTATAAGCTTTACCGCCCCACGCCCCTCTTACGCGCCCGCCGGCTGGAGCATGAACTGCAAACACCTGCGCATATCTACTATAAATATGAAGGCGCTTCTCCGGCGGGCAGCCACAAACTCAACACTGCACTGGCGCAGGCTTATTACAACAAAATCAGCGGCACCCATGCCATGACCACCGAAACCGGCGCCGGGCAGTGGGGCTCGGCATTGGCTATGGCTGGCCAAATGTTCGGCATCGAGGTGGAGGTGTACATGGTCAATTCCTCCTATCAGGGCAAGCCTTACCGCCGCGTCTTGATGCAGACCTATGGCGCTCAGATTTTCCCCAGCCCATCGGACCGCACGAAAGCCGGGCGCTCATTCTTGGCACAAAACCCGAACCACCCTGGTTCACTCGGCATCGCCATCTCCGAGGCTGTGGAAGTGGCAGTGGAATCGGGCGGGAAAAAGAAATATGGCCTCGGCTCAGTGCTCAATCACGTCTTGCTGCATCAAACCGTCATCGGCGAGGAAGCGCTCAAGCAGATGGACTTAGCCGGCGAATATCCGGATGTGGTCATTGGCTGCGTGGGCGGCGGCTCCAACTTTGGCGGCATCGCCTTCCCCTTCCTGCGCGGCAACCTGCGCGAAGGCAGGCAGACGCGCTTCTTAGCCGTCGAACCGACAGCGACCCCCTCGCTCACACGCGGGGTATATGGTTTTGACTTTGGCGATAGCGCCGGCTTGGTGCCGATCCTCAAGATGTACACCCTGGGCAGTGACTTTATCCCTGACCCCATTCATGCCGGCGGGCTGCGCTATCACGGCATGTCCCCGTTGATTAGTGGGCTTTATAATGCCGGGTTCATCGACGCTGTGGCGGTTGGTCAGCGCGAGGTATTCGAAGCTGCGCTGCAGTTCACACGGGCGGAAGGCATCCTGCCAGCCCCCGAATCTGCCCATGCTATCCGTGCAGCGATTGACCAAGCCATCGAGGCGCGGGAGAAGGGCGAAAAGCGCGTGATCCTCTTCAACCTTTCGGGGCACGGCTTTTTGGATTTAGCGGCGTACGACCAGTACCTGCACAACGGCATGCAAAACGGTAGCGTAGCCGAGAGCCAGCTTGATGGTCTTGCCGAACGCCTGCCGAAGGTGAAGTTAGAGTGAGGAAGAGTCTCCGAAAGCCCAAAGAGGGTGTTGAAAATGTCCAGAACATTAAAAAATGAATAACTTTATATTCAAACAGCTCACAATATTTTTATAAGCCCCACCCCTTTGATTCCCCTCCCCAGCGTCTCGTTTCAGTGTAAAACTTTCCGTACGATGCTGGTGAGGGGAAAGATGTTTGCAGGCGGGGGCGGCCGCCCCCGCCTGCAAAAGAACCACCCTCTCCCAGCAGATTGACGCTAAAAAACGAACGGGATTCGGAGCTGGGAGAGGGCAGGGTGAGGGCAGATTGAAATTCTTAACTTTGAAAAATTTGGGTGTAATCGATTAACCAATGTTTTTCAACACCCTAAATTTCTTTAATTTATCAAGAAATCAAATAATAAACACACGGGTCAGGGGGTTGGGTTCCTCCTTTAGTCGCACAAAAGCCGATATTATTATCCAACGTGCCGCCAAACTGCACGTCGGAAAGCAGCGTCCAGTAAAACCAGCCTGCGGTTGTATCTTGGGTGTAGTCCCCAAGCACATATTGCCCATATTGATTGATCTCCCCACTGAATTCGTAAGAGACACCAGCGAGGATGGCTTGCCCAGTGAGGTTCTCCCCTTCTACTGTTACCGAGAGCGTTCCCGTGGTGTAGGGTCCTCCTTCCTGACCAAGGAAAACCGTCCAATCGCCTTCCCACCCCGCAGGCAATGGTGGAGTTTGAGTAGGCAGAACGGCCGTCCGGGTTGGAGTATTTACAGCAACAGTCTGGGTGGGAGTATTTACAGCAACTGGCTGGGTGGGAGTCGGTGTGCGGTTAGGCTCAGTAGTGAGAGTGGCCTGCTGTGTTGCAGAGCGTTGGGTTTGCAACGGGGTTAAGGGGGTTTCCTCAGCTCCACCTAATGAAACTGTAGAATTGGTAGGTATTGGAGTACTATTAGGCACCCACGCATCCGTCTGTCCGTTTGTTTCTATCTGCTGGTTGGCTTGATAAGTTCCTAGCAGCTCAGCATTGCGGGTTTGCTCAGCTGCCAATGCTTCCGGATCTGGGGCTTCGCTGCTACAAGCCACCAGGCCCGTAGTGAGCATCACTATGAATAGTACATTTATAGGTTTGAAGACCTTCATTTGTCTCCACACTTGGTTTTAAGTGTTAAAACGAACTGAATTATTTAAAGAAAACACTATTTCGATTGGCTGCTTGATCTCATTCAGCTTAAGTATTTTCTTTTTATATTATACCCATTAAATGCGCTAATGGGAGAAGAAAAAATCCACAAACGGCTAACATTATTGTTCCCCCATTCTTCCTTGCTTGCGGAACTGGGTTTCATACAGCTCAGCATATAACCCAGCCAGCCGCAACAGCTCTGCATGGCTGCCGCGCTCCACAATCCGTCCGCGATCCATCACGAAAATCACATCCGCCGAGAGAATCGTGCTCAGGCGGTGCGCAATCACAACGCTGGTGCGTTCCGTGAATACGCGTGCCATAGCTTCCTGAATGAGTGCCTCGGATTCGCTATCCAAAGAGCTGGTGGCTTCATCCAGGATCATAATCGGCGGGTTCTTGAGCAGCACCCGCGCCAGTGCTAAGCGCTGCTTTTCGCCGCCGCTCATGCGGTAGCCGCGCTCCCCTACTACCGTGAGGTAACCATCCGGCAGTGCGCTAATAAAATCATGGATATTGGCAGTGCGTGCCACGCGCTCCACCTCCTCTCGGGTAGCATCGGGTTTAGCGTAGAGCAGGTTTGCCAAAATAGTATCGTGGAAAAGGTAGGGTTCCTGTGTGACCATGCCAATGGCGTTGGTGAGATCCTTGCGGCTTAGGCTGCGCAGGTCATGCCCATCCAAATTGACGACGCCGCGGGTCGGGTCGTATAGGCGCAGCATTAGGTAAGTGAGTGTGGTTTTCCCAGCACCGCTGAGGCCAACCAACGCAACTAACTGTTTAGGTTCAATCACCAAATTGATATCTTCTAAGGCATACTCTCTGGCTTGGTTACGGGGTTCTTCCACCGGCAGCGGCAAGGCAATCGCGCTCTCGATAGGCAACTCTTCGATCACCAGTTCAGGGACGTTCGGGCGGTAGACTTCTTGCAATAAGCCTCTCCTGCCCTCAGGATACTTAAACCAGACGCCCTCGAAGCTGATTTGCCCGCGCACCTTCTCCAGCTGAATAGGCTCAGCCGGATCTTGGATATCAGGCTCCAGGTCCAATACCTCAAATACACGCTCAAAACTGACCAGCGAGGTGGCAAACTCCACAGGAGCATTGACCAGCGCTTGAAAGGCGCCATAGAGCTGAGCTAAGTAACTCGCAAAAGCAATGATGGTGCCCAATGTAATTACGCCGGCAATGACCATACTGCCTCCCAAGCCCCAAACCAGCGCTGTCCCAATTGCCATCAGGACGCTCAGCAGCACCATAAAGGATCGCGCGGTGGTTGCTCGGCGAATCCCCAAGTCGTGCACTTCGCGGGCGTAAGTGCTGAAGCGTTTGGTTTCATCCTGCTGCTTGCCGAAAAGCTTGACCAGCAGCGCCCCGCCTATGTTGAGGGTCTCGCCTAAATTGGCATTCATGCGCGCATTCACTTCCATCTGCTGACGGGAGATGCGCCGCAGCACCTTTCCCAGTTTTTGAGCTGCCAAAACAAAGAGCGGCACAATCACCGCGCTCAGCAAAGTCAGCTGCCAGTTGAGCGAAAACATCACCGCCAGCAGGCTCGCCACTTGGATAACATTCGTCACCAAGCTCACCAGCGTGCGGTTGACGGCATTTTGCGCTTCGACCACATCGTTATTCAGACGGCTGATCATCTCACCTAACGGCGTATTGACAAAAAAGTGCAGCGGCATACTCTGAAAGTGGTCATAAAGTGCCACGCGCAGGTCGAAAATCACACCTTCGCCAACGCGAGCGCTGAAATAGCGCTCCAACAGCTGGAAGGCACCACTGACGAGCGGAACTATGAAGAGAGCCCCCGCATAAAGCGCTAATAAGTGAATGTCTTTATTGGGAAGAACGACGTCTACCAGCTGGCGCATAATCAGCGGGTTGAGCAGGTTGAGCAATGTGGTGATGAGAATTGCGCCGAGTGAACCTAAAATGCCGCCGAGATAGGGCTTTGCGTATTGCCAAACGCGCTTTAAAATTTCTTTGTTAATTGCCGGCTTTTCATCGCTGGCATTGATAAAACCTCTCCACGGGTGTCTGCTGCTCATGATTCTCTCACGTTTATTGTACCCTGCTAGCTAAAGCTTGGCGTTGTTTTATGCATGACTTTCTCCCAGAGTGAATCATGACTTTTCTGGGTTATAATTTTTTGCGACGAATGAATAAGGAATTGAGAATGAGGAAAATATCATTAACCGGCATCAAACCCACCGGCGCCCCGCATATTGGCAATTATTTTGGTATGTACAAGCCAGCAATTGCCCTAACTGATACATACCTCGGTATGTACTTCGTGGCGGACCTGCACGCTCTCACTACCACACCAACACCCCAAGAACTGCAAACGCTGATATACGAAGTTGCTGCCAGTTGGATTGCCCTGGGATTAGATGTGGAAAAAGCGATTTTCTTCCGTCAGTCAGCAATCCCAGAAATCCCCCAGTGCACTTGGCTGCTCTCCTGCGTCACGCCTAAAGGTTTGATGAACCGCGCGCATGCCTATAAAGCCCAAGTAGAAAAAAACATCGAGCTGGGGCGCGATCCAGATGACGGCGTGAACATGGGCTTATATAACTACCCAGTGTTGATGGCTGCTGATATTTTGCTCTATGATTCGGATGTGGTGCCTGTCGGGCAGGACCAAAAGCAACATATTGAGATTACCCGCGACATCGCCGAGAATTTCAACCGCATCTATGGGCAGACGCTCAAGCTGCCCGAAGGCATCATCCCGGAGGATGTGCAAGCAGTACCTGGGATTGACGGCCGCAAGATGAGCAAAAGCTATAACAACACCTTACCCATCTTTGCACCAGAAAAAGCCTTGCGCAAGCAGGTTATGCGCATCGTGACCGATAGCAAAACGCCTGAAGAGCCCAAAGACCCGGATAGCGATAATCTGTACCAGATTTACCGTTTGTTTGCGCCGGCGGAGCGCTTGCAAGAAGTGCGCAACTTGTACCTGCAGGGTGGGTTAGCGTATGGCGCGCTTAAGCAAGAGCTAGCCGAGCTGATGCTGGCAACTTTTGCCGAGCCGCGGCGTAAATATACCGAGCTGATCGATGACCACGCATATTTGGATGCTATAATGGCAGCCGGTGCTGAAAAAGCACGCGCTATCGCCCAACCGGTGTTAGCGCGCATGCGTAAAGCCGTCGGGCTCGATCGGTAACCCGCTCTCCTCAATAAATACACCAAGACGACATATGAATAATGTGCAACGATCGCAGCAAACCGAGCAGTAAGTAAAAGATCGAAAATCTTGATGGCAAGCTGGCTAAAAACAAAATGGAAAATGAACAACGTAATAAACAAAGTAAATTAACTGTAATTCTTGGCTTAGGGGTTAATGCGCTCTTAGCGCTGGTCAAAACAAGCGTTGGAATTCTGGGTCAATCCCCTGCCCTTCTGGCTGATGGGATTAACTCCACATCCGATGTGGTGTATTACTTAGTGGTGTCTTTTTTCGTGCGCGCTGCCGAAAAACCCGCTGATGAAAATCACCCTTATGGGCATACGCAATATGAAAGTATCGGCGCTTTGGTTGTGGGCGCTTTTGTGATCACCACAGCCATCACCATTTTTTGGAATGCTATCGATACTTTGTTTCAACTGTTGCGAGGCAATAATAATCTCGTTGGCAGCAGCATGCTGGCGCTTTGGGTCGCACTTGGCACAGTAATCCTCAAAGTTGTTTTATTCCTGATAACCTCTCGTATCGGCAAACGCACCCAAAATCAAACTGTGATTGCCTTAGCTTCTGATCACCTCAATGATATTATGGCTGCTGGAGCTGCCGCATTGGGTATCTTCCTTGGGCGGTTGGGTTACCTTTGGGTGGATCCTTTGGCTGGGGCTGTGGTCGCGCTCTTTATATTACGCACTGGTATCTCGATCTTGAAAGAATCTACCTCCACGCTGATGGATACCGTCCCAGGGGAGGCATTGAACGAAAAAATTACAAACCTGGCGCTTTCCGTAGAGGGCGTTAAGGCTGTTGATAAGGTGCTCGCCCACCGTTTTGGCCTCAATTACATCATCAACCTTACACTCAGTGTCGATAGTCAAATTAGCGTTCAAAAGGGCGATCTTATCTCCAGCTTAGTGGAAAAGAAGATTAAGGAAAATATAGAAAACGTCAGTGCAGTATATGTACATTACCATCCGCGTGAAAAGTACCGTATTGAAGTCTAAGCTAACCTAAGGTACCCTACAACTCGCGTTCATTGCACTTTTACTCCCGCAAAAGCTTTATTCCTCGGATATAATCCTGATATGTACAGTTTAGAAGCTGCATTACCAGAGCTTTCAGGTGTTTAAGGAGGAAACAATGATCAGCAATTTCACCTATTACAACCCCACCCGCATTGTTTTTGGAAGCGGCTCGATTCCCAAGCTCAATAAGCTTATCCCCAAAAAAGCCAAGGTCATGCTGCTTTATGGCGGCGGCTCGATCATGAAAAATGGCGTTTATGATCAAGTGATCGCCGCACTCAAGAAGCGCGAAGTGGTGGAATTTGGCGGCATCGAGCCCAACCCGGATTACGACACCCTCATGAAAGCCGTCAAACAGGTGAAGAAAAAGCAAGTCGATTACTTACTGGCTGTCGGCGGAGGTTCGGTCATTGATGGCACCAAGTTTGTCTCTGTAGCGGCTGCCTATCAAGGCGACGACCCTTGGGAAATTATTGCTGGCGATGGCATCAATAAGGTGAAAAAAGCCATTCCATTGGGAACAGTGCTTACCTTGCCTGCTACCGGCAGCGAGATGAACCATAATGCTGTCATCTCCCGCCGCAGCACTCAGGAAAAGCTTTCCTTTGGCAGCGATTTAGTTTTCCCCCAGTTTTCTATCCTAGATCCAGAAACAACCTATTCGCTTCCCCAGAAGCAGATTCGCAACGGCATTGTAGATGCATATGTGCACGTGTTAGAGCAATACCTCACCTATCCTGTCGGGCAAATTGTGCAGGATCGGCAAGCCGAAGCACTTTTACTCTCTTTGATCGAAGTCGCACCCAAAGCTTTGCAATTCCCGCCAGACTACAATGCCCGGGCGAATTTTATGTGGGCTGCGACCAATGCCCTCAACCACCTGATCAACCGCGGCGTACCTGAGGACTGGGCTACCCATGATATTGGTCATGAGATTACCGCACTTTATGGTTTAGCTCATGCTGAGACCTTAGCTGCCGTGCTGCCTTGGCTGCTATGGTATAAGCGCAAAGAGAAGCAAGCCAAGCTCTTACAATATGGTTACCGGGTCTTCGGCATTAAAACTCAAAAGTACGCAGAGCGCATCGATCGGACCATTGAAGCAACTTCGGCGTTTTTCCATAGCTTGGGTATGCCCACCAGCTTAACGGCTTACGGCATCGACCCGGATGAGGCTGCAGAAAAGGTCGCTGAGCGCATCGACAACCGCGGCTGGAAGCTTGGAGAGCATCACGATATCACCGGCAAAGATGTGGCTGCCATATTGCGCTTGAGCCGATAACAAAGCTATACCTCAAGTAAAAGCTAAAGCGCTTATCCCGCGCTCTGTCATTTATGGGGCTTGAACAGATTCACGAGCAGCGCTAATGCGAGCTTCAGTACCATCGCCAAGTAGTAGAACCAGTTGAAGAGGAAAAAATAATCCTTGGCAAAGTGCTTGCGGTAATAGAGGTAGTAAGAGCGGTGCCATTGATATATGGATTGCACGGGCTGTGCGCTGGATCCCCCTTGCCCGCCGTAGTGCACAATCTTAGCCAGCGGCACATACATCACCTTCCAGCCGGCTTGGCGTGCCCGCAGGCAGTAATCGCTATCCTCCTGGTAAGCAAAGAACTGCTCATCAAAGGCACCTACCTGCTGCCAGGTTTCGCGGCGGATGAACATGCACGAACCCGAAACGGCTTTTACCTCGGCAATTTCGTCCTCCGGCAGCCAGCTTTGCAGGTAACCATTGAGCTTGCGGCTGCGCGGGAAAAGCTTACCTAAGCCTAAAAAGTAACCAAAGACTTCAACTGGTCTGGCTTCACCGCGCCGGCTTTGCGCCTGAAAACTGCCATCGGCGTTGAGCACCTTCGGAATCGCAATGCCTACCTCCGGGTTAGCTCTGAGATAAGCGACCAAAGGGGTAAACACATCCTCCACCAGCTGGGTATCTGGGTTGAGCAGCACAAAAAAATCTCCTTGTGCTACAGCCAACATCTGATTGACGGGTTGAGTGAAGCCCAGGTTTTCTTCGTTCTGGATGAGACGCACCTGAGGAAAATTTTGCGCCAGCATCTCCGCCGTGCCATCCGTGGAGGCATTATCGGCGACGATGATTTCATAATTGAGCGCCGGGCTATACCTCTGGATGGAATCTAAGCAAGCCCGCAGATACTCGCGCGCGTTGAGGGTAATAATACAAATGGAAAGGTCCATGTATTTGGTTTTCCAATCAGGTTCTTCTGCTGGTTAAGTGTATCACGTGCAAAGCATGGCAGGCTCAGGACTTTTGCAGCCAAATTTCCGCGCCAGTCGGCAGCTCCGGCAGCCAGAGCCGGCTGCCTTGCGCGGAAGCCTCAGCGCCGCTAAAAAAGCCTTCAAAAGTCGCTGAAGCCGGGAAAGCGGCTTCGGGCAGCAGTAGTTCACCCGGCGGGAGCGGTTGTGGAGCTCGGTTGGCACTCACTAAAACATGTTCATCACCAAGCACACGTTGATAGAGCAGCATGTCTTCAGCGCCATAAAGCACTTGGAAAGCCCCTTCTGCAAGCACGGGGTGGCGTTTGCGCAAAGCGATCAGGCGTTTATAAAAGTTGAGCAAATCCTGATCCCAGCTGCTCTCATCCCATGGGAAGCAATTACGGCTGCCGAAGCTTTCGGCATCTTCCAACCCGATTTCATCACCATAGTATAGGCAAGGAACACCCGGGAAGGTAAACTGGATTACCGCAGCTAAGCGTAATAGCTGTTTATCGCCACCCAGAGCCGTGAGTGCACGTGAAATATCATGGCTGCTAATCAAATTGAATTGCTGCAAGGCAAGCGCCCATGGAATTGCAGCCAAGGTCTCCTGCCAAGCTTTGAGCACCACTTCGGTAAGCCAAGGCTGCTCTGCAGCAAGCTTCCCCTTCCAGCCCACGGCGGTTTGGCTAAAGGGCTTCAGCCAGAAAAACAGCGGGTTATAAAAGCCAAAGTAGTTCATCACCCCGTCCCATTGATCGCCTTGCAACTGAGCGGAAGCCTCAAAAAAATTCTCAGCCATCAGATACGCTTCCGGTTTGGTCTGCTTGACTGCCTGCCGAATTTGCGGGATGATGGTGTGCCCTAACTGCTGATCATTTTGGCGCGCAAGCATATTCCCGGCGTCAACACGCCACCCGTCAGCCTCAAAGGGTGGGCGCAGCCAGTAGCGGAAGGCGCTCTGCTCGCCGGCAAACATGAGCTTGCACAGCTCAGGGGAGCGATAATTCAGCTTGGGCAGCGAGCCAAAGCCTAACCAGGATTCATATAAGTCTGCTTCATGGTCAATAAAGAAATACTGCGCTTCTTGGCTGCTTGGATCTTGCCGAGCTTTCTGAAACCAAGGGTGCCCTATGCCGCAATGGTTAGGGACGATATCCAAAATATAGCGCATACCCCGCACGTGAAGTGCCTGGGCTAAATCTACCAAGGCTTCGTCTCCACCCACAACCGGATCAACATGAAAATAATCACACACATCATAACGGTGATTCGTAAAAGCCGTGAAGATTGGGTTGAGGTAGAGCGCATTAACCCCTAACTGCTCAAGATAATCGATGTGCTGCTGGATCCCCGGCAAATCACCTCCATAAAAAGGAAGCAAACCCGGCTCATGCGGGGCTGGCTGCCCCCAAGGGAAGGTCTGGCGGTGCCAGTTTTGATAAGGCAGCGCTTCCTGCTGCGGGTCGTTACTTGGGTCTCCATTGGCAAAGCGGTCAGGGAAGATTTGATAAAAAACGGTATTCTGCAGCCACGAAATGGGAGGTGTATCAGCTAAGAGCTTGAAGTCGAAAAGATCAAAGGGCAGCTTTTGGCTCACTCCCGCGGCATTAAGCCACCAGACTGCTTCCTTAGTTTGGATAGCAAAGCGGTAAGGCACACGATGTTCGAGCACGGTAAGCTTTGCGCTCCACCAGAGCCAGCCTGCTTCTTCACCTTCTGGCTGCATTTCGGTAAGCTTCTGCTCGCCATTAGGAAAGGTGCGCAGTACCACCTGTTCAATCGGCGCATCAATCGGCGTACGCAGTCGAATGGAAATCGTCTCCCCCAAAGCGGGGTACGGATTGCTTAGATAATCCCGTGTAGGGAAGTGCAGAACAGAGCGCAGCCAATCAGGGGGTAAGGTGTTATTGGGCATAACAGTCTCCTCAGAGCGAGAATTTTACTATATAGGGAGTCAAACTAATCAGTTCTTGCACCCATCGGCAAAGGACTTGGGGTTGTAATTCAATCCTCTTTGAGGGGTTTGAAGCCTTCCCCTAAGGTCTCGCTCACCTGACCCACTACCATGAACGCGCCTGGGTCAATATCATGCACAAGCGTTTTTAGGCGGGTGACCTCGGCAGAAGAAACGACGCAAAAGAGCATGCTTTTTTCCTGTTGGGAGTAACCCCCTTTAACTGGGATGATGGTGACCCCGCGCTCCAACTGAGTTTGAATAGCATTAATAACTTCATCCTGCTTTACGGTGATGATGTAGGTTGCCTTCGTAAAGTTATACCCTTGGGAGACCATATCCGCAGCCACACCGCTGACATAAATCAATATCAAACCATAAAGCGCTCTCTCCCAGCCAAACACAAAACCTGCCAGCAGCACCACGAGCGAATCGGTTATGAGGTATGCCATGGAGATGGAGATGCCAAAATTCCGATTGAGGATGCGCCCTAAGATATCCGTTCCACCGCTCGTGCCGCGCCCGAGATATACGATGCCTAACCCCACACCCAAAGTGATTCCGCCATAGAGGGTATTAAGCACAATGTCGTCCGTGATGGGGCTTGTGCCGGTAAGATAGATGAGCAAATCTGTAAACACCGAAAAGCTAAGGATTGAGAGCATCGTACGGGCAGCAAAGCGTGGACCGCCCAAGTAACGCCAACCCAAGAAAAACAGCGGGATATTCCCAAGCACCACCACCAAACCAATGGGGGTGTTAAAAACATAGTTCAGCAGCTGTCCTGCGCCACTGATGCCGCCGCTAACCAGCTGTGCTGGCACCAAAAAAAGGCGCAAGCTCAAGGCTTGGATAAACGCGCCCACCAAAATAAGCACATACTCCTTGATTGAACGCGGAGAAAAATCGATTTGTTTAAAAAATTGGCTAATACTCACAGATGTATGCCTCACAATAATAAGCTGACGATGCATGATTATACGCTAAAAGAATTAAATAGGATGTTTATTAATATTAGTGTAAGAGTAAAGTGATAATGTCCTCGTGATATTGCATGGTTCGCTGCGGGCAGGCTGCGCACTCGGAGACCGGCGAGAACAAGAGAAATAGATGACGAATATATCAGCCACTGACAGACCACTGTGATTGCGAGAAGGGCGCTCTTTGCCCGACGAAGCAATCTTTTTTAACGTGTCAGCGGATTGCCTCGCCCCTGCGGGGTTCGCCCCTAACGGTTTCGCATTAACAGACGGATAAATTTCAAAAAGTTCCATACTGGCAACTTATATACTGAACAACAGCCCACTTCTAAATTGCCAGCATTAGCATATTTCTATTTAACCTTGACCGTTAAATTAAAATGAGCAACCCTTGACAGTGAACATTTGTTCTGATATTATTTATGCAATAATTAATCAAACAAACCAGAGAAAGCAGGGTAACATGGCAAGACGCAAAAGCGGATTAAGCCCGCGACACAAAAAAATCCTCACCTTTCTGGAAAGCTATCAACTCGAGAAGGGCTACCCACCTTCCATTCGCGAAATTTGCGATTACACCGAGATAAGCTCCACTTCTGTAGTGAACTATTATCTCAACCAGTTAGCCGAAATGGGCTATATCGAGCGCAGCAGCAACGTTTCGCGCGGCATCAATCTGATCAAGAATGCAAAAGGCATTCGGCTACAAGCGGCTAAATCCGCTGCAGAACGTTTACTCGAGCCAGTCATTAATATCCCGCTGGTGGGCAATATCGTCGCTGGCGAGCCGATGCCCGTGCCCCCTTCGGATTTCAGCTACTATGACCCCGACTCTGGCGTGGAGATTGCCCGCGGTTTGCTGCCCGAAAACGACGGCACTGAGCAGCTCTATGCCCTGCGCGTTTTTGGGGACTCGATGATCGATGCTATGGTTAACGATGGCGACATTGTGGTGATGAAAAAGGTAGACCAAGCGCGTAACGGCGAGATGGTCGCGGTGTGGCTTTCTGATCGGGATGAAACCACATTGAAATATTTTTATTTAGAGAATGGCAAAGTACGCCTGCAGCCAGCCAACCCGCTGATGAAGCCCATTATCATCGAAGACCCAAGCATCGTGGAAATTCAGGGGAAGGTTGTGCTGGTCATCCGCCAGTTAGCATAATCCCCCAAGAGAGCTTAAATTAAAAAAGCCGTATCCTAAAATACGGCTTTTTTTGGTCCATGGGGAATTTACTCTAAAACTACTTCGGCGCCGGCTTCTTCCAGCTTGGCTTTAGCATCGTTGGCAACTTCCTTGCTCACGCCTTCGAGCACCTTGCCACCGGGGGTTTCAGCTAAGGTCTTGGCTTCAACCAAACCTAAGCTGGTGAGTTGGCGGATGACCTTGATGACATCGATCTTCTTGGGACCGGTGGCTTTGAGCACCACATTGAACTCGGTCTTCTCTTCCTCTTCTTCAGCAGGTGCGGCAGCAGCCGGACCTGCAGCAACAGCTGCAACAGGTGCAGCGGCGGAAACGCCCCATTTCTCTTCGAGAAGTTTGACCAGTTCAGAGGCTTCCAACACAGAAAGTTGGCTCAGTTCCTCTACAATTTTTTCTAAATCTGCCATTTTAATTTACTCCTATTTTATTTCTATTTTTTATAATATGTTAGCCTTTCAAAAAGGCATGTTGACAACTATGCAGCCACAGGCTGCTTTTCCGAGTTGGCTCGGATCACGGCTGCCAACCCGCGGGCGGGCTCGGCAATCGTGCGGACAAGTTTGCTGGCTGGCGCCAAAATTGTTCCTAATAACATAGCGCGCATAACTGGCAAAGTGGGTAATTCGGCTAAGGCTGCGACGCGTTTTGCATCTAAGAAAGCTTTATCCAAATAGCCGCCTCGGATTGCAAAGGATGCATTTTCCTTAGCAATGTCGGCAACGATCTTCGCAGTTGCCGGCGCATCTTCCGGCGCAAACACAACGGCGTTATTGCCTTCCCAGAAGCTGTCATCGTAACTGTAACCATATTCATCCAACACACGCTTGAATAAACGGTTCTTGACGATATGTAACTCTGCACCAGCTTCACGCAGACGTGCTCGGGCTGCGTTCACCTCAGGCATGCGCATTTTTTCGTATGATAGTACGAAGATTGCCTCGCTTTTCGCCAACCTTTCACGGTACCGTTCAACAATTTGTTCTTTTTCTTGTTTTGTAAAAGCCAATGTTGCTTCACCTCCTTTCGGTGAAAATAAAAAATCTCTTTCCGTTTATCCTGCGGAAAGAGATTTAAGTACGCGTCTATTATTGACAGGGTTCTCAACCTCCACCTTGGCAGGATATTAAGCCGTAACGGCACCAGCTTTCTTCAGTGAAGACCACTATTCAGTTGTCTGGGGGCAAGTATATCACACCTTGCCAACTCTAAGCTTAAACTTGCTTAGACTCCATATTCAACGCCTCGTTTGGATCCACTTTGAGACCAGGACCCATCGTGGAAGCGATGGTTACTTTACGCACAAAATTTCCCTTCGCCCCCGCCGGACGCGCTTTGCGGATGGCACTCATTAGGGCAGCCAGATTTTCTTCTAAGGCGTCGACAGAGAAGGAAACCTTCCCGATAGGAACGTGGATGTTTGCGGACTTATCCAGGCGGAACTCCACCCGGCCAGCTTTGGCGCTCTTAATCGCTTGGGTGATATCTTCCGGTTGCACCACTGTGCCGGCTTTGGGGTTAGGCATCAGGTTGCGCGGGCCTAAGATACGGCCTAAGCGCCCCACCTTGCCCATCATATCCACCGTGCCGACGGCTA
>ERZ1026796.1135-NODE-1135-length-18631-cov-4.741353_pt1 | contig 18631 bp, 11 predicted proteins | sample MGYA00520874_ERZ1026796 | MGnify/ENA primary metagenome ERZ1026796 (study PRJEB33270, sample SAMEA104284474) | anaerobic digester metagenome | biome: Anaerobic digester microbiome; feature: mesophilic sludge digester; material: Anaerobic digester biomass...
TTCAATAGGACTGCTTTCTTGATATAAATCTCCTTGCCTGCCTGCATTCTAATGTAATAAATACCCGTACTGCAGAGGCAGCCATTATTATCCTCTCCTTCCCAAGTTAATTTATAGCTTCCCTGCTCTTTATATCCAAGTATAAAATTGCGCACTAATTGTCCCCGATTATTGTAGACCTCAATTTTCACATCTGCGGGCATACTTATTTCATAGTCAATAGTCGTAAGGGGATTAAACGGATTAGGATAGATAGAATGTATGCCACTAAAGGATATAATATCAGGTAAACTTATACTATTTACTTCTCCTAATTTTGCAACAAAGATGTCCCGACTACCACTGCTCATCAATGTAGTAGTACCAAAGGTTGCACTTTCTTCAAAATAACCTGTAACATAGCTATTTCCATTGGCATCAACAGCAATGCCATAGCCAATATCATCACTTGTTCCCCCAGCTTTCTTTGCCCAGAGCCAGTTCCCGTTTCTATCCAGCTTAGCAACAAAGATATCTTCATATCCACTACTGGTCAATGTAGTAGTTCCGAAGGTAACACTACCAGAAAAATAACCTGTAACATAACTATTTCCATTGTCATCAACAGCAATGACAAAGCCATAATCCCAACCTGTTCCCCCGGCTTGCTTTGCCCAGAGCCAGTTACCGTTAATGTCCAGCTTAGCAACAAAGATGTCATATTCTCCACTATTTATCAATGTAGTAGTGCCGAAGGTAACACTACCAGATAAACCACCTGTAACATAGCTATTTCCATTAGCATCAACAGCAATGCTATAACCTTTATCATAACTTGTTCCCCGGGCTTGCTTTGCCCAGCGCCAGTTACCGTTAATGTCCAGCTTGGCAACAAAGATGTCAGAACCTCCGCTACTGGTCAATGTAGTATTTCCGAAGTCAGCATCACCTAAAAAATAACCTGTAACATAGCTATTACCATTGGCATCAACAGCAATGCCATAGCCATCATCATAATTTGTTCCGCCGGCTTTCTTAGCCCATAGCCAGTTACCACTGCTATCCAGCTTAGCAACAAAGATGTCTTCATATCCATTACTGGTTAATATTGTAGTGCTGAAGGTTGCACTACCATAAAAATAACCTGTAACATAGCTATTTCCATCGGCATCAACAGCAATGCCATAGCCATCATGACAATCTGTTCCCCCGGCTTGCTTTGCCCAGAGCCAGTTACCGCTACTATCCAGCTTGGCAACAAAGATGTCACTATAATATTCACTGCTACTGGTCAATGTAGTAGTGCCGAATGTAGCACTTCCTGAAAAATAACCGGTAACATAGCTATTTTCATTGGCATCAACAGCAATACCATAACTATAACCACTATATAATCCACCGGCTTGCTTTGCCCAGAGCCAATTCCCGTTACTATCCATCTTGGCAACAAAGATGCCAGAACCGGACAATGTAGTAGTTCCGAAGGTTGCACTACCATAAAAATAACCTGTAACATAGCTATTTCCATTGTCATCAACAGCAATGCTTTTACCACTTTCATTACTTGTTCCTCCGGCTTTCTTTGCCCAGAACCAATCCTCATTTTGGGCAAAGAGTGCTACGGAGCAGAAAACCAAGATAATGATTAGAGATAACTTTTTCATAATTTCCTCCCCGATATTTTTTTGCTTTTGCGTAATAATTATAAAATACAGGGTTAAAGTAGGTATATTTATATTATGAAGATAGAGAAACAGTAATTTGCTTTGCTTTATTAAGATAAATATGATAATGTTTGGTAAATATGGCAATGGGGTTTGCTTTGTTAAGATAAATAGGTTAATGTTTTGTAAATATGGCAATGGGGTTTGCTTTGTTAAGACAATGCTATTTTTTCTATGTAAATACTGTAGTTTGTTTTGCTCTTTTAATATTAACATATCCTCTCAATCTCCATAAAATTTATACATATTTCCTTTTATAAATTTGATAAAAATTCTGTCAAGTTTTTTTCTCACGCAGATTACGCAGATTACGCAGATTTGATTTTAGAAACAAGGATTTAATAGGTCTGTGATGAACAGGATAAAAAGGATTTTGGGGATTTAATAGGTATGGGATGAACAGGATTTAAGGGATTTTAGGGATTTAATAGGTAGGGGATGAACTACAAGTCAGGAGTCGTCACTGCCGAAATAACTTTTAAGCTATGAACTAATTTGTTTGGCAGTGAGGACTCATGACGACCATCTCTCACAGATTACACAGATAACACAGATATGATTTTTTGATTGGTCTTAAGTGTCGTCATGAGTCATATGTGCCACAAAAGTTATCTCCCAGGTTAAAATTCTCAAGGCACAAATGACTCCTGACTTACATTGAGGACAGGAAACGACGAGGACGTCGTTTTTCCGGAATGTTGACCTCCCGGTCAATCATAAAACGACAAGGATGTCGTTTTTCCGGAAAAAAAACGGAGGAACAGCGTCCTCCGTCTATACAAATTATCTCCGAGTTATTAAATCCCTTAAAATCCCTTTTATCCTGTTCATCCTATACCTATTAAATCCCATAAATCCTTCCAATCCTGTTCATCCTATACCTATTCCATAATCAAATCTGCGTAATCAGCGAAATCTGCGTGAAATCTGTGTAATCTGCGGGAAAAAACCTCCTACTTTTTAGGTAAAGTGGCAAGATTAACTTTAGAGTATGCATTATTGGGTTTAATACTCCAACCCTTTTCGCTGTCATAATGCAGGGTAGTTACAGTCCATAAATCTCCGGTATCAGCTAAATAACCATAATAGTTTACAGGTGCAAGTTCTGCTTGACGAACAACTACTACACAATTGGTTCCGATAGCATTTTCATCATCGTGGTCGTTATAATAATGAACCTGCACGATGTAGTCACCGGGAATTACGCTTGTAGAAGTGATATTTTCAGGACCATAGCCATCAGTATCGTCTACATCAAGAGCTAAACCGCTGGCTGTTTGTCTATGAGCGTAATAGCATTTTTCTTTGTTGGGGTCGGTAATCCAGAAATCAACATCCGTTCCTGAAGTATCCCAGGTGAGAGTACAATGCAAAGACATTATGGGTACCAGAGAAGTAAAAGTCATTGTATCTTCAGCGGTTAAACCTCCGGAAACGGCAATCACATAAACCGTATGTGAAACTTCTGCTGTTGAACCATTCAGAACCACTGCCTGGGAAAAATTTCCGTTATTCAAATTCATTTCAATGGAATGTTCACTATCGTTATCCAATATCAATAGTGCAGTAGTTAAGCTGGGATTTGCTATTTTTCCTGTAATATTCACAATACGGTCAGTTACTACATCACTAATTTCATCTATCGTCACATAAAAATCTACTGGTAGTTCTACAGAATCACTAATCAGGACGGTGTTATGGTTTTGATTCTCAGTTGTAAATTGATACTGCAGAGTTATTTCATTTATACTAAGTTCACTGTTAATTTTAAGAGGGACATATATAGCTATCGTTGTTCCAGCAGATATATCAACATGAGTTGAATTAAATAAAGAGGTAAAACCGTTTCCGGAGGGAATATTATGATAACCGCTAAGGTCAGTTGTTCCTGTATTAGTAACAAAAAGCTCAATAGTTATTTTTTCGCCAGGATTCAGCTTATTATCTGTGAAATCTTCACTACCAATTTCCCAATCGTCAATAGCTAACATTCCTCCTAAGGAGGCAAGGGAAACACTTCTTGTTTTATGATTATTGAGATTATCCGAAACATCTACCGAAATCGTATATTCCTTTTCTTCAGTAGGGGTAAAAGTCAGTTCTGTTCCAATAGGATTAAACCCTGTATAAGAACCTCCGGAAACAGTCCACGCAAAAGAAAGCTCTTGCCCGATTGTGCTTACGCAGGATAGATGTGAATGAACAGGTTGATTTACCGTTGGACAACCTTCTTGAACAGTTAAATCCTCAATGATAATGGGGTTTTCTGCTAAATTTAATAATTCTGCTGTAAGATTGGTAACTGAAGTTTTGACAATTTGCAGATTTTCATACACACCCCGTATAAAACCTTCCGCTAAAGCAATAATATGATATTCACCGGGAGGTAATTGCTGTTCCAGATTTTGGGGAGCATTCATTATAACTGTAATTCGGGGGTCATCATCAGGCATATTAGCTTTGGAAATAATAAGTGTTTTACTTGCCGTAACAGGAATATCAATATCCATAGTGCCGCAGTCATCAGCTGTTTCATCTTCATCCAGCATTTGGTTCACAATTTCATTTGTCCATTCACCATAAGGTCCTCCATAAGCATCACCAACAGCTTTTACACTCGTTTCGCCAAGTTCTTTGGCTGTTTCGGCTGTAGCTTGGCGTTCGTCATCACTCCAAAGCATAACATCTCTTCGCATACCCATTTTTACAGGGTCTTCGTCACTCATATTCAAATAGGCGTTTGCTTTTTCTTCAGGAGTAGAACCAGGTAAATCATCATAAGGAATGGTATTATTACAATCTGCAGGAGAAGTTACAGGATTCCATTGTTCAATCATATCCCGAATTTTTGCATCCCGAGCACTATTTCGTTTCTGGATGGTTGCTGCCCATCCTGAAATTAAGGGTATACCTGAATCTGGGTCATTTAATACCTGACGGATACTTTGTTTACCGCTCATCACGCGCCAACCGGAACGAACCATCTTTCCACCTGATACAACGGTATCCTTCGCCTTGTTATAGACACCTTTAGCAATATCGGTTAATAAGTTTTTACTCCCGCCATAAGGAACTATAGCATTTTCCGCTTGAACCAAAACATCAAATTTTCCAGCTATAGCATTACTCTGGCTAACATAATCCTCTACCATAGCGTCTATTTGGGTAAAGGCATCACGACTTTTCTTTTTACTTCCCAGGTTGAGAATGGCATTTTGCATCTCATCCATTGTGCCATCATGCGCCTCCATAAGGGAAGTAAGGTCTGTTTGATACTGCCAGTAATTATTCAAGGCAACTGTGATTTCCGTATTAACAGGGGGTTTATTATTATCATCTTTGTCACAGGCAGTGAATAAAAATAGAAGCAGCAGTGCAACAAATGTGAAAGTAATTTTCGTTTTCATTTTTTCTCCTTTTTATTAGGTAAAAAGCATTCAGGTGTATAAAAATTTATTAAATAGACCATCTGCTTTTTCTCCTTGCTTATAGATAATTATATTGTTTTCAATTAAGATGACTGTTCTTTCCTTAAACATATCTACACCTTTGTATATAAAATACAATTCTTTCATTATCTAATCATTATCTCAACTGGGTTTCTGTCAAGTAAAAAATATCTGTTGGAGGATTGACGGGAAAATCTGCATCCGAAATGAAGAATGAATTAAAGTAAAAAGATTGAAGGCACCTCAAGACCTCTCGACCCCTTGACCTCTCGACCCCTTGACCTCTCGCCCTCAAGACCTCTCGACCCCTTGACTTCTCACCACCTCACTAAATACATTCTAACTATATCTCTTTCTCTCTTTTTCTCTTTGTAAAAAAATCCACCTCGCCATCTCACCACCTCACCATCTCGACCTCTCTTATTCATCATTTTTTATAGTCAATCACCAGAATAGTAATATCATCTTTTTGGGGTGTATTTTGAGCAAAGCTATGTACTTTTTGCAAAATTTGGACAGCAGTTTGTTCAGGGTTCGTTGAATTCAGTTCTGTGATAATATTTTCCAGACCTTTTAATTCCAGGAAATCTTCTGCAGGATTCATTGTTTCCGTAATGCCATCGGTGAAAAGGATTATTTCATCACCTTTTTCCAGGGTAATAGCGGCAGAGCCAATAACTATATTTTCAAAAACCCCTAAGGGACTGGAATGTGTTTCGGAAATTATCTTATAGTCATTATCAATATTTCTAATGATGAGTGGTGTATGTCCTGCATTAGAAAATTCCAGTTTTCCGTTTTTCAGGTTTAATATACCTAAAAGGGCAGTTACGAAATTAGAAGCAGAGGTTTGTTTACAGAGGAAATTATTCAGATTTTGCATTATCTCACCTGTCGTGTAGTGATAGGTAGAAACAGTTCTTAAATAGGTAGAGACCATTGTCATTGTCATTGAGGCAACAATCCCTTTTCCTGTAACATCAGCTATCACAAAAAGGAAATGGGACTTATCAACAGGAAAGAAATCGTATAAATCACCCCCTATATCTCCTGCCGGTTCCAGAATGCCATAACAGCGAAGTTCCTGTATTCCGTAGGGATGAAGAGTATTTTCGGGAATCAATTTGCGTTGAATTTCTGAAGCAATTTTTACTTCCGCTTCAATACGGTTTTTTTCCTCAATCGTTATTTCCAGATTTTGGATATATTCCTTCAGTGATTCCTGCATTGTTTCAAAAGCTAAAATAAGGCGGTCTATTTCATAGCTGTTACCGGTTGATGGCAGTTTTGCATCAAAATCGCCCTGACCAATTTTATTAGCAACTTCCATAAAGAGGCGGATAGGTCTGGAAATGCTTAAAGTTCTATAATAAACAATGAGGGATATAGTTAAAAAGATAATTACCGAGAACAGGGTTTGAATAATCAATAAAAGATTGAGGTCACCGACTATATCTTCGTGAGCTATAACAATTCCTAACGACCAATTATTCGTAATGAGGGGGGCATAATACAGCCAGGAATCACCAAAAACAGCATTATTTTGTAAGTGAACAAAATCAATATCCCCGTTAATCATTTTTTTGCCAATTTGCCTTAATTGCTTGTCATTAGTAGCTTCTGCCAAACTAAAGATACTTTCATTGAAAGTGAGGGAATCAGCAGGATGAGTAATAATTGTGCCAATACTGGAAACTAAAAATGCATAACCGCTATGTTTTAGCTTTAAGGGAGAAACAATTTTCTGCAAAGCCGAGAGTTCGGTATCTAATCTCATAATTCCTATGCATTTACCTTCCGCAAAAAGAGGAATACAATAGGAAATAACAGTTTCTTTAGTAGCCTTGGCATCATACCAGGGTTCCGTCCAATATTTACTTTCCAGTTCAAAAGGTATCTGAAACCAATCCAGATATTGATAATCAGCAGGTTGTAATTCTCGGTAAATTGCCTTGTTTTGAGAGTGAAAAATAGTGCGGGAATAACCTTTCTGATAAGAGGAAGGAGCGTAAGCAATTGTTACTGCTTCCAGAGTTTCAAATTCATAAACCAAATCGTGCAGGAGGGAATCCAGTTTTTTTCTTTCAAAATGATTATTATGGTATAGTATTAAAATTGTGCGAGAGATATCTAAAACCTTCGTTAAGCGATTTTCAATTTGATAAATTGTCTCATTTGCCAGATGGCTTACTGTCTCTTTAGCATTATCCATCATTATATGAGAAAAGAGTATTCTGGTTATTCCAATAAACGCAGCAAAAACAAGTATCAGGGAGATAAAAATGAAAACTATTATCTGATATGCCAGTCCGCGTTTTTCTTGTCTTTGTTTCATTGGGGGAAAAAGCCCTTATATGTTTGTCTTGTTGCTGGTAAATTTTGGTCTGTAAGAATTTTTTTTGCTTTATTAAAATCACTTTCCTGCAGAATACCTACTTGATTTTTATATATTGTTATATCCCGACAAAGCTCATTTAGCATCCATTTTTGATGAGGTCTATTTGCCGGTAGATGATGTTGATGCATAACTTCCAAAACAGTAGAGACGGTTTCTTCCTGATTGTTTATGGCATAAATCCAGCCCTGAAGTGTGGCAGCGGCAAAATCACGACATTGTTTAGGGTATTTGCTATAAAATTCACGGGTAGTATAAAGTCCATTATCAGCAATATTTAGCTCTGTATCAGCAAAGGAAATTGTAAATAATTACTCCGGGTCTATTCCCGCTTGTAAAATTTGGTGATATTCATTGTAACGCATTACATTCATTACATCTATGCCGTCTTTCAGAAAGAGATTGATGGTAATATCCAAATCTACTATATTCATATTCAATTTATTCTGCTGTAAAAATATCAAGGACAGCAAGCGGTCATCCGTTTTCCACAACCCTATCTTTTTTCCTTCAAAATCAGGTATAGAGTTTATTCCGCGGGATTTTTTCCCCACCAGCATTAAAGAAGTGCGCTGCGTAATTTGTGCCAGGTTTATTAAATTACCTTTTTCCGCATCCCTTTTCAACGCTGTTAATAAAGACATTTGAACAATATCACTATAGCCCTGCTGCAAATTTTCGTAGGGAGGATAATTTATTCCACTGGGTTGGATTATTACATTTAAGCCCTTATCATAATAAAAACCCTTCTTTTGCGCTATATAAACACCGGCAAATTCTGCTTGAGCGGTCCAAACCGGACGATAACGAATTGTAAACAGGGAGGTTTTTTTTTCTGGACTATCTGTCTTTTCCGGAGTTATTTCCAGTTGCCCATTCTTTTCTTTCCTGCAACCGGTGAAAAAGAAGACGGCTATCATCAGAGCTATTATCAGATAAATTATTTGCCTGCTATGCATAAACCTACCTTTCGCCTGAAAATTAGCCGTAAAACAATAAATCTCATTTTGTGTAACCTCTTACAATTCGGTTTCTGATGAGGGTTTTGATACATCCAAATCTGGTTTTACTTATATCTCCAGTTGCTATTTTTTGTCAATAAGAAACAAACAGAAAAATTGAGTTTATATGTAGATTTATTTCCACTTCTCTTTCTTTTCTTGATTTTTTACCGTTCTTTCCCCTTCTTCTTATACTCCAGTAACAACCCAGTAACAACCCCGTAACGAGACAACGGAAGTGTTACGGAAGTGTTACGGGGTCGTTACTGAATTGACTATGTATCAAGCAATTAACTATCAAGATTTAATAGCTCCCGGCGAAATAGAATAAAAAGGAGTTCGGAGATATTTTTACAAAGAGAAAAAGAGAGAAAGAGAAATAGTTAGAATGTATTTAGTTAGGTGGTGAGAGGTCTTGAGGTCAAGGGGTCGAGAGGCCAAGGGGTCGAGAGGTCAAGAGGTCGAGAGGTCTTGAGGTCAAGGGGTCGAGAGGTCTTGAGGTCAAGATAGTGAGAGGGATACTTTCCGGAAAAACGACGTCCTCGTCGTTTCCTACCCTCAATGTAAGTCAGGAGTCATTTGTGCCTTGAGAACTTTAACCTGGGAGATAACTTTTGTGGCACATATGACTCATGACGGCACTTAAGAACAATCATAAATCAAATCTGCGAAATCTGCGTGAAACGACGGTTCTGGTTATCAAAAATCAAATCTGTGAAATAAGTGTAATCTGTGAGAGATAGTCGTCATGAGTCCTCACTGCCAAACGAATTAGTTCATAGCGTAAAAGTTATTTCGGCAGTGACGACTCCTGACTTGCATTTGTGCTTTGAGAATTTTAACCCGGGAGATAACTTTTGTGGCACATATGACTCATGACGGCACTTAAGAACAATCATAAATCAAATCTGCGTAATCTGCGTGAAACGACGGTTCTGGTTATCAAAAATCAAATCTGTGAAATAAGTGTAATCTGTGAGAGATAGTCGTCATGAGTCCTCACTGCCAAGAAAATTAGTTCATAGCGTAAAAGTTATTTCGGCAGTGACGACTCCTGACTTGCATTTATGCCTTGAGAACTTTAACCTGGAAGATAATTTTTGAGACGCCAGATAGCTTAAGTTGTTTTTACAATATAATAATCCCCAAAATCCTTCCAATCCCGTTCATCCCAGACCTATTCAATAATCAAATCTGCGTAATCTGCGTAATCTGCGTGAAACAACGACCCTGTAGACCCATTAAAAATCAAATCTGTGAAATCAGTGAAATCTGTGAGAGAAAGTCATCACCATTCACCTGTTAACTCTTTGTTTCTGGTTTAAATCCTACCGGCTTATTATCCTGCTGACCATAAATCTTGATTTCTCCAAACTGACTTTCGTAAGAATCTATGTTTTTCTCCAAAAGCTGCATTAATTGTTTGGCATGGGATGGAGTCATCAAAACACGAGTATAAATTCTGGCATCCGGAATTCCTGGAAGGACACGTCCACAATCCATTATAAATTCGGAAGGAGAATTTGTAATAACGAAGAAATTGGCGTAAGTGCCTTCTCCGACCTTTTCGTCAATCTTAATCTGAATTTGATTCTGGGGTGGTTGATTGGGCATTTTTATCTCCTGTTGCATATATTTTTATTATTTCCTTTTTTGGGAGGATTGGTATTTTGTCAATCAAAAAAGAAGAATGAGAAAAGTGAGATGGCGAGGTGGTGAGAAGTCAAGGGGTCTTGAGGTCGAGAGGTCTTGAGGTCGAGAGGTCTTGAGGTCAAGAGGGTGAGATGGATACTTTCCTGAAAAACGATGTCCTTGTCGTTTCCTGTCCTCAATGTAAACCTGGAGTCATTTGTGCCTTGAGAATTTTAACCTGGGAGATAACTTTTGTGGCACATATGACTCATAACGGCACTTAAGAACAATCATAAATCAAATCTGCGTAATCTGCGAAATCTGCGTGAAACAACGACCCTGTAGACCAATCAAAAATAAAATCTGTGTAATCAGTGTAATCTGTGAGAGAAATTCCTTGACGAATAACCCCATTTTAAGAGATAAATCCTGACAATAGAAAAGACCTTTAACAGAAATATCTAAGTGCATATAACTATCTATATAAAAAGGAGATAGAGGAAATGAACAAGATTGCGGATATGCTGGGTGCGGACTTAAAAGGTAAGGTCTGTTTAGTGCGGATGGACCACAATGTAGTTAAAAATGGCAGCATCAAAGATACGATGCGGATTGATGCCACAATTCCAACTTTAATCCATATTTACAGAAAAGGTGGTTTACCTGTTTTGATGACGCATATAGGTAGACCCTTTGATAAGAAGACGGGTATTATTAACATCTCGGAAGGAGATTCTGTTCTGCCTGTAGTTCAATATCTGGAGAATAAATTTCAGTTACGGGGTCTGATTCCCGATTGCAGAGCAGAAGGTAGTAGCGGAATAACAGATTTAAGTCCTATTGGCAAAGCTGTTCAGGCATTAAAAAAAGGGGAAGTAGATTTCGTTTATTTGCCTAATACCCGTTGGTTTAAAGGAGAAGAGGCAAAAGATGAAAGCGCTGATATTTTTGCTCAGGGTTTAGCTGCCTTTGCTGATGTGTATATTAACGATGCCTTCGGTTCTTGGCAAGCGCATAGCAGTACTTATAATATTGCCCAATTTCTTCCCTCTTATGCGGGATTGCTAATGCAGAAAGAAATAGCGAATTTGAACAAGGTCTTTGAACCTAAGCGTCCTTTTTTGGCTATTGTAGCGGGAGCAAAGTTTGATACTAAAATCGGACCTCTTTCTTCTCTAATAAAAATAGCTGATAAATTGATTTTAGGGGGAGTGATATATAATGCTTATCTCTGCAGTAAATATCAGCTGCAAATTGAGGGGGTAACAAACGAAGATATTGAAGCAGCAAATAAGTTTATCCAGGACAGTAAGGATTACCTTGATAAAATAGTGGAATTGCCGATAATTGTAGAGAACACTGGTATAGAAAAAAGACAGGGGACAAGAGAACTGGATATTAAAACTCTTCAGCCAGGAACGAAACTAAATTATGTTTTGGATGTGAGTGCTGAAAACTTTACCCGGGACGAAATCAAAAAGGTGTTTCTGGAAGCAGGAACTATCTTTGTAAATGCCGTTATGGGCTATACAGCTCTCTATCCTGAGGGCTCAATGGCTATGTATTCATTAATTGATAAATGCTCCAAGGCAGTTAAACTCTTTGGTGGAGGAGATACAATTCAGGATTTTAAGGAATACCTGCCAGGGATATTTGCCAAGGCACAAAATGACCCGAGCTATTATTTCTTCACCGGAGGGGGAGCAATTCTGGATGCTATTCAACAGGGTTCTCCTTATGGGATGAAACCGGTGCAGATGATTATGAGGGCGGAGGGCTGAGGGCAGAGGGCTGAGGGCTGAGGGCAGAGGGCAGAGGGCAGAGGGCAGAGGGCAGAGGGCGAGATGGATTTTTTTACAAAGAGAAATAGTTAGAATGTATTTAGTGAGATGGTGAGATGGTGAGAGGGAAACTGTCCGGAAAAACGATGTCCTCGTCGTTTCCTGTCATCTCACTACAAACAAGTAGAAAATTAGTGTCTAAATGATGAATGAAGATAAATAGAGAGTTATAAAATAATTTCGGTGAATTCGGTGCTTTCGGTGGCTGAAAAATACGATGAATTCAAAGACGACAAGGATGTCGTTCATCCGATATAAAAAAGGAGAAAATAGTGGACAGTGAAATTAAGTTAAACCTGTTGCAGGAATTCCCTCCTCCCAGTTTTGAGGAATGGTTGCAAGCAGTGCAAGCAGGATTGAAAGGTGCAGATTTTGACAAAGTTCTTAAAACCAAAACCACGGAAGGAATAACTCTGCAGCCAATCTATCGTCAAGAAGATATAGCGGGTATTCCTTTTACAGGAAGCCAACCGGGAAGCAGTCCTTTCGTGCGAGGCAATAATCCCCTCCGGTTTTTAACCGAGGGTTGGTTAATTGCTCAAAACCATACGGAGACAGACCTGAAGGAAATGAACAAGATATTGCTGAAGGAATTGAATCAGGGCTTGACCGCAGTAAATATTACCTTGAGTAATTTTAGTTCCGCAGAAGGGGTAAAAATACGGAACTTAGCTGACTGGGAAACACTTTTAGACGGTATATACCTTAATTCTGCTCCACTGTTTATGCAATTAGGTATTGAGGATATAGAAATACTGCAGACCTTGGAGCAATATGCAGCTAAACATAATATAGCTATAAAGTCCCTAGAGGCAGGCATAGGACTTGATTTTATCGGGGAACTTGCCGAAAAAGGTTATCTGTCTTGCACTTTGGCAGATGCGGAAGAGAAATTGGCAGAAATAATAAAATGGAATGTAGAAAAAATGCCGCAGAACAGAATTCTCAGCATAGATACCTCTTGTTACGAAGCAGCAGGCGCTTCCAGCGTTCAGGAACTGGCTTTGGCATTGGCTACTGCAATTTATTATTTAAGACAATTATTGAATTCCGGTTGGACAATTGAGCAGGTAGCACCTTTATTTCAAGTGAAACTAACTCTGGGTTCCAATTTCTTTATGGAAATAGCCAAAGTGCGTGCTCTGCGTTTACTTTGGGCGGAAATGATTAATGCTTTCGGTGGGGGAGAGGAAACTCAAAAGGTTTGGATTCACGGTAAGACAGCTAAATTCAATAAGACCCTCTACGACATTTATGTAAATGTATTAAGAACTGCTACTGAGGGTTTTGCTGCTGTGATTGGAGGAGTAGATAGTTTGGAAATTGGCTGTTTTGATGAGTTAATTGCTCAGCCGGATGAATTTTCTCACCGCTTGGCAAGAAATCAGCAGATAGTTTTAAAAGAAGAGGCACATTTTGATAAAGTGCTTGACCCGGCAGGGGGCTGTTACTATATTGAATGGCTTACTAAGGAACTGGCAAACAAGGCGTGGAAATTGATGCAGGAAATTGAAGCCAGGGGTGGAATGCTGCAATGTTTGATAAAGGGAGAAATTCATAACAGCATTGAACTAATAGCCAGGGAAAGAATTGAAGCTGTGAATAAAAGAAAAAACATCTTCGTGGGAATCAATATGTATGCCAACCCGGAAGAGAAAATGCCGACTCCGCAAAAAGCTGATAAACTTGCTGCAAAAGAAGATAAAGCTTTTACTCTGAAAGATGGAGCATTACCGAAGCATAGAGCTGTAGAAGAAATGGAGAATTTAAGAATGCAGATGGAAGCAAGCCAAACCAATAAAAAGGTCTTTTTGCTGAATATGGGAACTTTGGCAGAATATAAAGCCAGAGCTGATTTTGCCCTCAATTTCTTTCCTGTAGGTGGCTTGGAAGTTATTTATCCCGATGGTTTTAATACTGTTGAGGAAGCAGTAACCGCAGCAGAGAAATCGGGTGCTGCTGCCTTTTGTATTTGTTCTACGGACGAGAATTATATTAGCTTAGTTCCGGAAATATGCAGCCGGATGAAAGATAAAATATTGATTTTGGCTGGTTATCCAACCGATAAAATTGAGGACTACAAGCAAGCAGGAATAAATTATTTTATTCACCTTAAGGCAGATGTGACAGCTACTTTACGGGATTTGGCAAAACAGATGGGGGTGATATAATGAAGAATCCTGATTTTTTGAACATAAATCCCAAGTTTAGTGCTAAAGAACAGCCGGAACCTAAACTGAATTTCAGCTGGAAAACCAATGAGCAGATAGAGGTGAAACCTTTATATACCAAAGAGGATATCAAGCATACAGAACATCTGGATTATCTATCCGGTCTGCCGCCTTTTTTAAGAGGACCGTATTTGACAATGTATATTCAAAGACCCTGGACAATTCGTCAATATGCCGGTTTTTCCACTGCTGAAGAAAGCAATGCTTTCTATCGCAGAAATTTGGCTATGGGGCAGAAAGGACTTTCCATAGCTTTTGATTTGCCAACGCACAGAGGTTACGATTCCGACCATCCTCGCGTGATTGGGGATGTAGGAAAAGCCGGTGTGGCTGTGGATTCCATTCTGGATATGAAAATTCTTTTTGACCAGATTCCGCTTGACCGGATGAGTGTTTCAATGACTATGAACGGAGCTGTTCTTCCGATTATGGCATTTTATATTGTAGCAGCAGAAGAACAGGGTGTGCCGCCGGAAGCGCTGAATGGAACTATTCAGAATGATATTTTGAAAGAATATATGGTGCGGAATACTTATATTTATCCTCCTGAACCCTCAATGCGCATAATAGCGGATATTTTAAGCTATACGGCAAAAAATATGCCTAAATTCAATAGTATCAGTATTTCCGGCTATCATATGCATGAAGCGGGAGCAACTGCTGATTTGGAAATGGCTTATACTTTGGCAGATGGTTTGGAATATGTGCGCACAGCTCTTAAAGCGGGATTGGATATTGATGTTATTGCTCCGCGGCTTTCTTTCTTTTGGGCAGAAGGTATGAACTACTTTATGGAAGTAGCGAAATTGCGTGGCGCCAGAGTTCTCTGGGCAAAAATAATTAAGCAGTTTAATCCTCAAAATCCGAAGTCAATGGCTTTAAGAACCCATAGCCAGACCTCGGGCTGGAGTTTAACAGAACAAGACCCTTACAATAATATAACCAGAACCTGTATTGAAGCATTAGCCGCTACAATGGGTCATACCCAATCCCTGCATACCAATTCTCTGGATGAAGCAATTGCCTTGCCGACTGATTTTTCTGCCAGAATTGCCAGAAACACTCAGCTCTATTTACAAAATGAAACAGGCATTTGCAGAGTTATAGACCCCTGGGCTGGTTCCTATTATGTGGAATTTTTAACCGATGCTTTAATGAAAAGTGCCTGGAAACATATTTTGGAAGTAGAGAATTTAGGCGGTATGGCAAAGGCGATTGAAACAGGTCTTCCCAAAATGCGCATTGAAGAAGCAGCTGCCAGAAGACAGGCAAAGATTGATTCCGGTGCGGATATTATTGTAGGCGTTAATAAATATCCCCCGGAAACAGAAGTCCCCATAGAAATATTGGAAGTGGATAATTCCGCTGTGCGGGATACCCAAATTGCCCGGCTAGAAAAATTACGCCAGGAACGCAATGATGAAGAAGTAGAAAGAGCACTACAGGCAATTACCAAAAGTGCTGAAACAGGAGAGGGAAACCTTTTGGAACTGGCAATTGACGCCGCCAGGAAAAGAGCTACCTTAGGTGAAATATCCTACGCTATGGAAAAGGTTTGGGGTCGTCACCAGGAAGCCATTCGTTTAATCAATAATGTTTACAGTAGTGAGTATACAAAAATGGATGAAATTGAACAAGTTCGGGCTTTAACCGATAAATTTGAGCAACAGGAAGGTCGCAGACCTCGTATTTTAGTTGCCAAAATGGGTCAGGATGGTCACGACCGCGGAGCGAAAGTTGTGGCTACTGCTTTTGCTGATATGGGTTTTGATGTGGATGTAGGTTCTCTGTTTCAAACTCCGGAAGAAACGGCGCGTCAGGCAGTGGAAAATGATGTCCATATAATTGGCATCAGTTCTTTGGCAGGAGGGCATAAAACACTATTACCTAAGCTGATGGAAGAGCTGAAAAAATATGGCAGAGAAGATATTATGGTTACGGTTGGGGGAGTAATTCCTCCCCACGATTATGAATTTCTCTATCACAATGGAGCATCTTTTATTTTCGGACCGGGAACTAAACTGCCTGAATCTGCCAAACAAATTATGGAAAAACTATTGGCACGCAGGAATGAATAAAAAACGCAAACCGGAATGGACTCCTGAAAATAGCGGAAAAGAATTTGCCAGTAAGATAGTAACCGGAACAAAAAACCTGAAGACAAAAACAGTCCCTGCCCTTAAAGAAAAGAATTATAGCCCTAAAACACTGGCGAAAGGAGTTCGGGAAGGGAATCGGACTTTGCTTGCCAAGGCGATTACTTTAATTGAAAGTAATGCCGAAAAGCACTTTTTACCTGCGCAGGAACTGATTAAAGAACTTCTGCCTTATTCCGGAAATTCCATTCGGATTGGCATAACGGGAGTTCCCGGAGCAGGGAAAAGCACTTTTATTGAGAATTTTGGCTTATATTTAATTGAGCAGGGCTATAAAGTTGCAGTTTTAGCCATAGACCCCAGTTCTACTATCAGCAAAGGCAGTATTTTAGGCGATAAAACAAGGATGGAATTGCTTTCCCGTAATCCTAAAAGTTTTATCCGTCCTTCTCCCAGTGCCGGAATTTTAGGCGGAGTAGCCAGGAAAACCAGAGAAACGATTATCCTTTGTGAAGCAGCAGGTTACGATGTGATTTTAATTGAAACGGTTGGAGTAGGTCAATCGGAAACCACTGTCCGCTCAATGGTGGATTTCTTTTTACTGATGCAGATTGCCGGGGCGGGAGATGAACTGCAGGGTATTAAAAGAGGAATTATTGAACTGGCGGACTTAATTGTAATCAATAAAGCCGATGGCGACAATATTACCCGAACGGAAATTGCCCAAAGAGAACTGCAAAATGTGTTACATTATATCAGAAACTCAACTGAGGGTTGGCAAACGCAAGTTGTAACTTGTTCTGCCTTAAATAAAATTGGCTTAACCGAAATCTGGAACTTGATAACTGAATTTCAGGAAATTACCCGAAAGAGTGGTTTTTTCACTAAACGCAGAGCACAACAAAATACGCAGTGGTTTGAAAATCTGATTGCGGAAGCAGTTTTACATCGCTTTTACCAACAGGCGAAAGTGCAAGAATTATTACCACGCTTGAAAGAAGAAGTAGCAGCAGGGAAAATACCGGTTGCCTTAGCCGTAGATACTATCCTGAAAAACAGTGCAGAAAGTGAGAGGGCGAGATAGCGAGAGGGCGAGGGGTCGAGAGGTCGAGAGGTCGAGAGGTCGAGAGGTCGAGAGGTCAAGAGGTCTTGAGGTCAAGAGGTCTTGAGGTCGAGATGGGTGACGACTCCTGACTTGCAGTTCATCCCAGACCTATTAAATCCCCAAAATCTCTTTAATCCTGTTCATCCCAGACCTATTAAATCCCTAAAATCCTTTTTATCCTTTTCATCCCAGACCTATTCAATAATCAAATCTGTGTTATCTGTGTAATCTGTGAGAGGAAAAAGGTTGACAGATTTTTTATCAAATTTATTAAAGGAATTGTGCATAAATTTTAAGGGGACTAAAAAGATATGTTGATATTAAAAGAGCAAACCAAACTACAGTATTTACATAGAACAAATAGCATTGACTTAACAAAGCAAACCCCATTGCTATATTTACAAAACATTAACATATTTATCTTAACAAAGCAAACCCCATTACCATATTTACAAAACATTAACCCATTTATCTTAATAAAGCACAGCAGATTACTGTTTCTCTATCTTCATAATATAAATATACCTGCTTTAACCCTGTATTTTAAGATTATTAATCAAAAGCAAAAAATATCGTGGAGGACATTATGAAAAAGACATTTCTATTCTTTATCTTGGCTCTTTGCTCCGTAGCACTGTTTGCCCAAAACGAGGATTGGATATGGGCTAATCAAGCCGGGGGAACAGATTTGGATTGGGGCGAAAGCATTGCTGTTGATGACAATGGAAATAGCTATGTTACAGGTAGATTTTATGGTAGTGCTACCTTCGGCACTACAACATTAACCGGTAGTGGTGATTCTGACATCTTTGTTGCCAAGCTGGACATTAACGGGAACTGGCTCTGGGCTAAGCAAGCCGGTGGAACAAGTAATGATATTGGCATTGGCATTGATGTTGATGACAATGGAAATAGTTATATTACAGGTGGTTTTATAGATATAGCAACCTTTGGCACTACTACATTGACCAGTAGTGGTTATTATGACATCTTTGTTGCTAAATTAGGAGAAGCAAATAGTATAAGTTTACCTGATATTATATCCTTTAGTGGCATCCGTTCTATCTATCCTAATCCGTTTAATCCCCTTACGACTATTGACTATGAAATAAGTATGCCCGCAGATGTGATAATTGAGGTCTACAATAATCGGGGTCAATTAGTGCGCAATTTTATAT
>ERZ1026796.1143-NODE-1143-length-18480-cov-2.477034_pt1 | contig 18480 bp, 19 predicted proteins | sample MGYA00520874_ERZ1026796 | MGnify/ENA primary metagenome ERZ1026796 (study PRJEB33270, sample SAMEA104284474) | anaerobic digester metagenome | biome: Anaerobic digester microbiome; feature: mesophilic sludge digester; material: Anaerobic digester biomass...
GCAGCGCATTGACGAACTCCTGTGGCGCGGCCAGGCGCGTATCAAGGGGCGCATGACGTTGGCCCACGCGCGGGTCAGCGCGCAGCAGGCCCGCGTCGAGGCGCTCAATCCACGACAAGTGCTGGCGCGCGGCTATGCCATCGTGCAGCAAAAGATCAGCGGAGCCGTGGTGCGTCAGGTGAGACAGGTCACGCCCGGTGAACGCCTGCGCATACAGGTGACCGGCGGCACATTCGAAGCGGAGGTAACAACAGATGACATTTGAAGAAGCGTTCCAACGCCTGGATGAAGTCGTGCGTAAGCTGGAACAGGGTGACTTGGCGCTGGAGGAGTCGCTGGCGCTGTACGAAGAGGGCGTGTCATTGGCCGCGGTGTGCAACGAATGGCTGGACAAGGCCGACCTACGGGTGCGCCAGGTTGTGGCCACACCTGGCACTGACGCGCTACGCGCCGTGGACTTTAGCGGCTGGAACGAGCGCGACGCGTAGCGCAGACCGGCTCCCATGAACGGCCACTAAGCGCTTTCGCTGGCGCAGGCTGGGCATACGCGGGGATCGCTGAGCTGCTGCTTGTGGCGGGTGCAAATGGCGAAGACGGTCATGCGGTTTCCCAGCAAGAAGCGGGATTTGATGGTACCCTCCAACGCCAGATGACGGGTGTTCGTGGCGCGCAAAATCCCCGGCACCGGGCAGGAGTTACACACGTTCGGATTCCAGGCCGCCGACTCCCGACTCTGCGGCAATCGGCACTCCTGCACGTCACGACCCCGGTGATAATCCTCATAGTAATAACGACAGTCAATGCGTGTCGGCATGTTTACTCCAGCGTTACAGAATGACAAAGGCGATGCCCGCCAGCGTCACCAGCGCACCGATGAGGCTGCCAGGGCTGGGAATTTCGCCGAGGAGCAAAACACCCAGCAGGACACCACCGGTGATTTCTTGCGTGGCGACCAGGTTGACGTAGGTGGCATGCATGCGGCGCAGGGCCGCGTTGTAGAGCGTGTGCCCGATTCCCAGCGGCAGGATGCCCAAACCGATGACCGCCAGGACTTGCTGCCAGCCGTACGCGGCCGGGTTGAAACTGAGTACAGCGGCCGGCAAGGCCCAGACGGCAGCCAGGCCGTAGACCAGGCCGGCGTAGGTCAACAGGGGATACGCGGCGCGTTGTGAACGTCCGGCCACCGAGTAAAGCCCGAAGGTGATGGCCGAGCCAAGCGCCAGCAGATCGCCAAAGGCCATCCGTGTGTTCCAGGTCGGCTCGAAGCTGGCCAAGATGGCAACGCCAACCACCGCCAGCGCCACCCCGCCCCATTTGCGCCGCGGCATCGGTTCGTTCAAGAACCAGGCCGAGGCCAGGCTGACGAAGATGGGCGCGGTGTAGACGATGGCCAGCGAATGGGCAATGGTGGTGTAGGTGAGCGAGGCGATGTAGAACAGGAAATGAAGCGCGGTGATCAACCCGAAAACAGCGAAGCGTCCCCAATCACCGCGTGCCACGCGCAGGGGCTGCTGCTGCAGCCGCGCCAACGTCAACACGGCCAGGCTGGCCACCAACAGGCGCCCCGTGGCAATCTCATACGCGCTGAGCGGAGCCGCCCAGCGTACCAGGACGGGGCTGGTGGAGAAGAAAAAAACGGCCAGCGCGACCAGGAACAGGCCCTGACGTTGTTCGGTCACGCGGCCACACCGGCGTCGCCTGAAGCATTGGGCCAGGGGCAGTTGCCACATGCACCCCGTGCTGACGCCGCGCTATTGCGGCAGTAGATACGGCAACACATAACCAAGCGCCATGGTCAAAATGAGAAACAGGCTGAGAATGATCAGCACGACCTGGCGCCAATCACGTTTGGGGGTGTTGTTTGATTTTCGAGTCATTCTTCGCTAATCCTCCTGGATTGATGATATGGTCGGCATTATACCATTGCCGCGGCGAATTTTCAAGCCGTCGCCCACGCGGGCAGGCGCAAGGCCATGCCCCTACTTTTCCGCCTAACGAAACAGGCGCAATTCGTGCCCGCTTGCGGCGCCGCGCAAGACGCTCTTGGGATTTTTCCCTTCCAACAGGTGTTTGACAAAATTGACACCCTCTCCTATAATCGTGCCCAATCTTCATTCCCGCGCAAGGCAGCATCGTCTTTGTTTTTTCTGTCGTTAGCCATAGGATTTTGCGCATCGGCGCGTGGAGATGGCGCTAACGACTTGGATCAACTCCCCTGTCATTGGCCGTTATGCCTCGGCCTACCCATCGTCTAAGTGATTCCTGATACGTTGCCCGTTTTCTACGATAATATCGCCATTATCTGGGCAGGTGCCCACTAAATATGCCAGTTGAGTCAGTTGTAGTCAGGAGGAGAACGTATGTCCAAGCGAGTGTATAGTCTACTAGCCGTGCTGTTGATAGCCTCTGTGCTGTTGGCAGCCTGCGGCAGCGCTGCAACGCCAACCGCGGCGCCGGCCACCGCGGCCCCCAAAGCCACCGACGCCCCCAAAGCCACCGACGCCCCCAAAGCCACCGACGCCCCCAAAGCCACCGACGCCCCCAAACCTGCCGGCGGCATGATCAAGATTGCGACGCAGAGTCCGTTGAGCGGACCGCAGTCAGTGCTGGGTGTGGCGATCAAGAACGGCGCGCAGTTGGCGTTGGAGCAGTTAGGCGGATCCCTGAAGGGGATGGGCTTCGAGGTGCAGTTGGTGCCGTTCGACGACCAGGCCACACCGGATACGGGCGTAGCCAATGCCAAGAACATCGTGGCCGACCCGGACATCCTGTGCGTGGTGGGACACCTGAACTCAGGCGTTGCGATTCCGAGTTCGGAAGAGTATCACACGGCACAGTTGGCCATGGTGAGTCCGGCCAACACGAACCCGAAGGTAACCGATCGTGGTTACGTCGAAGTGAACCGCATCGTCGGTCGTGACGACGTGCAGGGCGTGGTGGGCGAGCAGTTCGCACTCAACACCCTGAAGATCAAGACCGCCTACATCATACATGACAAGACGGCCTACGGCCAGGGCGTGGCGGAGTTCTTCCGCCAGGCCGCGGAGAAGGACGGCATCAAGGTGCTGGGCTTCGAGGGCACGGAAGAACAGGCGAACTTCGACAGCCTGATTACCCCGATCGTGGCCAATGCACCCGACCTGGTCTACTTTGGCGGTCTCTATCCGCAAGCCGGTATCTTCTTCAAGCAGTCACGGGACAAGGGCGTCAAGTCGGTGTTCATGGGACCTGACGGCATGGACAGTTCCGAACTGGTCAACCTGGGCGGCGAGTCGGTGGTGGGCATGTACTACAGCACCGTTGCCGGCCCGGCCAATGTCTACCCGGCCACGGCCAAGTTCATTGCCGACTACAAGGCCAAGTTTAGCGCCAACCCCGAACCCTTCAGCGCCCAGGCCTACGACTCGATGGGCATCTGCCTCAAGGGCATTGAGACAGCCGCGGCCACGGGCAAACCAACCCGCGCCAGCGTGACCGCCGCCGTGCGCGCCACGGCCGGTTTCAAGGGCATCACCGGTGACCTGAGCTTCAACAGCCTGGGCGACCTGGCTTCGGCCAAGTACTTCGTCATCCAGGTCAAGTCGTCCGATGCGGCCAAGTGGGGCGATAACGCCGTCGCACAGACGCTGGACATCGCACCGCCCGCCAAGTAAGTCTGACAGCCTGCGGGGCCGGGAGGCCGAGTTGCAAGTTTGTACGCAACCGGCCACCCGGCTTCCGCCCTATGACCATCGTGAGCCGACCGTTACGCTCGGATGGCGTTGCGCAAACGCTCGTCTAGGGCCTCTCGCCAGCATGCTGGCGAGAGGCTAACCACTCTTTCAGAAAAGGATGCGCCCATGCAACGATTGCTCCAAAACACGACGTTGCGCGAAATCCTGCGCCCCCTCGGCCAAATGCTGGTCTTCGTGCTCGGCACTAGCCTTGTCGTCTCTCTGTTTGTCGTGTCGGTCGCGTTTCTCCTTAGGGGAACGCGCCCTGACCAGGACATCCTGCAGCTCACTCTCTTGATTCTTCCCCAAGTCATCCTGGACGGCGTCGTGCTCGGCTTTGTGTACGCCACCATTGCCCTGGGTTACACGATGGTGTACGGTGTTCTCGAATTCATCAACTTTGCACACGGCGAAATTTTTATGTTCGGCGCCTTTGCAGGGGTGGAATTTTTATTGTTTCTCAAGGGCCGTGGCGCCTTACAGGGTGCTCCCGTGCTGACCAGCTACGCCTTTGTCATTGTGGCCATCGTGCTGGGCATGGTGATAGCCGGGCTGCTGGCGGTGAGTATCGAGCGTGTGGCCTACCGACCGCTGCGCAACGCCCCGCGCCTGGTGCCGCTCATTTCGGCCATCGGTGTCAGTTTCTTCCTGCAGGACGCCATGCGCTTCATCCAAAGCATCACCAGTGGTCAGTTCTATCGCTCGTTTCCCACCTTTGGCAATTTCGACACGCGTATCAAGCTGTTTTCGGTGCCCCTGGGTGAGCGCGCCATCATCATGGACGTGCAGATCAAATCGGTCATTGTGATCGTTGTGGCGCTGCTGATGCTGATTGGCCTCAATTACCTGGTCAACGCGACCAAGGTGGGCAAGGCCATCCGCGCGGTGGCGCAAGATCAGCGCACGGCCAGCCTGATGGGCATCAACGTCAACGCCATCATCGCCTTGACCTTTCTCATCGGCGGTGCGTTGGGCGGAGCCGCGGGCGTGCTCTTTGCTCTCAAGTTTACGCGTATTGATCCTTTCGTCGGCTTCTTCCCCGGTCTCAAGGCCTTCACGGCCGCAGTGCTCGGCGGCATCGGCAACATCACCGGCGCCATGCTCGGCGGTATCGTGCTCGGCATGCTCGAATCGGTCAGCGCTTCGTACCTTTCTATCTTCACCAAGGGCGCGTTTGGCGCTGAGTATAAAGACATTGTCGCCTTCGGCATTCTCATTATCATTCTCATCTTCCGGCCCTCCGGCCTCCTGGGTGAGCAAGTGGCGCAGAAGGCCTGAGCAAGGAGGAAATACGTATGACAAACGCACAGCAAACGTCACCGTCGCCCTTCGCCTTTCTGAGACGCGGTCCCGTGGCGTTGATCCTGACGGTCGTCTACATTGCCGTGGTCACATTCTTCCTCCTGCAAAACCCGCGTGCGCTCCTCTGGCGCCTGCTCTTCATGGCGTCTGTGATCTTCATCTTCTCCCTGCCCAACGGTCAGCGCACCAAGCTCACATTGGCGGGCGTTCTGCTCTTTCTGCTCGTACCCCTGGTGGGATCGGGTAACCCCTTCCTGCTTGAAATTGGCTTTCAGGTCTGCGTGTTTGCCGCCCTGGCCCTGGGCCTCAACATCGTGGTGGGCTTTGCCGGCCTGCTCGACTTGGGGTACGTCGCGTTCTATGCGGTCGGCGCCTATTCCTGGGCCATTTTCGGCTCGCAGCAGCTCTGGCACCTCCACGAGGTGGCCGGCACGGCCGCCACCCAGACCGGTTTCCCGCTGAACGGTAATCTGTTCTGGCTCTTTGTCTTCGGCGGCATTGGCCTGGCCGCCATAGCCGGCATCATGCTCGGTCTGCCGGTGCTGCGCCTGCGCGGCGATTACCTTGCCATCGTGACCCTCGGCTTCGGTGAAGTGATTCGCGTCCTGGCCAATAACCTGGACAAACCGATCAATCTGACCAATGGCCCGCAAGGCATCACCCCGGTGCAACGCCCACCGCTGCCCGAATTCTTCTTGAATGGCCCGATCAGCCACCTCCTGTCTGGTCTGGTGGGGCGCGAGGTGACACGCGGGGACATGTACAGCCTGTTCTTCTATTTCCTGGCCGTGGTCGTCCTGATCATCGTCATCATCGTGGCCCGTCGCCTGGAAAATTCTAAACTTGGCCGTGCGTGGACGGCCGTGCGTGAGGATGAAATCGCTGCCATCGCCATGGGCATCCCGCTGACCCGCACCAAGCTGACCGCCTTCGCCACCGGCGCCGCGTTTGCCGGCGCCATGGGCGTGATCTACGCGGCCAATCGCACCTTCGTCAGCCCGGAAACCTTCTCCCTGCTGCAATCCATCACCATCCTGGTCATGGTCATCCTGGGCGGCCTGGGCAGTATTCCGGGCGTGGTGCTCGGCGCGTCCCTGGTCGTGCTGCTCAACATTGATTTTCTACAGACGCTGTCCCTGGAACTAAGCCGTCTGCGCCAGGGCGCCGGCGTCATTCCGCTGATTGGCCTGCCCTGGGCGCAGTTGCCGAGTCAACTCGATCCGGCACGCTACCAGAAGCTGGTCTTTGGCATCATCCTCATCTTGATGATGATCTTCCGCCCCGCCGGCATCCTGCCATCGAAGCGCCGCAGCATGGAGCTGAAGGAGCATGGAGACGGCGACGCAGGCCCGGTGTTGGACCTGGATGAATCGGCCCCACTGGCAGACGCAGCCGCGTAAAGGAGGATGCAGGTGGCCTTACTGGAAGCTCAACACATCACCAAGCGCTTTGGTGGCCTCGTGGCCGTGGATGGCGTGGATTTCAAGATCGAACAGGGCGCGATTGCCAGTATCATTGGCCCCAACGGAGCCGGCAAAACAACCTTTTTCAACATCATGACCGGTATCTACAAACCGGACGAAGGCCAGTTCATCTTCGACGGTCATGCCCTCAGCGGCAAGCGTCCCGATCAGATTACAGAAATCGGCATCTGCCGCACGTTTCAGAACATCCGCCTCTTTCACAACATGACGGTGATCGAAAATCTGCTGGTTGGCATGCACACCCGCCTGCGCAGCACGGCCTTCGGCGCCGTTTTGCGCAGCGGCTCATTCAAGAAACAGGAAGCCGCCGCCACCGAGAAGGCGCGAGATCTCCTGGGCTTCGTAGGTCTCAAAGGCGTTGGCGATGAACTGGCCAAGAATCTACCCTATGGCGCCCAACGCCGCATCGAGATTGCCCGGGCCCTGGCCGCCGAGCCAAAGCTGATCCTGTTGGACGAACCAACGGCCGGCATGAACCCCAGTGAGTCAGAGGCGGCCATGAGCCTCTTTCGGCGCCTGCGCGATGAACTGGGCATCACCGTCCTCTTGATCGAGCATGATATGCGCGTCGTCATGGGCATTTCCGAATATATCACCGTGCTGCACTACGGACAGAAGATTGCCGAAGGCGACCCTGGCGCCGTGCGCAAGAACCCCCAGGTGATCGAAGCCTACCTGGGACGCCAGGCGCAGGAGGAATTGATGAACGCCGTGCGGCCTGGCACGCCTGCGCCCGCGGTCGGAGGTGCAGCATGAGCGATCCTATTCTGGTGTTGCAAGACCTGCACACCTACTACGGCCAGATTCATGCCCTCAAAGGCATCTCGATGACCGTCAACAAGGGTGAGATCGTCACCCTGATCGGCGCCAACGGCGCGGGTAAGACCACCACCCTGCGCGCCATCTCCGGCCTGGTGCGCCCGCGTCACGGCGATGTCAAGCTGAACGGGAGTTCCCTGGCCGCCGTGCCGCCGCACAAAATTGTGGCGACCGGTATCAGTCATGTGCCGGAGGGCCGCGGCATCTTCCCCAAGCTGACGGTCAGGGAAAACCTGGAGATGGGCGCCTTCCTGCTCAACGATCTCAAGGAGATCAAGCGCCGGCTGGATCACGTCTTCGTCAGCTTCCCGCGGCTGCGTGAGCGCATCAACCAGAAGGGCGGCACCCTTTCCGGCGGCGAACAGCAGATGTTGGCCATCGGCCGCGGCCTGATGGGCAATCCGCACATCCTGCTGCTGGACGAGCCTTCGATGGGGCTGGCTCCCATCCTGGTTGAGGAGATTTTCCGCATCATCGTGGAAATCAACGGTCTAGGTACCAGCATCTTGTTGGTGGAACAGAACGCACGCATGGCGCTTTCCATTGCGCATCGTGGATACGTGATGGAAACGGGCCATATCGTGCTGGAAGGGGACGCCGATAAGCTGTTACACGACCCCCAGGTTGCCCAGGCTTACCTGGGCGGATGATCCATTGACCCGATAGCGGCGGGCGCATGCCCGTGCTCTGACCCTGTCGCCCCCGTGTCGAATATCTTGATCTGCTAAGAGGAGAAGATCGTATGCGTACAGTGAGTACAGTAAGAACGATTAGTCTGTTGGTTATCGTGATGCTGCTGGCGACCCTGTTGGCCGCCTGTAGCGGCGCTGCCACCCCCACCAAGGCGCCTGAGCCGACCAAAGCCCCCGTACCGACCGCTGTCCCCGTGGAGCTGATGAAGGTATCAGCCGCGGACTGCGCCTATGGCGGCGCGTTCAAGAGCATCGAGGCGCTGGACGCCAACACCGTCAAGTTCACCATGTGCGCGCCGGACGTGGCGTTCCCCTCCAAGGTTGCCTTCAGCGCGTTTGCCATCCATTCTTCGGATTACCTGGAGAAGACCGGCGGCACCGGCGATCTGCTGGACAAGCCGGTTGGCACCGGCCCCTATATGCTGGACAAGTGGCAGAAGGGCGACAGCGTCATCATGAAGGCCAACCCAAGCTACTGGGGCGACAAGGCGCAGTCACCGACGCTGGTGTTCCGCTGGCAGAAGGAAGCGGCCGCCCGTTTGCTGGAGCTGCAGTCCGGCACCACCGACGGCATTGACAACCCTGGCCCGGACGATTTCAAGGTAATCGAGGGCGACAGCGCACTCAAGCTGTACCCACGCGAAGCCTTGAACGTCTTCTATCTCGGTTTCAGCAACCTGGTCAAGCCGTTCGACAATGAAATGGTGCGCCAGGCCGTCGCGATGGGCATTGACCGCCAGCGCATCGTGGACAACTTCTATCCGGTGGGATCGGTTGTCGCCAGCCACTTCACGCCGTGCGCCATCCCTGGTGGCTGCGATGGCGAGGAGTGGTACAAGTTCGATGCCGCCGCGGCCAAGAAGATGTTGGCCGATGCCGGCTTCCCCAACGGCTTCGAGACCGAACTGTCCTTCCGCGATGTCGTGCGCGGCTATCTGCCGCAGCCGGCGCTCGTGGCCCAGGACCTCCAGGCGCAGTTGAAGGCTAATCTCGGCGTCACGGTCAAGATCAACGTCATGGAGTCCGGCGCTTTCCTCGACACGGCCAAGACCGGAACCCTGCCGATGTATCTGCTGGGTTGGGGCGCTGACTACCCCGATCAGACCAACTTCCTGGACTATCACTTTGGCAAGGGCGCCAGCCAGCAGTTCGGCACTGGTTTCACCGACATCCATGACGCCCTCAGCCGTGCGGCATCGCTGTCCGACCAGGCGGAGCGCAACAAGATCTACGCCGATGCCAAGGGCCTGATCAAAAAGCCCGTTCCCATGATCCCGGTCGCCCATGGCGGCTCGGGCACCGCGTTCCGCGCAGACGTGACCGGCGCCCATTCCAGCCCGCTGGGCAATGAGCACTTCGCCAGCATGAAGGCCGGCAGCCGTGAGCAGTTGGTGTGGATGCAGAACGCAGAACCGATCAGCCTCTACTGCGCCGATGAAGAAGATGGCGAGTCGCTGCGCGTGTGCGAGCAGATGACCGAATCGCTGTTGGCCTACAAGGTCGGCGGCACGGCCGTGGAGCCGTCGTTGGCCGAGAAGTACGAGGCCAACGCGGACCTGACCGAGTGGACCTTCCACCTGCGCCAGGGCGTCAAGTTCCATGACGGCAGCGCCTTCGACGCCAACGACGTGGTGGCGAGCTATGCCGTGCAGTGGGACGCCGCCAATCCGCTGCACAAGGGCCGCACCGGCACCTTCACCTACTTCAACGCCCTGTTCGGCGCCTTCCTCAACGCGCCGAAGTAAGCGTGAAGAGTACGCCGGGATCCGCAACAGGGCGGCGCCCGGTCTGAATGGAGAATGTTGTCTGTCATGTTGACCAGGCGCCCCCCTGCGGCGCCTGGTCAAATAGGGCGAACCCACCGTGTGGAGAGAAAGAGAGATAAAGAATGAATTCGCGCAAAATTGCTAGTCTGTCGCTTGTGGTCATCATCCTCGCAACCATGCTGGCAGCCTGCAGCAGCGCCGGAACTGCTGCCCCAACGGCTGCGCCGGAGACGAGGCCATTTGTCATTGCGAGCGACGCCTCCTTCCCGCCGATGGAGTACGTGGACGAGAGCAAGGCCATCGTCGGCTTCGATGTGGACATGATGAACGCCATTGCCGCGGCGATGGGGTTCAAGGTGGAGTATAAGAACACCGCGTGGGACGGCATCTTCGCCGGGCTGGAAGGGGCGGCGTATGACGCCATTCTGTCGGCCGTCACCATCACGGACGAGCGCAAGGAGAAGTACGACTTCAGCGATCCATACGTCAACGCCGGCCAGATCGTGGTCGTGCGCGCTGAGGAAACCGCCATCACCGGCGACAAGTCGTTGAGCGGCAAGGTGGTCGGCGCGCAGATTGGCACGACCGGCGCCTTTGCCGTGCAAAAGATCGCGGGCGCCACGCTCAAGGAGTACGACTCGATTGACCTGGCCCTGCTCGATCTGCTCAACAAGAACGTGGATGCCGTAGTGGTTGACACGCCGGTGGCGGCCAACTATGTCCTGGCGTCCGAGAACTTCAAGGGCAAGCTCAAGACCGTGGGCGCCTCGTTCACCGAGGAGTACTACGGCGTAGTGGCGCGCAAGGGTGACCCGACCGGCTTCCTGCCCAAGTTCAACGAGGGCTTGAAGAAGATCAAGGCCGATGGCACCTATGACAAAATCTATGCCAAGTGGATTGGCGCCAGCCCGGCGAAGTAGGATCTGCGCAGGCCGCCGAATGAATTCGGGCCGAAAGGGCGTGCCGCCGCAAGGTCGGCCTGCGCCGACCGGCATTGCGTCCACGCAGGTGGACGCCCGGCGGTACGCCCATCAGGCGCGATTTCAATCGCTCGCCTGCGCCGACCGGCATTGCGTCCACGCAGGTGGACGCCCGGCGGTACGCCCATCAGGCGCGATTTCAATCGCTCTGCTCTGTGATCTCTGTGACCTGACAAATGTTGCCGTCAAGACCCCGTCTCAAGGTTGATCCATGTTTCGTTACATAACCCAACGCCTCGCGGCCTCTATTCCGGTCCTGGTCGGTATTCTCTTTGTCACCTTCACCCTGGCCCGTGTTTTGCCAGGCGACCCTTGCCGGGCCGCGTTGGGCGAGCGCGCCACCGACGAGCTGTGCGATGCCTACATCAAGCGCTTCGGCCTCGACCGGCCGATCATTTCGCAGTTTGGCATCTACATGAACGATATGGCGCATGGCAATTTTGGCCGCTCCTTCCGCTACGGCCGCCCGGTGCTGGATTTGATGATCGAACGTCTGCCGGTGACATTGGAATTGACCCTGGCCGCGTTGACCCTCTCCTCTGTCTTGGGTGTCCTGGCCGGCGTACTCTCCGCGTACCGGCGCAATTCGCCGATTGATGTGGGCACCATGCTCATGGCCAACGTGGGCGTTTCGATGCCGGTCTTCTGGTTGGGCTTGATGCTGGCCTATGTCTTTGCCTTACTGCTCAAAGATACTCCCTTCTGGCTGGCCCCATCCGGGCGCAATACGCCGGGCCTGACCATCCCTTCCCTGGTCGAAGCCTGGAATGTCTCGGCTACGCAAGGCACAGGCTATTCGATCCTGATGTTCTTATCCAATCTGCATCTCTTCAATGCATTCGTCACCGGCAACTGGGCATTTTTCTGGGACACGATCAAACATCTCATCTTGCCGGCCGCGGCGTTATGCACGATTCCCATGTCCATCATTGCGCGCATGACCCGCTCCAGTTTGTTGGAGGTTCTGGGCCAGGATTACATCCGCACGGCACGGGCCAAGGGCTTGCGCGATGTCGTCGTGGTCTACCGTCACGCCATGCGCAATGCCCTGCTGCCGGTTGTGACCGTCATCGGACTCTCGTTGGGTAGCCTGCTCGGCGGCGCCGTCTTGACGGAGACGATCTTCAATTTTGCCGGTATGGGGCGCCTGCTCTTCGACGCCATCCAGGCCCGTGATTACACCATCGTGCAATCGGTAACGCTGGTGGTGGCCGTTGTCTTTGTGGTGGTCAACCTGATTGTAGATTTGACCTACGCCTTCCTGGATCCCCGTATCCGCCTCAGTTAGACGAGAATGGCATGAGCATACCTACCGTCACCCAACAAATACTGGCTCGTCCACCACGCAGCCCCTGGCAGGACGCCCTCTATACGCTCCTACGCACCAAGTCGGCCATCCTGGGCATGGTCATCTTAGGCGTCTTGATTCTGACGGCCATTTTTGCCCCGCTCATTGCGCCCTATGACCCTGACCAGGTTCTGATTGGCATCGAGAACATCAAGATGCGCTCGGGCCCGTGTATTCACCTCCTGGGATGTGCGTCCGAAACTCCGCAGCACATCCTGGGCGTGGATGGCAACGTGCGTGACCTGTTTAGCCGCATGGTCTTTGGCGCGCGTGTCTCGTTGCTGATCGGTCTGAGCACTGTCGGCTTCGCCATCATCATCGGCACCCTCCTGGGCGCCATCGCCGGCTATGCCGGGGGCTGGGCCGACAACCTCATCATGCGCTTGATGGACGTGCTGTTGGCGTTTCCGGCCCTGCTCCTGGCGATTGCCATCGTCACGGTGCTGGGTGAGGGGCTGACCAACGCGCTGCTTGCCATCGGCATCGTTTCCATTCCCACCTACGCGCGCGTCAGCCGGGCCAGTGTCCTGGCGATCAAGGAGCTTGATTTCGTCAATGCGACGCGCGCGGTCGGCGCCACGCCCAACCGCATCCTGTTTCGCAGCATTCTGCCCCACGTCCTGACCCCGCTCATCGTCCAGGGCACCCTGGGCATTGCCACGGCCATTTTGGATGCCGCAGCGCTCTCGTTTCTCGGCTTGGGCGCGCAGCCGCCGATGGCGGAGTGGGGTTCGATGTTAGGCGCCGAACGCAACCAGGTCTTTACCTCGCCGCACCTGGTCTTCTTCCCCGGCCTGGCGATCATGCTGACCGTGCTCGGCTTCAACCTGCTCGGTGATGGCTTACGCGACGCGCTTGACCCGCGCCTGCACAAGGCGTAGACAATCATAAACAAGGAGTTACGAACTTCCATGCTGCAAGAACGTTTTGGTGATGTCACCTTCAAAGGCAAACCGCTGACCGTCTTCGGTGTGGCCCTGCTGCCCGGCGACATGGCCACCGAGGTGACTCTCAACGACAAGGGCTTCGACGGACGCAAGCCGCTGTTGGCCTCCACCGCAGGCAAAATCCGCCTGATCAACGTCGTGCCCTCCCTGAACACCGGCATCTGCGATGCGCAGACGCGGCGCTTCAACCAGGAAGCATCCACCTTCGGTGACAAGGTCGTGGTGGTCACGGTCAGCGTTGATTTGTCATTTGCACAGGTGGAATGGTGCGCCGCCAAAGGCGTGGATCGGGTGCTGATGTTCTCCGATCACTATGACATGGCCTTTGGCGACGCCTATGGCACGCACATCAAAGAGCTACGCATCGAGCAGCGCGCCATCTTCGTGGTAGATGAGGAGGATGTTGTGCGTTATGTCGAATACGTGCCGGAGATCTCCCAGCATCCCGCTTACGAGGCGGCGCTGGCGGCTGTGCGCGAGTTGATGTAGGAACGCCGTAGGGGCGTGGCCTTGGGGGTGTGGTCTTGTGCCCGCCCGCGGGAGCGCCGCTGCTGATTATTTGAGGAGGTATCTATGAGTGCAACCGCTCCCTCGTTGGGACCTGGCCCGCGTGCCGTTGATACGCGGGGTCGCCTGGCGGGCATTGACCGCTGGTGGCTGCTGGTGCTGGCGGTACTGGCCCTGATCGTCTTCATGATCGTCTTCGTGGCCAAGCCCTACGCCGAAATCTGGAGTTTCATTCAAGACGGCATCGCCGTCACGCTGCGCATCTCGATTACATCCTTCTTCACAATTCTCGTCGTCGGCATGTTGGGCGGCCTGGGGCGCATCTCCGGCAATCGCATCGTGCGCGGCGTCTCCTCGTTGTATGTCGAAGTGGTGCGCGGCATCCCTCTCCTGGTGTGGTTGCTCTACATCTGGTTTGCCCTGCCGCAAGTGCTGCAGGTGCTGGGTAAAGCGTTGCAGCCGATCATTCCGGCCGCCGGCAATTTCATCAGCACCTTGCGCATAGACCCCTTCGTCGCGGCCGTGATTGGCTTCACCGTCTGCTATGGCGCCTATATGACCGAGATCTTCCGCGCCGGCATCGAGTCCATTTCCAAGGGGCAGATGGAAGCCGCACGCTCGTTAGGTATGAGCTACGCCCAGGCCATGCGCTACATCATCCTACCGCAGGCCATCCGTGTCATCCTGCCGCCGGTGGGCAACGAATTTGTGACGCTGCTCAAGGACTCGTCGCTGGTGTCGGTGTTGGCCGTCTCGGACCTGACCCGCCGCGGGCGCGAGTATGTCTCGCGCTCCTTCCTGAGCTTCGAGACCTTCACCATGATTGCGCTGATCTATCTGTTGATGACCTTGATCTTTACGCGCCTGGCGCGCTGGCTCGAGCAACGCTTGACCGTTGGGCACCGCTAATGGCATTTGCGCTGAGGAGTTGAACCATCATGAACGACACAATCATCGAAGTGCGTCATGCACAAAAATACTTTGGCCGGGTACACGCCCTGAACGACGTCAGCCTGACGGTGCGGCCGCGCGAGGTTGTCATCATCATCGGGCCAAGCGGGTCGGGCAAATCCACCCTGCTGCGCAGCATCAACCATCTGGAGACACTGACCTCCGGTGAGATCTACATTGACAAGATGCTGGTGACCGATCCGAAGGTCAACATCAATACCGTCCGTGCGGAAGTCGGCATGGTGTTTCAGCAGTTCAACCTGTTCCCGCACATGACTGCGCTGGAAAACATCAGCCTGGCGCAGCGTGTGGTGCGCCAACGCTCTCAGACCGAGGCAGAAAAGGTCGCGCGTGATCTGCTGGACAAAGTAGGCATTCCTGAGAAGGCCGACAGCTACCCCAGCCAACTTTCCGGCGGACAGCAGCAGCGCGTCGCCATTGCCCGTGCCCTCGCCATGAACCCCAAGATCATGCTGTTCGACGAGCCAACCTCCGCGCTCGACCCGGAGATGATCACCGAAGTCCTGGACGTGATGCAGGACCTGGCCCGTGATGGCATGACCATGCTCGTGGTATCGCATGAGATGGGCTTTGCCCGCGCCGCCGCCACGCGCATTCTCTTCATGGACGCCGGTCAACTGCTGGAAGACACCACGCCCGAATTACTCTACAGCAACCCACAGCACGAGCGCACCAAGCAGTTCCTGAGCAAAATTCTCCACTAACGCCCCCCCCTTGCGCAAGTCACGACGTCGTGTGCCTCTGAGGTCGTCATCTTGCCGCAGCCCTGCGAGGGGGTGGCGGCGCCCTTCCCAACAAAAAGAGGGCTGGCAATCCGTTGCCAGCCCTCTTCTTGCTGATTGGCGGTATCGGTTCCGATGTTACCGCTGCGTCGCAGCCCGCAGGCGCCAGGTCAGGGCGGCGGCGAGCAAGGTGGCCAGGGCCAATGCCAGGAAGGCGCTCCACGGCGTGGGCAGAGGGGCAGCCTGTGCGTTGACCAGGGTCAGGGCGGTGGGACCCTGTACCGTGACCGTCGCGGTATCGCTGGCCTCCACGCCTCCGACGCCCGCATTGCTGGCCGTCCAGGTGGCGCTGTTCACCGTAGTTGCATTGATGGTTGCCGCCTCGGTAATGAACGCGCTGGCGCCGGGCGTCAGGCTGTAGGCGAAGTTGTTCAGCAGCGTGCCCAGGTGATCGTCCACCAGCGTATGCGTACCCAACGTCTCCGAACCGGTGTTGGTGACGGTGTAGCAGTAGACGACGGTAGTGCCCGCGGCGACAGTAACCTCGTTGGTGAGCGCGCACGCGTTGGGATCGAGACCGACGGTTTTGTCCAGGCTGATGCTGGCGGAGGGCGAAACCACGTACTCGATGTACTGGCTGCTCACGCCGCTGATCTCCGTGGCAACCAGGACGTTGGCGCGGCTGATCTCATGGACGCCGCTGGCATTGGAGGTCAGGATGTTGCCATTGCCCAGCTCATAGGCGCCGCGGTTGCCTGTCACGATGGTGTAGGTGGCGACAGCAGCGCCGGCGGCCGTGTATTCCTGCACGCCTGAGTTGGGTGTGCTGAAGTTGGCGATCAGGATGTTGCTGTTGGCCGCTTCGACCATTTGCTGCGCGAAGGCGATGGCCGTGATCAGATTGTCCAGGTACGCCCCGCTGGTGTCGTAGCGATGCACGTTGTCGCTCGTGGAGGCATCAACCAGGACGTCGCTGGTCCGGTGCAGGATGGCAAAGGGGCTGCTGAGACCGCCAGAGCCGGCCGCGATGAAGTTGCCCAGGTAGTTGCCGGAGGTATCGAATTCGGCGATGGCGTTGGCGTTGCCGCTGCTGCCCACGGTGACCAGCAGATTACCGTTGGGGCGCAGGGCCATGCCGCGGATATTGTCCAGGATGGCGGTGTTGACGCCCCCGGCCGGCGCGAACAGGCCGATGTAGTTGCCGTCGAAGTCGTACTGATAAACGCCATCGGTGATTTGATCGGCCACCAGGATGCTCTGACCGTCCGCGCTGAGCATGGCATGCTTGGGCGTGCTGAGATGGGCCGTGTCCGCGGGAATGAAGTCAGCATCCACCAGGTCGCCGTTGGCCGGGTCGAAGGCCATGACGCGCTTGTTGGTCGAATCAGGCGCCAGCAGGATGCCGGTCGAGCCAAGCAGTTGCAGGGCGCGGGCATGAGCGGCTTGATCGGGGACCGGTAGAGAACGCGGGGCCGGCGCACTCCAGCCGTTCATTTCAGCGTTGATCTCTGCCTCATCGCCAGGCGGCATGGCTGCGGCCAGGGTCGAGAAGGCGGTGAGGGATAGAATGAGCACAAGAGCCAGGGCGAGGGTGAGGGAACGGAACAACTTGGTGGACATTGCGAACGACCTCCTGATGTGATAGATGTGATAAAAAGTGCATCTCGATGATGACGCCGCTGACACGAGTATGATGGTTACCTGTGTCAGCGGCGCCGATCTTGAACGATGTCCCGATCTCCCCGGGATGCGGCCACCATGCGCCGCATCCCAGTAGAGGCCCACAGGGCTGCTTTAGCAGCCGATGATCGTTTCGATGTTGAACAGGCGGTCGCCGGCGCCTACATGGTAGGCTGTGTCGGTGTCCGCGCCGCCGTCCAGGCGGTCAACCGCGCCGTCGCCGCTGCAGCCGCCGCCCGCGTAGAGGGTATCGTTACCCGCATCGCCGGTGATGGAATCCGCGCCGCCCTGACCGTTCAGCACGTCGCTGCCGGCGCCGCCGCGTATGATGTCTGCGCCAGACCCGGTGATCACCGTGTCGTTGCCATCGCCTGCGTAGACCGTGAGCGCAATGGGGGCGGCGAGGCTTACCGCGCTGATGAATTCATTGCCCGCATAGGTGTGAATGTTGATGCCGGTCACATCGCCGGTGGCGTAGGTGAAGGAGGGGTTGCCCAGCTTCACACGCACACCGTCGGCAATTTCCGCGGTAGAGACCGTCAGAACAGTGACCCTGTCCGCGAGCGCAGCGCCGCCATGCACGAACACCGGGCTGGCCGGCAGGTGATAGATGCCGTAGAAGACTGCGGTAGAGGGCGATTCACGCAGCTGCGCCAGCAGATAGTAGTCGAACCCAGGATCGGTGGTCGGGAAGTTGATTCCGGCTCCAAGCGGGAAGTTGTTTCCGTCTCCAATCGGGAAGTTGAACACACCGCTGCTGGTTGCGGAGACGAAGTCCACAAAGCCCAGACCCATGTCACCCACGCTGACAGTCGTATCCACTGAGCGGAACACCTTGAGGCGGTAAGTTACGCCAGGCGTGAAGCCGCTGTAGTTTACCGAGGCGACCGTGAAGCCGTTGGCCGTGAAGAAGGTCAACACCGGGCTACCGGGCACACTGGTTGGGGTTGGAGTACGTGTCGGCGTCGGAGTGGCCGGCAAGGCCCAGCGGGTGCGCACGCTGATCATCCGCGACTTCGCCCGGGCCTACGAGCGGTTCGACGCGCTGCTGTCGCCAACGTCGCCGACGGTCGCGTTCGAGCTCGGAGCGAAGTCCGACAACCCCCTGGCGATGTACCTGTCGGACGTGCTCACGCTGTCCGCGAGTCTGGCCGGAATCGCCGGGGTGAGCGTGCCCTGCGGCTTCGACGGGGGCGGCCTGCCCATCGGCCTGCAAATCATCGGCCCGGCGTTCGACGAGCCGACTGTGCTGCGCGCCGCCGACGCTTACCAGCGTGCCACAAGCTGGCACACGCGCCGCCCGCCGCTGTGAGTGAGGGCATTGACCTCACCCCCAGCCTCGCTACGCTCTGCTTGCCCCCTCTCCATGCTGGAGAGGGGGCGGCGAGGCCCGCGTCAGTAGGCTGAGCGGGGGTGAGGTAAACCAGCGCGCAGCAAACTGCCTGACCGAACTCTGCTACACTCAGGCACGCGACGAAATCCCCCTTAACTAAGGTAGGTTTTCGGTAAGAATGGGTATTTGCGCATTTCGTGTAGTCTGAATTACAC
>ERZ1026796.1146-NODE-1146-length-18457-cov-2.858265_pt1 | contig 18457 bp, 19 predicted proteins | sample MGYA00520874_ERZ1026796 | MGnify/ENA primary metagenome ERZ1026796 (study PRJEB33270, sample SAMEA104284474) | anaerobic digester metagenome | biome: Anaerobic digester microbiome; feature: mesophilic sludge digester; material: Anaerobic digester biomass...
GGTTGGAGTCGAACCAACGTGTTAGTAGTAAACTACATTAGACTTGCCACTATCGTCCACTTCCCCATAAAATTGACATACCATTGAAATTTTTAACTTGCTTTCTTTGTATACTTACCTTTAGGTTTTCTTTTCTTTATATGTTTTTTATATTCATGATGTAACCATTCGTAAATCTTATGGTATCTTTCATATGTATATACTGGATTATATTGATTGTACCATAAATTAAACGGAAACTGCCATTTACTACTATTGCAATTCTTACATGCTGGAATACAATTACTCAGGTTATCTTTACCATCCCATATAACATGTTCTTTATGAAGGTCTTCTCCGTATTCTTCAAAATGCTCTTCATATGTTTTCCCGCAGTATGCACATCTAAAATTAAAAAACATTTTGCAGTCATACCACTCTTTATCGGTTATTCTGTGATTCTTTTCTCTTCTTTGGTTACTATAAAAATGCATTTTGTCTTTATTTTCTTTTTGATATTCAGACATATACACATTCCAAAATTCTAAATTGTTTACTCTCCATAATCTGCTTTTCATATTTTTATATTGTCTGTTTTTAAGATACCATTTTCTATGACAAGCGTACGCTCTAGAGGAAATCCATCGCTATCGAAGGCTGCCGAGGCTGGGAGTCCCGATATGACAGGTTCGGCCCATAGATCGAGCGGCTCGATTATAGCGCCATTGCCCTTGTGTTCAGCTTCGATGTTTTCGTTGCCGCCCTGCACATTGGCACCAGGTCTAAATGGCGAAGCTTTGGAATAAATGGCTTCGGTTCGCGAATTCTCGAAGAACCATGAAAATATTTCTTCAGCCTCTTTTCCGCGTAGAATGAGCGGTATGCCGCTTAGTCTGGGCATAGGTCTGGCAAGAGCGCGATCGCCGACCTGTATAAGTCTATCGCCGATGCTCTGTGCCAAGCGCTCTGGGTCGGGCTCGGAAAATTCGATATCGTCAAAGAGCTCGACTGTGCTATAGGGATTGTCGGCAGAGCCGTCGGCAGAGGAGCCGGCAGAGGAGCCGTCGGCGAGATTTTTTGAAAGGCTATTTGCAGGGATATCGGCTGGATTGTTTGCAGGGCTATTTGCAGCAATATCGGCGGAGCTGTCCGCTTCTACGACGAATTCACTATATCCTCGCCAGATGGTTCTCGAATAGTCGATACCTTGCGAATTGAGAAGGCGTCGCTGTTCTTTGGAGATGAAGAGTTCGAGCGAATTGATACGTGGATTGACATTTTTTGGCATAGCTAAGGAATCCACTATAGGTACAGCTTTAGGCTGATTCATGTGTTCGAAGGGGGAGTATAAGGCAGAACGGATAGATTTGACTCGATCTTCAAAAGAAAGGGCTTCAAATCCGGAGGTCGGTATTTGTACAGAAAGTGGGGACGGAGCCGGCAGGCTAAACCATGGATTGCGAGACTTGGAGGCTGCAGAAACGGCCTGTCGTATTTTAGCCACACAGTCTTCCAGCGAGAAACTCGGAAAGATGGTTATAGTGGCCTCGCCGCGAAATCTTCTAGGTGCTTCAGAGCCGTCGACCTTTTCGGAGCTAGGAGCGCTATTGGCGCTAGCTTCATCTAGGGTGTTTTCATTGCCACAGGCGCTCGGGTGAGAAACATCATCGATACTGTCGACATAGACGGTCAAAGAATAGACGACTTCGTCGATGGAGCGGGCCTGCTCAGCGCGATCGACGATATAATACCTCTCTTGCCGCTGGATGTTGCGCTCTACAAGGCGCCAATCCGCAATGGCTTGGGCTACTGGAGATTCTGAGTCCACAGGCGAAGGTGCGGCAACGTAAGCTGCTCCTGTTCGAGCCTCAGCAAACAAGTTTTCTGATCCACTCTCGTTTATTATCGCAATTGCCTTCTTTATTGTATCGATCATCATCCTAACCTCATTCTAGTTTTGACATAGGGACCTCCGGAAGAGACTTTGGCATATTCTTTATGTCCCTTGCCGCAAGCCCCAGAACCGCCCAGTTCAAAATCGTTCGATACCATGCTCACCGAGGAGAGTACATCGGGGACATAGCCCGAGCATACGATTGGACTTGCAACGCGACCAGTAAATTTGCCCTCTTTTATTTCTCGGCCTACCATACAGATGAGCTGGATGCCCCAATTTCGGGGATCCTCCATGCCTGCATCGAGTTGGGAGAGCTTCCATCCATGCTTAACAGAGGCGATCATGTCTTCGAGAGTGGATATTCCTGGGGCAAAATAGGTGTTTGTCATACGCGCATAAGCCTTATGAGAATATGCTTCGCGTCTTCCATTACCGGTTAGGGGAAGATTGAGCGCGAGCGCGGATAAGGTGTCGGATATACCACCTTTGAGAATACCTTTGTCGATGACGCAGGTCTTGGATGAAAAGACGCCTTCGTCATCGAAAAGATAAGAACCGGTCTGGTCGACACCGGCTGCGCCATCGTACATTGTGACGAGCTCAGAACCGACACGCTTGCCGAGGTAGTCGACCGCGCGAGCGCGCTTTTTAAAGAACATGTCGGTCTCTACGCCATGGCCGAAGGCCTCATGTGCGAGTGTGCCAGCCATATCTGGGTCGAGGATCACTTCGTATTCGCCAGGTTCCATGGGTACGGCATCTAAGAGGTCTGCGAGCTCTTTGGAAAGTTCGGGGACGGAGCTTTCGAGATCGGTCAGAATCTCTAAGCCCTTTCTACCGGAAGCGGGGCGGTAGGACATCTTGCTGATTTCTCCGCGCCGCGCCAAGCCAAAGAGATAGGCTTGCGACCACAGAAAGCTCTGCACAAGAGAACGCTTAGGCGAAACAAAAAGCCTGGAGACATCGACACATTCATAGCGAGACTGAGCCATGATCACGGTCTTGCCATCTGTGAGTCTTTCGCGCAGAGCTACAAGGCGCGAGAGAATCGATTCAGGGTCGGCAACGAATGGATCTTCTTGGATTTCTCCGCAATATTCTTCTGTGGCGGGAATATCGGGGATCTTTGGGAATTCAATTAGCGTCGGATCGGTTAGTAAGACCTCGAGGCGGGTCTGGATTATAGAAGCGGCTGATGCAGCAATCGAACTAGCTTTAGAGGTGGCTTCAGAGTCGGCGCCAGATAAGGATAGAGATTTGATCGCCTCATAAGCCAAGCCCGAAATCCCAGAAACATCGAAGGGTAGGGTTGAACATGCGTATTCCACAACCTTACCATCTCGTTGGGCTCGAAAAACAAAGCCTCGCTGAACCCACATAGGCTCGTAGGTGCGCGTCTCGCCAGGCAGAGCAATATAAGAAAGACCGCGATCATCCGTAGCGAGCACGCTGATATAATCGAAATGAGGCTCGAGCAGATTGATAATCTGGTCTAATAGCGGCTTGGCCGCGAGTAAAAAAGGACTGTGTGATCGTTTTTGCATAATACTCCTCTGTCGAGTCAACTATAGCATGGATTTAGATCTTGTGTTGCTTTTGCTTTATAGTACCTGTCTTACTTATTCGAACATATAGATATGCATCTCTTGCCTGGCCCGAAATCTGCGGCCTTATGCGGTAATTTCGCAATATTTTTTCTCTGTGCATACCAATTCTCTCAAGCACACGAATAGAGGCGACATTTTCAACATCGCAAGTCGCCCAGACTAGCGATATCTCAGCCAGAGACAATGCCCAATCGACGATAGCTCTAGCGGCTTCGGTCGCATAGCCTTTGCCCCAATATTTCCTATTGAGGAGATATCCGATTTCTGCCGCATTTTCTGCTATTCGACAGGAAATAGCACCGATCGCTCTGTCTGAATCTTTAAGAGTGATTATCCAATAGTATTCGAGCCCTTCATTCCACAGGATTTCTCGTCTACGTAGCGTTTCGAGAAGTGGCTCGAGACTTGTGAGCCTAGGCCAATCGGCAAATCGTGCAACTTCTGGATCGTTACCATATTCGAAAATAGCTGGTGCATCACTAAGACGCGGTCGCCTTAGCCGAATGTTGGTCAGTTCGAAGCTTTCTGGTACGAGCATTTTGTTGCTTTATGATATCAATATCATATTCGAAAAATCGTTTGGAATATGAAGCTGATCGAGTATGTTGCTGATTTGGCCACGATAATGAGTTTGGCGACTAAAGAACTGGATTATTGCCTTCCATACCTCGCATTCAGCTTCTTCGCCTTCGCTGTTTTTTATCGTGAGCTTTTTTGAAAAGAATTCTTCTTCGACTTTGCTCGTGAACTCGACAATGAGCATATCTAGCTTTTGCCTTTTCAATGTGAAATCCTCGAAATTTTGGAAAAGGCTCTTGCCGGGCTCGAGTGCGAATCTAAGATCTTCTTCTATATCTTTGCCGTAGTTCCCCAGTTCCATAAATGCTTTGAGCCATGAGAGATCGGCCAAATAGATATGTTCAAGCAAGGTTCCTAGTGCTTTTAAGAAATAGCCTTTCAAAGGAGAATTTATCGGATCCTGAATCATATCGGAGATTATGGCTATCATGCGAGTGTTGGCTTTAAGATTGTATCGAGCATAATATTGAACGATATCTCTGATTGTGATCATAGAGACCTCCGTTGGCTTGACACTCTATATTGCAATTATTATCTCTTTTTGAAAACGAGGCAATTCATTTGGGTAAAATGCTTGATAAAATGCTTAGGAGAAGCTTTTTGAGGGGGCTTTTGGAATTGGAATAATATATTATTCTGTATGCAGTGATTCTCTTTGAGTTCTAAAGCAGGTGTCTTTATAAACTAAAAAGCTGTCAAATTTTGATTGATAAAAAGTTGCAATTTTATACTATAGCAAAATATACAAAATATAAATTTCTAACTAAATCTGCATTTGTCAGAAAATCAAATATCATGCAGGAGAAAGGGTAGTGTTATGGCATCGTTAGGGAATAAAGCTCGAGACATTTCGTTTTTTTTGGAAGCTAAAAAACCTGCTGAGGTGCGTAAGGCAATATTCAAATTGGCTTTGCCGGCGATGCTTGAGTTTTTTCTTATGATGCTGGTTCAAATGATAGACATGATACAGGTAGGGTCGCTTGGACCATGGGCTATTGCTGCAACCGGACTAGCAGCTCAACCAACCATGTTAATATTTTCCGTATTTAGTGCATTGGTTGTTGGAACTACAGCCCTTGTGGCAAGGGCTTCAGGAGCTGGAGATCGTGAATATGCCTGTCGTGTAACCAGACAATCTTTTGTAATAGTGCTGCTTCTTGGAGTCGTTGTAACCGCAGCGGGTATTCCCGCTTCCAGGACTATTATCCGATTGATGGGTGCAGATGTTGATACCATTAAGCCGGCAACAATTTATATGCAAATTGTAATTGCAGGGACAGTGTTTACTGTGGGCAACATGGTACTGGCAGCCTCTTTGAGAGGTGTGGGCGATGTGATAACCCCCATGATTTCAAACCTTGTGGCAAATGTTATCAATATATTCTTTAACTGGGTGCTGATTAATGGCAAACTCGGATTTCCTAGACTAGAAGTAGCAGGTGCAGCAATAGCTACATCCTTTTCCAGATTAATAGCATTTTGCATTACTATGCATGCAGTATATGCACGAGATAAATATATCAGTATATCCATTCATGATTCATACCGCTTTGAACCCAATATTATGCGAGATGTGTTGAACATTGGCACGCCAGCAGCAATTGAGCAGCTGATTATGAGGACGGGAGCATTATTGTTTGCACGACTGATTGCCGGATTTGGTACGATAATGTTTGCTGCCCATCAGATAGCAATAAATATTGATAGTCTGGGACTTGTACCGGCAATGGCATTTCAAATGGCTGCGACTACTCTCGTGGGACAGGGTATAGGTGCGAAAAAACCTGAACTTTCAGAAGAAGCAACACGACAATCAATGATTATCAGTATAATAATCATGTCATTGGTCGGTGTTATTTACTTTTTCTTGGGTAAATATGTAGCAATAATTTTTACTCGAGATGCTCAAGTAATTGCTCTGGGAGAAAATGCTTTGAAAATTTTAGCGTTCTCTCAGCCTTTTGCTGCTGTTTACTTTGTTGTTGCTGGTGCTTTACGAGGTGCAGGAGATACAAAATATGCCATGTATGCCAGCGCAATTGGTGTATGGGCTATTCGCTTAGTTATAGGATATATATTAGCAGATATGTTGAATATGGCGCTTGTTGGTGCATGGATTGCCGTTACCTTAGATATGGCGGTTAGAATGGTGTTAGTGCTTAAAAGGTTTTCTAGTGGTGTATTTAAGAAGTATAGCAAGGAGTATAGTGAGGATAGTGATGATATGAAAGCGCTTTATCAGCATTGTTAGTTTTATATGATTATCTAAATCGCTGTTTTGCGCTGGGCGCATGAAAAACAAAGTTCAAACCAATAATCAATGACGAGGAGGACCACGATGCCTGAATTTTCAACAGCATTTTCGGTTCAAAAGAGCGATCGGAAGCTAACACATCAAGAGCTCGTACGCGCTATCCGATTTATGATAGCCGCAGAGTATGAAGCTATTCAACTCTATATGCAGCTTGCCGAATCGATCGACAATGATTTGGCTATCGAAGTATTAGAAGATATTGCCAATGAAGAACGGGTGCATGCAGGTGAATTCTTGCGCCTATTGCACGAGATCGCTCCCGATGAATCCAAATTCTATAAAGAGGGGGCCGAAGAAGTGGAAGAGGAGATAAAAAAAGCCCCAAAGTAGTACACATGACTTTTAAGGCCCAACCCAATTCTCGAAAGGCCATGCATTTTAATGTTAGGGCTTTCTTAATCCTCTTCATCCCGTTCAATCCCGTCATCATGTCAAGAATTCTCACAGAATATGCTCCAAAAACCTGCGTGTGCGCTCTTCGCGTGGCGATGTAAAGAACATTTCTGGCGGTGCTTCTTCCACTATTTGACCAGCATCCATAAATATGATGCGATTTGCGGCAGCGCGCGCAAATCCCATCTCGTGCGATACCACAAGCATTGTCATGCCTTCGTTGGCTAAATTGGTCATTACATCGAGCACTTCTTTGATCATCTCCGGGTCGAGGGCGCTGGTTGGCTCGTCGAATAGCATGACTTTTGGGTCCATGGCGAGCGCTCGGGCAATTGCAACGCGTTGCTGTTGTCCTCCAGATAGCTGCTCAGGCCAGGCTTTTTCTTTATCCAGAAGCCCTACTTTTTCCAGCAGAGCTCTTGCCATATCGACAGCTTCTTCTTTGCTCTTCTTGAGCACGTTGATCGGCGCAAGCGTGATGTTATCGAGCACGGTTAAATGGGGAAAGAGGTTGAAGCTCTGAAATACCATGCCGACCTTTTCGCGTATGCGACGGATGTCGGCATTTGGATCTGTTACACTCTCTCCATCGATAAGGATTTTTCCGGAATCTAGATGTTCTAGACGGTTGATGCATCGGAGTAGAGTGCTCTTGCCTGAACCAGATGGGCCTATGATTAGGACAACTTCGCCCTTTCTTACGGTTATGCTGATACCTCGGAGCGCTTCTATAGTGCCAAAGCTCTTTACGGCGTCTATGATCTCAATGTACTTTTCCACGGTGTCTTAGCCTTTCTTCCATTATTGCAACTAGGCGCGAGAAAAAGAGCGTCATTACAAGGTAAATGAGCGCGACGATGGTGTAGCTTTCGAAATACCTGAAAGTAGTCGAAGCAAACTCTCTGCCTCTCCTTAGAAGATCGGAGACGGCGAGAATCGATACTAACGAAGAATCCTTGAGGAGCGCAATGAATTCATTTCCGATGGGAGGCAAAACGATTCTTATAGTCTGAGGGATGATGATTTTGCGCATTGCCAAGGAGCGGGACATGCCGAGTGCAAGCGCCGCTTCCATTTGGCCGCGCGGGATGGCCTGCATGCCAGCTCTAAAGATCTCGGCAAGATAAGCACCGTAGCAGATAGACATGGCAAGCACAGCAGCAGTGGGTCCCTGGAGCTGAAGAAGCGGACCAAGAGCATAGTAGATATAGAAAAGCTGAACAAGGAGTGGAATGCCTCTGATCACCTCGACATACACCGTCGCGATACGGTTTATCAATATATTCTGGGAAATTCGACCCAGCCCCGCAAAGAGACCTATTATTAAGGCGAAAAAGATGGAAATGACAGTAACCGAAAATGTCGCAATGAGTCCGTCAGGTACAAAGGAAAGAATCCGAAGATATGGATCCGGACTTATCAATGGCAAGATTATCAGCATTGCTATAGCTCCGAAAAAGGAGATATTCCAGGCTGACATGAGGTTACCCTCATCCTTTATGGGGATGAGGGTGCCATCGGTTATATTGATGGTCATTTTTTCGGAGCTTTTTGAATTCTTTTCAGACGATGAGTGGCCTTTCATTTTTATGTTCTGTTGACCATTCTATTGCAATCTTGTTGCCTATTGGAGCCATTTCTGGACAAGTTCGTCAAGCTTACCAGATTCCTTGACTTTGGCAAGGCCATCGTTGAAGAGTTTCTGGGTTTTTGTATCTCCTTTCTTAAAGACGAATCCCAGCCACTCATCTGTAAATGGCTCTCCTGCAATCATCAGCCTGTCTTTATACGAAGGGTTCTGGAGCGCAAAATTAGCCGCAATGGGCGAATCGGCTACTACACCGTCTATATTGCCGTTAACGAGATCTTCGAAGGCAAGCCCGATTTCATCGTATGTCTTGAGTTCTACCCCAGCCACCTTGCTAATTTCGATTGCGCCAGTTGTTCCGATCTGAGCGCCCGCCTTCTTGCCTATCATATCCGCAAGGCTGTTTACACCGGTAGTTTCTTTTCGGACGACGAGAACCTGTCCGGCATTTACATAAGGCTCAGAGAAATCCATTGTCGCTTTGCGCTCTTCGGTGATCGTGACAGAGGATGCTATGACTTGGTAATTACCCGTGGCCAGGCCAGCAAATATTCCATCCCAGGCTGTATTCTTGAATTCTACTTCGAAGCCACCGGCCTTTGCGATTTCATTAACAAGGTCGATATCGAATCCGACGATATTCTTGTTCTCATCGATATATTCCATGGGTGGCCAGGTAGCGTCTGTAGCAACCACTATTTTGGTTGGCTTTTTTGCGCAGGAAAAAAGGCTACCAGCAGCGAGTGCGACAAGCAAGGCAAGCGCAACAGTGGTTAGAATTGACGCAGATCTTTTCATATCTCCGCTCCTTTGGACATCTGTTTGAAGAAATGTCCTCTATCAATGCAATTTATTGTATGAGGAGAATATGGCGAATTGCATATAGTGTCAATAATCTCGAATAAATATGGGTCTTTTAGGTGCTGCGTACGGCCGAGTGCCGAATGAAAGACAAGTATAGGGCTCTATAGCGCTTTATAGAGTCGCAAGGCGAGCCGTTGTATTTGCAAGCGCTTGTATGCTGAGGTGCTCTTTGCCGGCTAAATAAGTTTCGAGTGTATCATTCAAGGGTTTTCCCCATTTATCCGATATGCCGTTTATTATTCCGATGACAGTCCCCACAAGACCTGCATTGCAGTCCACATCGAGGCCTGCATGAGCAAGTATCCGGAAGGATTCGGTCATGTCACAATTCCCAAACCATAGCGCGGTGATGACAGCTGCAATATTGGGGTAAGCATGAATCCAGTTATAGCGTTCGAAATATATATCGAGTTCCTGCCAGGCTGCTTCAGGCTCTGCGCATGAGCGGACAGTCTCGAAACATTTTGTAAGCACGGCAGCATATTCACTCTTTGCAGGTATAAATTCGGCGGCATTGATAATAAGAGTCCTTGGATTCGATAGGTTGAATGCGAGAGAAGTCAAAACTGCCGCATAGATCTCACCATAGACTCCATTTTCTGCGTGCGATACTACGCCATCGAGATAGGCAAGGCGAGCAGCTTCCATGGGCCAGCCAGGGCTCACAAGGCCACATACCATGCCACGCATCTGCGCTCCTATCCAATTCGAGTAGGGGTTGTGCCAAGAGCCGGATTCTGGAGGGAATATGCCATCGGCCAAGTTGTGCAATGCTATCCATTCGGCAGACCATCCAAAGGGAATCTGGCGTATCCACTCGAGCGCAATGTCGCACGATGTCAGGTTTCGCCCATGTTTTTCCAATGCATCTAGAAACGCGAGCTCATAGACCACATCGTCGTTTGTGGTTTCTGGTTCTGTTATGTACTCGTCTATGCGTCCATAGACCTTATGCAATTGCTCGCTATGATAACCTTCGATTGCGGTACCGAATGCGCCACCTGCAAGTTGGCCAAGCCAGCCAGCATGTATCCTGGCTTCCAAATCGCTGGGTAGAGAAGGGCGACCGGTCTCGGAGACGGTAGCGGCAGGCATTGCTTCGCGAATCTCATTCCATTCTTGTGGATGTTCATAGCGCCAATATGGATGGGAGAGGTCTCTAGGCGCATAGTGGATTTCATGGAGAAGCTCGGCCGTGAGAGCACGCAAATCAGGGCTCGGCTTTCCTCCATGCGCAATTCTGCATGACTCAGCCATAGCTAGGCCTTCATGCAAAAGTATTTCGGCTTTCGAGACATCGTAGCCTTTATTCCCCATAGCCTGGACCATTTCCAGATATGGAATCTCGGGCGCTCCCGAACCAGGGACGGAGGAATGCCAAAACAGCGCTACCAGATCATCACCAGTGGGGAACACTGTATCGCTAGTATACCAATTGCTTTCGTGCGTCCTGCGATCCAGAGGAATGGTCGAAAGCCTGAGCTCTCGTTCGATCTTCCAAGCAGGACGAAAGGGCATCGTATTCGGTTTGTTTGATTTCTGATTCATAGTGCTTTCCTTTCGCGCTCGCGGGCACGGCGCGAATATACGTAGAGGGCGACGAGAGTCGCTATATATGGCACCATCGACGTAAATTGTGGGCTGACTCCATAGCTCTGCAAGAAAAGCCCAAGCCCATCGAAAAAGCCGAAAAGCAACGAAATCAGCGCTATCCCATAAGGATGACCATCCACAAGAATAATGGCAGCCAGGGAAATCCATCCGCGGCCAGCCGTCATGTTCTCGGCAAAGAGAGTTACATAGCCCAGCGAAAGATAGGCTCCCGCCAGCCCGCAGAATACAGCGCACAATAGAAGAGCTTGAATCCTCATGCTAGAAGTGCGCACCCCGCTCGAATCTAGCGAGTTCGAATTATAGCCCGCTGCTCTCAGCCTCAAGCCAAAACGTGTCTTGAATACGAGATAATAGCAGATAAATGTTGCAATCACAGCAAGATACACGATCAGGTTTCTACCTGATACAATAGGCCCCAACACGGGGATCTTTTCGATAAATGGGATTCTCAAATTCGGAACCGACGTGATGAGTTTAGATGTGAATACACCTTTTACCTTGAATATCTGCCTCAGTAGATAAGTCGTAATTCCCAAAGCGAAGAGGTTAAGGGCAATTCCGGATACAAATTCATCGGTATTCAGTTTTACGGAAAAGAAGATAAAGATCAAAGCTAGAATCATAGCCCCCGCTATGGCGCATAAAAGCCCAATCACCCAGGAATGAAACAAGAAAGATCCCAGAACCGCGAAGAATGCAGCCATGAGCATCATGCCTTCCATGGCAATGTTGAAGATACCTGCGTAAAATGTCAGAGTTCCGCCGAGTGCAGCAAGTAGAATGGGAGTAGCTCCGGAAATCATGCCTACTATTAGGCCAATTACGATATTCATGCTGCATGCTCCCTTGCTTGACGTCGGGCTGCGAGTTTATCGAAGGCCAAAACTGCGTATTCGCGGGTAGCCACTATTACTAGCACGAGCACCGCTTGAAGCACCTGCGCTATCTCGCTTGGAACATTAGTTATTAACTCCATGCCCAGCGCTCCCGTCTGAATCGCCGAAACAAAGATGCCATAGATGAGCGTCTCCACAAGCCCATTGTTCGCCATAATGGCGACCATTATTCCATCCCATGCATAGTTGGCGCCAAGGCCTTTGATGAATCTATGCGGACCAGCCATTACCACAAGCCCGCCCGCAAGCCCGGCAAGTGCTCCGGTGACCAGCATTACCGCGACGAAATTGCCTCGTACATCGCAGCCGCCAATACGCGCAAAGAGCGAATTCTGACCTGTGATGCGCCACTCATAACCCGCCCGCCAGCGCTGAAAAACGAACCACATGATAGCCACCGACACAAGCATCACAATCACCGACGAACTCAATTGCCCTATATCAGGCATCCAGCCACTCCTGGCAATAGGCGGGGTCATGGGCGAGAAAGCCTTCTTGTCCATAAAAGGATATGCAATTGCCCATGCAGTAAAGAAATCGGCGATCATGTTGAGCATTAGAGTCACAATGAATTCGCTCATGTCGAAGGCCTGGCGCAAAAGAGCCGCTAGGCCCGACCACAGAGCGCCACCTGCGATAGCGCATAGCATGAGAAGTGGAATTTCGAGAAATGGCGGAAGATTTATATAGAGCCCTGCCAGCGTCGCCGCAAGAGCTCCGAATGCGAACTGCCCGGGCTGTCCTAGGTTGACAGGCCCAGAGGCAAAAGCGATTGCCGCGGACAATCCGGTCAGTACAAGCGGCACGGCGTTCTTGAGGGTAGTAGTAAATGGCCCAAGCCCGACAATAGAGAATTGCGCAAGAGCTCCGTATGTTGCCAAAGGCTCATAACCCTGCAGAAGCATGATTAGAGCACCTACCGCGAGCGCGATTACAACACCAAGGACACCACTGATTATTTTGCGTATCATGCCGTAAGCTTCCCTTCTAGCATATAGCGCCCTACTTCTTCGATCGAGGTCTGATCGGTAACGAGATTCGCCACGATCCTTCCGCGATGCATCACGAGTATTCGATCCGCAATCAAAAAAAGTTCTTCGAGATCCGCCGAGATGACAAGAATGGCTCGATTTTCCTTGCGCATAGAGAGAATCTGATCATGCACATACTCGATCGACCCGACATCTAGCCCTCGCGTTGGCTGATCCATCAAGAAGAAAGGAGTGGGCAGCAATAATTCGCGGCCAAGGATCGCCTTTTGCTGATTTCCCCCCGATAGCGATCGAAATGGGTTCTGATATGATGCCATCTGCACAGAAAATCGCTCTACAAGAGATTCCACAAAAGCCCGCGCGGTTTGGTAGTTGAGCACAAGACCCCTCCATTTCGAAAAATCCGGATTGAGTCGATGGTGCGTCATAATGACATTTTCCAATATCGACGCAGAAATGCTCGCGCCCATCTTGGCTCGATCTTGAGGCACAAATGAAATCAATTTGCGCCGTTCTAGGATGGGGAGTTGGGTGATCTCCTTGTTGCCGACTTCTATATGCCCGCTGCTTGGCTCGGCTAATCCCATGACACAGTTGACCAGTTCCAACTGACCATTGCCTTCCACACCTGCAATGCCGACAATTTCACCCGCATGAACCGAAAACGAAATATCATCAAGAAGCTTAAAACCATCGCGTCGCACAAGGTTCAAATTCTTCGTTTCGAACACGCACTCGCCAGCCTTATGGGTCGTACGCTTTGAGGTAAAAATGACCTGGCGGCCAACCATCATTTGGGCGAGCTCTGCCTTGTTTGTTTCCGCAGCGACCACCGTGGCGATTTTTTGGCCTTTGCGCATAACGGTTATGCGATCGCTTAGTTCGAGCACCTCGTCGAGGCGATGGGAAATGAAGAGAATCGTCGTGCCCTTGTCGCGCAAGCGCTTTAGCTCTGCAAAAAGCTGCGGAATTTCCTGAGGAGTAAGCACCGATGTTGGTTCGTCGAGTATGAGAACCGAGACATTTCGGTAGAGCAGTTTGAGGATTTCGACCTTCTGGCGAGCGGCTACAGAGATGCGGTCAACAATGGCCTCTGGATCGAGGTTGAACTGAAATTCGTCGATTTTTGCTCGCACGAGCTCGATGGCCTGTTTGACATTGAGCTTACCTATCGCGCCCTGAATGGGCTCCGCGCCGAGCACGACATTTTCCCAGACCGCATACTGAGAGATGAGCTCGATTTCCTGATGAACCATCCCGATTCCCATTGCTATCGCATCGGCGGGTTTTTTGAAGTGAACGGGATTGCCGGCGAGTCGGACAGTACCAGAATCGAAGGGTATTAGTCCATAAAGGATCTTCATCAAGGTGCTTTTGCCTGCGCCATTCTCTCCTATTATCGCATGTATCTCGCCTTTTCGAATTCCGACGGAGACATTGTTCACCGCGAGGACATTGGGCGGATATACTTTGACAATACGTTCGAGCGAAATAAAATCATCCATGAGTTGCCACTTTCGATTCAGAATCGTTTAAATCAATGATAGAGATAATAAGCTTGGCCTGTCTTTTATATTGGGCTTGCTCTTGGCATTGAGCATTTTCTTGATTAAAGAAGGCGCTGGAAGCTGAGTGCGCATAGCGCTTCGCCAGCGGGCGCCACTGTTGATTTTGCGATTCAACGCTAGCGGCGCCCATGGTAATCTTATGGCTTTTCCCTGGCAGAGCTCATCTTTTTCGGACAAGCGCCAATATTATTCTGACAGGTCATGGAACAGCTTCGAATCCTAGACGATCATCACTGCCAGACGTTCTCGCCATTGTATAGAGGAACCTTCAGCTTTCCATCTATGATCTGCTGGCGCGCCGTATTGACTTTGTCGACGATTTTCTTGGGAAGAACCTGCTGTTTTGCATCGAAGACGAGGTCTACACCACCGCTTGCAAGATCTGCGTTGATGATGACACCAGGTTTATATGTGCCATCCATGATGGTCTTGAAGACCGACTCTATGCTGGCGCCGACATTCTTCACCGCGCTGGCAATGACATGACCTGGTTCTAGGTCGTTCTGGTTTGTGTCGACGCCGATAGCATATAGCCCGCGCTCTGCTGCTGCCTGAAGTACACCAATACCTGCGGCTGCTGCCACCTGGTAGATAACATCCGCTTTTTGATCATAGAGTTGCAATGCTGCCTGTTTGCCTTTTGCCGAATCGTCCCAAGCACCGCCGAGCGACTTAGTCAGCACTTTGATGTTCTTATCTACCGCTTTAGCTCCCTGCTGATAACCGAAGACAAATGCGCTGACTATTGGGTCGGTATCACCGCCAACGACGCCTATGACCTTGTCTTTATTTACGCCTTTTAGTGAGGTCTCTGTAGTGGTAAGCGCTGCGGCCATACCCGCAAGATAGGAGCTCTGCTCAGCAAGAAAGAAGACCGATGTGATGGTCTTTTTCGGATTTTCGACTATCGTATCGATGTTGACGAAGATCTTGTTCGGATATTTATCCGCTATCGCCATGAGCTGATCCTCGAAGCCATAGGAGATGACGAAAATCACATCGGCGTACTGGACCGCTGCATCTAGCGCAGGCTGGAACTTTCCTGCATCGAAGTTACATTCGATTGTGCGAGTCTGAACTTTATAATTTTTCTCGATATTCTTGATGCCTGCCTCGCCAGAATCATAGAAAGCATTATCGCCAAGTGCGCCATTTATAAGGTAGACGACCCGGTCCGTCTTGACTGCAGGACCGGCACCGAAAACATTTATTGCAGCAGCAATAATCATGACTGCCGCAATAACCACGAAATATCTTTTGCCTTTCATGGGGACCCCCTAATATTCTTAGCTTAAAATTATAAGGCGGGGTGCCAAAAGCGTCAACCTTTAACTGGCTTCCTCGTGGGATGCCGAAACTGTAAACCTTTAATTGGCTTACTCAAGGTTGCGTGTATTATCGATCTTATGGGATTTCGGAAGAGAAAAGTGCGGATTCGTGGCAAGACTATTGAGATTTGTTCATCTTTTAGACCTTGTTTTGATCTGTGGAACCCAGCTCGGCTCCATTATCAACATGTTCTGGATTTGCTTACTTCTTTCTTGCAAGAGAGTTTAGTCTATTCTATTATTTATTTGATGTTGTCTGGCTTTCTGAGTTCTCTATAGAAGAAATTCGCAGAGAGGTTGATCGTGCCAAGGCCAATGAAGTATAGAATAGTCAATGGACGTCCTGTAACCAATATTTTTAAGCCTGCGGGAATTCCGCAGTGCGACCTGGAAGAAATCGTACTCACGCTCGATGAACTTGAGGCACTCCGTTTGGCGGATCTCGAAGGGCTATATCAAGAAAAAGCTGCAGAAAACATGGGCATATCTCGACAGACCTTCGGGAATATTGTTGAATCGGCGCGCAGAAAAGTGGCCGATGTACTCGTCAATGGGAAATCGCTCCGCATCGAGGGCGGTTTTGTGGATCTGAATCCGCAGATGTTCATGTGCACAGATTGTGGTCAGAGATGGAAAATGCCCGGTGAAAACGACAAGCCGCAAAATTGCCCTTGCTGTGGAAGCGCGAATATTACTACTTCGCTTTGAACGCTGATTATTCAATCGCTTATCAGGCGAGGTAGCGGGCGAAGTATTGGAAGAGCACGAGGGGCTGGTTCGGGATTAGGCTGCGGAGTATTGGGCTGTTTCGGGATTAGGCTGCTGAGGAGAAGAAGGGTTGGGCGAAGTGTGAGGCGGGAGGTAATATATGTATGCATACGGCCCTGTGCCGTCGCGCAGATTTGGGCGCTCTCTTGGCGTAAGCCCGATTCCCGAAAAAACGTGCAGCTATTCGTGCGTCTATTGTCAACTTGGTCGAACGAAAAATCTGACTCCAATGCGGCAAAGCTTCTTTGACAAAGATGTCATTTTTAGCGACATTGGGAAAGTCGCTCGCGCAAACAAAGGAAATATCGATTATATAACATTTGTAGGAGATGGCGAACCAACACTGAGCATCGATCTGGGCTTATTGATTCGCCGCTGTAAGCGGAATTTTTCATATAGAACCGCAGTAATTACGAACGGCTCGCTTTTTTGGCAGAAAGAAGTGCGGGATGATTTGATGGATGCGGATGTCGTCAATATCACGATGGCCACCAGTGATGCACAAACATTTCATCGCATGCATCGACCACATCCAAGTATCCATTTTGAACAGGTACAGCAGGGGATTCTTGATTTCGCCGCGGTGTTCCGTGGAGAAATCTGGGTCGAGATCATGCTCGTCGATACTGTCAATACTGATGACGAAAGAATGCATGCCCTCAAGACACAGATTGATGTCATTCATCCTGCGCGAACGTATGTTATGGTACCCACAAGGCCGCCTGCGGAACCATGGGTGCATATTCCATCTCCTGAGATCATAATGAAAGCACTGTCGCTTTTCGGGGGTACAGACATCACTCAGCCAGAGGAAGGCGCATTTGGGCTCGATGGATTCTCCTCAGCATCCGAAGCGATCATTGAAATATGTCATCGCCATCCTCTGCGGCTCTCTCAGGCGAGGTCGATTGAGGAGCATTTTTCGCAAAATGCACTCGACAATCTTCTCTCGAGTGGGAAATTGCGTGTTGTTGAGTACCAAGATCATAAATATGTGGTACCTTCTGAATTTGTATTCGGATTGAATTCCCCGCAGTGATCGGGCTATTGTGACCTGGCCGCTGTGATCAGGCTGCGTGGAATGACCATGAAGCGCCGCTCGCTGGTTATGCGCTGGGATTTTCGCTCCTTTCCTTTTCGAGCGCCTCGATCTGCGCTTTCAGAGACTCGAGCCTCATTTCAAGGGCTTTCTGCTCATTTGCCAAGGCTTGTTTTTGAATGTCTTCGGAAATGGGAATGTAGGGTACGCCACCCCATGCGGCTCCCCATTCAGCACTTCTCCATCCATATCCCCTCAAGCGCCCCGCTCCCATGCTTCTTCCACAGCCCAGTCCGAGACCTGCACCGCAATATCCAAGTCCGCGACCTGTAAGAGGACCTCGACCCATTGGTCCAGTACCATCAAGATACGGCATAATCATACCTCCAGAATTTCAATTGGCAATCGCTACGGATGCCTTTTATTTGCTGCATTATAGGCAGCTTCAATCGCTTCGATTTCCTGTTTTCTTTCCTTGAGTTCTTCAATCAACTGCGAAAGAACTTCTGACCCTTGCGGAGTTATTTCATATACCCTTCGCTGAGGGCCCAGGCTCTTTTCATCCAACGAAGTTGACACGAGTCCTTCGATCTCGAGCCCACGCAATGCTCGATAGATAATGCTGATATCGAGTGCCCCTGGAGAAAAGCCGAATTGAGCGAGTTCATTTGCCAAGCTATATCCATAGCTCTTTTTCTGATTAAGCAGCACCAAGAGGCATGTCTGCAAAAATCTTATTCCACCCCGCATCGGAGCCATACCTCTATTTCTGCCGCAGCCCTGCCCTCTGTGTCTTTCTGGCATTGTCTTCTCCTTTTCTCTCTTGAATAATAATAGTCTATAGACTAATTGTCAATAGATGGAATAGGGGGAATTTTCTTTGGGATGAAATCGCAGGGGAACATGTAATGTTGAAGGGAAGCTTGTTATGTTAGTCTCTTGTAAGCGTTCGTGATCTTTTTATAATGTAAAAATCAAGCATTTCATTAGGAAGGAGATAGTCGATGATGCAAATGGAATTTCTCGACTCT
>ERZ1026796.1157-NODE-1157-length-18370-cov-2.417311_pt1 | contig 18370 bp, 21 predicted proteins | sample MGYA00520874_ERZ1026796 | MGnify/ENA primary metagenome ERZ1026796 (study PRJEB33270, sample SAMEA104284474) | anaerobic digester metagenome | biome: Anaerobic digester microbiome; feature: mesophilic sludge digester; material: Anaerobic digester biomass...
GGTATATATAGCAAGACGACTAAGTAGGTATTGGAGATGAAATGTGATGATAAGAATCGAAGCTGAAAATGCGCTGAAAATGACTGAAACTGAGATGCTTGATGTAGTATTCGAAGCATCTGAGAATAGCGTTGTCGAGCTGAATGTCGTCGATCCTGATTCGCAGGCAGGCGACAACGATGGGGTCTATCTTGAGATCATCAAGCTCGATGATGAGGAGAGCGTGGTACGGGATCGCTGGCCCAACCAGGACGGGGATAGGCACATCGTCAGCACGAGTGACATATACGCGATCTACCGTGCTCTGGTAGATCAGGTCGAGGGGGTGGCGTAGATGGCCCCACCAGAAAGCCAGATCACCGACCTGGAAAAGAGGAATGCGGACTTAGAGGCTCGGGTCGCGGCCCTCAAGGAGATCGCGGTGGAGGGATGGGCAGTGGCAGAATTTGGAGGAGAACAGGAAGGACAAGATTATCATCTCAATTTCCGAACATGGAACATAGATCGGGAATCGTATCGAAAAGAAGCCCGCGAACTGCTCCAAGCCGAGCACCCGGAGGCCTTTCGATGACCCTCTCTGAGCTTCTGGAGGGGCTGAAGCAGGTCGATCCCGATACATGGGACGTGGTTGTGCGTGGCATCCCCCTCAAACCATTCTGCCAATATTTCACATTTGACCGCTGTGGGCAGAGAGCTCATCAATATCCTGACGTATATCTCCCATTTTCGCAGATGGAAAGAGATGTTGCTCTGGCGTGGCTCCAGGGCTGCATCCAGCGAGCATGCGAAAGGCGGGGGTGGGAGATAGACCAAAATTATCGCACCCGAGGGAGGGATGGAGATCTGCCCAAAAACATACGTCATTATGCGGTTGTCACATCCTGGGATAATGATGTCCATACTTATCGTGGTATGGGCAATTCTGCGACCAAGGCCCTGCTGGCGGCCTATGTGGCGGCGGTAAAGGAGGAAAAGAGATGACCGAAGAAGAACATCCATATTATCGTCGCGACCTGATCGAATGCCCGTTATGCAATGGGAGTGGCAAAGTTCCGAGACCGTCCTGCGAAGACGATCTGCTGGTTGATGAAAGCACTTATCCTTTTACGGTGGCGGCGGTGAAGGAGGCGAAAGAGATGATACCAATATTAGAATTCTCATCGGCGGAGCATCGGGACATTCGGCCAGGATATCCCGAGCCTGGCATTTTCCACCCCGAATGGTACTGTAGTATCTGCGGGAAACTCGTTCCTGCGGGACACAGCGCGTGTCACATGCATGAGGTCGATCGCTATATAAGCGGTACGTTTTGTGCGACCAGTGGTGCTAACATACCAGATCACGCGGATGAGATCAAGTTCGTGATTGATAGCTTGATAATCACCCTGAAATGTGTGGTGATCCGGCCATCCCACAACACAAATGGAAACAAAATAGTGTCCTCTGCGCCTATTGATGCGCAATGTAAGCGGGTGTATTACACGTTCGATGCATCTAGTATAGAGTACGATACCGGAGAAGAACGGAGGAAAAATGACGAAGAAATGCCCGCTTAGCCCTTCGCCCGCTCCTTCTTTTTCAGCACCTTCCTGACATGCTCTTTCCAGGCTTCGACAGCGAGAGACTGGCAGACTTCGCAGCTGCCAGTACACTTGCCGTATGCAGGGCACTCGGGAATGATGATCATGGCACCGTTATGGTGATCTCGCCGGCCATAATCCGGCTGTCGTCTTCGACATCGATTATATCGCCCAAAGTGACCGCCGTCTGAGCATCACCGTCAGTCGCACTCAGGGACAGAACGGCATCTACCCCCTGGAAGGCATCACCCGTCTCGATCTCACCGTCTTCGCCCTGGGACACGAACTCGTTGTGCACCACCTTCAGCAGATCGGACCAGTCCATAGATATCCCGATCTTGAAGGAGTTCAGGTAGTCAGTGATCGACTCCTCGATGTTGTCCACCAGGTCCAGCTCAATGGTGTCCGTCAGCCGCAACTGCAAAGTGACATCCACAACAACGTGCTCGGGCAGGTTGTAGAGCTTCGGGAACGTTCCCAGACCCAGACAGATATCCATAGCTTCCGATCCGGCATAGGTCGAAGCGGTGACGTCAACGGCAAAATCGTCTTCTGCTTCAAGCGTGGCCATGAATGCCGTGCCGCGCGGCACTATATCGGTGGTGACCACCGTAGCCGTCCGGGGATTGCCCGTGGTGTCGGTATAGGTCAATTCGAAATTAAGCGGCGTGACAAGATGCTCTCGGGCCAAAATCCAGATCTTGCCACCATAACAGTCTCCCAGCTCGTAAACATTCGGGCTGCCCAGTGTAGCCGCTAAAACCCCTCGGGCAACGACACCAGCCGCTTTATTCTCCTGTAGGCAATCGTCGATATCTGCGGACGTGGCCACCAGGCCTACCGAGTCGTCGCATATCACCTCGATGCAACCCTCATCACGGTTCCAGACTTTAGCCTCCCGGACGGTATCTATGTCTGACAGTTTGGCCTCTAGCATAGCGATAGTCGCCGTGCCTGGCAACGTGGCCACATCAATATATCGTTGTCTCAGTTCGGTGTCCGTCTCTTCGTCCGTGCCGCCCGAGAAGGCAGATGGGTTAGATACCCCCTCAATGCCCGTAATGGTCTCGTAGAGCTTGTTGACGGCTCCTGCAGGAACGTTCCCAAGAAGCCCTCTCTCAAAACATCTGGCAGCCACAACGACCGACTTGGTGCCCGCCACAAGCGTTGCTGCTTCGGTGGTCACAAAATACAGGGACTCTCCCAGGTCGTTAGGACAGCTCACTTTGGTCAGGGCGGGTATCGTGATATCAGTGGCCGCTGCGCTCCTCCTGTAGAACACCAGTTCACCGGTCGCATAGTCGCCCAAATATCGGCCATCCAGCAGCCGGTCGAGGATCAGAACGTCCAAATCGGTCCCGGTTGCCGTCCAGATGGATAGGGCAGCCGCTACAGCATCGTTCTGCTGCTCGATATACCTCACCTGGGAAGCCAGAGCACCATTCAGGGCGGTCAGAACCGAGAGGGGCGTATAGTCCCTCAGCCTCGGATGGGCTGCCATCTGGTAATCTTTGATAGCTTCGACGATTTCTGCTTCAGTTCGTGCCAATTTCTCAGTCCTCCATCCGGGCGTTCAGCTTTCCGTATCTCATGAAATCCTTGACTCCCATCCAGACGTCCTCGGGAATATCGTTAGACATCAGTAGGTCGATCGTCTCTTCCGCCAGCTCGATTGCGACCGCGCACTTGTTCCTGGCTATCCTGCTGCCTATATCGTATGTCGGATAGCACTCAACTCCTTTAACCTGCCACTCCGGGAAGCTGTACCTCAGATCAGCCAGCAGGTCGCCCGCCAGGAATGCCATCTCGTCCCTGGTCATCTTGGCATGGCGGTACGAGTAATACGAGTTCCCGGCCTTCGGGTCAGTCAGCTCGCCTTTGGGGGTCAATATCCATAGGGCCAACCGCTGGGTCATGTTGTCTTGGCCGTCTTCGGTCAGGGCTATATCCCCCGTTGGCGTGAGTAGGAGATCACGCCCTCCGTGGCATTTAGATACACCCCCCGTTATAGCATCATTTGTTTTCAAATCCACAAATATCAGCTCGTAGAACAGCATTGGATATTCGCAATCGATCCACAAGAGACGCAGCAAACCCGGTAGCACTTCCCTGTATAGGTGGTGGCTCCGTCCGAACAAGCGATATCAGTAGAGCCGAAACACGACGCACTGCAGGCCGCCAGTTGAGCAGCAGAAAAGGCCGATCCCATGACCTTAACCTCAATCGTATCGCCGTTTCGCATGACCTCTAGAGCACCGTCAGCCACAGCCGTGCCAGCCAGAGTGCAGGTCAAACCACCACCTCAGCTTCATCGATCTGGCAGATGCTATAGCCTTCTCTGCACCCAAAGCCTGTGACGGTGCCGGAGTACGAGACCCCCCCTGCCCCTGCTGTTGTGGTTGATCCGAGAACGCAAGCAGCTATTTGGGCGGCGGTGAACGTCGCCTTGGACGATACCACGATCTTGAATTTGGTTTCGCCGCGATTGATGACCGCCTTGAAGTCCGGCAAGTTGGCTGCCGGTATAAGTTCACCTGCTAAGTATATGCCCAAAACAATCGCCTCAATGGACGCACGAGCACGAACCGTGAGAGCATGCGCCGTCTATCTGCTGATTTCCGTGGTTATGGACCAGATCGGTGATCTCATCAACCAATGGAGCTTCCAGAGTAATCTTTGTCGCGGCTTTGACGTGGACATCAGCATCCGTGGACTCGATGGTGATTTTTTTTGGTGTCTGGATGATGATCTGTCCATCCTTCATTATCCGGATGAATGCGTTCTGATCAAAATAGATCGACTCAACCGCAAATGTCACCGAATCATCTTCGTTGTGGACCACCGACACTCGGGCACCCGTCTGCTCCGAAGCAAAAGGAACTTCTTCGTGGGCGGCATGCATGTCGATTGTGCCCGCGCCACCGGCTATATTGCCTTTAAAGTTCAGGTGCCCCTTCTTCTCCTTTTCACAAGTCGCGTTCCCCAGCCGGATATGTCCACAGCCTTCAGAATATTCGTCGCTTGGTCCCGATTCTGAATCATATCGTAAATATGACCCACAGAACACATGATCTTCCAGGCGGCGATCCGGGGCAACACAACTCATCGTGTTAGCCGAGTAGACCTTGCGCCAGGTGTTGTTATCTCGTTTCGGCCAATCGATGTTGAAACAGTTCTCGCAGGTCGGATCTTCATCTCCCTGTTGGCAGTAATCGAAGATCTGCATCCAGTCCCGGCCAATGGTAGGAACCTTGTCGTCGTTTACAGGCCCGTTGAACCACTTCTTGCAGGTCGGTTTCTTGCCCTCTGGAAGGGACATGAACTCGCCGGTCGGTGTCCGGTCGGTCGCCTCTTGCCAGGGGCAGATCTTCTCCAGCTTATCCAGGTCGCTGCCCGGCATGCACGGTGGTTTGGCCTGGAAGTTGTAGGCGGACGCTACCACAAAGGCTTTTTCGTTCTTGAAGAAGGCCACATAGACCATATCGCCTTGCCGTGGCATCCAGGGTGACCCAAACCGGTTTCCTATGAACTGCTGCCAGACGGGGATACGGATTCGTTGGTAGTTCTTGCCATCCCGGACCATCCTCTTGTCCCGGATCAAGACGGTGACAGACACAAAATCTGGGTCGTTGGGGTCGTTATGCATATGGGTCTCTTCGACCTGACCGACCTCGATCTTCCAGTTAGTCGATTCGAATCGCTTCTGGTTGTCAATCAACCTGCCTGGTAGTATAGGCATTTCAGGGTTCCTCGATCTTGTCTAGATTGGATTCTGCGGCTTCTTCTAATGCTTCTAACTGTATAGCCAGAGCTTCGGGCGTAGAGACAGCCAGCATATGGGGGGCTATCTCGAGGCTGGTTGTAAATCCGGATTCACCCGAAAAGTTGACCTTCTTGCGGGTCACCACACCCTGGACGAAGACCTCATCCCCATCGGGTCCATTCTTGCAATGATAAGTAACGAGCGAAGTTAGGTAAGGGGCCATGCCCACAACGGTAGGACTGGTCAGACCGTCTCGGTTGAGCTTCAGGAACTCCAGGAGTTCGTCTGCCTGCTTTTGGGCTTCCGGCTCGCTTTTGATGTTGGGCAGATAGATGTTCGGCCCGATAAGTTCGCCGTATTTGGCTATTGATGGAGTATCTATGGCTGTCCCCTGGATCTGGGGCATGCCGGAGTTCTCCGACCCAGGATCACCGGTCGTTGCTTCGGACAGGTCTCCGTGGACGGTCACGATGTTGATATAGCCCATCACGGACTTTGAGGTGTTCTGCTCGACCACATGATGATCCAGATTGATGGTGGGCCTGCGCTTCGTCGAATCCCAGATATGGAGATGGCCGGTTTCGTCCGTAAAGACGATAGCGCCGTTCACCTGGGACACACAATAGTTGATCACTTCCTGGAAGGTGGTGCATGCATCAAACTGTTTCTGCTCCAGATCCGGGTCGTGTGCTTGGTAATCCACCTCCACAATCGGATCATGAAGGGCCATTACAGACGTCAGAATCTCGGAAATCGGGACCTTCTGGCGGTTGCTCGACCAGTGGATGGGGAGGGCGTCTGCCAGGTCGCCTATGAGACAGGTGCCGTTGATGGTGCACCAATCCTGATCGCAGACGACATCCGATATGATGCCTTTGGCGATCGGCCATATGTACTCCGCTCCATTTTCGTCGATGCCCTGAGCCTGGATGGTGAACGAGTCCTTCTGGGGGGTGAACATGTCATCGAACTTGCGGTTGATGTTGGCTAGGACGATTTTGGCTTTTGTCGGTTCACTCCGGGTATTGATCGAGCCGTCCGCCGTGAACTCCGTGCAGAACTTGCTATAGTATGTACCGGCGATAGTAATAATAGGTTTGATCAAGAAAATTCCTTCCCAGAATCAATTTTGCTGGCCTTTCTCGGTGCTGGTGGATAGATGTGTTGTCCGGGCGGAGAAAGTCCGAATTTGGGCATCTCAGCTAACCGTCGTGCTTCTCGACGAACTCTAAAGTCCACGTCCCTACCCAGTCATCCTCGCCCGCGACCTGGCGGAACTTGGGAGATCCTTTGAGGTACATTTCATCACATTTCCATAACGAAGTCTGAACCTTGTACGGCCCAGCACTTTTGATCAGTCTCTGAAGGGCCCTAAACTTCAGGTATCCGTCCGAAGCTTTGGTAGATCGTTTGACACCGCCGGTCTCAGTCGTCCGGATGGTTATCCGACAATGTAGCAAGACCTCGTTTGAGGTCGCCTGTGTCATATCCTTGTAGCCGGGTATCTTGTACTCCTGGATCCGATGCTCATACCACCATTCTATATCCAGCGGGCCGGGGTTGCGCGGTATATCCTGGTCGGGATCATCGAAGACAATATCATCAATAGTGACTTTGGTCATGAATACACCAGAAAAGTTGATTATGCGGGCGGTTCTATAGGTACAACATGCAACGATTGCTATTTATTCAGGTAATATATTGAGCTACCTTCCTTTTTACCGTCTCCTCAATAAACGGATCGAGCTGCCGCTTCAGGATGTCCGTGAGCTGGTAGGCAGCACCAGAGTCGGGCACCACCGGATTGTTGATCTCGACCTTGAGACCTTCGACTGTGATGTTCACCGATCGGCCACTAGGGCCCTGACCGCCCTGCTGGAGGTCTCCCAAGACCTTCGAAAGCGGGCCCGTTCCCTTTTGGGCTATGGCCTGGGGGATGATCTCCTCTTTCTCGTGGACCAGCCCGGCAAAAAGGCCGCCCTTATTGAACGTCGCACCCATCGCATACTGATGGCTGGCGATGTACTCTTTGGCGGCTGCCTCGGACGCAAACCCGCTCTGAACCATTCCAGATGCGTTCATGACATCGAACAGCCCATCATTCCCATAGGCCACATACATCGAGCCCTGGTTCTTGAAGGTCTCGGGTGCCTCCGGTGCTTTTGGTGGGACCGGGGACTTGTACTCGTTGCCCCATTGATCCTTCTTGATTTCGATTTCACCGCCGATGGGTGTAGTATTTCCGCCGCTGCCAGAACTCTGGTTAGCCAACACATCACGGAACCACGCGACTAGGCGCTCATATTCTGCTTTGTTCTGCAGGTTGGGAACTTTCTGAGCTATTCCCGTTTCCGCTTCTGTCAGGGCCATATCCCAGATGTCCGACCCCATACCAAAGTCGAAGTTCTTGTAGCCGCCACCGGTCCGGGAGCTCTTCGCTTTCTGGATTACATCTTCTCTGTCAGCTTCAGAGAGTGATGACTTTTTCCCTTCATCTTCAGCACCATCGCCCCACGGAAGCCAGCCATTGATGGCGGATGATATGCTGCTTGGTAGGCTGGTGAGAGCATCCCAGAGCTTCTTCAGCCATTCTACTATGGTGTCCGGTACGCCCTCGACACTGTCCTGGAGCCAGCCTTTGATGGTGTCAGATATCGACCCAGCCAAGCCTGCTATGCCGTCCCAAAGCTTACTCAGCCAGTCGGTCACATCTGTGGATATGCCGTCTATGGTCTCATCGAGCCACGAGATTGTGCCCTTAACAGTGTCATAAAGCCACTGGAGCACGCCGGAAATGGTATCCCATGCTTTTCGGCCAGCTGAGAGCACATCAGCGACTATATTCGAGCTGCCCAAAAGCTTGCCGGCGAAGCCAACCAGCGCCTCCAAAGATTTCACGAGCGCAACGATGGGAAACAGGCCCATCAGACTGATCTTCAGAGCCTTTCCAAGCGCGCCGCTCTCATAGGCAGCATCGAGCTTGTCAAAGAGCCATCCAAAAGTTCCAGCAACGGTATCCAATGCACTCAGCAGCCAGCCGAACGCACCTTCACTCCCTTTTGCCCATTGCTCATCTAGCCACGAGAACAGCTTTGTGAATTCATCCGTTACCCACGCAATGCCGGTGACCAGCCCGCCTATGAGGTCTTTGCCGATGGCGGACTCCTTGAACTTGTCCCATGCTTTCTGTAGATAGCCGGTCTTGTAGAGGAGATAGCCCACGGCGGCGGCAAGAGCAATAACAAGCACGATCGGATTCGCTAGAGAGAATGCGAGGGCTTTCACGAGTGTAGTTCCCATCGCCTTGATTGCACCCGTGGTGATGTTTGTGTACATCGTGAAGACTTTCGTGGCCGTCGTCATAATGCCAAGGTTTGTTGCGGTTTGGAGCAACAATGGAGCAAGCAACCGAACGCCAGTGGCCATAGCCAAAACGCTGACAACCGTGGCCACCAGGCCCAGACCAGGGATAGAATCAGCAACCTTGACAAATCCATCAGCTAAAAGGGCCATCGGTCCAAGCAGCTTATTTATCACAGTCAACAACAAATTGACGGTGGGCAAAAATATCATGCCAATAGCTTTCCCGATAACAAGTATGGATTCTTTGATACTTGATAACTGAGATAGGGTGCCAGCTTTAGCGCCCTCGAATGAAGTGCCGATGCGTGACGCATCTTCGTATGCTTTCCCGCCCTTGCTCTTGCTTGCCATATAAGCATCGAACTTATCACGAGATCCAGCTACTGCAGCAAACATTTCTGTGCCGTAAGCATCACCGAACAATTTTGCAAATTCTACCGCGTCTTGTCCTTTGAGTGTGGTATATTTTTCGAGAGCAAGGTCGAGGATCTTTTGTGCGTCGGTGTCGAGGAGGTTCTGGTAATCCTTCATCGACATTCCCATGGCCTTCGCAATATTTTCGGCGTCTCCCTGCATAGTGATGAAGACTTTACGCATTACCTCACCGGTATGATCTCCCGACTTGCCCACGCTCATAACGCTTGCTGCGAGTGCGGCATATCCCGAAACCTGTTCATCAGTTGGTTGAATTTTCTGCAAACCAGCAGAAGCGGTTTGCATTGCCATCAGCAGGCCGCTCTCCGTGACCTTGCCGGGGGTTTCGTCTGCGAAATAATCAATTGCTGAAGTCAGACTTTTTGTGAAATCAAGTAAACTTGTCTCGGCGGGTTTGAATGATGTGGCTATTGCACTCATCGACCCGGCGACTTCTTCTGAAGATGTGCCAAAGGCGACTTTTGCCATTAAAACTTGTTCGGCCCACCCGCTTATCTCTTCTCTAGCAAGTCTGTATTGTTCAGCTGCGCCGGCGGCATCCCCGGCATCTTCAAGTTCTTTTCCCTTGTTTATCTTATCAAGCCCGATGGCGCTCGATCCTGCCATCTCATACACTGCCGCGACTTCACTTTCCGAAGATCCGGTCTTAATGCGAAGTTTATCAACATCACTACTAACATTTCTTGCTTCTTCGCCAGTTAACCCGATGAGCTTGTTTACACGGATCATCATTTCTTCGGACTGTGCCGCCAATCCAACGCCAGCTGCAGCCACTCCACCAACGGCGGCTACCCCCAGCGCACCCGCTGCCAGGCCTGCGGCTGCCGCTCCGGTGGATAATCCCACGGGGATTATAGCTTTAGCTCTCAGGATATCCAGCTGTTTGCCGACGGAATCGATGTGGCGGCTGATCTGATCGATTACTGTGATGTGCAGGGGCTGGCTGAAAGCGTTTTGCAAGCCTTCGAACTTGCCCATGACGTTTTTAGCTACGTCGGCAGAGTTCTCGGTGATATTGACATTGACCTTTTTCTTGCCCAACTCGTTGAGCCGGTCTTGGGTGGCATCGAGGTTCTTGAAAATCTTTTTATCGAGATCAATGGGCACTATCTTCTCGCCCGTCAACCTTGATAATCGTGAGAAAATCCCATCAAGCACGCGAGATACCCGGTCGATCGGGTTGAGCACAATTTCAGCTTCACGAATAACTACCATAAAAAGATCCTCAAGAGGTCATATATTCGAGCACACCGGGGTTATTTCGCCGAACGGCTGCCAGCCGGTCAGCGTACTCCGTCACGGTGATGCTTTCAGCTTCGGTTTTCTCGGTTTCGAACCCTGCCAGTTGAATGTCTCGTTTGATCTGCCAGAGTTCAACTAAACTCACAAAGTGTTGCTGGAGAGGTGTCAGGCTCTGCACAGTGCCGTCGCCCAGCTTGTACCCTGCCAGTAGTATAACAGCTAGTTGTTGCCCTTCGGGGCTGTCGAAAAATCCTGGACGTTTTCGCCTTCGCCGAACGTGATTTCTATAATTTTGGCTGCAATCTCTGCGGATATGCCACCTTTCAAACCCTCCTTGAAGGCAGGTTCGAACCCGACTATCCCCTCTTCGCAAACTGCGATCGATAGGCGTAGGAGGTTGGCTGTGCTCAAGAGATCGGCAGAAGCGTTCTTCAGTTGCTGGAACGGGGTGTTGACTCCAGACTTCATAACGGCTCTGGCGAATGCTTCATCTGATAACGGATGGATCTCAACATCGTCCCCCCGGACGGTGATCGTCTGGACGGCTTTGTCGCCTTGCTTGATTCGGTCTATTAACTTCATGAATATCTCCAAAAAAATAGAAATGCAGAGTGTTTACTCTGCAGATCTTGCTACGATTATCTTCACGTTTGCGTCCGTATCGACACTGGCATTCGTGAACTTCAGAGCGTTGCAGGTTGCCCCGAGGAGAGCTATCTGGCCGCCCAAGAAGAGCTGGGGCATATCGAGATCGATCTCAGTGATCTCTGCGTCCACGGTGTAGGTCAGGTCTTCGTACAAGTCAGACGTGATGAACAGCAACACCACGTCACCCGTCCCGCCAGGCTGGATATTGATTGTGGTCGGTCCGGTGCTTTTCTCGATACAGGCGCTGATGACATCGTAAGCCTCGCTGCTCAACAGAGCAGTTTTCGATAGCGACGGGCCATCTGTGACCTGCACGGTTTGGGTATATCGTATTGATTCAGCCAAAACTAATCACCTCAAAAAGGAATCCGCAGAAATTGTCTGCGGACCTTACTCCCCAGCGTCCTCAGTCGGATAGATGCTGAACCCGACAGAGTTATCCTCGAGCTCCTGGGTCTCTCCAAGAATACGTCTCAGAGCCAGGCAGTTGTATTGCATCTCGGTGGTGGTACCGGGCTGCCCGATATTCCAGCCATCCTCCTGGAGCCTGCAATACTCGAATGCCTGGATCTGCACGCCGGTTCTCCTGTCGGTGATCCGGATGGTGAAATACTTGGGAATGCCTTCATCCTCGGGATACTCCAGGTGTTCAGCCAGCAGGTTGTTCCACATAGTGGCATTGCGTTCTCCTGCCGGATCGTTAACGAACGTTCCCACAGTAAACGATATCTCATAACCGATATCGCCTACTGTCAGGCCGCGCGGCAGATGCGATCCGGTGGCCAGCTCGGGAGTGAGCTTGATGCTCCTCTTCGGCTGGACGCTCTTGCAGGGGATCTCCAGGCCGTCCACGAGAATTACGATCTCAGAAGGATCGACCGCAGTAAGCTTCCGGCCTGCTGCGGATGTGTAAGATGTCATTGTAGCCATTTAGATTACTCCTCAGCTCCCAGTATCACGCCAACACCGATCTCATACCAGAACTGTTCCATATGGCCGATGGGCTCCATGCCGATGTTGATCCAGACCTTGTTGCGGTTGACTCCGCCATTCTCCAGGTCGCTCAGAACGTCCAGTGTGTAGACTCTCAGAATCTGGCGTCTCTTGAGTTCATCGAGGACAGCCGCGACCGAAGCTCGCAGGGCCTGCCGGTTCTGGGGAGTGTTCTTCCAGTGCTTGTAGCTGTCTGCAATGATCTTAGCGCAGACCTCGACCCAGTTGACGGTAACATTGTCCACCGATCGCCAGAACTGTTCATCTGAGGCGGTGCCCCTGTCCAGATATGGCAGAATTCCGACCTTCTTGGTCAGAACGTTGAGCCTGCCTTCATCGAGGACATCTACGTCTTCATCTTCGAACTCATTGAGCAGGTCGTTCATGCCCTTAAGGGCGTACTCATCTTTGGCGCAAGACTCGCCCATGGCGGCGGCAGCTCTCCTAGCCGCCAGAGCCACGGCACCGTTCTGCCGGGGGGAGCTGGTGTCCCAGGGGTTAACTACGATGGAGAGGTTTCGGGAGTTGTAGTTCGAAGCGATATCGAGAGCATCGTCTTTGTCGGTGTTCGCGGGCAGGCCGACATAACATATGCCGGGCTTGAACTTGTTCTCAATGTAGGTGGCGAACCCGTCTATCTCTGGGATGAGGTCGCAGGTCCCGGTCTCGACCTCGCAAGAGGTGAACGCATAACAGGTAGCTCCTCCGGCCCGTCTGCTGACCTCACCAAACAGGGCGTACATGGCGGTATTCCAGTCGTCCACGGTGATAGCCGCGCCATCACTGCCACCGGCCAGAGCGTGAGTAGCGGTTCCAGTGCCCACGCTCGGGAAATGGGTCTCGTACTCTTCAGGCACGAAATCGATCAGGTAAGACTGGTTGGTAAGCCGGGCTTCGAGGTCGATCAGGTCTCGAATGTGGTCGTAAGTCTCGGTGGTCTCGTTGTCAGTGACCACAAGCCTCAGGGCGGTGTACTTCAGGGAGCACGATATCTGGTCGGTGGTATCGGGAGCCTCAGACGCGAAGAACGTCAGAGATCCGTTGGTTGTGTCCAGGTACACCGATCCGGCTGCGAGATCTTCGACTGCATAGACGATATCAAGCTCTGTGCCGTTGACCTTCACCCAGTTAGAAGCATAGTTCAGAAGTCCGTGCTGCTCAAGATAATAGGGTCCGGCAGTCCCGTCGCCCGCCATGTCGGTAACGACCAGGTTCATTTTGTGGCTGGACCGGGTGAGTTTCACTGTGATGGCGTTACCCCATATGCCTTCGTACTTGGCATAGAAGGCACCGACAGTTGATGGTTCTGACAGGCCGTCGGTAAGGGTGACAGAAGCCTTAGCGTTGCCGGCGCCCTTCACGCCAATAGCGCAAATGGCTGGTACACCGTTCTGGAATCCCAGTTCGCAGGCTTCCTTGAGGTCGCCGCTATGGAAAATCTTGCGGGCGCCTACATAAGATCCCAGCCAGACAGCTTCATTGCACGGTCCTCGGGTGGACTCTCCCACCAGCCCCAGGATACCCATGCCCGCTGTTATGGCCTTTGGTCCTACTGGGAATAGCTCGATCACTACCTGGATCAGCCGGTTTGTTTCTCCTATTCTAACCATCTATTTCGCCTCCAGTCAGATCTTCGACACCGAGCATCTTTCGAAGCTCAGCCTCCGGTACGTTCAGTTCAGCCGGGTGACCCAACGACCTAATCTTTTTGTAATAGTCATCGCTGAGTTTACCAGACCTCTTCATATCGATTAATCTCATTTTCAGTCCTCGACAATTGTAAAAATCGCGTCTAATGTGTAGAACTTCTCAGGCCACGTTATGACCTGTTCAATCCCATCCCCGATCGTCAATCCAATTTCATCGATCGGCGGCACTTCGATGGTGACCGTATCAAAATAGTCCACATAATATTCGATCACAGACCTAAAAGGCCACGTTGGGTCTTCCGTATGCGGTGGCATGAACTTCGGGGGATCACAACCCCGAAACAGTATTTCGTCGCCATCATCGTATTTGTCTCGTTCCAAGCCGGCTTCAGTCAACCAGATCTGGTTATAGATGCTGTAAGTCACCTCCTCCAGCGTCTTGGCATCCATATGCTCGATCGTCAGCTTGATTGTGGCTCGGGAAATGTGACCCCTCAGCTCGGTCCAAGTTATACCATCGAACTTGTCCCACATCAGGTCCAGGAATCCCGACTGCCGAACACCTTGGCTGGTGATCTCAAAAATGACGTCCGGAGGAGAAGGAACCCAATTGACCAAGTTGCTGGTCGCAATTGGGTTGATCGTCAGGGTGGTGACGGGGTCGAGCCCTTCCAGGATTCGGTCTCGTTGCGTTTCGCTGAGCATCCTAATCAGTCTCCGGATCTATCCTGGAATCGTAGACTCCGCCCTGTCTTGGTATGGGTTTGGTGATCAGGTTCCAGAGCTGCGGAATTCTGCGTTCGAATGATACCAACATCTCGTCGGCCTGCGAATCGGTGATCAGAGCATCCAGAGTGTAGCCCATCGACTTCGGCCCCTGAATAGCAGCATAGAGATAAAACTGGAGCCTCTGCAATGTGCTCAGGCGAGCATCGAGGTCATAAGTCACATCGCGATCCGCACATATGGCCGCGCTAATATCGTAATCCTCTGACTCAATCTTTTGGACTTCGGCATCCAGCCGATATTGTCGGGATCGTATGGTCTGGGCATAAGCATTCAGATAATAGCTGTAAGACCGGTCATTGTTGATTATGCCGTCCAGCGTGTAAGTCTGCTGACGATCATTAAGAATCCTGGTGTCCAGCGTATATGATTTTGAGCGATCGTTGGTGATGATCACATCCATATCATAACTGAGCATCTGGATCTTTTCGCCGGTCTCGTAATCCCAATGGCCAAAGTTGTTGCACGCACCACTCACCCAAACCACGTTGGAATAATCAAGATAAGTAAACGCACCTCCGCCCGTGTCCGGTTCTTCGTCAACGTTGCCGCTGTAGACTGTGATCTGATCTAGATCGATGTCGTGATAAGTCAGGCCGCCATCTGTCGAATATTTCAAGCTGATAACCGGATTGCCCTGGTCATCGACCGAACTCATAGCCGAGAACAGGAGCTTGTCCCAACTTGTACTCCCTGGAGTTAATAGCTGATAGCTCGACAGCTCGAGCATGCCGAGGCTTTCCGCCTGCTGGTAAACGTACTTAAACCAGTAATTGGAGTATTCTTCGCCCGCCAATGACCCATAAAGAACTTGCCCCGACCACGTCTTGAAGACGCGGTTCATCAGAGGCTCATAACGATTGTACCGGACGATGATTGATTTGCAGTAGCTAACCCAATCGGCGTGAGAGTATAACGTTACCGTCTCATTTTTCTTGCTGATGTAAGTCAGATTCAGGTCGCTTATGCTTCCAATCTCATCATAGAGTAGAAAGTCGTCGTCTGTGCCCGGTGAGTACACGGGCAGATAGAACAGCATCGGCGCTGGGTATGACGTTGGTTCTCCTTGGGTTGGGTGGGTTAGGTATTGATCTACAGCGGGAACGTCGTTGACGACAATCCGCTTATCTGCGGTCCCGAGATATCTCCTGTTTACATCTTTGCAGAGCATCACAAAGGTAACATCGCCACCGAGTGGACCGTCGATGCTGGATATTACTATATCAGATATCAGGAAGTTTTTCCGGTTGTACTCTACTATTTCGGTGGGCGGAAAGCTAGAATGGATGGTGTTCGTCTCGTAATCGAGCGCATACTGCTCTTGCGAATCCCAAAAGTTGTCCCAGGAGTGGCTTGAGGTGAACGTAGCAACATTATCGAGACTCCATGCCAGATACGGCCCATTAGACGCATGAATGACACCATTAGCACCATTGATAGCAGCGGTTCTCAGGCCGGTGTAAAATAAGTTGTCATGATAATCATCAGCAACAATGGCAACGGTGTTGAGATCGCAAACGGTCGTCCACGTTCTGGCAATGTCGGTAGACTTTTTGATGTATCGCCCGTCGTGATTGAAAACGATAACATTCTCTCCCTTGTGCAGCACGAAGAACGCCTTTCCCACCGGCCCGGCGGTGCAGACTTTAGTCCATGTCAGGCCGCTGTTGGTACTCTCCCACCAGTCGCCGTTGGCATCGGAGTACAGAATCCAGGTGAATGTGACGAGCTCGATGTCCATTATCTCGACAGCAGAGTTCTTCACAAGCTGCCAGTTGACTCCATAATCAAATGACAGGAAAATGGACCACGTACCGTCCACCATCTTTGCCAGACAAAGATGCATTGGCCCGCCAACCCAAAGGGCATGCTCGATGTTCTGGATGGCACCCGGCAGAGGCGCGGACTTCCACCAATCCTGATAATTGGTTAGGTCGAACGTGCCGATAAAGTAGTTCAGGCCTGGCAAATGAGTTAATACCACTCGTCTCATGCAGCCTCAAAAATTGCCGACAAGCCGTAGCTCCGTGGCCGTTCCCGTTGCATATATGCATTCAGGTAGTAGTCTTTGGCCCGGTAGGTCAACATCCTCGCCGACAGACCGTAATCTCGGGATCGGGTTTTGCAGATGTAGACATCTAGCCCATAATCGGTGTCAGCCGTGATCACGATATAGGCTCCTAACTCGTAATCGGCACTGTGATCGAACATCATGGTGCCACGGTGTAGGGTGTACTGTTTGGTCAGGATCTTTTTGATGTACCCGGCAATACCATAACTCAGAGAACAGGGCCGGACGAACCGGACGCTAATATCATAGTCCGTGAGCACTTCATCCTGAATCATGGCGTCCATGTCATATGTCGTATCGACCGGACACTTGAGGATCAGGCTCAGGTCGTACTCTTCGATGGGCAGAAGCATCTCACTTGAGATGCCCGCTGCAAACATTATAGCCCGGAGCTGGTTGATCTTGGTTTCGGCGGCAGCCGCCAGTTTCAGGCTGGGGACGTCTGCAAACTTGATGTAAGCCACACCAGGCCACCGAGACTCGATTTCTGTGGCTCCTGAGCGGCCTATCAGAGAATCCAGTATAGCTTCGCAGCTGGGGGCCGTTCCCGAGCCCATCAGAACCTTAGTGTGGACGATCAGACGGCTTCGGTAGTCTTCGTCCGACTCCAGAGCATACCTCTTGATCTGGAAGGTTTTGCCCCATATGTCGTCCAGGTCTGAACCCACGGCGGTCTCAAGTTTGTACCGGAGAGCTGTCATCTGGATTTGGGAGTAGACCTTATCCAACTCTTCGATATAGCTTTTGACCAACACATCAATAACAGGAGGTTCGGATTCACCCAAATCCTCTAGCTCGTCGGGGTCGTATTCGTCAGGCACGATCTCAAGACCTTGATATTGGTTTCGTCAAACTCGATCTCTGCGCCCGGTACCTGGACGTTATATTTCACTCGGAACTCCGGCGGGCGATCGACTATCTCCAGGTCGGTGGACCTCACCAGGCCATGGGGATCGGAGCAGATAGGACAACGCGCCTCGGTGACCGTCCTACCGTTCTCTTCCTCTCGATCAAAAAATATTGGATCATCGATTTGGCCGTGGACGTCACAGTACCAATGGTTGACAGTCCCGCATTTAGGGCAGGCCGGGTAAGGCGGTGTTGGCTCTTGCCAGTCGAACATCGACTTGCAGTTGTGGCAGAGATAACAAGACCCCTGGGTCAGGGCTTGAAGCCTCCTAACCCGGACGGTCTCGGAAGGATCAAGCGGGATGTCCACCGACGGCAACGATGAAGGTATCGCCAGAACACCTTTCTCTCGGATCTTCTCAGCAAACTTTGGAGAGAACGGCACGAACCTCAGACCGGTCATGCCAGAGTTCTTGTCACCCCAGGGGACTTCTTCGGCGGTGTCCGGCTTGAACTGGGGGGTCACTTTGCCGTTAGGCCATTGCTTGATCCAATACCGGGTGAGAGGCGTTGGAAAACCGTTCATATCTCAGCCCAGGTGAGGGTCACCGTCTGAGTAGCCCTGTCACCGGGTGCCGTGTCGCTTCCGTACCTGCACTGGAGGCACCAGTGTTTGGTGTGTCCAGTCACGTTCGGGCCGTAAGGACCGGAGTCTATGAGCAGCGGGTTGGCTGCAGGGTAGTTATCGAAGTTGTCCACCAGGTCGGTCACTGGATTGTTGTAATAGGCGTGACCATTGGCAACATCGTCCAGAGCGTACCCTGTCAGAGGGCTTGTAGATCCTGCTGCCTGCTGGTAGCTACCGTCCGGACAACCACTATCTCCGGTTAGCTTGGTTCCTATCCGGACCATCCCGCCAGTTCCAAGAGCCCACGCGCCGGCTATGCTGCCACTTGAGGACAGCTTGAAATCTGATAGCTCGGTATAAGCT
>ERZ1026796.1171-NODE-1171-length-18159-cov-3.304292_pt1 | contig 18159 bp, 18 predicted proteins | sample MGYA00520874_ERZ1026796 | MGnify/ENA primary metagenome ERZ1026796 (study PRJEB33270, sample SAMEA104284474) | anaerobic digester metagenome | biome: Anaerobic digester microbiome; feature: mesophilic sludge digester; material: Anaerobic digester biomass...
GTATAGAATCCGCCGAACCCCCCAGGGTCTGTAGCGGGATCGCCGTGATAATGGACAGTCAGTTCAAGTGTGTCACCCACGTTGAATGTCTGGCCCAACGCGATGTTCACCACTTCATCTGCGTAGGTATACGCAAGGCTCTGGCCTTGGAAGGTCACGGAATCCATCGAAAGCACCATGAGGTCCATGGGCAAATGATCGATACCAGAAACCTTTGGGGTGAACCGGACCATGGCGTGCCCGATCAGCAGATCGCTGTTGATCTGGGTCAGGTCCAGATCAACCAGTGTGTGCACCTCAGCCACTTCAACATGGTCCACCAGCGCGCCTTCATGGAGGTCCGCTATCCATTTTGTGATTATCCACTGATGGATTTTGTTTACTCGCTGCCCATGAATTTTCGCAAGAACGACCGGCTCTACCTGGCGGTCATCAACCGTGAGATTCCGCAGGTGACCTGGATTCCGCGTGACACGGACGACATGCTGCTGACCCGGCATACGACCATTCGCCGCCTGCACGGATCCTGGCAGAAGATTAAAAAGATGATCAACCACCACCTGGTTAATATTTTCCCTGAATATGCCCCCTATCATTCAGACCCCGATGGATGGGTGCGCCGGGATTTGCAGGATTGGGTGGCAGGCATCCTGTTCGACAGGCGCACCCTGGAGCGCGGCATCCTCAACCCGAAGTTTGTGCATTCCATTTATGATTTGCACATGTCCGGTAATGTGTTGTACAGCATTGGCAGGCTGGCGCCCCTGGTCACATTTGAGATGATGATGCGCCGTTTCTTCGATCAATAATCCATGACAGAAACCGATTCCCAACCCAAACACAGCCTGGTTCAAACCATTTTTGCCAACACCATTTTTGTGACTGTGGGCAATCTCGCTCTGCGCGCCTTGAACTTCCTGTTTATGATCCTGGTGGTGCGAAAACTGGGGGATGCCCGCTATGGTCAATACTCGGTGGTGCTGGCGTTTGTCGGTCTGTTTCAGATTTTTGCTGAATTGGGGATCTCGCAGTATGTGATGCGGGAATCCGCCCGCGATAAAACCAACGCCTTGCGCTATTTCTGGAACCTGGTGGTTCTGCGCCTGATACTGGCTGTGGTGAATGTGGGTTTCATTACCTTGGTGGGCAGCCAGATGGGATACTCGGACGAAATTGTCCAGGGCATCTTCATCTACACCCTGATCTTCCTGCTTTCAGCACTGGATGGTCCGCTGAACGACCTGTTCCAGGCATATGAGAGGATGGGACTGATGTCCCTGCTGACAATTGTCGGGCAGGTGGCTTTCATGATTTTAGGCGCCATCTTCCTGTTCAGCGGCTTGAGTTACATCTGGCTGGTGGCAGCGGGCTTGTTCAGCATGTTTCCGCGCATCGGTCTGGGCTTGTGGCTGGCAATCCGTTTTCATATGCTTCCTCCAAAATTTTCCATCAACCCCCGCCTCTGGTGGCACATGATTCTCGCCGGGCTGCCTTTCGGCGTCATCAGCCTGACCATGACCATCGATGCCAGTATTGACACCCTGATGCTCAAGCACTTTGAGACGGATCAGATTGTGGGTTGGTATAACGTGGCGCACCATTTCATATTTTCGTTGCTGTCCATCACCCGTGGTTTCCGTTCAGCCATTGTCCCCTCCCTGGCACGCACCTACAAGGGTGATCCAACCACGGTGCGCGAGTGGTTTTACCGTTCAGCCAAGTTCAGCTGGCTTTTTTCCATTCCTGTAGCCGTGGGTGGTTTTCTTGTTGCCAATCGGTTGATGGTGTTCCTTTACAAGGAAGCCTTTGCCCCTTCGGGTCTGGCACTTCAAATCCTGATCTGGGATTATCCGCTGAGGATGTATTCCAGCCTTTGCAGCCAGATGGCGACCGTGATTCAGGTGGAAAAAAAAGCCGCAGGTATCAATGTCATCAATGCCGTCGCCAATGTGATTCTCAATTTTATTTTCATACCCAAATTTGGTTTGGTGGGGGCGGCTCTGGTTTCGGTGATCACCGATTTGATCAGCGCATTGCAGTTTCACTTCCTGATGCGCGGACGGCTGGCGCCACGCTCGACCCTGCCGGACCTGCTGCGCATTTTGGCGGCTTCCGCCGTGATGGGCACAGGGGTCTGGCTGGCAGGCAGCCTGCATGTGCTGCTGGCAATCGGTGTGGGTGTGGTGGTACTGATTCCAGCCGTACTTCTCTTTCGGGTGCTGGATGCCGATGAGTGGCAGTGGATTGGTCGAGGTCTGCGTTTTATTCGCCGGGGGGCACGTGAACACATCCAGCCGGGGGGTGGGTAGTGAGGATTCTGCTGGCTGTCCACCATTTTCCGCCCGACCATGGCGGCGGCGCCGAGTGGCGGGCGTTCCGTACCGCCAGGGCATTCATGGAGCGGGGGCATGAGACGCGTGTGATTTGCATCCGCCGGCTGAATGCGGATATGGATGCCGCCCTTTCGATGGAGGATGATGAATACCAGGGCGTGCCGGTGCACAGGCTGGATCTCAACATGCGGCTTGCATCCGATTCATTCATCTGGCAGTATGACCATCCCGCCATTGGGGAGCACCTGACGGAATGGATTCATGAGATTCAGCCGGATATTTTCCACCTGATCGGCGGATATCTGCTGGGAGCAGCGGCGCTTGCCGCCGCCCGGCAAAACCAGGTGCCTGTGGTGGTCAGCCTGACCGATTTCTGGTATTTCTGCCCGCGCATCACCCTGCTGCGTTCTGATGGCAAGCTGAGCCCGACCCGGGTGGATCCAGCCCGCTGCGCAGGTTGCCTGGCGGGCGAACGCAGGCGTTACCGATGGCTGAACCGGCTCCTGCCGGCTGGCATGGATTGGTTTTGGCACAGGCAGACAGCCCGAATCAACCGGCTTCAAAACCGGCTCGACACCCTGATTGAAGCCCTCAATCGTGTCCAGGTGATCCTTGCGCCTTCGGAATTTGTACGCTCGATATATATTGAAAATGGGATCAACCCCGGCATCCTGCGCCATTCCCGTCAGGGTGTGGCAAATCCCGTGGTGGAGGTTGTTAAGAGTGATCCACATTGGAATACCCGGCTGGGGTACATGGGTCAAATGGCTCCCCACAAGGGTGTCCATGTGCTTTTACAGGCATTGAATCAAATCCCGGATGCGCCGCTGGAACTGTATCTTTATGGCGACACCACCCGCTTCCCATCCTATGCCAGGCGGTTGAAACAGCTGGCAGGAAATGATGAACGAATAAACTGGATGGGCACATATCCGCCTTCACAATCTGTTGAGGTTTTCAACCAGATTAATGGGATGGTGATGCCTTCCTTGTGGTACGAAAACAGCCCCAATTCCATCCTGGAAAGTTTTGCGTGCAAAGTGCCGGTGATTGCCTCCAACCTGGGGGGCATGGCGGAACTGGTGCAGGACGGGATTAACGGCTTGCTTTTTGAAGCAGGCAATCCCACCGACCTGTCCCGCTGCATCGAACGCTTCATCTACGAACCGGATTTGCCTGCAAAACTGCGCCAGAACATCCCGGCTGTGCGCTCTATTGCAGATGAAATGGACGAGTTGGAAGCCATTTATCAGGAAATCCTCGGCAGAAAAAGGTGAGGTGTAATATGAAACTGCCCGGGCGAAAACTGGTCATCCCGACTGGTGGGGTGCTGTTGCTGGCGTTACTGGCACTGGTCATCCTCAAGTGGACCCCCCTTATTCATCGCCTGGAGCGTACACTGCGCCGGTGGGATATCCTGGAGCCCACCCTGCCAGTGGTTGTCCAACCCAACGCACCCGCAGACCGGCAGACGGAACGGCGCGAGAAGGTAAACGAACTGTATGAGGTGCTGGCAGCGGGTAACCAACCCCGGGCGGCTGAACTCAACGCAGACCTGAGCCAGGAGGCGTTTCTACATGCCTATCATGCTCTTAAAGCCTGGGAAACCCAGCGTTACGAAGACCGCGGCAACCTGGTGCCTTACTCCACCTCGCGGTTCCACCAACAGTGGCAGCCGGGCATCTCCGGTGGCAACTTGTATCCCTGGTTGGTGATTGCCAGCCATTACCTGGATCCGTCACAGGAATCCTCCTGGGTGGCAGGAATTGAATATGAGCAAAATATTTGCGGGGCGCTGCCCTGTGCCATTGATTTAAGGACAAACAAGGTCATCGAACAGGAACTGGATGTGCGCCTGGAGGCGGTGATCAATGAATATGCCAGGGATGGTTTGCTGGCATTAACCGAATGGCTGGGGGATGGCATCTGGCTGGACCGGTTGGAGGAATCAGTGGCGGAGGTGATGCGGCTTGCGGATATCCAGACCCGGTACGGCTCCCTGCCCGGCAACAGTACCGAGATCAACGGCAATCTGCTCCAAATCCTCACCCGGCTCTACTGGCTGACTGGAGATGAACAATACCTGCAAATGGCACGTGTTGCTGCGCAGACCTATCTGAGGCAAGTCATGCCGGCGTATAACGGCTTCCTGACCAATTACTGGGATTTTAACAGCAACTCACCCCTGGGGGAGGATCCCCGCTTTCGCCCGGGGGCTGATCCAAATCTGATGTCTTTCAACCTGATGGATCACGGCGGAGAAATTATTGCCGGGTTGGCGGAATATTACTTTCTGGAAAAATATTTGGGTCTTTCCGAAACTGAAGAGGATTGCCGCGAAATCCGAACATTCTTTGACATCCTGCTGAAAACCGGGCGTACACCGGACGGGTTGTGGTACCGCGCCGTGGATACAACCAACATGCAACCCTCCATGTTGGAGCCGCTGGACACCTGGGGGTATAACCTGGCAGGCATGAAAACCTTTGATTTGGCAAACAGTGAATCGTATTATTCCGGCGCCATCCAGGAGATGATGGCGGCGGTCAGCAGACAAAAATCCATCGGCTGGGAGTGGGGGGCGCAGCAGGATGGCTATGCAGATTCAATTGAATCCATGCTCTATATGCTGGAGTTCCAGGATTTGCCCTCCGGCAGGTTGTGGACCGATGATGAGATTGAGGTCATGTTCCTCAAGCAGCAGGCGGACGGTTTCGTGGAACGTTTCCATCTGGATGGTAATTTCATCCGCACCGCCCTTATGTATGGGTTGTGGAAAACACAGGGTGCCAGCCTGGTAAACTGGCGTGAGGACACCCGCCTGGGGGCGTCGCTGGATGCCGGGAGTGGCAGACTTTACCTGCATATCTCCGCAAACGCGGACTGGCAGGGCAGCCTGCGCCTGGATTCACCGCGCCATGCCTTGTTCTGGAAGATGCCGCAAAACTACCCGCGGGTGAACAGCCTGCCGGAATGGTTTACTGTGGATCCGGGCAGCACCTACCGCCTGACGAATACAGATAGCGGTGAATCATGGGAGGTGAAGGGGGCTGAACTGATTTCCGGGTACCCGCTTGTGCTGGACGGGGAAAACGGCTGGCAGCTCAACCTGGTGCTGGGCGAATAATCAACAACCGCCCCCGGCTGACCGGGGGCGGTTGTGATCTGCATCCGGTTAAGAACTAAATAAAGATAATCTGTGCGCCTTCGGTCATGTCCATGAAATCTCCGGCGGTGACGATATCCTGCACGCAGGGCAGGAAATCATCCTTGGTGAGTTTGAACATGTCCACCGACATCTTGCAGCCGTACATTTTGGCGCCGGCATCTGACATCATTTCCAGATACTCGCGCACAGTGGGAACGTCCATGGCTTTCATCTTGCTCTTCATCAGTGCCGAGGCAAAGGGTGTCATCCCGGGCAGCACACCCAGGATTTGTGGAATGCCGATATAACCCGGAACGCCCATCATATTCATCTTCATGCTGGAGTTGCCTACCGGCGGGATTTCGAGATGATCGACGCGGTGTTTGTTGATCATATCCAGACCCCAGAACGTAAAAAAGAGGGTAACGTCAATCCCATTGCCGAGCGCCGCCCAGCCCATGATGAGCGCCGGATATACCATGTCCAGGTTGCCCTTCGAGCAGATGAATGCAATATGACGATTTTCAGACATTTTCGTTTTCTCCTGTATGGATCATGTGAATTACACGCAGCCTTCGGGCTTGCCCAGCCCGGAGATATGGGCGACCTTCTTGGCGGGTCCTTTGGGGAAGAGGGTGAACAGTTCCTTGGTGGACAAGCCTGTCCCGCTGGTGATCTGGCGCAGGGTGGGCGCCTTGCCGGTGCGTTCGCCTTCCGTCCGGCAGAAATCGATCACTTTCCAGTGGGCATCAGTCAGTGGATCGATCCCCTCATCCCTGGCAATTTCCACGGCGATGTCACGATCCCATTCCGCCGGGTTGGTCATGTATCCTTCATCATTGACCTGTACCATCTTGCCTGCTATTGTTTTTGTAGCCATATTTCCTCCAACATGGGTGGTGAATAAATTCATTGGTCCGCGACCTCAGCGGAAATTCCGGGGGTCCGGGAGTTCACATGATTCAAGGCATCATGCTGGCTTGTGCTTGCCAGCCATCTGCATGGTGGGAGGCAGGGGCAGACCCCTGCCGCGCATCAAAATATTCCAGTACATCCAACGGAATGTCATCTTGCCAATGTGGTTGATGCGGGTTTCCTTCAAGAGGGAGAAGGGACCCAGCCCGGGAACCGGGTAGGTGCCGGGAAGGGGTTCCTGATCGTAATTAAAGTCAATCAAAATGCACTTGCCATACCCTGATTCGACAAAACAGTTGGCGTGCCCGTCAAATTTCTCCTCCAGCTCCTTCCCCTGGGTGTAGCGGATAAAATTCTCACCCCACAGGTCGATGGCATAGTGCGCCACCGAGCCCGCCTTGGATGCCGGGGCGTTGGAGGCATCGCCGAGAATGAAGATGTTGTCAAATTTCTCTGAAAGGAAGGTGTGCTTGTTGACGGGCGAGTAATTCAACTCATCACCCAGACCGGATTTGCCGACCACTGCTGCGCCCATGTTGAGCGGGATGCTGACCAGCAGGTCATACTCCACCTCGCGCTCATCGTAGGAGACAATCTTCTTCGCCTCCGGTTCGACCCGCTCGATCATGAATTCGGGCTCCACGGTGATGCGCCGGCTTTCCAGCATGTCACCCAGCATTTTCGAGGCAATCGGCTTGGTGAAGGCGCCGGGCAGCGGGGTGGCGTAAACCAGCTCCACCCGGTCGCGGATGCCGCGTTGGGTGAAGAAGGCATCGGCGAGCATCAGGAATTCCAGCGGCGCCACCGGGCACTTGATGGGGTTCTCTACCACGTTGACCACCAGCCGACCGCCCTGCCAGGCGTCGAACTTTTTCGCCAGCGCCGAGGCGCCTTCAAAGGAATAGAAGGTGTGAATGGATTTGCCCCATTCATCCTCCGCCAGCCCGGGGGTTTCCTCGGGGTGGATGTTGGCGCCGGTGGCAATCACCAGGAAGTCATAATCCAGCAGACTGCCGGATTCCAGCCGCACCCGGTTATGATCGGGCTCGATGATTTCCACCTTCTCCTGGATGTACTGCACCCCGGCGGGGATGTATTTTCGGCGGGGCTGGAAAACATCCTTCTCATTGTAAATGCCGAAGGGCATAAACAGGAAACCAGGCTGGTAATAATGCACCGGGTCGGGGTCCACAACCGTGATCTGCCAGTCCTCCCGCGTCAACATGCGGATCATGCGGTTGGCGACCATGGTGCCGGCGCTGCCTGCGCCTAAAATCAATAATTTCTTCATCATCCAGTCTCCTTAATAAAAGAGGTTCTATCCCAATTGGGTCAGATCGGCTATTTGTTGCAGCCGTTCCATAAAATTCAAACGTTCACGCAGGATGCTCATCACCGCCCGGGCGGCGGCAACCGTACAGTTCTCCACATGGTTGTGGCGGGCGGCTTCAATGATGGGAATTTGACGGGAGGCATCCTCAAGATCCTCCAGCGGCAGGTTGTGGGTGGCGGAGAGGCGCAGCAGGCGCCGGGTCTGCTCGCGCGGGTCGGGCGGCTGCCAGTAAAATTGACCCGCCAGGAACACTCCAATCTGCACATCCCGGTCCAGGATGGGTGCGCCCAGGTATTGCAATCCGGAGGCGCAGGTGAAAAGCTGACTCCCGCCATTTGCCGGGCTGCTTTCGCGGGCAAAGGACTGCCAGGAAGTCCGGCAGGACTCCTGACCGGACGGCGAGGATTGGATGAGCTGGTAAAAACGGGTGGTTTTGCTGGGGATGGTGAGCGGATTGCCCTGCATGTCAATCACCACCGTGCTGAGCTGGCTCAACTCGGCGAACAGATCCTGAATGGTCTGCACACAGTGGGTGGGAAAACCCTGGTCGGGGCTGGCGGATTGGGGGGCTTCCACTGCCGGGCTGATGCCGGTGAGATGCTCCACTTCGCTGAGCGGGAAGCGCCACTGCTGCCCAATCTTGATGCCCTTCAGGCGCCCATCCTGAACCATGCGGTAGACCGTAATGCGGTCGACCTTCAAGAGCTGCTGTACCTGGCGGGTGGTGAGTAAATCGTCCATCTTGTAACTCGTTGTTATAACATATTATAACACAGATATTATAACAACCTGATACAACTTGATACAGTGATATTTATCACCCAATATCATAAAAAAACAGGCTTGATGGAATCTCAAGCCTGTTTATCGTTTTGTGACACGCCGGTCAGCGCAGACGTTTCCGGATGAGCCAGGCTGCCAGGAAAAAAAGCACAGCCAGCGCCCCCAGCAGCACATTGGCGCTGCGCAGCAGCAGCGGCGCCCTGGTGATTGTGTTTGTGGGGAGGTCAGCGGCAACCATCTGCGGCTGGTTCCCCAGCACACTGCCCTGTTCTTCGGATGGAGCCACACCCAAAATCGGTTGAGCCTGGTCCAGCGCCAGGGTTTCCAGCGTGGAGATGGGGGTCGGCTCCGGCAACGGGGTTGCGGTGGGGAATGGGGTTTCAGTTGGCAGCAGTTCGGGTGTGATTTCGGCTGGCATTTCCAGAATTCCGACCACCGGGGTCGCTTCGGGTTCCCCACCGACCTGCCGTTCGAGCAGTCCGGTCGGTTCTGCAGCGCCGCCCCCAACGCCGACGGCTTCAATCGGGGCGGAATATCCCCCCTTGCCTTCAGGCGCACCCCATTGAATGATCGGCGGAGCAGATTCCCCATCAGCCGGGGCAGCCATCAGAGCCGCAGCAGCTTCGGTATCCGGAGCCGTCCTGGATGCCGGCGCCATTCTCAAACCCGGCACCAGTTGGAAAAGTGTCAGGATAACCGCGGCAAGGGCAGCCAGTGCGGAGGAGAAGCGCAATGCTCCAACCAGGAAGGGCGCCCGGCGCGGTTGTACCATCGCCGGGGTGATGAAGAAATTCCGCGGCACCCGGATATGCGGCATACTACGCATGGCTTTGCGTGTCTGCTGCAGTTCCGAGAGTGCTTTGCGAAATTCCGCCCTGGTTTCCAACTGCTTTTCCACCCGGCGGCGCTCTCCCGGAGAGAGTGCACCGTCCATGTAGGCGGAGAGCAGTTCATAATCCCTGAAGGTGAGCCGCTTCGTCATAAGGTTTCCTCGTTTTTGAGACGATAAGCGGCTGGTAAAAGTTCCCCCACCTTTTGCAGGCAGTTCCGCAGGCGCAGGCGGGCGCGCGCCAGGCGGCTCTTGATGGTGCCCAGCGGCGAGCGGACGGCTTCCGCCACCTCGCTGTAATCCATGCCCTGGATATCCACCATGATGATCACGGCGCGGAAATCATACGGCATTGCCTCCAGGCAATGCTGGATGGCATGTTCCAGCTCGCGCTGTTCCAGCGTGGCTTCCGGCGTGGGGGTGTGATCATCCGCCAGCCAGACGGGTGATTCGATTTCCTCGTTATCCTCCGGGTTGATTGGCTCCAGCGGGACGGTGGGGCGGCGGTGGCGCCGGCGCAGTTCGTCATAGCAGGTGTTGGTGACCATTCGCATCACCCAGGCTCGGAACGAGCCCCCGCGGTAACCCGGCAGGGCGCGGAAGGCGGAGAGAAAGGCGGTCTGGGTGGCATCCTCGGCGGCAGCTTCATCGTTCAACATGCGGCAGGCAAGATTGAATGCCATGTCCTGGTAGGTGAGGATCAGGCGGTTGAATGCATCCAGGTCCCCATCACGGGCTGCATGTACCAGAGCGGCTTCGTCCATGGTGTTATCCTATACCAGAACCGGGTGGACGTCAAGAAGACTCCGGAGGAAGCTGATTTTTTTAGTACAATGGGGGGTATGAGTGATGCCTTCCCCCGCCTCCAGCCCCTGGGTGACACCGCTTTACTGGTGGAACTGGGGGCTGGCATTTCCAATGAACTCAACCGGCAGGTGCACGCCCTGGCTTCCCGGCTGATGTCCGATCCCCTGCCCGGGGTGGTGGAAATAGTACCGGCTTATGCCACGGCGCTCATCCATTATGACCCCCTGATCCTGGATTTCACGGACGTGGAAGCCTGGGCAAAATCCGCCTTGACCAGCCTGGAAACAGCTGCCCCAACCCCCCGCCGGGTGGAAATCCCCACCCGCTACGGCGGAGCCGGCGGTCCGGACCTGGAGTTTGTCGCCAATCATGCCGGACTCCCACCCGCCGAGGTGATCCGCCGGCACAGCTCCGTCGACTACACCGTTCACATGATGGGTTTTCAGCCCGGTTTTCCCTACCTGGGCGGGCTGGATCCCGCCATCGCCATCCCCCGCCTGTCGGTGCCGCGCACGCGCATCCCCGCCGGCTCGGTGGGGATCGCCGGTCATCAGACCGGCATCTACCCGCTGGAATCACCCGGCGGCTGGCGCCTGATCGGTCGCACCGCCATGCGCCTGTTTGACCCCGCCGCCGATCCACCCTGCCTGCTTGCCCCGGGCGACATCGTCCGCTTTGTGCCGGTGGAACCATGCTGATCATCCAGGATGCCGGTTTTTTTCTGACCATTCAGGACCTGGGGCGCACCGGCTGGCGCCGTTTCGGGGTGCCGGCTGCGGGTCCCATGGATGCCTTTGCCTTTCGGGCTGCCAATGCCCTGGCTGGCAATCCACCCGAAGCCGCCGCCCTGGAAATCGGGCTGGGAGGCTGCCGCCTGCAGGCGGGCACGGATCTCCTGGCGGCGGTGACCGGTGCCGGGTTTGAACTGCGCCTGGACAACAAACCGACACCCCTGTGGATGCTGCTGCGCATCCGGGGCGGACAGGTAATCTCCCTGCACCCCAAACCGGGCGGCTGCTGGGCATACCTGTCGATCAATGGCGGTCTGGCTGCGCCCCTGATTTTGGGCTCACGCGCTGCCTCACCATCATTGGGGGCGGATGTCTTCCGTCGGCTGCGCGCCGGGGATCAGCTGCCGCCGGGGGAATCCTTCCACCCGGTACTGCCCGGCAGGTTCCTGCCGCAGGACGCCCTGCCCAAATACCGCAACCTGCCCACTCTGGAGGTCATCCCAGGACCCCAGCAGGAGGCGTTCACATTGGAGGGGCAGGCAGCGTTTTTGTTTGGTGAATATGCTGTGCGGGAGGATTCTGACCGCATGGGCTACCGCCTGGAAGGTCCCAGGATCGGGCATCACGACGGCGCCGATCTCACCTCGGAGGGGCTGGTGATGGGCGCGGTGCAGGTGCCCGCCAGCGGCATGCCCATCGTGATGATGAGCGACTGCCCGACCACCGGCGGATATACCAAGATTGCCACAATAGTCTCGGCGGATTTGCCGCTGCTGGCCCAATGTCCGCCGGGCATCGGGCGGGTGCGCTTCCGCCAGACGACGGTCGCTGCCGCCCAGGCACGCCTGCGGATGATGATGACCGCCCTGGAGACGAAAATCCAGGAACCGGAGGAGGATGGTTTGGGCTGGGTGGGGGCAGCCTGATGGAGATTGGAGGATGAGGATGCGAACGATGGATCTCAACTGTGACATGGGTGAAAGCTTCGGGCGGTATTCGCTGGGGGCAGATGCCAGCCTGATGCCGCTGGTGACCTCGGCGGCTATTGCCTGCGGCATGCACGGCGGCGACCCGCTGGTGATGCAGCACACGGTGGCACTGGCAGTCAAACACGGGGTGGCAATCGGCGCCCACCCGGGTTACCCCGACCTGCAGGGTTTTGGCAGGCGCGCCATGGATTTAACGCCTGCCGAAGTGGAGGCGCTGGTTCTGTACCAGATCGGGGCGCTGGCAGCCTTCACACGGGCGGCGGGGGTGGAATTGACCCACGTGAAGCCGCATGGAGCGCTTTACAACCAGGCGGCGGCATCCCTGGAGCTGGCACAGGCGGTGGCGCGTGCCGTGAAGAGCTTCAGCCGGGAGTTGATCCTGGTGGGTTTGGCTGGCTCGGCGCTGCCGGAGGCGGGGCTGGACGCCGGTCTGCAGGTTGCCAGCGAGGGCTTCCCGGAGCGCGCCTACAACCCCGACGGCACCTTGATGTCCCGGCGGCTGCCCGGGGCGGTGATTGAATCACCTGTCGAGGCGGCTGAACAGGCATTACGTCTGGCGGCGGAGGGAATTGCCATCCGGGTCGGTGGGGAAACACGAAGATTGCCGGTGGATACGCTCTGTGTGCATGGTGATAATCCCAATGCGGTGGCAATTGTCAGCGCCATCCGCGCGGCGCTTGAAGGGCAGGGAATCAGACTTTCTGGTCTGTAAATTTTGATGAAATTATTGTAAAATTACCAATGATATGATATATATCCAATTCCAGCCATTTGTTTCACTCAATTGATCAATCCATTATCCTCAGGAGGAGTCATGCCCAAATGTCGTTATTGCCAAGGTTCAGGCAAAATTGCATCGAAGGATATCCCCGATGGCATGAAGAAATGCCCGGATTGCCAGGGTGCCAGGATGATTAATGATGCCCCGTGCGCCAAATGCGAAGGCAGGGGCTTTGTCCCCAAGGGCTTTTTAGAGAAATTGGTTGGCAAAACCGAAGGCGAACCCTGCCCCCACTGCGGCGGCAAGGGCTGGCTGTAATTTTCTTTTATTACAACCTTTCAGGCAGGGTCGGCAGCAGGGTCGGGGTGCGATCCAGGCGGATTTCGCTCTCACGCGCCAGTTCGATGATGTGATGCATTACCGTACTGGCAACGGTGCGCACCATCGGGCGATCCTCCACATCACCGGTGAAGCGCAGCGGCTGCCCGATGGTGATGTTGTAGGGTCCGCGCAGATACCAGCGACCGTACTCCACCTGCCCGTGGATGGTGGAGCGGATGGAGTGAATCCGGCGGCGTTCCAGGTGAATGCCAACCGGGAAAACCGGGGCGCCGCTGGCTAATGCCAGGCGTGCCACGCCGGTGCGTACCGGGCAAAAACCGCCTTCCTCGGGACTGAGGTGTCCCTCGGGAAAGATCATGACCGTTTTACCTTCCGCCAGGTAGCGGAGGGCGGCATCAACTGCCGCCTGACCTTTACCGGCTTTCACACAGATGTGCCCGGAACGGCGCAGATATTCCCCCAGGATGGGAACCTGGAAGAGGTGATTGCTGATCAGAATAAAGGATTGTTTTCCCAGCATGCTTGCCACGTAAAAAGGGTCGGTGGTGCTGGGGTGGTTGGCTGCAATAATTTTGGCACCGGTCGGGAAAACCGAGTGCATATGAACATCCATTTTTAGCATGGTTCCCGCATAAGTTCGCACAATGGGACGGGAAAACCAGTAAAGCATTTGTCTGATGATCATGAAAGTCCTGTAATTAAATAGGGATGGGATGGCAGGATGCCGTCCAGTTTAAACGAAAACAACCGGAGCAGCAATCCTCCATGGGGCATAATCCGGTTGTATGACGGGTCATGGATGGGGATCCATGTCACAGTGACCTGATTTTTCCTGCATGAAGATTGAAACCCCATGATCGACCGGAAGTTGCTGAATCCTGTAAAAATTGCATCCGGTTTTTCAGCCACTGGATCGTGGAATATCGACTCATGCGGGGGGACCGGGGTTATTCCTGCAGCAGCCCCCGAATCAATGGTTCGATTTCCTCCACCCAGATTGCATATCCCCGACCGTTCAGATGCAGATTGTCGTTGGACAGATCCCTGCGCATCGCGCCCCTTTGGGTGGCAAACCGGGGATGCAAATTTACATAGGGATACCCATACCGTTCCGCCAGCATTTTCAACTTGGGGTTGATATTTCGCACCCGCGGCGCATAACGCGGCTGGCGCGGCAATAATGACTGCACAAAAACAACCGTCTCCGGAACCTCAGCGCGGAAGCGCTTCAAAATCTCCTCATAAGATTTAAGTATCTCCCAATCGGGTGTGAAGGTGAACCAGGGCAGGTCGTTGGTGCCAATCAACAGGAACACCGCCCGCGGTCTGCCCTGGATGACCTGGTCCAGCCGTTCCAGCACACCCAGGGTATTGTCGTTGTTGATGCCGCGGTTGCGCACCGGCACGCCGGGCAGCAGCTCGTTCCACAGGCTCAAATCGGTCAGGCTGTCGCCAAGCATGACGATATCCCCGGGTTGGACGGGCACGCGGTTGAACAAATCAACCATGCGCTGGTGGTAGGTGTTGGATATTTTATGAACCAGGTGGTCCGCCAGCCAAAAGGTGATCATGCTGGTGAGAATAACCGAGAGAATGATGGCAGTTGTCATGGAATAAATTATATCGAAAAAGAGACGGGAAGGGTGAGTGCCTGGGGTATAATCACCCCATGACTGATTATCCTTTTTCCCTCTCCCTGCAAGTCCGTTATGGGGATTTGGATCCCCAGTGGCACGTCAACAATGCCGTATTTCTCACCTACCTGGAGGCGGCGCGTTTCACCTACCTCAAGGAGCTGGAACTGTGGGACGGCGTGGATTATTTCAACGTCGGCTTGATTGTGGCGGACATCCACTGCGCCTACCTGGCGCCCATCTCCCTGGGCGATGCCATCCGCGTGCGCAGCCGCGTGGCGAAAATCGGGAACAAGAGCATCACCTTTGAATATGTCATCGAGAACGAGGTCACCGGGCTGCGCCATGCGCAAGCCGAGGTGGTGATGGTGGCATATGATTATCGCACCCAAAAAAGCATTCCCGTGCCCGATGACTGGCGGAGGAAGATTTCCGCCCATGAGGGTCGGGATTTTCAAACCAAATAACCGGAGAATCACATGCTGCCAAATATTGATACCACCTTCCTGCTGGATTTCCTGGCAGGTTTGTTGAACACCCCCTCACCCACCGGCTTTGCCGCCCCCGCCATCGAGTTCACCGGGCAGGCGCTGCAGGGCTTCCCGGGCATCACCCTCAGCCACACCCGCAAGGGGGCGCTGGTCGCACGCTGGCAGGGTGAGTCTGACGCTGGACCCCGCGCTCTCACCGCTCATGCCGATACGCTGGGGGCAATGGTCAAGGAGATCAAACCCACCGGTCGGCTCAAACTCAGCCAGATTGGTGGCTACGCCTGGAACACCATCGAGGGGGAGGGCTGCTGGGTGATCACCGCCGGCGGCGGGCGGGTGCGCGGCTCCATCCTGCTGACAAACGCCTCCTCGCATGTGCATGGCAAGTCCACGGCAGAGTCCGCCCGCAACGAGGATACGATGGAGGTACGGCTGGACTCCCGCACAACCTCCGCCGATGAAACCCGCGCTTTGGGGATCAACGTGGGCGATTTTGTGGCGTTCGACCCGCGGCTCGAAATCACCAATGGCTTCGTCCGCTCGCGCCACCTGGATGACAAAGCCTGCGTGGCATGCATCCTGGCGGCAGTCAAAGCCATGGTGGATGCCGGGCTGAAACCCTGCCAGACCACTTACCTGCACATCAGCAATTATGAAGAGGTGGGGCACGGCGCTGCCGCAGGCATCCCGGCTGAGGTGACCGAGTTGGTCTCGGTGGATATGGCGGCGGTGGGTGCCGGTCAGGCATCGGATGAGTTCCATGCCACGCTGTGTGTCAAGGATTCCGGCGGACCGTATCATCACGGGCTGGGCACGCGCCTGCGCTCCCTGGCTGAACAGTACCAGATACCTTATGTGGTGGATATTTACCCCTATTACGGCTCGGACGGGGAGGCATTCTGGCGCGCCGGCGGCGATGTGGCGGTTGCCTTGATCGGACCGGGCGTGGATGCTTCACACAATTACGAACGCACCCACACCGAGGCGCTGCTCGCCACCACCCAATGGATTCTAGCGTATATATTGAACTAAACTCAAAACTCTTTTCCGGATGATGGCGGACGGGGATTTCCCCTCCCGGGAGGCTGCGTCCGTAGGTCATCCGGGTTGACTTCGGGCTGAATACCGCCGCAGGGGATTCTCCTCCCATCCGCCTGCAGCCCTTCCTCCGGCGTTATAATCAAAGCATGTCCATCCCGGATGAGCTTTGCCTGCTGCAGCGGGCGGTGGATGCCCGCCTGCCCCTGCCGGATGAGGATCACCATTCTGCAATCCGGCTTTTCAACGGTTTTACCGAGGGTGTGCCGCGCCTGGCGGTGGACCTCTACGGCTCCACCCTGGTGATCTTCAACCATGCCGAACCGCCGGAGGGGCTGCATCCGCTGATTACCGAAGGGATAAGCTGGCTGCTGGAGCGGTTCCCCTGGCTGGGGACTGTTATTTTAAAGGAACGCAGCGGGGATGCCGAATCCCGCCGCGGGCGCCTGGCATGGGACGGTAAACCGGATGACCGGATCCGCGAGGCGGGAACCTGGTACGCCGTGGACCTGAGAATGAATCAGGACGCAAGTTTCTACCTGGATACCCGACCCCTGCGCGCCTGGCTGCGGGAAAATCTGAAGGGGAAAACCCTGCTGAACACCTTCGCCTATACCGGCAGCCTGGGGGCGGCGGCGCTGGCAGGCGGGGCGGCACGCGTGGTGCAGACCGACCGCAACCCCCGCTTCCTGTCGCTGGCAAAAATGACCTGTGAACTAAATGGCTTTCCGGTGCGGAACGCGGACTTCATTGCCGGTGATTTTTACCGCGTGGCCGGCAGTTTCAAACACCGGGGGGAGCAATTTGACTGCGCCGTCCTCGATCCGCCATTCTTTTCCACCACCCCGGCGGGTCGGGTGGACCTCAATCGGTCGATCACCCGGCTGATCAACAAGCTGCGCCCGCTGGTCAGGTCCGGCGGCTGGTTGGCGGTGGTCAACAATGCCCTGTATGTCCCCGGGGTCGCCTGCGTGGCTGAGCTGGAGCGGCTCTGTGAGGGCGGCTGGTTGAGCCTGGAGGAGATTTTACAGGTTCCGCCGGATGTTACCGGCTATGCGCATACCCGCAAAGGGGCGGCACCGGTGGATCCGGCGCCTTTCAATCATCCCACCAAGATGGTAATCCTGAAGGTGCGGCACAAGGGGTAAACCTGTTTTCCCCTATTCGTCCCTTTTCATTAATTCCACAAGGCTCTTCACCGGCAGCGGTGGAGAGTACAGGAAACCCTGCCAGACATCACAATTGTTTTCCGCCAGGAAATTCGCCTGGGTTTCCGTCTCAACCCCCTCTGCGCAGACCCGCAGGTTGAGGGCATGCGCCATTTGAATGATTGCGCGCAGAATTGCCTTGTTGCGCTCCACATCTCGAATGAAAATGGAGGGAATCTTGATGGCTGCCACCGGCAGGTAACTCAGGTAACTCAGCGAGGAATATTCCTGACCGAAGTCATCCAGCCAGCACTGCACCCCCAGCATGCGCAGGTTGGTAATCGTCTGCAGGCTGGAGTTGATGTTCTCCATGGCGGAGGATTCGGTGATTTCCAGGTGAAGGGCGCGCGGGGGCAGGCTGTGCTGGGTGAGCAGCCCCTGGATCATATCCGGCAGACCCGGATCCATCATCCGCTGGCTGGAAATGTTTACCGCAATGGGTATCTCGGGCAGACCCGAGAATGACCAGTCCTGCGACTGCGCCGCGGCAGCTTCCAGCACCCAGTTGTCAATCACGTGCATCAGACCGGCTTCCGACGCCAGCGGCAGGAAATCGCCGGGGAGCAGAAAACCCTGCTGGGGGTGTTTCCAGCGGATGAGCCCTTCAAACGATACCACATCCCGGTTGCGCGCCGTGACAATGGGCTGGTAATACACCTGGAATTCCGAACGCAGCACCGCCCGCCGCACCTGGGCTTCCAGCTTGAGCAGCTTGCGGGCGCGGGCATGCATCCGCTCGCTGAATATTTCGTAGCGGTTGGCGCCGACGGCTTTGGCGCGGTACATGGCGGTATCCGCATCCCGCAGCAAATTGATGCCGTCCTTTTCGCCGGGACGGCTGGCGGCAATCCCCACAC
>ERZ1026796.1180-NODE-1180-length-18084-cov-3.585398_pt1 | contig 18084 bp, 14 predicted proteins | sample MGYA00520874_ERZ1026796 | MGnify/ENA primary metagenome ERZ1026796 (study PRJEB33270, sample SAMEA104284474) | anaerobic digester metagenome | biome: Anaerobic digester microbiome; feature: mesophilic sludge digester; material: Anaerobic digester biomass...
CGTGGCGCACCGCCTGCGCGTGGGATCGACACCCTGGAAGCGGCGCAGTCTCGCCTTTCACAACCTGCTTCACACCCCCTTTGGCAGCCAGCGAGAGATCACCTTCCAGACACCTGCGGGTGAGGAAAGGACGACCACCCTGGCCTGCATCGAGCAGGTGGCCCGGGCGGAAGCGGAGAGTGGCGACGTCTGGGGCCTGCTGCTGCCCACGTACGAGCGACAGATCGTCAGCCGCCGGTTGCCTTCGGGCCTGGGCTACATCGGCATTCCCACCTTTGGTACAGACCTGGTGGCCGATTTCGACGCCGCGCTGGACGAGCTGCTGGACGCGCCCGGGCTGGTCCTGGACCTGCGGGGCAATGGCGGGGGCAACTCGGCCTACGCCGACCAGATGGCCGGCCGCTTCTTGAGCGAGCCTTTCGTCTACGGGCACGACCACTTTCGCGGCCGGCTGCCTCAGCGGGGCTGGCGGGCATCCATCCCATTCAAGGTCGAACCCCGCAAGCCGCTCTACGAGGGGCCGGTGGTGATCATCGTCGAGACGCAGAACATGAGCAGTGCCGAGCAGTTCCTGGTATCGCTGGTGGACAGCGGCCGGGTCCAGACCGTGGGACGCCGCACGGCCGGTGCCAGCGGCAATCCGATCGTGTTCCGCCTGCCCGGAGCGCACAACGTCCGCTTTTCGTCGGCCGACTTTCGACGGAACGACGGAACGCCCATCGAGGGCGTGGGCATTGCCCCCGATGTGGAGGTCGCCTGGACCGTCGAGGATCTGCGCCAGGGCCGGGACTCGGACCTGGCGGCGGCCGAGGCACTGCTGCTCGACAGCCCGGCCCAGGGCCCTCGATAGGGTTCGGATAAAAAGGATCACGATCAAGGAGGAGAAAATGACGGATCAATCCTGGTCTTCGTTGGCATGGGTCCTGGCTGCCGGCTGGCTCGGCTTTGCCATCGCTGCGGTGTTCTCCCACGGGCTGCGGCTTTCGCGCCGCGCCTTCCTGGTGCCCTACGTCGCCATCTCCGGCATCTTTCTCTACGCCTATAGCCGGTGGGGCCAGCTCGACCTGGAGGCGTTGTTCGCCCACAACTGGCACTGGGGTCTGCTCTGTGGAACGCTCGCCACCGCGTTCCTGGTGCTGAACGTGCTGTCTCAGCCGGCCTCCGCCCGGTCTGCCGGCGCGGCTTTGCTCCTCGACGTCGCCTGGGTCGGCGTGGGCTACGGGATCATGGATGCTCTGCTCCTCAACGTGATGCCCGTCGTGGCCGTCTGGGGCGTCTTCTCCGGGGCCGGCTGGCAGGGCAAGCTCGCCATCGGTGCACTGGCACTGCTGGCCAGCTTGTTGGTTACCCTGCTGTATCACCTGGGTTACGGCGAGTTCCGCAACCGGAAGGTCCTGCTGGTCCTGGTCGGGAACGCCGTTATCACCCTGGCCTTCCTGGCCAGCGGCAATCCGCTGGCAGCCATAGTGAGCCACGCCGCCATGCACGTGGCGGCCGTCTTTCGCGGGCCGGAGACCATGCTCCAGCTCCCACCGCACTATGGCGCGCCGCGCAGCCGGGCCGGAGAGGGCTTGTCTCCCTCGGCCCCGAGAGCGAGTTGAGAGGTCATCCATGGGGGTCAAGTTGGAACGCAGGCAGTTTCACAGTGATTGGCGAACGGTGCTGTTCTTTCTCGTGCTGGTGACGTTGCCCACCTTCTGGCCGGTCCTGTTTGCCGTGGAGACCAGGCTGCAAGCGGCCATCGGCACCGCCCTGGCGAGCGCGGTCATCGGCCTGATCGGCTGGTGGTTTATCAGGCGGGAGGGTGTCGGCGCCGAAGACGTGGGGCTGGGCAGGCGCGCCTGGACGAGAGGGCTGGCCCTGTTCCTCGCCTGGTGGGTCCTGGTCACACTGGTGGATCTGGCCGGCCGGTGGATCGCGGGGCTCCTGGACGTTTCCCTGCCGCCCATCGGCAACTATGAATGGACTCTGGCGACGGTCGCCGAGCTGGTTAGCGCATTCATCTTTGTGGCTTTTGCCGAGGAGATTGCCTTTCGCGGCTACCTGCACAACAAGCTCGTGGCCGAAGTCGGACGCCGCTGGCTGGCCATCCTCCTCGCCGCGCTGGCCTTTGGCCTGTGGCACACCCCGGCGGACATTGCCGGGAGTGGGCAGGTCTTGAGTCCTTTCTTGAACGCTCTCCTGTTTGCCCTGGTGGGCCTGGTCTTTTTCCACCTGCCCTACGAGTGGACGGGCCTGTTGCCGTTTCTCGCTCTCTTTCACGGGTGGAACGACTTCTTGCTGCTCCTCACCCTGGAAGCGCCAACGGCAGTGGGGGCAGCCGCCGGCTATGTCTTGATGTGGGTGGTGTTGTGGGCAGGCGGGCGGTTGTCCCGCCGGCACGCCGCGGCGGCCAGGGCCGGAAGCCAGGCAGGGATGTAGGTGATGATGGAACAACTTGTTCGCCGCGTGAGGCGCGCCCGGCAAGCCATCGCGCCCGGACGCCGGGCGTGGCGCGGGGCGGCCTGGGGAGCGATGGCCGTGCCGGCTGTCTTCCTGCTGGTGGCGGCCTTCAGCCTGTTCGGGCGGACGGACATCACGTGGTTCCTGGCCGGCACTCCGCTGGTCATGGCTTCCTTTGCCCTTGCCGGCGGCCTGGTGGTCCTGATCCTGCGCGCTCTTCAAGCCATCCCGGCTTTCTATTCCTGGGCGGTGGTCACCGCCGTCCTCGTACTGGCCTACATGGTCCTGGTAGCCATGAGCGTGTCCATCGGCATCCTGAGCGTGGGCCTGGGCCTGGTGGCCCTGGCCTCGCTGGTGGGGGCCGCGATTGCCGTGCTGGTCCGAGCGGGCGGTTCCCCGCTCTCACGGCCCAGGCGGGCCATCGCCGCCGGCGGGCTGGTCCTCGGGCTTATCGGGCTCGTGGCCGGGGGCGCCTGGCTCCTCGACGCGGGGTCGACGCCACCCGGCTCGCTAAACGCCGCTGCCGGGGCCGGCGACCGGGCCGAGCCCCTGGCCCTGCCCGATCCGTCCCGGCCGGGCCCCTACTCCGTGGGCACGCTGTTCTACGGCAGCGGCGACGACCGGCGGCGCCCGGAATATGGCGCGGACGTCGATCTGCACACCCAGCCGGTCGACGGCGCGCTCCTGGTCGAAGGTTGGAGCCCGCTGCGCACCGCTTACTGGGGCTTTGGCCCTGAGGCGCTGCCCCTGAACGGGCGGGTGTGGTATCCGGTGCCTGCCGCCGGCGAAACCAGGGAAGCGGCAGGCCCCTTCCCCCTGGTGCTCATCCTCCACGGCCAGCACCCCATGGACGAGTATTCCGATCCCGGCTACGCCTACCTGGGCGAGCTGCTGGCCAGCCGGGGTTTTGTCGCAGCCTCGGTTGATCAGAATTTCCTCAACCTCTCCCCTTTGGTGGACCTGCTGATGTTCCAGTCGCTGACCGACGCCGACGACCTGCGCGGCTGGCTGCTCCTGGAACACCTGCGGGCCTGGCGAGACTGGAACGACAGCCCGGGCTCGCCCTTTTACCGGATGCTGGACCTGGATCGCGTCGCCCTCATCGGGCACTCTCGAGGCGGCCAGGCGGTGGCCGTGGCGGCGGCCTTCAATGGGCTGCCCTGCTACCCGGACCATGCGTCCCTCTCCTTTGACTACGGCTTTGGCATCCGCTCGGTGGTGGCCTTTGCGCCCGTGGACGGCAGCTACCGGCCGGCGCAGCAGGAGATAACCCTGGAGAACGTCAACTATCTGGTGCTTCACGGCGCCCACGACATGGACGTTTTCACGTTTCAGGGGAGCAGGCAGTATTCTCGCGTGCGCTTTAGCGGGGGCGATTGGTTCAAGGCCGCGGTGTACATCTATGGCGCCAACCATGGGCAGTTCAACACGGTGTGGGGGCGCAAGGATCTTTTTGAGCCGATCATGCGCGTCTTTAACCTGGAGCAACTCATGCCCGGCGAGGAACAGAGACAGGTGGCCCGGGTGACCGTCGGCGCATTCCTGGAGGCGACGCTGCGGGACGAGCCCGGATATCGTGCTCTCTTTCAGAATCTCGCCCGGGGGAGGGCATGGCTGCCCGACACGATCTACCTGGCCCAGTACCAGGATGCGGCCACCCAGATAGTTTGCGGCTACGAGGAGGACGTCGACCTGGCATCGACCACACTCCCTGGCGGCATGCTGGCCGGCGAGAACCTGGCCGTCTGGCGCGAAGGGCCGGTCCCTGCCAAGTGGCAGACCCTGGGCGACCAGGTAGTGTACCTGGGCTGGGATGCGGAGGCCGGGCAGGCAGTTCCGAGCTATGAGATTCGCCTCCCGCAGCAGGGCCCCTCGTTGACGGCGGAAAGCGTCCTGGTCCTGGCCATGGCCGATACGGGCCAGGACCCCACGCCCGGGCGGAACAGCCCGGAGGACGCCAGGGTCCCCATTGACCTGACGTTGGAGGTGGTGGACGGCGCGGGCCAGGCGGCTCACCTGGCCATCAGCCACGTTTCGCCCCTGCAACCACCCCTGGAAGGGCACCTCGGCAAGGCCAGGTTCATGTCGTTCTTTCCTGCCTCCGAGCCGGTGCTGCAGCACTTCGAGTTTCTATTGGCCGATTTCGTCGCCGCCAACCCTGCCTTCGACCCGGCGCGCCTCGCCCGCGTGCGTTTCGTGTTCGACCGTACCGCAGCCGGCGTCGTCGTCGTGGACAACGTTGGCTTCCGGGCCCCCACACCCTGAGCGGTTGACGGGAGTCTGCTCCGTGAGTATAATGGGAGCACGATGACAATGACGGTTGACAAATTGCTGGCACGAGAGCGCCCCGGCGTTCTGCACTTTGGCGGCGCGCGCATGGCCTTGCTCGACATCGAGGCCGGTTTCTGGGGCCTGCGGCGGCAGCTCGAGGCCCTGGTCGGCCGCCAGCTGGCGGATTCGGTTTTGCAGCAGGCAGGCGCGAACGGTGGCGCTTCTTTTGCCCGCTCCTTCAGCGGCCAGGCGGGCGACGTCCAGGCATTGCGGGACTGCATAGCCGCTTACGAGGCCGCGGGCTTTGGCCGGTTCGAGGTGGTGGAGATACTCTGGCCCTTCGCTCCGCCTCAGGACAAGCCCTTCGCTCCGCCTCAGGACAAGCCCTTCGCTCCGCCTCAGGACAAGCCCTTCGCTCCGCCTCAGGACAAGCCCTTCGCTCCGCCTCAGGACAAGCCCTTCGCTCCGCCTCAGGACGTGCCCACTCCCGCAACGCACGACGCCCACCCGGGCCGGGTGCTCATCCGCGCCTACGATACGGTCGAAGCCTCGGCCGCACACCAACACCAGGAGCACGCGACCACTCCGCGGTGCGCCTACACCGCCGGCGTGCTGGTCGGTTTTGTCAACGTGCTGACGGGCCGGCAGGATATTGTTTGCATCCAGCACACCTGCCAGGCCCAGGGCGCCGATTCCTGCCTCTTCGAGCTTCTGCCGGCTGCTGCCGCCGGGCACGCTCCCAGCGTGGCCTTTGCACCGGACCCGGGGCTGGGCAGGCAACTCCACCTGCTGGACATCCTTTTCGAGCGAATGCCCATGGGCATCGCTATTTTCGACCGGGAATATCGCATCCGGCGCTACAACGCCACGTGGGACGCCTTTGCCAGGCAGTACGCGCCCCCCAGCGCCACGCCGTTGGCCCCCGGCGTCTACTACTTTGACCACCTGCCCGGCTCGGAGCCGACCGTGCTCCCCTTGTTCGAGCGAGTGTTGGCCGGCGAAACCATCCGCCACGACGCCTTGCGCTTCGAGTCGGGGGGAATCGTCAGCTACTGGGACGTCGTCCTGGCTCCCCTCCTGGAGGACGGAGACGTCACCGGCATTCTCAACGTCACCATCGACGCTACCAACCGGGTGCAGACGCAGCAGGAGCTGGAAAGGACGCTGGACACCCTCCGCCAGCGGGAAGAACGCCTGGCCCTGGTGATGGAGGGCATCAACGACGGCGTCTGGGATTGGGACGTGGAGAGCGGCGACGTCTATTTCTCGTCCCGTTGGAAGTCGATGCTCGGCTATGCCGAGGACGAGATCCCTGACGTGTTCGAGTCGTGGGAAATGCTCATCCATCCGGACGATCGAGAGCGAGCCCTGGCCGCTGTCGAGGAACACATCGAGGGGCGCGTGCCCCACTTCCGCCTGGAGCATCGGCTGCGGCACAAGGATGGCGACTACCGCTGGATCCTGGCCCGGGGCAAGGTGCGCCAGCGCCCGGACGGCGTGCCCTATCGCCTCGTCGGCTCGCACACCGACATCACCGAGCAAAAGCGCGCCGAGGAGAACCTGCGCTACCGCGCCGCCTTCGAAAACCTGGTCAGCACCATCTCCACGGACTTTATCAACATGCCCCTGGACAAGATCGACAGTGGCATTCAGCGGGCGTTGCAGACCATCGGCCAATTCACGGGCGTGGACCGCAGCTACGTGTTTCGCTTCTCCGAAGACCGCACCCGCATGGACTGCACCCACGAGTGGTGCGCGCCCGGCGTCGAACCTCAGATCGATCGCATGCAAAGCGTACCCGTGGACAACTCTGCCTGGTCCAACCGCCAGTTGCTTGGCGGCGAGATCCTGCACGTGCCCAGCGTGGCCGACCTGCCTCCGGAGGCGGACGCTGAGCGCCGGGAGTTCCATCTCCAGAAGATCCTCTCTGTGGTTGCCGTCCCCGTGGGCTACCGGGGTTCGACCATTGGCTTTCTCGGCTTTGACTCGGTCCGCGAGGAAAAGACCTGGTACGAGGAAAGCATCCAACTGCTGCGCCTCGTGGGCACGGTCTTTGCCAACGCCATGGAACACCAGCGCGCTCAGGCCATCCAGGCGGGGCAGAACGAGTACCTCGAGCTGTTGGCCACCGGCGGCGAGTTTCCGGAGACGCTGCACACCCTGGTGCGCATCATCGAGGAGCAGTGGCCCGGCATGCTGGGCCTGGTGTTGCTGCTCGACGAGGACCGGCGGCACTTGCACCTGGGCGCGTCCGTCAGCCTGCCCCAGGAGTACGTCGAGTCCATCGAGGGGCTGGAGATCGGCCCCCGCGTTGGCTCGTGCGGCACGGCCAGCCATATGGGGCGGCGCGTCATCGTCCAGGACATTGCCACCGACGATCGCTGGGTGGATTTGCGCGAACTGGCCCTGACCCACGGCCTGCGCGCCTGCTGGTCAGAGCCGGTCTTTTCGCCTGCCGGAGACGTCGTCGGCACCTTTGCCATGTACTATCGCCAGCCGCGGGCCCCCACCAGGGCGGAGCTGAAAACCATCGAGACGGCCGCGCACCTTGTCGGCGTGGCCGTCGAGCACAAGCAAGCCCAGGAAGCGCTGCGCGAAAGCCAACGACGGTTGACCACTCTCATCAGCAACTTGCCCGGCATGGCCTATCGCTGCCGTAACGACTCGAGCTGGACGATGGAGTTTGTGAGCGAGGGTGCCCTGGAGCTAACCGGCTACCCGCCCCAGGCACTCATCGGCAACCAGGAGATCTCGTACGCCGGGTTGATCCACGAGGATGACAGGGACGCGGTGTGGGCCGAGGTCCAAGCCGCCCTGAAAGAATCCCGCCCGTATCAGCTCACCTATCGCCTCGTCACGCCCGTGGGCGAGAAGTGGGTGTGGGAGCAGGGGCGGGGCGTCGTGGGACCCCGCGACAGGGTCGTGGCCCTGGAGGGCTTTTGCACCGACATCACCGAGCGTGTCATGGCGCAACGCAACCTGGAGCAACGAGTAGAGGAGCGCACGAACGAGCTTTCCACGCTTCTGGAGGTTTCGCACAACGTCAGCTCTACCCTGGAGCTGAACCCTCTCCTCGACCTCATCCTGGACCAATTGCGCTCGGTCATCGACTATACCGGAGCGTCGGTCCTGACCCTCAAGGACGGCTATCTCTCGGTCCAGGCCTATCGCGGCCCCATTCCCCAGGAGCAGGTGCTCGCCCTGCGCTTTCCCCTGGAAAGCGCCCACGTCAATCGCCAGGTCATAGAGGAGCGATTGCCGCTGGTCATTCCCGACGTCCTGGACGACACACCGCTGGCTCACAAGTTCAGGCAGACAGCGGGCGACCAACTGGAGTCGGTGTTTGGCTACGTCCGCTCGTGGCTGGGGGTGCCGCTGACCGTGAAAGGGGCAGTCATCGGCATGCTGACCCTGGACCACAGCCAGCCCGACTTTTTTATGGCCCAGCGCGCGGACCTGGTCCTGACCTTTGCCAACCACGTGGCCGTTGCCGTGGACAACGCGCGCCTGTACGCCCAGGCAGAAGAATCGGCCGTGGTCGCCGAACGCAGCCGGCTGGCCCGCGACCTGCACGACGCCGTGACCCAGACCCTGTTTTCGGCGAGCCTCATCGCCGAGGTGCTGCCCCGCCTGTGGGACCGCAACCCCGACGAAGGGCGGCGGCGCCTGGCCGAGCTGCGAGAGCTGACCCGGGGCGCCTTGGCTGAGATGCGCACCCTCCTCCTGGAGCTGCGTCCCGCGGCCCTGGAAGAGGCCAACCTGCGCGACCTCCTGCACCAGCTCGCCGAATCCATCACCGGCCGGGCGCGCGTGCCCGTTGCCCTGGAAGTGGAGGGTGAGTGCGACCTGGAGGTCGAGGTCAAGATCGCCCTCTATCGCATCGCCCAGGAGGCGCTGAACAACGTCGCCAAGCACTCGGCCGCGTCAGCAGCGACCATGCGCCTGATCTGCCGGCCCAGGCAAGTGGAGCTGTCTGTTTGCGACGATGGCCTGGGCTTTGACCCGGACTCCCGGCCCCTGAACAGCCTGGGCCTGGGGATCATGCGCGAGCGCGCGGAGGCCATCGGCGCGGCGCTCACGCTTGACAGCCAGCCCGGCTGCGGCACCCGGATTACAGTCTTATGGAGGAATTCTGGCCGATGACTGATCCCCTTCCCATTCGCGTCCTGTTGGTGGACGACCACGCCGTGGTGCGGAGTGGTCTGAGCGCCTTTCTACTGGCCTTTGACGACCTGGAGCTGGTCGGTGAGGCGGGCAGCGGCGAGGAGGCCGTGCGCCTGTGCGACCGGGTCCGGCCCGACGTGGTTCTGATGGACCTGGTGATGCCCGGCATGGATGGGGCGCAGGCCACCCGGGCCATCCGCGAGAAATGTCCCGACATCCAGGTCATCGCCCTGACCAGTTTCAAGGAAAAAGAGCTGGTCGAGGGCGCCATGGAGGCGGGCGCCATCGGCTACCTGCTCAAGAACGTCTCCGCCGAGGAGCTGGCCCGCGCCATCCGCGAAGCCCACGCCGGGCGGCCCAGCCTGGCCCCCGAGGCGGCCCAGGTCCTGATCCAGTCGCGGCGCGATCCGCCAAGGGTTGGCTTTGACCTTAGCGAGCGAGAGCGCGAGGTGCTGGCCCTCCTGGTCGAGGGCTTGAACAATCCCGAGATCGCCGAGCGGCTCGTGGTCAGCCGCTCGACCGTCAAGTTCCACGTCAGCAGCATCCTATCCAAGCTTGGCGCCGCCAGCCGCACCGAGGCGGTGGCCCTGGCCATGAAGGAGGGGCTGCTTGGCTAGCAAAAGCTGGCCATCTGACCAGGGCCAAAACCCCCCAGGTGCCTGGTGCATCCGGGGGGTTTTCGATCTAGACTACCCTCGACAGCGTCTACTATAGGACCAAGACGTTCGAGGAGGACATTCAATGGTGAAGAAACAGTCAGTCAGTGCTTTGGTGGTTATTGCCCTGCTGGGCCTGCTGGGTGCCTGCGCACAGGGCGAGGCCCCAACTCCGACCCCGGCCCCGGCGGCGCGCCATCCCTTCAGGGTGGACGTCCGGGGCGAGGACGGAACCGTGGTGACGCTGGACGCCCATAGCGACGGCTATCGCCCTGGATCAACAGACCGCGCACAGTTGGCCGTCGTGAACACCATGGATCAACCATGGAACGGCCGGGTATGCTTGCAGATGCTGGAGCCGTCGCCCTCCACGGTCATCATTCCACTGGCGGAAGAAGCCTTTGAGCTGATGCCCGGGAACGGACTCAACCGCGACGTCCAGTTTGACGTGCCTGCCGGCCTTGCCCGCGGCACCTACGGGCTGGCGCTGGTGATCCACACACCCAACGGCCCCAGCACGAGCGTGACCACGGTCCACGTGGGCGAGGGCGAGCCAGCACCGTTCGCGGGCGAATGGCCGTGGGCAGCCGCCGTGATGGCCTGCCCCGCGCCCTGAGTGCCGGCCGGTTGAGCCGTACAGCATAGGAGACATCATGGAAAGCCAAAGCAAAAACGTAAACGACACCAGGACCGAGCTCTACGCGGGAGGCGGCCTGGCCCTCGGTGCCGCCCTTGGCCTGCTGTTTGGCCTGCTTCTCTTTGAGAATTTGGCGTTTGGCTGCGTCATTGGCGCCGTCGCGGGCCTGGTGATAGGCGCGGGGACCGCGCAAGAGTGTCGCAGGATAGGGTGACAGACCGGCCCGCCGTGGGCCCTGTTTGCCCTCGATCTCGCCGGCTTGAACGGGTCGCCGCCCTCGAACCACCAGGGCGGCGGCGCCAAGGAGACAACGATGTTCAATTGGCCCTTGTTCCTGGTGTTGGTCCTCGCCTGTGTTCCCGGAGTGTTGGTCACCATTCCGAACGCGATCCAGGTGACCGTGGCAGCCGCCGGCAGCCTGCCGGCAGGCAGAACCCTGCCATCCAGGCGGACGATACTCGTTGCCAGCCTGGTCCAGACGATGCTCCTGGTGGTCCTCGCCGCGGCCGCCGGTACCGCCCTGGCCCCGCGGGTGGGCCTGGCCGCCCCGTTTTTCGAGGCGCTGGTATCCGGGGGCCTGGTGTGGGATGCGTTCGTGTCGCAGGCCTTCCCGGCGCTGCCCCTGGGAGTTGGCGGGGCGCTGATCCTGGTCGCCGCCTACTATCTCCATTTCCGGCCGCGCCTGGATGAGCGGACCCTGCGCCATATGGAGGGCCTGCGCATGAGCCTGGGGGTGTGGGCGCGGCTGCTCTATGGTGGCATCGTGGAAGAGGTCATGTTTCGCTGGGGTGTCATGACGCTGCTGGTGTGGATCGGTAGCCTGCTGTTCGGCAGTCCGACGCCGGCAGTCGTCTGGACAGTCATTGTCATTTCCGGCGTTCTTTTCGGTCTCGGGCACGTGCCCAGCTACCGGGCGGCCGGCTGCCAGGTGACGCCCATGTTTCTGGCGACGGCCATCGTCCTCAACCTGTGGGCCACGCTCCTCTGCGGCTGGCTGTTCTGGCAGTACGGGCTGCTGGCGGCCATGCTCGCCCACATGCTCTACCACCTGGTGTGGCTGCCTTTTGACCTGCACTTTGCCGGAAGACTGCTGGCCCAGGAATCGAGGTCATGATGGAGACAAGGAACGCGCGAGCGGACGACTCGGACAAACGAGCGCTGATCAAGCGGCTGCGCTACCTGTGGACCGCGGAACTCTTCAACGTCTTCTATTTGCCGGCCATGGCGCTCCTGGTTGCCCGCTCGCTCGGGCAGGCACCCGGCCTGTTCGCCATCTATAGCGCCGCCCTGGCCGTCTGGCTGTTACTCCAGGGGGCGGCCTATTGGTTGCTCAAGCTCCGCGCCGTCAAGACGGATTCAGACATAGAGGGCAAACACCTGCGCTGGTTCGCCGCATTCAAACGGATGAACTGGGCACTGATCGCGTTGCTACCCACGCTGCTGGTCATCAAGGCGCTCGTGGGCACGCCATTCCGCTCCAGCGTGGATGTTGTCATCGGGCTGGGTTTCTACGTCCTGGCCGTTCTGGAGCAGGTCAACTACTATCACTACCAGCTCATGTACGACTACCGCTCCGATCTGCGCCGGCTCCGCCGCGAGAAACGGCTCAAGCGATCCAGCCTGTATCGCGCGCTGGAGAGGCTCGACCAGCAGGGAGACCTAAGGTGAAAAGTCGTGTGAGAGATGCCGGCCGGGGCGAGCCAAGCTCGCCCCGGCACAGGACGGTTCGTTAGTTGTTCCGCAGGATGAGGGGCAGGTAGGTGCGGTTCGTGCCTCCCACAAGGGCGAACCGGCTGAAGTGACACACCGGCACCACCAGCTCGTTGATCTCCGGGTAGCGTCCATAGGCTGTCAGCAGCCAGCCACAGTCTTCGACCGCGTCCACCCAAGCTGTGCCATTCCAGGTATAGAGGTACAACTCGTCCTCTATTAATCCGGCAATGTCCGCGTCGCCATAGCTGAGGGTCAAGGTCACTGTCTCGCCAAGAGCATAGTCCTCAAGGCAGTCCCCATCCTGGCAGACCTGCAGATCGAAGGACAAGTTGCCTAGGCGAAAGCCGCCAGGACGGCTTTCCTCGACGACGATGTCAGGCGTGTAGACGACCGCACTGTTCTCCGCAAGGGCGCCGGCCGGCGCCGCAAGGGCGGTGGTGCTCTCCGAAGCGTTGGCAAAGGTCAACGTGATGTCGACCGTGGCATCCACCGCTTCCACGGTCGGCTGTGGTCCCTTGGACAGAGCATAGTAGTAGGGTGGGCGTGCCGGACTGTAATAGTAGCCGCGCACCTCGGTCGCTTCGTAGTGCTGCCCGATGGGCTGAACGCCCCACGCGGCTGCCGCCTGCTCGTAAGACATGTTCTGCAGCCCCTCGTAGCAGGTCTGTGCCGCTACCAGCTCGGCCTCTGCGATGCACTCTTGTACCTTGGCATCGAACGCGTCGGCCATGGCCGGCGGAAACCCTTGATACGAGCCGAACCCTCCCTGGCTGTGCAAATAGGGATGGACCCAGTTGTGTGGGTGATGATAGTCTTCGCTCCACGCGCCAAGGTAGGCCGGCATCTGGCGCGCGCCTACAGCGTCCAGCAAATGGGACCAGGGCAAGCTGATCACGTTGACCTGGAACGCGGGGTTGATGGACGACAGGGTTTGTGCCAAGGTTTCCAGGATGTGCTTTCGCACCAGGTTGCCTTCGTTGTAGGCGACCGTCATCGAAAACCCTTGGGCCCATACCTGCCCACCCCACGCCGCCTGGAACTCTTGCGTGCTCAAGGCGACATTGTGCTCGTAGACAGCCTGCATCTCATTGTAGCCCAGCATTCCACTGGGAATCGGCCCCCTGGCGCGAACAGCTTCGCCTCCATAAGCGTCGTTGATGGCGGCATCCCAGTTCATGGCATAGTTGAACGCCTTTCGCACGTGGAGGTCGGCAAAAAAGTCGCCGGGGATGCCATCCCCGTCCAGGGTGCCACTGCCGATGTAAGGGTTGGTGTTGAGACTGATGTTGTAGCAGAAAAGCAGCGGGGTCTGTGCCATCGTAGGGAGGGCGCGGAAGTGGCGCAAGCTGCCGATGTCAGGGTTCACCAGCAATGGCGTTCGATCCTCGAACCCTTCGTAAACACCCCACACCAACGGGTCCAGCTCGGCGGCATTCGTTTGTGGCACATAGATCGTGTCGGCCTCGCCGTTGAGCAGCATGTCCTTGCGGGCTTCCCAGTCCGCCACGGCTCGTACAAACACCGTTTCGAAGGCGGCCGGGCCATTAGGCCCCTCTTCCCAGGCAGGCTCTGTGCGCCAGTAGCCATCAAAGCGACTGAGGCGCACTTCACCCGGGATCCAGTGGTCGAAGCGGAAGGGCCCGGTTCCGTTCATTTGGTCATACAGCGGGCTGCCCTGGGCTGGCGGGTTGTGATAGTCCCGCCAGGTCGCACAGTCGCCGTTCCAATCGCCGGTGGCAGTCATCCATTCCTGATCCAGTATCGACGCCGATCGGTGGGTCAGAATCTCAAGAAATGGGCCAAAGGCATTGACCAGGTGAAAGGTCACGGTGCCGCCCACATCGTCATAGGTCACCGAGTCCTTCACGGCCTGGCACTTGGCGGCATCGTCGCCGGGGATGTCCTCTACGTCGTTGACGTCGAGCAGCGGCGACAACAGCATCCACATGGGGCCAGAGCCGCGGTCCTGCAGCATGCCCCGCCAGAAGCTGTAGGCCACGTCGTGGGGCTGCAGCGTGCCACCTTCGTGAAAGGCAACACCCGAGCGAATGACAAAGGTGTACGTCTTGGCGTCGGCGGAGATGCTCCAGCTTTTACCCAGTAGCGGAATATAGGCCGCCGGGTCCTCGCGCCTTTGCATGAGCAAAGTCTCATAGACCTGGGCGATGATTTGCGCGCTCGCGGAGTCATACATCCAGTGCGGATCCAAGGAGTCTGGGTCGCTCGAAACCACGTCGACATAGGTCGTGAAGGGCAGAGACGCAGCACGTGCTCTGGGGCTTGGGTCAGCCGTCGCACTGCCCGCCTCCTGGGCAACAGCAGGCTGCGCCTCCAGGCTGACGAGCAGTAGTCCGATGAGCAAAGTCAAGGCCACCAGCAAACCCAGGACAGGCTTCTTTCTCGGTTGGTTCTTCATTTGTGCCTCCTTGTGATTGTTCCAACAGAAAAACAATGCGTGACAGCGTGCGCGATGTGTGGGGAAGAACGCGCAACTGTGGGTACCTTCCCCCAGAAGATTTTTGGCTCTGCGTCACCTCCTTTCGCCACGCAGAGCAGTGATACAGAAGACGGGTCAGCCGCTACTGGCCCATCATCGAACCACGTCAAGTATTCGGGGGCAATACATCCCTGAGTGAGGGGCGAGGCTCTGGCTCTCTGCCCCGCCACTGCCCGTAGCACACGCCAAGTCGGGGATGCGCCACAGAAACGCCGGGGGCGCACCTGCCCTGATCCAAGCCAGACAATTGCTACACTGCAACACGCACGTTACTTGATAGGGATCGGCGGTCATCCCTCCTGAACAGCCGTTTCACAGGCGTCAGACGCTGGACGCTGGCGAACGATGGGAATTGCCCATAACCGGATATCGCCGGCTATTTGGAGGCGTCAGAAGACGCTAGAATTCTACAACATGCCGGCAGAAATGTCAAATCCAAGTTTGGCCATCTGACCAGGACCTAACACCCCAGATGCCTGGTGCGTCCCGGGGTTTTCGATGTAGACTAGCCTCGACAGCGTCTACTTTAGGACCAAGACGCTCGAGGAGGACAATCAATGGCCAGGAAACCGATGGTCGGGGTTTTTGGCGTTCTTGCCCTGCTGAGTCTTCTGGGTGCCTGCGTGCAGAGCGCTATCTGCCAGTCAGACGGCCCGTATAGATAGGGAAAGAAACAATATGCTGGACCACCTGGCCTGGCTGCCCTTTGACCTGCACTTTGCCGGAAGACTGCTGGCCCAGGAATCGAGGTCATGATGGAGACAAGGAACGCGCGAGCGGACGACTCGGACAAACGAGCGCTGATCAAGCGGCTGCGCTACCTGTGGACCGCGGAACTCTTCAACGTCTTCTATTTGCCGGCCATGGCGCTCCTGGTTGCCCGCTCGCTCGGGCAGGCACCCGGCCTGTTCGCCATCTATAGCGCCGCCCTGGCCGTCTGGCTGTTACTCCAGGGGGCGGCCTATTGGTTGCTCAAGCTCCGCGCCGTCAAGACGGATTCAGACATAGAGGGCAAACACCTGCGCTGGTTCGCCGCATTCAAACGGATGAACTGGGCACTGATCGCGTTGCTACCCACGCTGCTGGTCATCAAGGCGCTCGTGGGCACGCCATTCCGCTCCAGCGTGGATGTTGTCATCGGGCTGGGTTTCTACGTCCTGGCCGTTCTGGAGCAGGTCAACTACTATCACTACCAGCTCATGTACGACTACCGCTCCGATCTGCGCCGGCTCCGCCGCGAGAAACGGCTCAAGCGATCCAGCCTGTATCGCGCGCTGGAGAGGCTCGACCAAAGGGCGAGCTGGCTGAAGTGACATACCGGCGCCACCTGATCGAGGTCTATGTTTGCTCCGGTCCATACACTATGGCACCCGTGTCCTGATCCTGGATCAAGGAATCTGCTGAATAGGGCAAGAATCGAAGGGCCATGACTATATCCCCCGCCGCACCAGCCACGTTAAAGATCACAAATAGGCTGAGCATCGACACAGCGCCAACGGGTACGATCAGGATCGACAACAGCCCCACAAGTGTCAACAGCACAAGTGGAGCCAGCCCGACAATCAGGAACTGGTTGCGGGGGAAATAAACGTCTGGTGGCGCTGCCGCATACAAGAACAGGCCTCTGACGCCAAACCTGGGCCGTTGGCCTGCAAACCACCAGAAAAACAGGCCATGCACCAGCTCGTGGACGGGCAACATCACCAAGAGCGCGACAGCGATCTCGATGATCGGCAGCCCAAGGGACAATGTTCCGTCGGGCGTGACGGTCAGCATGTTGCGGAACGCCAGCCCTTCCAGGGCAGCGGGGCGCAAGAGACGGATGAATTGCACGAGGAACCAGGCAACGGGAAAGAGCAGCACCATGCCGAGGGCGACGGCGCCGGCCATCGCCGTCTTGCTCTGGGTCAAGTCGAGAGTCGCTCGTTGGCGATAGCCTGGCGGGAGCGCCCTGGTTGCCTTCACAAAACAAACCTTTCTGGCTTTTCGTCTTGCGGCATCCGCCATCTGAACACGATACCCACCAGGATCCCGTTTCCTGGAATGGTGCCAGCCCGCACTTTTACTCTATCGACAATGGAGGGCCAAGCAACTCCATGTCGTGCGCGCGCCAAAGCTCCGGGTCCTGCGGCGGCATGGCGTTATGCTGGGTCACGTGGCGAAAGAAGGCCTCCATTTTGCCCGGGGGGTTGAACGCAATCAAGATCCGGCCGCGCGTTTCGCCAACGTACGCCCAGGCGTGGGGCACCATCCGCGGTCCAAAAAGGGAATCGCCCGGCCGCAGGACGGTCCGTTCTGATCCGACTTCAAAGACAAATTCGCCCTCAATCACGTAGAACCACTCGTCCTGGTGATAATGCAAGTGTCGAGCAGGGCCTCCCTTCTCTCGAAAAGTGTTTTCTAGAATGAACAGGCCGCTGCTTTCCTGCATCGATACCTTGAAGGCAATGGAACTTACCCCGAGTCCCCGATACTCGCCGAACCGGTCTTCCCCTGCTGCGACTCGCAGCAGGGAGTTGGCAGGCTGCATGGATTCGTTCACAAGGTCTCCTTCTTCCGGGCTGAATGCGTGTTTGGCGCTGCACTGCTGATTGTAACACCTCGCGTCGTGGCTGCCAGTAAGCAGGCACACAACTTGTTAGATATACATTATACTTATTAATCATATTCTGCGCAAGAGGGAAACGTCTGGATTCCGCACGTTACCTTGATTACATACGGGCGCACCTGCCGATGTTATCATCAGATTGACATTTTTCGCCAAAATGGTATTTGCCTGAAGGGAGAACCAATGGCCAATCGTCTGGAAAAGGAGACCAGTCCCTACCTGCTGCAACACGCAGACAACCCCGTGGACTGGTTCCCCTGGAGCGAAGAAGCCCTGCATAAGGCCCAGGAAGAGGACAAGCCCATTTTCTTGAGCATCGGCTACTCGGCCTGTCACTGGTGCCACGTCATGGCCCACGAGTCCTTCGAAGATCCCCGCGTGGCCGAGATCATGAACGCCCATTTCGTCAACGTCAAGGTCGACCGCGAGGAGCGGCCCGACCTGGACCAGGTGTACATGAGCGCCGTGCAGGCAATGACGGGCAGCGGCGGCTGGCCCATGTCGGTCTTTCTCACGCCCGAGGGCGAGCCGTTCTACGGCGGCACCTACTTTCCCCCGCAGCAGCGTCACGGCATGCCTTCCTTTGCCCAGGTGCTCCTGGCCGTGGCCGACGCCTGGCAGAACCGGCGCGAGGAGCTCGTCCGCGGCGGCCAGCAACTTGCAACCACCCTCGCCCAGCAGGCGGCCCTGGGGGCGAGCGAAGGACAGGAGTTGACCGAAGAGACGCTGCATGCTGCCTTCCAGCGGCTGGAAGAGCAATTCGACAGGGAGCACGGCGGCTGGGATGCCGCACCCAAGTTCCCCCAGCCCATGGCCCTGGAGTTCCTCCTCCGCTACCATCACAGCACCGGCAATGCCGGTACCCTGGAGATGGTTCGCCAGACACTGGATGCCATGGCCCGCGGCGGGATGTACGACCAGGTCGGCGGCGGCTTTCACCGCTACTCCGTGGACAACTATTGGCTTGTGCCCCACTTTGAGAAGATGCTCTACGACAACGCCCAGCTCGCCCGCGTCTACCTCCACGCCTGGCAGGTGACCGGCAATGCGTTCTTCCGCACCATCGCCGAAGAGATCCTGGATTATGTAATGCGCG
>ERZ1026796.1199-NODE-1199-length-17887-cov-7.900000_pt1 | contig 17887 bp, 17 predicted proteins | sample MGYA00520874_ERZ1026796 | MGnify/ENA primary metagenome ERZ1026796 (study PRJEB33270, sample SAMEA104284474) | anaerobic digester metagenome | biome: Anaerobic digester microbiome; feature: mesophilic sludge digester; material: Anaerobic digester biomass...
AGGCCTCGTCCTCGGGGTACTGGGAGACCATGTTGCCCTCGGGATCCAACAGGACGGCCAGATCGCCGCTGTTGTTCCAGATGGATGTGCTCCGGTCCCAAAAGAGGTTCTCTGTATCGTCATCTCCCTCGCCCGTGTGCACGACAACTTTAGCCCCGGCAGCAAGGGCGAAGTCGGGGAAGGTATAGGTGTGGTTCTGTGCATCGGCTAGAGTCCATCCGGCCAGGTTCACGTCTGAAGAGCCTTTGTTGGTGATCTCTACCCACTCATCATCCAGGTTCTCCTTTTCCGGGCTGGTGGCCACGAAGTTGGCGGAGGTTATGGCGATCTGGAGATCTGTCGTGCTGGCGTTCTCCTCTTCGGCAAGGGCTGTGCCGAGGAATGTGATGGCAAGAAAGATGCCAAAAATCCCTGCAAGTAGTTGTTTTTTCATTTTTTATTCTCCTTAATGTCAATTCCTTGATTTAAGATATGAATCGGAATTCTCTTAAGTTATATAAATTTTTCTACAGTGATATAGTATAATATTTTGGTTTCGCTCCGTTATATTGCACTACCCCAACCAGGTCTGTTTTAGAGCGTGCGCCTACTGGATTTGATGGTGAGAGGCGATAGCATGCATCTGTGCTGTCAATCCACCAGCGCCTGCGAGCTCATCATACTGCCAGACATCGAGATGGAGACGAGAGGTAGACCCGAGACGAAAAGTGGATATCTCCCCAGGCTGAGAGGATTTTTGTGACAGAATCAAAAAGCCTCTCGGAAGGGAAAAGGGCTTCGCATTGGGCATTGATCAAGGGCGGCATGAAGGCGGCATGGCCCATATGCATCGGCTACATACCCCTGGGATTTGCCTTTGGGGTTCTGGCCCAAAAAGGGGGATTAAGCGTTCTGGATATTGCTATCATGTCGGTTGTGGTATTTGCTGGAAGCTCCCAGTTCATCGCTGTGGCAATGATTGCTGCCGGAGCGTCCCCCCTGTCCATAGTCCTCACAACATTTACCGTCAATCTCAGGCACATCCTGATGAGCTCCGCCCTTGCCGTCCATCTGCAGGGATTGAACAGGAGGTTTTTGTCCCTCTATGCCTATGGGGTTACTGATGAGAGCTTTGCCGTCAATATAGCCAGGTTCAAAGAGGGAAACTGGCATCCATGCCAGGCACTCACTGTTAACCACGCTGCCAATCTCGCCTGGATCGCCAGCACTATCCTGGGCGGCTATGGAGGGCAGTTCATCGCAGAGGGGAGCTTTGGAATTGGTTATGCGCTTAGCGCCATGTTCCTTTGCTTGATCGTCTTTCAGCTCCAGGGAAGAATATATGCATTAACGGCTCTGATCACCGGCTGTCTGGCCATAGCTGCATCCCTTCTCCTTCCAGGGGACTCATTCATCATCATTGCATCGTTTATAGGAGCCAGCGCGGGATTCGCTCTGCGCGAATATTCGCACAGGAGGAGTGAATTTGATGCTCGATGATGAATACCAGTATCTGATATTGATACTGGGCATGGGGCTGGTCACATACATTCCCCGCTGGTTTCCATTGTTCTTCCTCTCCCAGCAGAGACTGCCCCGGTGGTTCATCGAATGGCTGGACCTGATCCCAGTGGCTATCTTGAGCGCCCTGATATTCTCAGATCTATTTGTGACCGGCTCTCCCCGCCAGCTGGACGTCTTCCAGCCCAAGTCTATGGTGGCCATCCCCACATTTCTTTTTGCCCTCAAGACCAGATCACTTGGAGGAACGGTCATCGTGGGAATGGCGCTCTTCTGGCTGGCAACGACTTTTTTCTGATATGAATCGCCAGCTTACGATGCCGATCAGCAGGTAAAGAGCGAAATTGTCCTGATTAGCATTGAACACATTACTGAATACCAGATAGAGGACCAGCATCATAAGAAGCGGATTCAAGAGCGACCAGGCAAAGCCCAAAACGGAGCTCTGGTATTTTACCTTAAGGTCGCTGATGGTGAGAATCTTGATCAGCTCCCTATATTCAAAGATCCACATCTTAATACCTCTTTATCCTAATGCCCCTTCATCCTGCCCCAGATCTCAACGAATCTCTTGATCTGGGAATAATCTGCCCGGCGCACGACATCCTTTCGCTTTTCCATCATCTTTACGACGCCCTTCAGAGCATCTAGCTTCGATCTAAGGATGACCCCACCCTGGCCGCGCAGAGCATAGTAGGGGATAACTGCCAAATTTCTGGCCACTATAAAAGGCAGAGAGGTGATCAGAAGCCTGAACGGAAAATCCTTGATCGGATACCATACAATATTCCTGTTGCCATAATAGACGGCCAGATCCGATCCCACTCCGGCAGTTCCTCCATGGTGGTGAATTACCCTGGCACCAGGCACATATAAGCACTTCCAGCCGGCCAGACGGGCCCGAAAGGCCAGATCCACATCCTCCAGGTATAGAAAGAAATCCTCATCGAAAAGACCGATCTCATCCAGCATCTCCCTTCTGTAGAGCGCCGCTCCCGCACAGGCTCCAAATACCTCTTCCACGAATTCATACTGCCCTCGATCCGGCTCGAACATCCCCCGGTCCCAGGCAGCTCCGCTCCTGGAGATGCATATCCCGGCAGAGTTGATGCGCCCATCGGGAAACAGCATCTTTGCAGCACAGACTCCGACCTCGGGATCGGCCATGGGCTTGATCAGCTCCTCTATGAATCGGCTGTCCGCCCTGGAATCGTTGTTCAGGGTGATGACGAATTCCCCTTTCGCTGCCCTTATTCCGACATTGGTTCCACCGGCAAACCCCAGGTTCTCATCGTTTTTGGCCAGCCTGACCCAGGGATAATTTTCCTCAATATACTCAGGACTGCCGTCCCTCGATCCATTATCCACCACTATCACTTCAAAATCCGAATAGGTCTGGGAGGCGAGGGAGGAGAGGCAGCTATTCAGGAATCCTTTGCCATTATAATTCAGCACGATTACGCTAATCAATTCCATCTCTAGAGCAATTCCCGGTATACCCTTTCAATCTGCTCTGCAGCTCTTCGCCAGCTATACTTTCCAATTGCGAGCTTCCTGCCTTCGGCTCCCATCCTTCCTGCCAGGTCATCGTCCTTCAGGATGGCGAGCATGGACGATGCCAGAGCCTCTTTATCATTGCATCTCGCCACCATTCCTGCCCCACATTCATTAATGTCTCCAGCCATGCCCATGATCTCAGTGACAACCACCGGCCTTTCACAGGCCATTGCCTCCAGGGGAACGATCCCAAAACCCTCCCTCCTGGGATCGGTGGAGGGGAGGGCAAAAAGCTTGCATCCATTGTAGTACTCGATGAGCTTCTTGGAGGGGATAAAGCCAGCGAAGCTCACATTATCACCGATCCCCAGAGAGTCGGCCATACGCCTATAATGGTCGAACATGCAGCCCCTCCCTCCCACCACCAGTCGCACATCGGGCAATTCTTGCTTCATGATCTTCAAGGCAGCAAAGAGGACCTCCAGCCCTTTGTACCGATGGAACTCATCCAGGACGCTGAGGAAAAAAATATCGCCTTTCGGGGGAGCCTCCTTGGGCCTGAAGGCCTCAACGTCTATGCCCAGGGGTACGAAGAAGACCTTGCCGGCATATTCCTTTAGATATGGCGATACATACCGGTTTCGGGTCACAATGATGCCGCCGGCGGACTTCAAGAGCAGCTTCAGAGCGGTTTTATTGTAGATCCAGGCGATCTGCCCTGCCCATCCTTCACCCACTATGTCATTATGATATGTCAGGACAAGAGGCCTTTTCTTTAACCGTGAGATCAGGCCGCTCCAGTCAGCGCTCCAGGGAGTGGGAAGATGAGTGTGAAGGATATCGAAATCCTCCCTATACAAGGCCAATGGCAAATACGGGTTGATGCTGGTATTGGCTATTTTCCCCCTGCTTTTCAGTGTTTTTGTGTGAATACGCTGATCAATATCGTTTTCCCCCGGCCCGTCCGCGCATATCACCCCCACATCATGCCCCATCCCGACGAGCTCTCTGGAGAGGTTGCGAACATAGCTCTCCACTCCACCGGTGGCAAATATCCTCGCCGGGGTCTGTAGTATTTTCATGTTAGATCATTTTTATTGCCTTGCGCACTTTCATTGTCAGATAGACGGAATGAGTCTTATCCAGCCTCGAGAGAACTGAGGCCAACGGACCGGGAAAGGGATAATACCCCACTCCAATCAGTTGCTCCACATCAAATCCGTGGTACCTGAACAGCTCTCGCAGAGATTCTGGGGTGAAGATCCTCAAATGAACCTCACCCCTGCTCGCATGAAGCATTCCGCATTTGGGGTCCAGAGAGTTGCCCACAATCACCTCATTGCTCACATGGGCAGTGAACGGCTGCTTGCCAAAAACTAAGGATAATATGTTATGCAGACCGGCGAGATTGGGTGTAGATATGACAGCATAACCACCGGGCTTGAGAATTCTGTGAACCTCTTTGATGAACCGATCTGTCTCGGACAGGTGCTCAAGCACCTGATTGGCATGAACGACATCAAAGCTCTCTGCTGCCAGGGGCAGGATTTCGTTCAGATCCGCCTGGCAGACTCTGATTCCTCGGCTCCTGGCCCGCTGCGCAGCCTCCTTTAAAAACTCGACTCCGAAGATGTTCAACGTTTTCGCCTTCTGGGCAATCCTCAGGGCAAACTCGCCATCAGAGCACCCCAAATCCATTATCTTCGCCCTCTCGTTCACCTCGATCAGGTCCAGTACAGTCTTGCGGTTCTCCAGATCGACGTTATGGTATAAAGATAACAGATTCATGGCGGCAGAAAATTCATGATTCGCGATTATTATCTGACCTCAGTAGAACCGGATCAGCTCTCCGATTCCCTCTTTCAGGCCGAACCTCGACCGGAATCCAATCGTACTTTCCGCTTTGGCGGTATCAGCCAGGGTTTGCAGGACATAGTTTTTTATGGGATTTTCGGTGTACTGAGCTTCCAGGGACAGATCCATCATCCGGTTCAAGAGCTCTATCACCTCATTGAAGCTCCAGGCCTCGCCCGTTCCCACATTCAGTATCCCATGGTAGTCCGAATCCATGGCCAGCCGCATTGCCCGCACTACATCCAGAACATAGGTGAAATCCCTGGTCTGAGTGCCATCTCCGTATACAAGCGGCCTTTTGCCCGCTTTCATATCCCAGAGGAACTGAGTGACCATGTTCGCATACTGCTTTTTTGCCTCCTCCCGGGGACCGTAAACGGAAAAGAACCTCAAGCCCACCGAGGCTATGCCGTAAAGCCTCTGATAAAGCTCTGCCATGCGCTCCATGGCCAGCCGGGCCTCGGTGTAGTAGTCGGCCACCCCAATGGCCATATCCTCGCGGTGGGGAGGAAGAATACCATTGTAAAGAGAGGAGGATGAGGCATAGACCACCCTCGATCCTGACCTCCGGGCCAGCTCATAGATCGAGATAAAGCCGTTAATGGCCTCCCCCACCAGGTATGGATTCCTCTTGTACATGGGCGAGGATGAGGGTATTCCCAGATGGTAGATCTTCTGGGGATGAATATCCAGGGTGGACAGATCGTTGCAGCTCTTCTGGATCAGCTCCAGGCGGCCCTCCAAACCCGCCAGGTTCTCAGCGCTTCCGGTGTGCATATTATCCAGTACAAGCACATCCTCTCCTGCCCGCAAGAGATCCTCCACCAGATTCGAGCCGATAAAACCCGCGCCACCTGTCACCAGTGTGCTCATAATCATCAATCTCCTTTCAAGTCCCTTAGGACATCCGACCGCCCTATGGCCCGCAGAACCTCAATCGCTCCGTCCACTCGACTTCGCATTCCGGCCAGATTCTTCTCCTCCTCTGCGATCAGTCTCATCCTCTCTTCAATCATCCTTGCAGTCTCCTCCGGAGCAGGGCCGCCGGCGTTCGCTCGCAGAGCCACATTGCTCACCGGGTCCAACGCCCTCAATAGATGGTCATTGGAGAAGCCCCGTTCGCTGGCAGGAGACCCCCAGATCTCCAGACTGATCTCATCTAAGGTCCTCATTGTGGGCTCACCCTTTCCGGCCGCGATCCGGCCCACGATACTATGTGCGGTGCGAAATGGCATTCCTGTGATCCTCACCAGTGAGTCGGCCAGCTCGGTAGCGGTGGAAAAACCCAAGACTGAACTCTCTTTCAGACGCTCAAGGTTGAACCGCAATGAGGACAGGCATCCATCCAGGATTCTAACTGTGCTCTGCGTCCAGTCCAGGCTTCGCCACAGATGGGGGGTCACCTCCTGAAGGTCCCGGTTATAGCTCATTGGCAGAGCCTTGCAGATGGATAAAGCGGCCACTAGAGATCCTATCACCGAGCCGGTCTTGGCGCGGGCCAGCTCCGCCGTATCCGGATTTTTCTTCTGGGGCATGATGGAGCTGGTGGTAGCATAGAGATTGTCCAATTCCAGATAGCCGAACTCGGATGAGGACCAGAGGATCAACTCCTCTGCCAGGCGGCTGCAATTGACCATGGCAATGGAGAGTGCAGCCAGGACCTCCAGGACGAAATCCCGGCTGGAGACAGCATCCATGCTGTTCTCCACCAGGCCGTCAAATCCCAGGAGATCAGCAGTCCGGGCACGATCGATATCAAATCCCGTGGAGGCGAAGGCAGCTGCGCCCAGGGGGCTCTTATTGACCCTCCTATAGGCATCCTTTAGCCTACCCAGATCCCTAAGGGCAGCATCGGCATGGGCCAGTAGATGATGGGCCAGGGTGGTGGGCTGAGCATGCTGGGTGTGAGTGAACCCGGGGATGACGGACTCCCTGTGATTCGCCGCCAGGCGGACGAGCGTCTTGATGAAACAGAGCTCCCCGTCCATCAGATCGAGCAGATCATCCCTCAGTGCGATGCGAATGCATGTCGCCACCTCATCGTTACGAGACCGGCCGGTATGCATTCGCCCCCCTTCAGGACCCACCAGAGCAATGACTGCCGCCTCAATGGCCTCATGAACATCCTCTCCAGCCCCAAGGGCAGATCCCTCTTCGATCTCATCCAGAGCAGCAATGATCTTCGATGCGACCTCTTCGGATATCTGGCCCATCTCTTTCAGCATCACCAGGTGGGCCCTGTCCACCAGCAGATCGGCCAGGAATATCCTCTGATCAGCCTTACGGCTGGACAGATAATCGAGAATGTCCTCGCTGATCTCCCCCAAACGCTGATCCCGGAACATATCAGGTGGTATAGTTGGCGTTCACATTCACATACTCATGGGTCAAGTCGCAGCCAAAGCTGCGCGCGCTTGCCATTCCCAGGCCCAGGTCGATGTTTATTATGATCTCCTCCCCGGACATGATCTCTCGGGCCTTGTCCAGAACCTCCTCTGCGATCCGGCCCTTCCAGACGAGATCGACCTTCAGCCCCGAGCCTTCCAGCCCCAAGGTGACCAGGTCCGGATTCATCTCCGCCCCGGAGTAGCCCACAGCGCAGATGATCCTTCCCCAGTTGGGATCCGCCCCATAGACTGCAGTCTTAACCAGACTGCTCTTTGCCACCGCTTTGGCCGCCAGCCGGGCATCAGCCTCATTGCGGGCCCCGGTAACCAGGGTCTCGAAGAATTTGCTCGCCCCCTCCCCGTCCCTGGCCATCTGGCGGGCGAGATCCACGCAGACGTACCGCAAAGCCTGCTGGAAGTCCTCTATCCTGCCCTGCGCCCGACCGGTCGCGGTGAGGAGGACTATATCATTGGTGCTTGTATCTCCATCCACGGTGAGCATATTGAAGCTATCCCTGACGGCATCAGCCAGGCAGCTCTTGAGCACTTCCGGGGAGAAGTCGGCATCGGTAAATAGAAAGCAGAGCATAGTAGCCATATTAGGCTCGATCATGCCCGCACCCTTGACGATCCCTGCCACCCGGAGTCCCTGGTGCTCTACAGCCACCTCCTTCTCCCTGGTGTCGGTGGTCATGATCGCCCTCTCCGCCTCCAGTCCAGCCTCCCCGTCAGACCTCAAGCGCCCTCTTGCCTCCTCGAAGAGGCGGCCGATGATATCCATATCCATATAACGGCCTATGACCCCAGTCGAGGCCACGGCGATCCGCTCCTCATCGCTCTTCAGAAATCCGGCCAATAGAGAGGCCATCATCCTCGCATCTTCGACCCCCTGCGGCCCGGTGTAGGCGTTCGCGCAGCCACTATTAGCGATTATGCCATCCAGATGGCCTTTGGCCAGATGCTCTGCGGTGACAGCCAGCGGAGCAGCCTTTACCCGGTTGGTGGTGAACATGCCGGCAGCTGTTCCAGAAGCAGCAATTAGAGCCAGGCCGTACTTGCCCGCCCGCACTCCGCAGGCGCGCACCCCGTCAATGGCGCATATCCCGCCCTCAATCCTCTGCATGGGCCATCCCCAGACCGGATATGATATCGCCACGGGTCACTATCCCCACCAACCGACCGTCCTCGACCACCGGAAGGCGGTTGATCCGGTGGCGGGTCATAATGCTTGCTGCCTCCTCTATGGAGTCGTCCGGCCCGATCTCATGCAGGTTCCGGCTCATCACATCAGCAACCTCCTTTTCGGGGATCTCTTTCAAACTGGACCGCATCCGCTCCCATTTCACCAGGTCCCGAAAGGGGACCTCGAATATCTCGAAGGGGCTGGGGAGCCACAGACTCCCCTCAGACTCGTCCTCCACCGATAAGAGACGGAGAAGGTCCGACTCTGATACAATTCCCACCAGCCTCTCACCATCTAAAACCGGCATCCCGCTGATCTTGTTTTCCTTGAGGAGCCTGGCTGCCTCGCTCACGTTCGCCGATGCCTGCACCGAAACCGGCATGACGTTCATCACATCTCTGACCTTCATTTGTATCCACCTCTTCTACGTTTGCCTCTTTTAAGGCGCCATTCCCGGGAACCACAACCCAGTCCTCTGATCCAGTCCCGCCATGAGGTTCATGTTCTGGATGGCCTGGCCGGATGCGCCCTTCACCAGGTTGTCTATGGCGGATACTACCACGATTCTGTCGCTGCCCTTCTCCGGCTCGAAGCTTATATCGCAGAAGTTGGATCCCCGGACAGCGCCAAGGCGGGGAACGACATCTGCCATGCGGACGAAGGGGGCATCTTTATAGAAATCCCGGTATATCCGGGCCACAGCCTCACGATCCTGCAGGGTGGTCTCTGCCCCCTCTTTGGCAAATACGTGAGCAGTGGTCAGAATACCGCGGACTGAGGGAATGACATGGGGGGTGAAGTTCACCTTGATCCCAGGCGAGAGAAGCCCAAGCTCCTGCTTTATCTCTGGGACATGCCTGTGGGTAGTGATCTTATAGGGAATAACATTCTGGGACATATTGGGATAGTGGCTGGTCTCCGTAGGCTCAATGCCTGCACCAGAGATCCCCGATTTGGAGTCATAGACCACCCGATCCACCAGCCCAGCATGGGCGAGAGGTGCCAAGGCCAGGATGGCTCCCGTAGGATAGCAACCAGGGTTACCGATAAGCTTTGCCTCTGCCACCTCAGAATGAAGCTCCGGCAGGCCAAAGATAGCATCCCTTGGAGCGCGGTGTTTCATGCCATAGGTCTTCTCGAACACATCCACTGGCAGGCGGTAATCGGAGGATAGATCGATCACCCTCGTCCCGGCATCCAGGAGATCGGGCACCCAATCCATTGCCGTCCCATGGGGAACCCCAGTGAAGATTATATCGCAGCGCTCAGCCGCCTCTTTCGCGTTGAGCGCCTCGAAATTCAAAGCGTAAATGCTCTTAAGATGAGGATGAACCAGGCTCACAGGCTTTCCCGAGAGCTTGCGGGAGGTGACAAGCTTCACATCGACCTCGGGATGGTTTGCAAGGAGACGCAAGAGCTCCCCACCGGTGTAGCCCGATCCACCGATAATTCCTACATCTATCATGAAGGTTCCCAGAGAGCTACTGATATAAATTCGCCGCGCCTATTGGGGACAGCAGGATTCACATAGATGGAAAAGCTCCTTTGCGATGCCTTCAATCCTCTCCTTCTGCTCGAGGCTCACGAGCCAGCGCTGCGGTATCCATCTGGTTCCATAAGCTGCGCCAAATAGGTTTCCAGCGATGGAGGCGATAGAATCGGTGTCACCTCCGCCGCTGGCTGCAGCAATCAGCCCCTCCTCCGGCCGGAATCGCAAAAAGCAGTAAAAAGCAGATACCACCGTCTCTTTAGACAGAGGAGAAGTTCTGATCCGGCCCATGGCCTCCTCCGGCGGAAGATCGAGAAGGGATTGGACCCAAATGAGCCGCTCTGCCAGTTCCCGATCCACCCGGCCAGCCTGGCGGGCGGCACTCTCAAGGATTGTCTCCTTGGGGAGGTCGATAAGACAGAGGGCGACGCCCACTGCTACAGCGACCGCTCCTGCCCGAGAGGCGGGTGCGGAATGGGTGGGCAGGCTCTGCAGATCGGCATAGCTTCTTACCAGGTCCAGGTCGGAATGATATAATAGACCGATGGGAGCCGCGCGCATGGCTGATCCGCATGTGGGGATGCTGATGCCCGACTCCTGCCAGGGGGTGCCAGCGATCATGCTCATTATTGCAGAACGGGTGGCAAATCCCACTCCGCTCCAGAGCCGCTCGTTCAGGCACCAGCTAGATCCCCAACTGGCGAGCTTGCTGGAAAAACCGTCTGCTGAGAAGCCGGAGTGCTCAATGAGCGACTCGGCAAGGATCAGAGTCTCTTCTGTATCATCGGTGAACTGGCCGGCCCGGAGGCCAGCATGAAAATGCCCCACCGGAGGGGGCATCATATCCACCATCCGACCGAAAATGGATTGGATCTCTCCTGCTGTATACCCTTCTGTAGGCATCCCCAGTGCGTCCCCTGCTGCACCCCCCAACAGACAGCCTCGAAAGCGATCCAGCTTATCCATACCCAGAAGAGCCATTATGCGGCCAGCATTCGGACTAGAGCGGTTGCATCGACCCTGCCATATCCACCCTGCTCCGCCGACTGCTCATCAAAGCGGTCTAAGCCGTCCGGCTCGATGCCCCGTCCCATGATGACAAAAGGAACCGGATCCCGGCTATGGGTCCTGATGGATATGGGGGTGGCATGATCTGGCAGGAGGAGAATGCGCCAGTCCTCTCCGCTCTTTTCCAGCCCCTCGATCACCGGTCCCACCACCATCTGGTCCAGAAGCTCAATAGCCCGGATCTTCCCCTCCAGGTCGCCCTCGTGGCTGGCCTCGTCCGGGGCCTCGACATGCAGATAGGCGAAGTCGTGACGGGAGAGAGCCTCAAGAGCTCCCTTCACCTTGCCGGAGTAGTTGGTGTCAATCGTTCCCGTGGCTCCGGGAACCTCTATCACCTCCAATCCGGCATAAACGGCGATGCCCCGGAGGAGATCCACGGCAGAGATCATGGCCCCGGTCAGGCCATACAGGCTCAGGAAGGAGGGCATCGATGGCCCTGGACCCTGGCCCCATAGCCAGATGGCATTGGCTGGCCTCTTATTCTCTTGGATCCTTTTCCGGTTCACCGGATGGCCGGACAGCACCGATTTTGCCGACTCCATAAGCTCTAAAAGCACCTCTGCGTCCTCTCCCTGGGGCAGATAGTCAGCCACCGGCTGGTCGCTGATGTCATGAGGCGGGGTGCAGACTGCTCCCGCCCCCTTTTGCAGGACCAGGAGATGTCGGTAGCTAACACCGGCATACAATCTCTCATTCGGCATCAGGGGCTTTATTGCCTCGATCAGCTCACTGGCCTCTCCGGTGCTGATGTGCCCGGCACTGTAATCTCTCATTATGCCATCTTCTATGGTGACCAGGTTGCAGCGAAAAGCGATATCACTCTCACCTAGATGCACTCCCATGGAGGCCGCCTCCAGAGGAGCGCGGCCGGTATAATACCTGCGAGGATCGTAACCGACCACTGAGAGGTTGGCTACGTCGCTGCCCGGTGGAAATCCATCCGGGACTGTCAATGCCAGTCCGCTTCTCCCCAGCCGTGCCAGTAGGTCCATATTGGGCTTTTTTGCCACCTTTAGGGGAGTTTTTCCCTGCAGCTCCCCCAGGGGGAGATCGGCCATACCGTCCCCTAAAATCACCATCAGCTTCATTCGCGCCATCCCTATGAAAAAATAGTATTAAAATCCATTCATCGCTTCTGCTTTTTGGCCAGTTCTCGCGCTTCGCGCTCGCTTATCTCTGCCAGATGCTTGTTTAAAACCTTGGCCAGCTGGTTGAGCTTGACCCGATTGCAGGTCGCCCCCCTGGTGATGCCGGTGACAAGATCCACCACCTCCCCAAGGGTCTGCGTCTTCTGGCGGGAGGGCTTGACCAACCTGGTCTTCACCCCCTCTTTAGCGAAGTCCTCCAGGTCCATGGGACACTGGGCCACCACCACCGCGGGAATGTCCACCTGAGAGAGGATCTCCTTCGCCTTAAAGATCACATGGGATCGCACGTTTCCCAGATGGAAGACGGCGATCTTATGGCGCGCTATCTGCTCTACCTCTTTCTCGGAAAGGCCGAAGGTCGGGCCGTAACCTCGCGACCCCTGAGGAAAGCTCTCCGGAACCCCGGTCCCTGCCTCTAAAACCAGAACGCTGGTCTGGATCCCCTCCCTGCGCAGGCCATATGTCATCTCGCAGACGGGCTTGGTAATATGTCGCCGCCCCGGTGACATGGCTATAGCGATTACATCCGGTTTTGTCGCCTCAGAGAGTGTGCCCCTCTGGGCCAGTCCGCCCCCCTTGGCCAGGCCCATGCTCTCCCGGCAATCGACTACTTGAGTTGTCCTGCCAATCATACCTCCATCTCTACAGGGATGGAATATAGATCTGACGAACTGCCTCCAGAGGGAGTTTTTTAAACCGGCGACCCCAGGAATAACCATGCTCCACTTTGTTGGTCTCGGGCTTTATGATGAAAGAGATATATCTCTCAAAGGCCTGGAGGCGGTCCGCGCCGCAGACTGCATCTACGCCGAGTTCTATACCTCCCGGCTGATGGGAACCACATTGGAGAAGATGGAAGCGCTCTATGGGCGAAAGATCCATCCCCTCTCGCGACAGGAGGTAGAGGTGGACCCATCCTGGCTGGAGGAAGGCCGAAATAAGGATATAGTCTTTCTCTCCGGGGGCGACGCCATGGTCTCCACCACCCACCTGGACCTGAGGCTCAGAGCGATCAAGATGGGAATTGAGACTCGCGTGATTCATTCCAGCTCCATTGTCACAGCCGTGTCCGGCCTGTGCGGACTGCAAAACTACCGTTTCGGCCGATCAACCACCATTCCCTTCCCCTACGTCTCCCGTGGCCGCAGGATCATTCCCCAGACACCATACCAGGTGTTGAGGGAGAACCAGGAGCGCAATCTCCATACCATGCTATTCCTCGACATCCAGATGGAGCCGGTTGAGAGGTACATGACGGCGAATGAGGGGACAGCTCTGCTCATGGAGATGGAGGCCAATGCAGGAGAAAGCGGTCTTATGGAGGCGATTGCTGTGGGCATCGCCAGGGCAGGAGCCCCTGACGCCTCAGTGAAGGCTGACCTCCTCCCCCGTCTGCAGGGCTATAGCCTGGGCGGTCCGTTACATATCCTGATCATCCCTGCAAGACTGCACTTCATGGAGGCAGAGGCTCTGCGGATTCTGGCGGATGCACCCGCAGATGCCGTCCAGTGCTAAGGGGATGTGGATACGAAGCGATGAGCCCATTAATCGGGATCTTATCTGCTGCTATGAAAAGCTATTAATAAGCCCGGAGTATTCTTTGGGCCATGCTGCAAGAAGGCGCCTTGCCAGCTTGCGCCCAAGATCGATTTCCATAGAGAGGATTTATGCCCAAGGTCACAGTGGAGATACCCCAGCACATCTTCGATGATGTTCAGGCCCATGTAGGAGAGAGAAAGAAGTTCGTGAGCTTCTCAGATGCAGTTAGATCTGCTCTGCGAAAGATGCTCGATCAACTGGATGAGATAGACAGAAGGCGGGGGCGCGCTCAGGAATGAAGCTAGGCCTGACCACAGAGTTCGATGCCGCCCACAGCCTTCCCGGCTATCAGGGCAAATGCGCCTGCATGCACGGGCATACCTACCAGGTGGAGATGGTGGTGGAAGGGGAGGTAGGAGAAGACGGCTTTGTCATCGACTTCTATCAGCTCAAGAAGATAATTGGGGCCACCTTGCAGGAGCTGGATCATAGCTGCCTGAATGATACTCTTCCAAATCCCACCGCTGAGAGCATCGCTTTGTGGATTGCAGAGCGGCTGAAAAAAGAGATGGAGACCACATCGATCAAGCTCTATTCCCTGAAGCTCTGGGAGGGAAAGAACAAATGGGTATTGATAGATTGATTCTTGATAGAAATCGCCATCAATCGGAAGTAAGCTCCCAGTTGCTGACTGCATCTGGATTATCCTTTACCTCCTTCAACCTCAGACGGGACTGCTCCTCATAGTACTTCTTATATTTCTCTTCTTTATCAGTGCTATTCCATTCTGCAATCTTCCTGTCCAGGGCCTCGAACATGTACTTCTCGACCGCTTTAACAGTCTCCAGGTCCCCCCTAAGCACCAGTATCTCTCTGTCCATCACCTCGCCGGTCATATCCATCTTACCCGGCCGCAATACAGGCTCGACATCGAACTTCTCCACCAGCTCGCGTATAACGGTAATCGGCATGCTCAAGGGTATAGCCAGATCGTAAAGGCCTTCGAGATCTCCCCTATTCTCCCTGTCCTCTCTAATCTCTTTAGCATCATCATTTTCAATATTGGTAGAGTCCATAAGCACCAGTACTTAATCAATCTGCATCGATTTAAGGCTGTCGAAGAGCTGAAGATCTGCCCCCACCCGCCATCGCTAAGCAGACGCCGCCTCTGCGAATCTTATCGATCCGCAACCCCTTGAAGGCAGTCAAATCCAGCCTAGGTTCGCCTGACAGCATTTATCCGGGCTCCCTTCAAGCGATCGGGAGCTCTGGCAGGGAAACAGTTATTAATGGGTCCATCAATGCAGAGTGCGGACCGGGCCCGTAGCTTAGCCAGGTTGAGCGCACGGCTGATAACCGTGAGGTCACGCGTTCAAATCGCGTCGGGCCCATAATTTTTTTTGCATATCTCTGCTTTTGGCTACCGGTGATTCAAAACGTTTATGAGGATAGAATGGTCTTGTGGGCTCTGATGTCTAAGAGATCCGTAGGAAAGGGTGATGATGGCAAAAAAACCGCCGCTGGCGTTCAGGAGGCCAAGCCGCAGGATTTGCCGCCTACCCCTTTGGAAAAGAAGGCAAAATCAAAAAGCGCAGCGTGCTTGTGGCAGAACAACGATATCCTGATTTACGCAGGATTAATTGTTGCTGCAGCAGTCTCGCTCTTTTTGCGCACCTATTACAATTGGAAATTGGTATTCACAGATAACGGCGTCGTCTTCAGCAGCGAAACTGATGCATGGTACCACATGATGCTGGCCAGAGGAGTGGTGATCAACCATCAGAGGCTGTGGTTCGATCCCATGACCAACTTCCCCAATGGAACGACATTGCATTTCGGCCCATTTCACAGCTGGGCAATCGCCCTGGTCTCTGAAATACTGGGCCTGGGCAACCCCAGCATGCATCTGGTGGATACGGTTGGAGCCATTATGCCTGCTGTTCTGGGAGCGCTTCTGGTCTTCCCCATCTACTTCATTGGAAGGGAATTGGCAGGCAAGAACTGTGGACTGATATCGGCATTAATCATCGCCGTCATTCCCGGCCAGGTATTCAGCCGCACCACATTGGGATTCACTGATCACCATGCGGCCGAGATCCTGCTCAGCACCATAGCCATGATGTTCCTGCTCATGGCACTCCGCTCCGGAAGACGCATGACCTTCGATTCCCTCAAAGATGACTGGTCCAAGTTCAAGAGCCCACTCATCTTCTCCGCCCTGTCAGGGCTTTTCTTGGGGCTGTACATCGATGCCTGGTCGTCTGGATTCCTGTTTGTAGGCGTGATACTCTTCTTCGTCTTCTGGCAGAGCATCTTCGATCATATGAAGGGGAAGAGCATCGATTACCTGGGCATCATCGCAGCCATCGCCTTCATAGTGGCGATCATTCCCATTCTTCCCTTCGTCAAGCCCTACTACGGATTCAACCATTATTACTACAGTCTCTTCCAGCCGACCAGCCTTCTCATAGGCGCGGCAGCGGCGTTGGTCTTCGCCCTTCTGTCCCGATATCTCAACCAGAAAGGCCTCAAGAGGTACTATTATCCTGGATCGATCGCTGCTGCGACGCTGATCGGCACAGGCATACTCTATATCGCCATCCCCCAGTTCACCCGTCCCCTGCTGGCGGGACTGTCCATCTTCCAGCAGAAGACAGGAGGAGCTGCCACCATCGGCGAGGCATCGCCATTATTTGCCAATGTCAACAATGTTCTAACCTGGTTCCCAGGCATCGGCTGGATAGAAGGCATCTTTTCCTTCCATACCAATAGCATGATCGCCCTTCTCCTGTCGACATTCACCTTCGCCCTGGTGGCTCTTCTCCTGCTTGCATTCAGGAATATCTGGAGGCAGAGGCCTGTGGATATAGCGATATTATCATGGTCACTGATCATGCTGGTCATGATCCTCGCCCAGAACAGATTTGGCTATTACTATGGGGTTAATGTGGCCGTGCTAACGGCATTTCTGGTGGTATATATCCTCCAAAAGCTGGGCATCGAGGATATGGACCTGGATATTGGTAACCTGAAGGATCCCTCCAGGCTTGTAAGGTCAAACCTCAAGACAATTGCCGCTGCGATATTCATCTTCGCTTTGATCATACTGCCCAGCATGAGCTGGAGCACAGTCTACGCTCGAGGCGCAAGCGGCCCGGAATCTGACTGGCTGACCTCCACCACCTGGCTAAAGGACAATACCCCCAGCCCGGGAATGGAGCTCTATGAGAAGTACCAATACCCTGCCAGCGGCAAGTACGAGTATAATGATTCTGCTTACGGCATTATGTCCTGGTGGGATTACGGCCACCTGATAGAGGTCGTTGGCCACAGAATTCCCAATGCCAATCCCTTCCAGCAGGGAATAGGCAGCGTCACCCAGAACACGCCGGGATCATCTCCCTTCTTCCTGGCGGAGAACGAGAGCCAGGCGGAGAAGGTGCTGGCTGAGCTGGACCAGAACAGGTCCCGCTACATGAACACCAAGTATGTGATGGTCGACCAGCAGATGGCCACCGGAAAGTTCCATGCCATGGCCGCATGGAGCGGCATATCTAATTCGAATTATCTCGGCGGATTTTTGCAGGAACAAGGTGGAGAATATGGCCAGTTCCAGATCTGGCGAGAGCCCTACTTTAAATCCATGACTGCGCGAATGTTCTTCTTCGATGGATCGGAGATGGCAGGAAATCAGGGAATAGGATTGTCCTATAAGGGAGTGGAGATGGAAGAGGGAGTGATAGTTCCCGTCCTCACCGAAGCGCCTAAGATAAGCAGCAACTTCACCGAACTGGAGGAGTTCGTCCGAACCAGCAAAGAGAAAGGATATATGGCAGAGATCGGTTCCACCAGCCCGGCAGTTTCCCCCGTACCCTTAGAGGCCCTGCAGCACTTCCGCCTGGTGCATGAGTCAGAGACGCCAGTCACCTCCAGCGGCCAGAAGTGGGTCAAGATCTTCGAGAATGTGCCGGGTGCAGTGGTCAAAGGGAGTGCTCCGGCAGGAACTCCGGTTATGGCCTCCATAGACATCCAGACCAATCAGAACAGGATGTTCGAGTACAGACAATCAAATGTGAGCAATTCAGATGGCCAGTTTGTCCTGGTGCTGCCATATTCGACTGAAGGCCCTATATCCGGTGGGACGCAATTTGACACCAAGGCGGGGGGGAACTACACCCTATACGTAGGCGATGTCGTCTACGGTCTGAGGGTCCCAGAGGAG
>ERZ1026796.1204-NODE-1204-length-17817-cov-4.807010_pt1 | contig 17817 bp, 19 predicted proteins | sample MGYA00520874_ERZ1026796 | MGnify/ENA primary metagenome ERZ1026796 (study PRJEB33270, sample SAMEA104284474) | anaerobic digester metagenome | biome: Anaerobic digester microbiome; feature: mesophilic sludge digester; material: Anaerobic digester biomass...
GGATGAATTCCTGAGTCGAGGAGGTCGTGGGGGGTGGTTTCCGCGTGATCCGGCGGCTTCGAGCCTGGATTATCCCTCCGGCGGGCGAAAATGTCAAACCGGCCGGCCCCCGGCGCCGGCCGCGCCTGTTAGCAAACTTTTAAAAGTGGACTGTCGTAAAGTTTAAAAGCGGACTCCTTCGAAGTCCTCGAGTTTAGCCCGTTGAGTTCCCAGATAGGTCTTTTCATGCCAGAAGCGGATCTCGGCAAGGTCCTGATCTCGGCGAAAGACGATCCGCATCTGAACCGGCTCTCGAGGATCGACGCCTTTGAGTCTGAAGCTCAGATCGCGGATCCGGACCGTCCGGTAGGCATCTACGACCCTTTCCAAGCGGAGACAGAAGATGTCCTTTGTGGAGAGGAAGGGGGGAGGGATCATGAACTCGCGGAACAGACTCCGCTTCTCTTTTCTGGCCCGCTGGAAGCGGACTGCGGGGATTTCCCCGGTGGTCGAGTGGACCTGGCGGTTGTTGTAACGTTCCAGTTCGGCCCGGAGGACCTGTCGGCCCTCGTCGATCGTCCGGACATCCTCGCGGGAACAGGTTCGGACGAGCCGGTCCTGGAGCCAACCATAGGGGCGTTCGATTTTGCCCTTGGCTTGAGGGGAGAGAGCATGGCGGACCTCGATCCCCAGGTCGCGGATGACTTGTTTCCATTGGGGATCGACGCCATCGGTGAGGAGATGGTGCCGTCGGCAGTGGGAGTCCCGGCCCTGGACGAAGCGGAAGATGGAGTGGGAGTCGGTGTAGAAGCTGAAGGGGATGCCCCAGCATAAAATCAGGCTTTCCAGGGCGCTGATGTGGTCCCAACTGGTCTCACGCTCGGCCAGGTCGGCATAGAGGATATAGCGGCTGTGGTCGTCGAGACTGGTGATGAGATGCCATTTGGTCCCAGCCGCGGGAGCCCAGAGGTGATGAGAGCTGTCGTGCTGGATGAGCTCACCAATATAGTTGGTCAGAACCTCGCGGGTGTGAGCCCTCCGGACTGGCTTACGGAGATAGAAACCTCCGGACTTGGCCTTCCTGATGATTGTTGGAACGGAGACTCTCTGCCCGTACTGATCGCGGAGCCGGTCCCGAATATAGGAGTAGTTATAACTCCAGAGTTTGATCTGGGGATCAAGAATGAGCTTTTTTTCGATCCGAAGTTCACGGAGGATGTTTTCCTCGATCTCCGGAGCGATGCGATGAGGGGCGTTACAACGGCGATAGTTGACCGTGAACCCCTCTGGATCCTCCTTGTAACGATTGAGCAGAGCAAAGATTCGGCTGCGGCCGATCTTGAAGATGGCGGTCAGATGGGCAAGCTTGATCTCCTTGCGAGTATACCGAGCAAAAAGATCCCGGATCTGGGCGTCCCGGAAGGACTTGTGAAGCTGTTTGGGCATAGATATACCTCCCTTCAGTTCTGGAGATATATCCCGACCTTTTGGAGGAGTCCACTTTTAAACTTTAAATGCCCTAAAAACAGTCCACTTTTAAAGTTTAAATGACAGGTGAGACGATCCGAATTGACACACCGTCTTAATCCATGTATATAGGGGATTGGCGGGGGACGATTTCATCGTGCCCTCAACGATCACACTGACAAAGGAGGACTCAATGAAAAAAACAATCGTTTTGGCCCTTGTCTGTCTCCTTGCCATTTCCCTAGGCTTGGGAGTTTCCTGCAAAGCGAAAACAAAACCCACCCCTCCGCCTCCTCCGCAGGTCAAGGAACAGCCCGTCGTGGAGCAAGTGACGGAAACGGCGCCGGCCGAAGCCGCCCCGCTTTCGGAAGAAGAGCTCTTCCTGAGAAAGACGCTCGATCAGATCAACCAGGAGCGGGCCCTGAAGAACATCCGTTTCGATTACGACAAGTATTTTGTCCGCGATGACGCGAAGGGGATTCTCGAAGCCAACGCCGCTTGGATGAAGAAATTCCAAACGGCGAAAATCCTGATCGAGGGCCACTGCGACGAGCGCGGCACCGAGGAATACAACTTGGCCCTGGGCGAAAAACGGGCCAAGAGCACGATGGATTACCTGTTGTCTCTCGGCATCCCGGCCGAGCGGATGAGGATCATTTCCTACGGCAAGAGCCAGCCGCTCGATATGGGTCACGACGAAACCGCCTGGGCGAACAACCGCCGGGCCCAGTTCCTCGTCATCGAAAAATAACCTTAATGAAGCGTTCGTGGCCCGCCGTCCTGCTGATGGCGGGCCTTTCCCTCTCCGCCGCGGCCCAAGACCGCAGCAAGAAGGCCTATGAGCTGATGTATGAAGACATTCAGTTGCTCAAGATCCAAACTCAGCGGATCGAGAAGAAGATCGATCAAGCGGGCGCGGATCTGAAAGTACTCGGCGATATCGTCCGCGACTTGGCCGCCCAATTCAAGGATTTCCGGATTTTCCAAGCCCGGAATCAAGAGGGATGGAGCGAAATCCCCGGCCAGGTGCGGAGCATCCAGGAACAGCTGGCCCAGATCGAAAACCGCCTTCTTCAACTGGCTGCCGATCTCGAGTCCGCCAAAACGCCGGCGGGGGAGACGACGGCCGCTCCGGAGGCGGGGGGAAAGCCCAAGCCCGAGGAAAAAGCCGGAGCGGCCCGAAAGCCGGCGGCGGAGCCGCCGGCCGCGACCGTCCCTCCGTCCGGCCTCTCCGCCCAGGAAGCCTATCAGGCGGCGATGGCTGATTTCAGCAAAGGGAACCTCGACTTGGCCGTGGACGGCTTCGCCCTCTATCGCGAACAATTCGGCGCCAGCCCGCTGGCCGACAACGCCCTCTACATGATCGGCGAATGCCGGTTCAGCCAGAGAAAATTTCCGGCGGCCATCGAGGCCTTCGATGACTTGATTCTGACGTATCCCATGAGCGACAAGATCGCCGCGGCTTATCTCAAGAAGGGATTCGCCCTGGCCGAAATGAAAAAGAAAACCGAGGCCCTCGCCGTCCTCCGTCTGCTTCTTTCAAAATATCCCCTCGAGGAGGAAGCCCGGCAGGCTCAGCAAAAAATCAAGGAACTGCAGGAAGCCCCATGAGAGACGTCAACAGCTTGAACAAGGTCATCCTGATCGGACGGATCGGGCAGAGGCCGGAATTGCGGCACTTCCCCCAAAGCGACCGGGCGTTGGCCCGTTTCACCCTGGCGACCAACGAACGCTCGTTCAATCCCCAAACCAGCCAAGCGTCGATCCGGACCGAATGGCATTCCATCGTGGCCTGGGCGAAGCTGGCCGAATTCTGCGACCGATTCCTGGAAGTCGGCAAACAGATCCTGGTCGAGGGCAAGATCCGGACGCGGTCCTGGCAGGACCGCGACGGCAACAAGCGCAAAACGACCGAGATCGAGGCGTTCAACATCGTCCTCCTCGGCCCCCGCGATGCCCAGCCGCGCGGGAATGAAATCGATGCGCCCTACCGGGAGCCGGGCCCGGACGCCGGATCGCCTGATTTTCCCTCCGATGAAGAGCCGCCGGCTTCCCTCGGCGAGGACGATGTCCCCTTCTGAGGACGAGCGGAATTTCCGCTCCCGGATCATCGAGGATCACCGCCCGTGGGGGAAGTTCCGGGCGTTTCCCCATGAACAGGCCGGAAGCATCAAGATCATCACGGTCAACCCGGGAGGCTCCCTATCCCTCCAATCCCACCGCCGGAGGGCGGAGTTCTGGGTGGCCCTCGACGAGGGACTCGAGGTGACGGTGGGCGACCGGGTGTGGCGGCCCGCGGCCGACGAGGAAATCTACATCCCGCGGGAAGCCCGGCACCGCGTCCGCGGCGTCGGGCCCCGGCCCGCCCGAATCATGGAGATCTGGCTGGGCGATTCCGACGAAAACGATATCGTCCGCTACGAAGACGTTTACGGGCGCAAATAGGCGGAATCGACGACCGGGGTCGTCAGCCCGGTGAACGCCGGAACGCCGAAGACGATGACATAAATCCCGGCCGCCAGGCCTCCGACGACCACGATCCAGCCCAACACATTGTTGATTTTCGCCATGACAAGGAGGATGGCGTAATGCCCGTGGTGGGACTTGCCCTCCTCCTTCCGCGTGTTGAGCGCGATCTCGCGGACGGCCAAGAGGATCTGGCCGAAGGCGACGATCGAAAATCCGATCACGAAAGCCCATAGGCAAACGGCCAGCCCGACCAAAAGACGGCTGAATTCCATGACGTCCCTCCTCCTCCGGGGGAGCCGCCGGCGACGCCCCCATTTCCTGCCGCCGCCCGTCAGGATGACGGGCTCGTCATCAAGAACGCATCGGGATACTTAAAGAGGAGCTTTTCGATGATGAATTCCTCGACTTCCTGGGCCGAGCGCAGATTCATCGCCTTCTGAACCACCCGCCGGACAACCCGGACTTCCACCGCCCGCAGCGCTTTCTTAATCCGCGGGATGAAAATCGGATTCATGCTGAACGTCCGCAGACCGAGACCGAGAAGGACGACGGCGGCGAGGGGATCGGCGGCCATCTCTCCGCAGAGGGCGACGTCTTTTCCCTGGCAGTCGGCCGAGACGATGACATGCTTTAAAAGACGCAAGGCTGCGGGGTGGAGAGGCTTGTAGAGGTAGGAAACGTATTCGTTGGACCGGTCCACGGCCAGGAAATACTGGAGCAGGTCGTTGGTCCCGATGCTGAAGAAGTCCACTTCCCGGGCCAGCAGATCGGCGATGGCCGCCGCGGCCGGGACTTCTATCATGATCCCGAGGGGGACGTCGGGATCGAAGCCGAGACCCTGGGCGGCCAGCTCCTCCCGGGCTTCGCGGAACAGAACGCGGATTTCGCCGATCTCCTCCATTTCCGTGATCATCGGGATGATGACCCGGACATTTTTCCGGACGGAAGCCCGGAGGATGGCTCGGATCTGAACCCGGAACAATTCGCGGTTTTGGAGCGAGAACCGGATCGCCCGCAGCCCCAAAGCCGGATTCGGCTCGGCCTCGATTTTCAGCTGGGGAAGAGTCTTCTCCCCGCCGATGTCAATCGTCCGGATATAAACCGGGCGGGGAAAAGCGTCCCGCGCCAGCCGGTCGTAGATGGCGAAATGCTCCTCCTCGGTGGGCAGGGTCGCGCGTTGGAGGTAGATGAACTCGGAGCGGAACAGCCCCACGCCCTCGGCCCCGTAGGACAGGGCGTGACCCACTTCCTCGGGCAGCTCGATGTTGGCCATCGGGACGAACCGGATTCCGTCAAGGGTGACCGGGGTCCAGGTCGCAATCCGGCGGAGTTCCTTGCGGTAGGCTTCATACTTGGCCTTCTTGCTCTGGAACTCCCTCCGGATCATCAGCGGCGGATTGACGATGACCTCGCCGTCCGTGCCGTCGACGATCAGCTCGTCGCCGGCGCTGACTTGCTGGGTGATGTCGCGGAGGCCGACGACCGTCGGGATGTCCAGGGAACGGGCCAGGATCGCGGCATGGGAGGTGGGGCCGCCCATGTCCAGGACCACGGCCAGGACGCCGCCCTGGCTGAGGCGGATGGCGGCTTCCGAGGGCAGGAGGTCGTGGGCGACGAGGATTTTCCCCCGCAGGTCGTCGGAGACGGACAATTTTTCGCCGGCGTCCAAGTTGCGGTAAATGCGGGTCAGGACGTCGGTCACGTCCGCCTTCCGCTGCCGGATGTATTCGTCGGCGATCGCGTCAAAGACACGACGGTAATACTCATGAACCTCGCTCAGGGCCGATTCCGTCCGGATGTTTTCCTCCCGGATCAGGCGTTCCAATCCGGAGGTGAGCGCCGGATCCTGGAGAATCAGCAGGTGGGCTTCGAAAATGAACGCATGTTCGTCGCCGGCCATCGCCCGGACCTGGTCCTTGATCGTCGTGATTTCATCGCCCGTCCGCCGGAGGGCCTCGTTCAAGCGCTCGATCTCATCGGCGACGCGATACGGGGGGATATACACCTTCCGGCTGGAAAACAGGGTCCGGTCGGCCAGGACCACCGGCCCCATGACGATCCCGGGGGAGACGCCGATTCCCCGCAGGCGCAAGTAATCCATACGCGGTTCTCCGGCTACTCTTTCTCGCCGAACCGGCCGTCGATCAGATCGACGATGGCCTTCAAGGCCGCCGCCTCGTCGTCCCCGTTGAGGCGCAGGGTGATTTCCGTCCCCTGGGTCGCGGCCAGGGTCAAAATGCCGAGGATGCTCTTGCCGTCCACGTCGCTTCCGTCCTTCTCGATCCGGACGTCGGCCGTGAACCGGTTGGCCAGGTTGACGAACTTGACCGCCGCCCGGGCGTGAAGTCCGAGGCGGTTCTTGATGCGGACGACATGCTCGATCATCTCAGGATTTTTTCCCGTCCAGGATGGCGCTAGCCAGGTGGATGTTCTTCCGGCCCTGCTCGACGACCTTCCGGGCCACGTCGCGCAGGGACATTCCACGCTGGAGGGAAATGAACTTGATCAGCATCGGCAGGTTGGCCCCGGTGATGATTTCGACGCTTCCGTCCTTCTGGAAGGTGAAGCTGAGATTGGAGGGAGTGCCGCCGAACATGTCGGTGAAAATGACCACGCCGTTTTTCTGATCGACCCGCTTTAGGCTGGAGGCGATTTTCTTCTTCGATTCCTCGACATCATCGTACCAGCCGATGGAAATCGCCTCGATGTTGGCCGTTTCCCCGAGGATGATCGTCAGCACGTTGAGGAGCTCCTCCCCCAACTTTCCGTGCATGACGATGAGGCCGCCGATCATTTGGCAATATCCCGGTGAAAAACCTTTATATCATATTTCCGGCCGCGAAGGACATCCCGGAGGGCGGCGGCGATGACGACGGAACGGTGGTATCCGCCGGTGCAGCCGACGCCGATGACGAGCTGGCTCTTGCCCTCGGCCTCGAAACGAGGGAGGAGAAAATTCAGGAACCGGCCCAGCTCGGCCAGGAAATCCTTGGTTTCGGGCCGCCGGAGGACGAATTCACGGACCCGGGCGTTCGTCCCCGGCTTCTCCCGGAGATCGTCCTCATAGAACGGATTGGGGAGAAACCGGGCGTCGAAGACCAGGTCGGCATCCAGGGGAATGCCGTGCTTATAGCCGAAGCTGATGATGCGGATGATGAACGGCTGCTTGTCGGCCCGGAAAAAACGCCGGGAGAGAACGTCGCGAAGCTGGGCGCTGGTCATCGACGACGTGTTGATGACGTCGTCGGCCAGCTCGATGATGGAGGCGAGCCGCTTGCGCTCCAGCCGGACGGCGTCCAGGACCGAACGACCGCGGGCCAACGGATGCGGACGCCGGCTTTCGCTGAAACGCTGAACGATGGCTCCGTCGGTGGCGTCGAAAAAGAGAAGCCGGGCTCCCTGAATTTTCTTGATTTTCGCCCATTCTTTGGGAAAATCAGTCAGGAACCCGGGCTCGCGTATATCCATGACCAGGGCGACGCGCTCCAGAACCTCCGACTTCCGCCGCCGGAGGTCGACAAACGAGGGGATGAGCTTGGCCGGCAAATTGTCGACACAGAAAAAGCCCAGGTCCTCGAGAAACCGGCTGGCGACCGTCTTTCCCGATCCGGAGAGGCCCGTGATGATCAGGAAACGGCTGGGTCGATGGGTCATGGCTTGCCGGTCCTTCCCGCGGCGAACGCCCGGTTCAGACGCCGGAGCATCTGATCCGGGGCGCGGCGGCCGCGCCGGAGCAAAAGATGGGAGACGCAGGCCACCTCGATCAGGGTGGCGATGTTCCGCCCGGGGGCGACGGGGATATTGAGCTGGGGGACGCGGGTTCCAAGAATGAGGTGGTCTTCGGGAAAGCGCAGGCCCAGCCGGTCGTATTCCTTTTTCCGGCTCCACTTCTTCAACCGGATGACCAGGTCGATCGTCGATTCGCGGAGAATCGATTTCGGGCCGAAAATATACCGGACGTTGATGAGCCCCAGGCCGCGCAGCTCCATGAAATGACGGCTCAGCCGCGGGGCCCGGCCGATGATCCGCCCGTCGGCCCGGCGGCGGACTTCAACGACATCGTCCGTAATGAACCGGTGGCCCCGGGCGATGAGTTCGATCGCGCTCTCGCTTTTTCCCACTCCGCTGTCGCCGATGATCAGCACGCCCAGGCCGAACATCCGGAGGAGCCCTCCCGAGACGACGGCCGGCGCGGCGGACCGGACGGCGTTCATTCCGGACGGACCAGGCCGAAGGTTCCGTTTTTCCGGCGGAAGAGAACCGCCCAGCGGTCTTCCTCTCCCTCCATGCGGAACATCAGAACCTCTTTTTTCCGGAGGTTGAATTCGACGACGGCATCGCCGACGGACATCGGTTTCCCGGAGAAATAATCGGCCCGGACGACACGCGGCGGAAGCCCGGCGGCGGTTTCCACGGCCGCGGCGGCGGCGGTTTCGCGCCCGCCCCGGCGTTTTTTTTCCCGGAATTTCGCCCGCTCCTTTTTCAGCTTGACGTCGAGAAGGTCGAAGGCTTCGTTCATCACCGCGGCCGCGTCGTGGCCGTCGGCCGCGACGCGGATCCGGCCCTGCTTCCCGCGGACTTGGATCTCGACCCGCTGCCGGCTTTTCTCAGCCGAGAGGACGACATCCGCCTCGGTCGCCCGGTCCAGAAAACGGGCCAGGCCGGCCAGGCGCTTCTCGGCATAGGTCTTGAGGTCGGGAGGGATCGCCGCGTGTCGAGCCGTGAAGTGGACGTTCATCAAGACTCCTCCATTAGGAATTTGCGCTTGCGGATATGCGAGGGAAGGATATCCAGCTGCTGGCGGTATTTGGCCACCGTCCGGCGGGCGATGGGGAAATTCTCCCGGGTCAGGATTTCCTCGATTTCCATGTCGCTCAGCGGGCGGGATTTGTCTTCGGATTCGATCAGGCGCCGGAGGCGGTCCTTGACCCGGAGAGAGGAGATCTCCTCGCCGAATCCGCCCTGGAGCGACTTATGGAAAAAATACTTCAGGGAATACGTGCCGCGCGGAGTGATCATGTACTTGTTGGCGACGACGCGTCCGACCGTGGACTCGTGAACCCCGATCTCCTGGGCGATTTCCATGAGCGTCAGCGGCTGAAGGCCGTCGAGCCCCTTTTCGAAGAAATCCTTCTGGCGGTCGACGATCGCCTTGGCGACCTTGTAAATCGTCTGGTCGCGCTGATCCAGGCTCCGCAAAAACCAGAGAGCTTTCTTCATCTTGTCCTTGAGATACCGGTAGGCCTCCGGATTCTCCTTCAAGGCCCGGGCCAGAAGCCGGCGGTAATAGGCGTTGATGCGGAGCCGGGGCAGGCCCTCATCGTTGAGGGCGACCTTGAACTCGCCGCTCTCCTTGGAGACCGTGATGTCCGGAACGACGAAATGCGTCCGGTCCTCGCCGTACTTGCGGCCCGGGGCCGGATCCAGCTGCTTAATGATCTCCAGATGAACCTTGACCTCGGCCAGGGGAAGGTTGAGAAGCTTGGCGATCTGGCCGAAATCCGACTTTTCAAGAAGGGGAAGATGCTCGGAGATCATCGCCCGGGCGGCTTCTTCCTTGATTTGCAGGTTGTCCATCTGGGCCAGCAGGCATTCCTTCAAATCCAGGCCGCCGCAGCCCACCGGATCGAACTGAAGGATCTTAGCCTGGACATCGCGGACGCGCTCGATCGGGGCCCCGGCGCTGAGCCCGATCTCATCCAGGGATGACGTCAGGTATCCGTCGTCGTTGATATTCCCGATGATCCGCTCGGCGATCTCCCGGTCGAGAGGATCGAAGAACGTCAAATTGGCCTGCCAGGTCAGATGGTCCCCGAGCGAGGCGCTCTGGGAGATCATGTTTTCGATGTTGGGCGCTTCCGGCGGCTCGGCCGGCCCCGCCCGGAAGCCGTCGTCGATGTATTCCTGGAAATAGGATTCGAATTCCCGGTCCTCGGCCAAGGATTCTTCGGCTTCCCCGGCCGTGCCCGCGGGAAGATCTTCCGACGCGCTTGGGGCCGCCGGGGTTTCCTCGACGCTCTTCACTTCCGGACTTTCCTCCTCGAGCTCAAGAAGAGGATTGGCCGACAGCTCCTCGTCGATGACCTCGATCAGCTCGAGGTTGGTGAGAGGCAAAAGCTTGATCGCCTGCTGCAGGGCGGGAGCCAGAATCAGCTTCTGGACCTGCCGCTGATCAAGACGCTGTTTCAAAGCCATGGTGATCCGCCGTTGCGCTCCGTTTAAACTCGAAAATCCTCGCCGAGATAGCGCCGCCGCACTTCCGGGGAGGCGACGACCGCTTCCGGAGAACCTTCCTCGACGATCCGTCCCTTGTCGATGATCGCCGCCCGGTCGACGATCCGGAGGGTGTCCTGGACGTTGTGATCGGTGATCAAAACGCCCAACCCGTCGTCCTTCATATTCCGGACGATCCGCTGCAAATCCTGGATGGCGATCGGATCGATGCCGGTGAACGGCTCGTCCAGCAAGATGAATTCCGGAGAGGTCATCATCGCCCGGGCGATTTCCAACCTCCGGCGCTCGCCGCCGGACAGCGTATAGGCCTTGGCCCGGGCGAGGGATTCCAGCCCGTATTCCCGGAGCTTCCTCCGGGCGTCTCCGCGCCGCCGGCCCGCCGGCCGGGCGATTGCCAGAAGGTTATCCTCGGCCGTCAGCCGGCGGAAAGAGGAGGGATCCTGGGGAAGAAGGCAAATCCCCTTCCGAGCCCGTAAATACATAGGATCGTCCGTGATGTCCTCGCCGTTGAGATAAATCCGACCCGCGTCACGGGCGACAAGCCCGAGAATCATGGAAAACGTCGTCGTTTTCCCCGCCCCGTTGGGCCCCAGGAGACCGACGATCTCTCCTCTTTGGATCTCAATGGAGATATCGTCGACGACCTTTTTGCCGTCGTAGGATTTGGATAAATGAGAAGCATTCAGCGACGATTTCATCGCTCACGACTTGATGATGGTGGTGGATCGCTCGGCGTCCTTGTTTTCGATTAAAATCCTACCATCGGAGGGATGGAAAGTCAATTTGCCGTCCTTGTGGATGACCCCCTTGGCCAGGTCCTCCAGGACGGTATTTCCCGTCAGGACGATCACATCCTCGCTGAGGTCGTAGACGGCCCGGTCGCCCCGGGCCGTGTTCGCCCCCTGGGTAACGGTGACCCGCTCCTGATCAGCGATGATCCGGCGGTATTTTTCCCCGTCCTCTCCGCCGCCGGGCTCGAGAATCAGCCGGCCGGCTTTCAGAACGATTTCTCCGACCGTCAAGGAACAGGAGTCCAGGAAGAGGATGTTTCCTTTTTTCGACTGACGGGCCATGCGTCCGCCGGTGACTTCCACGCGTTGATCCTCGTTTTTCTTTTGATCGCGATGAAAAAACACCGACCGGACGTTCCCGGACGCGGAGATGTCGCCCCTGGCCTCGAAGATCAGGACGTCCCGGCCTTCCAGGGATTCCCGGCCCTGCCAAAGGCGGGCCCCCTCGCCCAGGCGGAATTGCCTCTCGCCGCCTTCGTAATGGGCCAGTCCGGCGGTCATGAACGTCGTCCGTCCGGAGGCGAACAGGGCGGCGTCGCCGGCGTTTCCGGCTTCCGGATGGGAAACGATTTTGACTCCGCCCCGCGCATCGAGATTTTTCGTTTGGAGATTGAGGGCGATCCATTCGGCGGTGATCTCCCGTCCCCCCGAAATCGTCCGGGCCGGCTCGGCCGCCGTCCCGTTCGCCGCCAGGAGACCGGAATCGGCGCCGTAATTGATGGTCGGCGCCTCCAGGAGCCGCATTCGGCCTTCCGCCTCACCCCGGATCCGGGCCCGCGTCTGCAGCCGGAACGCCTGCAGAGCCCAACCCTCATCATAAAAAAACATCGTCTCCCGCGCTTCCAAAGTCGTCTGGCGCCCGGCTTCGCCGAGGATGTCGATCCGGGCGCCGCCCTGCATGGAGCCGTAGCGCGCCCAGCCCTCGGTTCCGTAAGGAACGAACATCATCGACCCGGCCTCCATCCGCTGCCGCCCGCCTTGGAAGAAGATCAGTTCGTCATCCGCGGGAGAGGCCTCGCCCGCTTTCGGCTTGGCCGGGACGGCCGCCGGGACCGCCCGTTCGTCCGCCTCCCATTTCACGTTTCCGTGGAAGTCGAATAGCCGAAACTCGGGCTTGTCGGGAAACTGGGCGAAGAAGACGTCGTTGCAGCGGCCGCGGCTCCGGCCGTGGGCGATACGGACGTCGCCGCGGATTTCCCCCGTCCGCGGCTGCCGGGCATAGGTCATCGATTTCCCGGTGATGATCACCGGAACGGGGTCGTCGTCCCAGGGCGCGGTGACCAGGGTGATTCCCCCGGAAAAAACAAAATATTCATCCGTGACGTTGTACGTAGCCCGGCGGCAGTCGCCCCGGAACCGCCGGCCCTCGAAAACCGCGGGAACGTTGGTGACCACCGCGTCCCGGTTTTTGTGATAGGTGAAGGAGGCGCCTTTCACGGTGAGGTCGTCGAGGCGGATTTCCACGCCGCCCCGGAACACAAGGCGGGTCCAATCCGCATCGTAGATCACTTCCTCCGCGAACGCCGCGAACTTCAGTTGTCCGTCGCGGGCGCGGCTTTCGACGCGGACCCCGCCGCCCTTTTCCCCTTCCGGTCCCTTGAGGTGATAGAGTCCGACGGCATCCGTAAAATTCCGGGCGGCCTGGACATCCAGAATGTTTCTTCCTCCCGTGTCTTTCACGAAATGGATATTTTCCTTGACGTCCACTTTTTGCGTGGTCAGCGGCCGCGTCTCGGGCCGAATGGCCGCCGGACGGTCGGACCGGCGGCTTAAAAAGACGAAAACAACGGCGAGGAGGACGGCCAGAAAGCCGATGAGGAGAACGCGGACGGCCGTTTTCGCCCGGCTTCGGGAAGACGGATGAGCCATGGATTCTCTCATCCCGCCCGGAGATCCTCGAGCGCCAGATACGGGCGCTCTTCGCCGAGATAGGCGGACGTCTGGAAGGTGAACACGCCGTCGATCCGGCTTCCGGCCGGAAATTCCCCCGCCCAGGCGCCCCGGTTCCAGCCGATCGCCTCGAACGTCCGGCCGTCCTTCCGCAGAAGGAACTTGACGTGGCGGTCCTTGAGCTTGCGGGGCTCGGCCGCGACGACGGCCCCCTCGGTCAGAAAAACAGGCCGGGGATTGCCGACGCCGTGGGGCTCGAGAAGAGCGAGGCCGCGCCACAAGTCCGCCCCGATGTCGGTGAACTCCAGCCGGCTGTCGATGGCGATCGAGGGTCGCAGATCATCGAAGGTCAAGCGGGCGTCGACGGCCCGGTTCATCGCCTCCTTGAAGGCCGGCACGGATTCCCGGCGAAGGGTGCAGCCGACGGCCTGCCGGTGTCCGCCATAGCTCAGGAAGAAGGGCCGGGCCTCCTCGAGGCAATCGATCAGGGAGAATCCGGGAATCGATCGCCCCGAGCCGAAGGCGCAGCCGTCGTCGTAGGAAAACAGGACGACCGGCCGATGAAAGATTTCCTTCAAGCGGGAGGCGACGATCCCGATGATTCCCCGATGCCATTTTTCATCCCCGAGGATCAGGATCTTGTGCGTTTCGGCCAACCCCCCGGTCCGGACGCGCTCCTCGGCGTCGGCCAGGATGGAATCCTCGGTTTCCTGGCGCCGCCGGTTGAGGACGTCCAACTCGCCGGCCACGGCGGCCGCCTCGGCCGCGGACTTCGAGAAAAAGAGACGGAGGGCGAGCTCCGTCCGGCCCATCCGTCCGGCCGCGTTGATCCGCGGACCCAGGCGGAAGCCGATGTCCCCGACGGTCACCGGCCGGCCGGTCAGGCCGCAGATTTCCATCAGGCTCCGCAGGCCGGGGTTGGACACCCGGGCCAGCTCGGCCAGGCCCCGCCGAACGAGGATGCGGTTCTCGCCGCGAAGGTCGACGACGTCGGCGACGGTCCCAATGGCGACGAGCTTGAGATAATGGGGAAGAACGCCGGCCCGTCCGGCTCTCTGGTAGAGCGCTTGAATGAGCTTGAACGCCACCCCGACGCCGGCCAGGTTCCGATCGGGATAACCCGCTTCCGGCAGGACCGGGTCGAGAACGGCCAGGGCCGCCGGCCGCTCGGGTCCCGGGAGGTGATGATCGGTGATGATGACATCCACACCGGCGGCCGCGGCCGCGCGGACGAAGCCGGCGGATTTGATGCCGCAATCGACGCTGACGACGAGCCGGGCTCCGCGCGCGACAACCGCCTCCGCGTGGCCGTCCTTGATCCCGTACCCGTCCTTGAGCCGTTCCGGGATGAAGCAATCGACCTTCCCTCCGAGCGCCGACAGCGCCTTATGGAGCATCACCGTCGCCAGCACGCCGTCGACGTCGTAATCCCCGAAGATCAGGATGGTCTCCTTTTCCCGGATCGCTTTTTCGATCCGGGCGACGGCCGCGTCCATGCCGGAAAGCAGGAACGGGTCGGGGATGTCCTCCAAGCCGGCCTCGAGGAAAAGCCTTGCCCCGGCGGCGTCCGTGAAACCGCGATTGGCCAGAATCTGCCCGAGGACCGGCGGCAGTCCGAGGGCGGCGGCCAAGGCGGGAGCCGCGGTCGAGGGCGGGGCGATGCTCCAGGCCGTTTCGCTCATTTCATCTTTCACTTTAACACATCGGCGGGCCGCCTCAAAGCACGCTTCTCCTCCATTCGTTGACTTGACCCCCGGCGGAATCTATAATCCTTTCATCATGTTAGGACGACTCTGGGACGGCCTGGCGAAAACCCGGCAGGCCTGGAAAGACCGTTTCGGGAAGGTCTTCGGCCCCGGACGGCCGCGCGAGGAGATTCTCGAGACTCTTTCGGAATCCTTGATCCTGGCCGACGCGGGCGTTCCCGTGGCCGAAAAAATCACGGCCGCCGTCCGGAACCGGACCAAAAAAAACGACGACGCGGAAACGCTGGAATCCGTCCTTAAAAGCGAGCTCATCGAGCTTCTTTCCCGCCGCCAAATCCGGGACGAAGGACCGGGATTGTCCGGCGTCATCCTCCTGGTCGGAGTCAACGGAGGCGGGAAAACGACGACGGCGGCCAAGATCGCCCAGCGGGCCGCGGCCGAGGGGAAACGGGTTCTCCTGGTGGCGGCCGACACATTCCGGGCGGCCGCCCAGGAACAATTGGCGATCTGGGGACGCCGGCTGGGCGTCCCCGTCCATCAAGGCCGGCCGGGATCGGATCCGGCCGCCGTGGTTTTCGACGCCGCCCGCGAATTCCTCGCCGGCGGATATGACCTGATGATCGTCGACACGGCCGGACGCATCCACACCAACGCCAACTTGATGAGCGAGCTGGATAAAATCAAGAGGATCGTCTCCCGCGAGATCGACGGCCGGCCGGTCGAGACCTGGCTCATTCTGGACGCGGCTCTCGGACAAAACGCCCTCGTTCAAGCCCGGGAATTCCGCAAGTGCGCCGGCCTCAGCGGATTAGTTTTAACCAAGCTGGACGGCACCGCCCGGGGAGGCGCGGTGCTGGCGATCGCCGACGAGTACAACCTGCCCATCCGCCTGGTCGGCACTGGCGAAGGAGCCGAGGATATGGAGGACTTCGACCCGGCCGCCTTCGTCGAGGCCCTGATGTCATGATCGACGAGCGCGATCTCGCCTACCTGGACATGGCCGAGGCCCTGGCCGTCCAGGCGCTCGGCCGCACGTCCCCCAATCCCCATGTCGGAGCGGTCGTCGTCCGCCGCGGGCGGATCGTCGGGACCGGCTTCCACGAAGCGGCCGGGCGGGAGCACGCCGAAACCGCCGCTCTCCGGCGGGCCGGGAAAAACGCGCGCGGGGCGACTCTTTATCTCACCCTGGAGCCGTGCGTTCACTGGGGACGGACGCCCCCCTGCGCCGAATCCGTCCTGACGTCCGGAATCGTCCGGGCCGTCATCGCTGGTCTCGATCCCAATCCCGTCATCCGCGGCCGGGGCGTACGGTTTCTGCGGACGGCGGGCCTCGCCGTGGACGTCGCCGGCCGCCCGGAGCGGAAATCCGGGCTCAATGAAGCCCACGCCAGGTACATCGTCGACCGGCGGCCCTTCGTCACCTTGAAATCCGCCCTCAGCCTCGACGGCAAGCTGGCCACCCGGACAGGGGAATCCGCCTGGATCTCGTCTCTCGAGGCCCGGCGCTACGCCCATTTCCTCCGGTCCGAAAACGACGCGGTTCTGGTCGGAGCCCAAACGGTTCGGCACGACGATCCGCGCCTGACCGTCCGGCCGCCGGGACGAAGGGGCAAGCCCGTCCTGCGGGTCGTCCTCGATCCCGGCCTCCGGACTCCGCCGGAAGCCCGGCTGTTTGAGGATCCGTCGGGCGGGCCGGTGCTGTTGTATGCCCGGGCCGGAAACCGGGATTGGGAGGCCCGCAAGGCCCGCCTTCTTCGACGCGGAGCCGAGGTGGCCGAGCTTCCCGGCGAAGGACCGCGGCTGGATCTGCGGCGTGTTCTTTCCGACCTCGGATCGAGGGAAATCGCCGCCCTTCTTGTCGAAGGCGGGGGCCGCACGGCGGCCGGGTTCCTTGACGAGGGCTTGGTCGATAAAGTCGTTCTGGCCGTCGCCCCGATACTGATCGGCGGAGCGGACGCCGTGGCGCTCTTCGCCGGCCGGGGGGCGGACCGGCTGGCCGCCGCTCCCCGCCTGTCCCGCGTTTCCTCATTCCGCCTCGGCGGAGACCTCATCTTGGAGGGGTATATCTGATGTTCACCGGCATCATCCAGGCCAGGGGGATTTTCCGGGGCTTCCGGGAAAACGGGCGGGAAATGATCGTCGAATCCCCGGAAGCGGCCGGGAGGATCGCGCCGGGACAAAGCCTGGCCGTCGACGGCGTCTGCCTGACTCTCGTCCGCAAGGAAGGACATCGCCTTTTTTTCAACACGGTCCGGGAAACGCTCGAGCGGACGAATTTTTCCCTCCGCCGCCCCGGCGAGACGCTCAATCTCGAATATCCCCTGACCTTGGCCGATCCGCTGGGGGGACATCTCGTCTCGGGACACGTGGATTTCACGAGCAAGATCAAGCGCGTTTCTTCCCGGTCGTCGGGCCGCCGCCTGGCCGTCATCCTGCCGGCCGCCTTCCGGCCGTTCGTCGTCGCCCAAGGATCGATCGCGATCAACGGCGTCAGCCTGACTGTGGCCGCGGTCGGGCCGGGATCGTTCGACGTCGAGCTGATCCCGGAAACTCTGGGCCGGACGAATTTGGCGGACCTGCGGGCCGGGAAGGCCGTTCACGTCGAATGTGACATGCTCGGAAAATACGTGTATAATTTTCTTCACTTCCACAAGCGTTAGGACGTATCCATGGCCGTTAAAGCTCCCCACGCGGTGAACGTCGAACGGGCCCTCGAGGCCGTTCGCGCCGGCCGCCTGATCATCATCACCGACGACGAAGACCGGGAAAACGAGGGCGACTTCATGGTCGCCGCCGAGAAAACGACTCCGGAAGTCGTCAATTTCATGGCCACCTACGGCCGGGGACTCATCTGCCTCCCCCTCACCCGGGAGCGTCTTCAGCAGCTCCAGCTTCCGCTCATGGTCCAGGAGAACACGGCCCGCTTCCAGACCGCCTTCACCGTGACGATCGACGCCGTCGAGGGCATCACGACGGGCATTTCCGCCTTCGACCGGGCGGCGACCATCCGGGCGGCCATCGATCCCAAGACCAAGCCGTCGGACCTGGCCAAGCCGGGACACATCCTCCCCCTCCAGGCCAAGGAGGGCGGCGTGCTGGCCCGGGCCGGCCAGACCGAGGCGTCCGTCGACTTGGCCCGGATGGCCGGGCTCAACCCGGCCGGGGTGATCTGCGAGATCATGAACCCCGACGGAACGATGGCCCGGCGGCCGGAGCTCGAACGCCTGAGCCGCGAGCACGGAATCCCCATCCTGACGATCGCCGATCTCATCCAGTACCGG
>ERZ1026796.1208-NODE-1208-length-17805-cov-3.436079_pt1 | contig 17805 bp, 15 predicted proteins | sample MGYA00520874_ERZ1026796 | MGnify/ENA primary metagenome ERZ1026796 (study PRJEB33270, sample SAMEA104284474) | anaerobic digester metagenome | biome: Anaerobic digester microbiome; feature: mesophilic sludge digester; material: Anaerobic digester biomass...
TCGCTGTGCGTCTACAGCTCCGTGTCGGCGCACGCGATCATCGACATCAACGGCTGGTGGGGCTGACGCTGCCGCAGGTGTCGGCGGCGTGCGAACCGGCTCAGACGAGCAGCGGGTCGGGTGACCCGGGGTCGATGCCGTGGCGGGCGATGGCCGCCTGCACCTCGTCGGGGCTGGCCTTGCCGTCGGCGGCCAGCGCACTGAGCACGGCGACCACCACGTGACCGGTGTTGACCTCGAAGTAGCCGCGTAGCGAATCGCGCGTGTCACTGCGGCCCATGCCGTCGGTGCCCAGCGGCACGAAGGTGCGTCCGGGCAGGAAGCGGGCCACTTGCTCGGGAACGATCTTCATGAAGTCGCTGACTGCGACGACCGGCCCGGGCGCATCGGCCAGCAGCTGGGCGACCAGCGGCACCTTCGCCGGCTGACCGGGGTGCAGCCGGTTCCAGCGCTCGGCGGAGAGTGCGTCGTCGCGCAGCGCCTTGTAGGAGGTGGCCGACCAGAGCTCGACACCGATGCCGTACTGCGCCAACTCGTCGGCCGCGGCGCGAGCAGCACCCTGCGCCGAGCCGCTGAACAGCAGGGTCGCCCGCCGGTCGGTGCCGTCGGGGGCCGCCGCCCACTGGTACAGCCCACGCACGATGTGCGCCGGGTCGAGCCCCTCGGGCATCGCCGGCATCGGGTAGTTCTCGTTGTAGAGCGTGATGTAGTAGAAGACGTCGCGCTCTTCGCCGTTGGGCCGGTCGCTGTCGGGGCCGTACATGCGATGGATGCCGGCTTGGATGATGGCCGCCACCTCGTACGCGTACGACGGGTCGTACGACTGGCACGGCGGCACCGTGCTCGCCAGCACCAGTGAGTGACCATCCTGATGCTGCAGACCTTCGCCCTGCAGCGTGGTGCGACCGGCGGTGGCGCCCATCAGGAAGCCGCGGGCGCGAGCATCGGCGGCCTGCCAGATGAGGTCGCCGACGCGCTGGAAACCGAACATCGAGTAGAAGGTGTAGAAGGGGATGGTGGTGACCCCACGCGTGGCGTACGACGTGCCGGAGGCGATGAAGCTGGCGAGGGACCCTGCTTCCGTGATGCCCTCTTCCAGGATCTGACCCTTCGCCGACTCTGCGTAGCTGAGCAGCAGGTCGTGGTCGACCGGCTGGTACTTCTGGCCCTGCGAGGCGTAGATCTTCAGCGCGGGGAACAGCGAATCCATGCCGAACGTGCGGCCTTCGTCGGGGATGATGGGTACCACCAGTTGGCCGATGTTCTGGTCGCGGCACAGGTTGCGCAGCAAGCGGGTGAAGCCCATGGTGGTGCTCACCTCTTGCTCGCCCGACCCACCTCTGAGCTCCTCGAAGGTGGCGTCGAGCGGCATTCCCAAAACCTTGCGCGGCCGCACCAGTCGCTTGGGCACGCTGCCGCCCAGCGCACGCCGGCGCTCGATCATGTACTGGTACTCCACCGAGTCCTCGGCCGGGCGGAAGTAGGGCACCTCGTCGTCGTCGAACTGCGAATCGGGGATCTCGTCGTGCAGGTGCAGCCGATCGCGCAAGGCCATCAGCTGGGCGTTGGTCATCTTCTTGATCTGATGGGTGGCGTTGCGACCTTCGAAGCCGGGGCCGAGGGTCCAGCCCTTGATGGTCTTGGCCAGGATGACGGTGGGCGCGCCGGAGCCGAGGTTCTCGGTGGCGGCTTTGTAGGCCGCGTAGAGCTTGTGGTAGTCGTGCCCGCCTCGCGGCAGGTTGACCAGGTCTTGGTCGGTGAGGTGAGCCACCATCTGGCGCAGGCGCGGATCGGGGCCGAAGAAGTTGTCGCGGATGTACGCGCCACCTTCCACGCTGTATCGCTGGAACTCGCCGTCGACGGTGGTGTTGAGCTGGTTGAGCAGCACGCCGTCGGTGTCGGCGGCGAGCAGGGTGTCCCACTTGCTGCCGAGGATGACCTTGATCACGTTCCAGCCGGCGCCGCGGAACACGGCTTCCAGCTCTTGGATGATCTTGCCGTTGCCGCGCACCGGCCCGTCGAGTCGCTGCAGGTTGCAGTTGACCACGAACACCAGGTTGTCGAGCTTCTCGCGGCTGGCCAGCGAGAGCGCGCCCAGTGTCTCTGGCTCGTCGCACTCGCCGTCGCCCAGGAAGGCCCAGACCCGGCTCTGGCTGGTGTCGTCGAGCTCGCGGTTGAGCAGGTAGCGGTTGAACCGAGCGTGATAGAGCGCAGTGAGCGGCCCGAGGCCCATCGACACCGTGGGGAACTCCCAGAAGTCGGGCATCAGGCGTGGGTGCGGGTAGCTGCTGAGCCCCGTGCCGTTGCGCCCGATCTCGCGGCGGAACTGGTCGAGATCGGTGGTCTCCAGGCGCCGCTCGAGGAAGGCGCGTGCGTACACGCCCGGTGTGGCGTGCCCCTGGAAGTAGATGTGGTCGCCGGCGGTGCCGTCGTCCTTGCCGCGGAAGAAGTGGTTGAAGCCGATCTCGTAGAGGCTGGCGCTGCTGGCGAAGGTGGCCAGGTGGCCACCGATGCCGTCGGCGTGCTTGTTGGCTCGCACCACCATGGCCGCCGCGTTCCAGCGCACGAAGGCGCGGATGCGGCGCTCGATGTACTCGTCGCCGGGGAACCACGGCTCGGACTCGCGCGGAATGGTGTTGATGTACGGGGTGCTGACCGTTGCCGGGAAGCTGACCTGCGACTCGCGTGCCTTCTCCAGCAGCTTGCTGAGCAGGAAGCGGGCACGGGACTTGCCGTGCACGTCGATGACGGCGTCGAGGCTGTCGAGCCACTCCTGCGTTTCGCCGGGATCCGAGTCGGGGAGTTGGTTGACGTGGCCGTCGAAGATCATGACTGGCAGTCTGCCACCGCTACCAGCCGGTAACCGGCGGATGTCAGCCGATTCGTGTGTCGAGCAATCGAGCCGGTGTCAGGGGCAGGAACGCGGCGCCCGACCAGCCCGACACATCCACCAGCACGTGGCTGGTGGTGCTGCTGTAGAGGCACACGGTGCCGGCACCATCGATGGCTGGGATCACCGCGTTGGTCTGCTCGCGGTTCGACACGACGTTGATCATCGAGGTGTTGGGCTGCCCCGTCGCGCACGGGTAGATGGTTGCCCAGCCGGGGCCCGCAGGGTTCAGCAAGGTGAGCGTGAGCACGGCGCCCGACGGCAGCGGTGAGCCGGGCACCCCGCCCAGCCCGGCGACCTGCTGGGTGCGTGGTGTGGCGCCGAACAGCGGGTAGCCGCCACGTGTGTCGAGCAGGCGCTGGGGCACGAGCGCGTGGAACGACGCACCGAGCGGGAACGCGCCGAAGAGATCGACGAGCACGTGCGCGGGACTGCTGACGGTGACGCAGACGTCGCCGTTGTCGTCGGTGGCCGCCACCATCATCAGGTTCTGCACCACACCGGGCGCGATGGTGCGGGCCGGCTGCGCCGGAGGTGCGGCGTTGCACGGGTACAGCGCGACACCGGAGGCGACGCTGCCGCCGACGACGGTGAGGTTGACGACGGCGGTGAACGCACCAGTCGGTGCACCGGCGATGGCGCCGAGATGGACCACCAGTGGCACGCGCGCCGCTGGTGGTTGCCCACTGCGCGTGTCGATGGCGCGTGCTGGTGCGAGCGCGATGAAGCCGGAGTCGGCGGCGAACGCTCCGTTGAGGTCGACCAGCACGTGCGAGTCGGCGCTCTGGTACACGCACACCTTGCCGTTGGCGCCCACCGGCACGATGGCCGCGCTGGCGACGGTCTGGTCGGGCACGAAGTTCAGGTTGCTGACGATCGGCAAGGTGCCGCCGCACGGATAGGCGGTGAGGTAGCCCGACGTGCGCGGGCTGACGGCCGTGAGGTTGAGCGCGACCGCCGATGCATCGGCCGGTACCCCTGCCACGCCGGCGACCGTGAACTCGGTGGTGGTACCGGCAGGCTTGCGCGTGGCCGCGGTGCGGATGGTGCTGGCGGCGAGCCCCGAGTACAGCGCAGCGCCCGCGGGGTTGAGGTGGATCGCGTCGTAGGTGAGACCGAACTGGTCGGCGGTGGCCGCCCAATCGATGATCGACAACTCCGGATGCCGTTCGAGTGCCGCCCGCAGCCGTGCGTTGGCCACCGGGTACTGGCTGTAGAGCAGCTTGTAGCCGGCGGTGAGCGAGTTGTACCCCGTGTAGAACTGCGGCTTCACCTCGCGCAAGGTGACCCAGAAGACGTGCTTCACGCCTTTCGCGAGCAACGCGTTCACCATCTGGTCGATCGAGCGATCGAAGCGGGGGACGTCCCAGTACGGGTAGTTGTAGCCACCGGCCACCAGGGCGTTGTCGCCGAATGCCGACGCCGGCATCGGCTTCACGTACCGGTCGACGAGTTGCTCGACGAACTGGGCGGGCTTGCCGGTGACGGTGACCTGCCAGTCGGAGGGGAAGGCGCGTGGCATCGCGGAGACGGCGCCGAGACCGACGGAGTCGGACACCATGAACACGCGCTTGGCCGCCACCGCCGCCGGAACCTGTGGGTGCACGGGCGCTGCGTTCGCTGGCGCGGCCCAGAAGACCGGGCAGAGCAGTACCGCCACGAGCAGTGCAGAACGTGACTTCATGAGGTTGCCTCCACCCACCAGCCGACCACGTCGAACAACGTGTCCGTGTTCTTGAAACCGAAGATGCACATCGTCTGCTGCTGCGGGTTGACACCCACGGTGACCGAGTTCGCCATCACCAGACCCGCGCGTGCGTTGACCGAAGAAGTTGGCGGCAATGCCTCGCCGCACGGGTACGCGGTGAGGTAGCCGTCGAAGACGGCATGCGCGATGGTGATGGTGCCGGTGACCGCGCGGGCGCCAGGGGGTGCTGCCACCACGTCGAGGGCTTGGCCCGTGCCATGCCTGCCGACCCAGCCACCGGTGCCGGTGCGCGTGTCGAGCAGCCTCGTGCCGAACACCGGCACGAGGCGCAGCCCGCCCGGCCCCGCCGAGAAGGTGCCGGTGATGTCGACGATCACGTCGACCAGCGCGGTGTCGGCGGTGTCGATGTGCACGCAGATGGTGCCCGCCGCCGAGACGGGCACGAAGGCCGCACCGGCGACGGTCTCGTTGGGCTCGAAGCTGAGGTTGGCAACGGCAGGCACGACCGGATCGCACGCGTGGACCGTGATGGTGCCACCGGCCGAAGGCCCGGTGACGGTGAGCGTGGCGCTGGCTGCCAGCACTTCACCTCCGGGCACCGCGACGACGAGATCGCGGGCCCTGCCCGTGTTGCGGGTGTCGAGCGGGCGAACCGGGCTGATCGGGTGCAGCGCGGCGCCGCCGGCCGGGAGGAAGTTGCCCTGGATGGAGACGATCACATCGGTGGCGGTGCTGGTGTGCACGCAGATGTGGCCGGTGCCGGTGATCTTGGTGACCGCCTGCGCCGTTCGGAACGCTCCCGCGGCGAAGTTCACGTTGGACGTGGGCGGCATCGGGTCGCCGCAGCGGAAGACCACCAGCCATCCTGCGTCGGCCGAGTTCTTGGCGCTCACCGTCAGCGCCAGTGCCTGTGCCGAGTCGTCCACCGCCGGCTCGGCGCTGAGGTCGATGTCGCGTGTCTCGCCGGCCGCGAAGCGCACACCGTTGGCGAGCGTGCTGTAGATCGTGGTCTCGGTGACAGGGGCGAACCCGAGGCCGCTGGTGTCGGCCGCCGGCAGGGCGCCGCGGCGCCCGTCGAATCGGGCGCTGCTCATCCGCGTGGTGATGTGCTCGGCCATCAGCGTGCTGCGCTTCACGTACTGGGCCGAGGAGTTGGGGTGGATGCCGGCGACGTCGGTGACGATCGGTGGGTTGGCTGTCGCCAGCGCGGTGGGCCAATCCCAGACGATGAGGTTCGGCCAACGCGATGCAGCGCGATCGAGCGCCGTGTTCCAGCCCGTCATGCCGGCGGTGGCGGCGCCGGAGGGGAAGCTGCGTTGCACCACCTTGGCCCACCACACGGTGGTGGTGGGAAACGTGGCAGCGACCTCGCGGAGCAGCTGCTCGATTCGTGCCAGGCACACGTCGACCGAGCTCGGGGTGCAGGTGCCCAGATGATTGGCCCCCAGGTTGACGACGATGATGCTGGGGGAGAAGCCGGCGTCGCGCCAACGGGTGAGCCAGTGGAACGCCGACGCATCGCGCTTGGAGGCCGACGAGTTGAACGTGGTCATGCCCAGCGTGGTGGAGAGGTGCACCGGCCCGAAGCCGTTGTTGCTGAGCATCGTGGGCAGGCTGGGCGTGCTCATGCCGGAGGCGGAGCCGAGCAGCACCGAATCGCCCAGCAGCCCGATGGCGCCACGCGGGCCGACGGTGCCGATGTGCTGATCGCAGAACTCGGTGATGCCACTGCCGTTGTTGCGGCAACCGGCGGGCGCTGCCGCGGCCGGCGCACCCGGCAACAGCGCAGCCGTCAGCGAGGCGACGAGTGAGAAGGTGACCAGCACGGCACGGCGGCGCATCTCCTCAGTCTTCCACGCAGGCACTTGCGGCGACTCGTCGGTCGCCGGCGGTCGAGCGGGAGATTGGCCAGAAATACCCCTAGGGGTAGTAGGATCGGACCATGACCACCATCAGCTCGTCGAGGAAGCCGCCCATCACCCGCCGGTTGCTGCGCGTGCTGGTGGCCTCTGTCGCAGTGGCGGCTGTTGCCGGCTGCAGCAACGACGACGACGCCGGCAACTCGACCGCCGACTCGACGGTTGGCTCGCCGGCCACGCAGGCGGCAGCCGCAGTGGTGCTGGGCCCCACCGAGGGGCAAGCCCTCATGCAGTCGCTGGGAGCCGCCCTCACCGTCATCGACGTGCGCACGCCCGCCGAGTTCGCCAACGGGCACATCGACGGCGCGGTCAACCTCGACCTCGAAGGTGGCGGCTTCAGCGCCGGCATCGCGGCGCTGGATCACGGCACGCCGTACCTCGTGTACTGCCAGTCGGGGCGGCGCAGCGCCATTGCCGCCGAGACGATGGTGGCAGCCGGCTTCACACAGGTGTACGACATGGGCGGCCTCACCGCGTGGCAGAGCGCCGGTCTTCCCGTCGTTGCCGGTTGATCGGTCGCTGCCCATCTGGTCGATCGCCGGTGACTGACCGGGTGCAGCCTCTACCATCGCTGCGATGAGTCGCCGGACGATTGCCTACCAGCCAGCGCTCGACGGCACCCGAGCGCTCGCGGTCACGGCGGTGCTGCTGTTCCACGGCGGTGTCAGCTGGATGAGCGGTGGCTACTTGGGCGTGTCGGTGTTCTTCACGCTCTCGGGCTACCTGATCACGTCGTTGCTGCTCACCGAGCATGCCAGCACGGGCAGCATCGCTGCCGCGGCCTTCTACACCCGGCGCGCCCGGCGCCTGCTGCCTGCCAGCCTGGTGTGCATCGTGGCCGTGTGTCTGATGGCATGGGCGGGGTGGTTCGAGGGCGTGGCCAACCTGCGGCGCGACGTGTTCGGTGCGGTGTTCCAGGTCTTCAACTGGGTGAAGCTGGGCTCCGGCGAGAGCTACGCCGACCTCACCGCCGCGCAGGCGGGGTTGAAGCAGCCGCTCGATCACTACTGGTCGTTGGCCATCGAGGAGCAGTTCTACTGGGTGTGGCCGATGGTCTTCATCGGCTTGGTCGCGTTCGCTCGCCGCCGTGGCGTGAAGGTGTTCACCGTGGTGGCGTGGCTCACCGGGCTCTCTGCTGTCGCGGCGCCCGTCATCGCTCAGGTCTGGGGACCCAACGCCGCCTACTGGGCCACGCCGGCGCGCATCTGCGAGATCCTCGCCGGTGCGCTGGTGGCGTGTTGGTTGCACGGCCGGTCGGTGCCGCGGGGTGTGGCGCCGTTGGCTCCGATCAGCTTGGGAGTGCTCACCGTGGCGTGCGTGCTGTTCCCCGACGGCCACGGCCCCGCCTATCAGGGTGCGCTGCCGTTGGTGGCCGCGGCCAGCGCCGCGCTCATCGTCGGTCTCCAGGCTGCTGGCCCGGTGCGCTCGCTGCTCGCTGCCCGGCCCTTCGTGGGCCTCGGCAAGATCAGCTACGGCGTGTACCTGTATCACTGGCCGGTCTTCGTGCTCATCGACCGCGAGACCTGGGACCTGCCGGTAGGCGTGGTGCTGCTCATCAAGAGCTCGATCACGCTGGTGGTCGCGGTGGTGTCGTACTCCCTCGTCGAGCGCCCCATCCGCACCGCCAGCTGGATGCCGCCGCGGCGAACGCTGGTGGCTGCATTGGCCGGCACCGCCGTGGCGTCCATCATCGCCATCACGGTGGTGCCCGCGACCACCAAGTACTACGGCGTCGACTCGGCCGCCGCCGAGCAGGCCGCGATCGACTCCGGCCCGGTGGAACCGTTGGTGCCGCTCAGCCCGGCCACCACCACCGTCACGTCGGTCACCGCTGGTGCCGGTGACGCGGTGCCGTCCACGGTGCTCGGCGCCGAACCATCCACGACGCTGCCGGCGGTCACCACCACCACGCAGCTGGCGGTGCCGCCGCGCCCGGTGCGCATCCTGGTGGTCGGCGACTCCACCGCCGAGGCCACAGGGGCCGGCTTGGTGGCGTGGGCCGCCGCCAACCCGCAGTACGCGCAAGTGTCGGTGGCCGCCGGGCCCGGTTGCGGGCTGGTGCTCATCGGCTACCTGGAGCTCACCACCGGCCAGCGCGACACCGATGCCGAGTGCGGGCCGTACGCCAGGGACTTCGTGCCGGCCAAGGCCGTCGAGCTGCAGCCCGACGTGGTGATGGTGATGACCACCGTCTGGGATGTGCTCGATCGTCGGCTCACCAAGGACGGACCGTTGCTGCCGGCGACCGACCCTGCCGTGGAAGCCGCGATGGTCGCCTCGCTGGGGGAGTTCACCGACCGTCTGCTGGCGCTGGGGGTGCCGCGCGTGGTGTGGGTCGACGGGCCGGTCCCGCTGGGGTCGCTGGTGGGCGGCGACGACTCGCAGGCGCAACCGGCACGTCATGCCACCCTCCATCGCGCGGTGGCCAGCGTCGCCGCCACGCGGCCGGCGGTGCGAGTGGTCGATCTCGCCGCGTGGCTCCACGACCAGCCGATCGGTGCCGATCGCTCGGCGCGACTCGACGGTGTGCACTGGACCGGCAAGGCCGCGCTGCAGATCTCGGCCGAGTTCCTCGGCGCGGCGCTGGTGCAGGCGGCGCTGTCATGAGCTCGCACGAGCCACATCCCGCCACCACGGTGGTGTTCACCGACGGCGCCTGTGCCGGCAACCCCGGTCGTGGTGGCTGGGCGTGGGCCGTGTCGCCCGGCGGCGAGCCGTGCGGTTCCGGCGGCGCTGCGCACACCACCAACCAGCGGATGGAGCTGCAGGCGGTGCTCGAGGCACTGCGCGCGTTGCCCGGGCAGCTCACCATCGTCAGCGACAGCACCTACGTGGTGCACTGCTTCCGCGATCGCTGGTGGGTGAAGTGGAAGGCCAACGGGTGGAAGAACTCGCAGAAGCAGCCGGTGGCCAACACCGACATCTGGATGCCGCTGGTGGAACTGGTGCAGCAACGCCAACCCACCTTCCGCTGGGTGAAAGGCCACAGTGGCGATCCGATGAACGACCTCGTCGATCGCCTCGCGGTGGTGGCGAGCGCCGGCCCGTTCGACGTGGCCGAGCCACGCGGGCCCAGCGCCCAGCCCGCACAGACCTCGCTGTTCGACTGAGGCACCCGCCTCAGCGGCGAGCGCCCACCACGCCGCGCGCTCGCAGTTCGGCGATCGCCGTTGCGTCGTGGCCCAGCTCGGCGAGCACCTCGTCGGTGTGCTCGTCGAGCTTGGGCGCATGCCGGCCCAGCGCAGTGGGCGTCGCGGCGTAGTGCGCCGGCGGTCGCGGTTCGCGCACGGCCCCCAGCCAGGGGCGCTCGTGCTCCACGAGCGTGCCGTTGTGGCGCACCTGCGGGTCGAGGTGCACCTCGGCCACAGGGGTCACCAGCGCGCAGGGCACGTCGTGCGCGTGCAAGGCCGCGACCAGGTCGCGGCCGGGGTGCTTGGCGATCTCGCGACCGATCAGGTCGCTGAGCTCGGCGGCGTTGGCCTCGCGCTGGGCCAGCGTCGCGAAGCGTGGATCGTCGAGCCAGTGCTGCTGGCCCAACGCCGCGCACAGGCCGGGGAACTGCGAGTTCGAGGTCGCGATCAGCGTCAGGTAGCTGTCGGCGGTGCGACGCACCAGGTAGCCGTCGGCCATGTGCGGCCCGGGAGTGACGCGGCCATCGTCGGCCAGCAGCGTGTGTTGCATCATCCCGTCGGGCCACAGGAACGCAACTGCGGCGTCGATCATCGACAGCCGAACGTGCTGGCCGCCGCCTCCCCGCTCGCGCACCAGCAGCGCAGCGAGAACCGACTGCACAGCGGTCATCGCGGTCACCTTGTCGATCACGATGTTGCGGATGAGCGCAGGCTCGCCGCCGGGCGCGGCCTGCAGCGCCGCCATGCCCGAGAGCGCCTGCACCACGTAGTCGTAGCTCTTCTGGTCGATGTACGGCCCGGTGTCGCCGAACCCGCTGACGGAGACGTAGACGAGGCCGGGGTTGACCGTGCGCAGCGCCGCCTCGTCGATGCCCAACCGCTGCGCCACACCCGGGCGGAAGTTCTGGATGAAGACGTCGGCACGCGCGACGAGGTCGCGCAGGAGTCCCACGCCGTCGGCCTGCTGCAGGTCGAACACGACGCCGCGCTTGCCACGGTTCACGTTGGCCCACAGCGCCCCGATGCTGCCCACGCGGTGGCCCAGCAGTCGCATGCGGTCGCCGCCTCTGGGTTGCTCCACCTTCACCACGTCGGCGCCGAGGTCGGCGAGCAACGTGCCGGCCCACGGCCCGGCCACCATCTGGCAGGCCTCGACGACGGTGAAACCCTGCAACGGACCTGCCATGGGGTCGCACGGTAGCCCGTCGTTGCCGACGACATCGGCGACGGCATCGGCGACGACTCTCCACTTGGGCGGCGTGCTGCCGTCCCGCCTAACGTCGCGGCATGGACATCAACGGAGTCAGCGCAATCGTCACGGGTGGTGCCTCTGGCATCGGGGCGGCCACTGCCCGCCTGCTTGCCTCGAAGGGGGCCAAGGTGGTCGTGGCCGACCTGCAGGAGGACAAGGGCAACGAGCTCGCCGACGAGATCGGCGGAGCGTTCTGCAAGGTCGACGTCACCAAGACCGACGACATCATCAATGCCATCGAGATGGCCAAGAGCATGGGCCCGCTGCGGGTGCTGGTCAACTCGGCCGGCATCGGCTGGGCCCAGCGCACCGTCGGCAAGGACGGCAGCTACGAGTCGGCCGCCAACCTCGATGCCTTCAAGAAGGTCATCGCCATCAACCTCATCGGCAGCTTCGACTGCATCCGCCTGGCCGCGACTGCCATGAGCACCACCGAACCGCTCGACTACGGCGAGCGTGGCGCCATCGTCAACATCGCCTCCGTTGCCGCCTTCGACGGGCAGATCGGCCAGGCCTCGTACTCGGCGTCGAAGGGCGGCGTGGTCGGCATGACCCTGCCCATCGCCCGCGATCTGGCCGCAGTGGGCGTGCGGGTCAACACCGTGGCTCCTGGCCTCATCGACACACCCATCTACGGTGAAGGCGACAACAGCGAGGCGTTCAAGGCCAACCTGCAGAAGGGCGTGCTGTTCCCGCAGCGGCTCGGGTTCCAGAGCGAGCTCGCGTCGATGGTCGTCGAGTGCATCACCAACAGCTACATGAACGCCGAGACCATTCGCGTCGACGGCGGCATCCGCATGCCACCGAAGTGACCGACGTGCTGTGACAGCGACGTGCTGTGACATGGGGCCGGTGCACCGCGAGGTGGCACCGGCCCTTGTCGCGTCCGGGCACGGCATACTGAGCGCCGACGAACCCGATCACCTCGAGGAGGCCAGCCATGAAGGCAGTGTGGAACGGCACGGTCATCGCCGAAAGTGACGACACGGTGGTGGTGGAAGGCAATCACTACTTCCCCGCAGGCTCGGTGAAGACCCAGTACCTCACCGACTCGCCCAGCAACACGGTGTGCCCGTGGAAGGGCACGGCCAGCTATCGCCATGTGATGGTTCACGGCCAGGTCAACTCCGATGCCGCGTGGTTCTACCCCTCGCCCAAGGAGGCGGCAGCCGAGATCAAGGGCCGCTACGCGTTCTGGAAGGGCGTGCAGGTCAGTGCCTGAGGCCTGCTTCAGGTGGTGTAGTCGGCGTTGATGCGCACGTAGCCGTCGGTGAGGTCGCAGCCCCACACCGTGGCTGTGGCCGTGCCACCGGTGGCGAGCGACACGTGGATGAGCACATCGGGCCCGCGCATGTACGCCGACAGCGCAGCAAGATCGTCGTCGTCGAGATGTGCCGGGTACACCTCTTGGGTGCCGAAGCGGATGATCACCGCCCGCTGGTCGACTTCGTCGCTGGTGGTGCACTTGCCCACGGCCATCGCCACTCGGCCCCAGTTGGGATCGGCGCCGTGCACGGCGGTCTTCACGAGCGGGGAGTTGACGATGGCCCGGGCAACTCGCCGTGCCTGCTCGGTCGACGTTGCACCGTCGACGGTGACCTCCAGCAGGGTGGTGGCGCCCTCGCCATCGCGCGCGATCTGCTTGGTGAGCGACTCGGCGACGGAGCACAGTGCCGCTTCGAAGGCATCGTCGTCGACTGTTCCCGCCACGCCGTTGGCGATGATGACGGCGGTGTCGCTGGTGGAGGTGTCGGTGTCGATCGAGACGCAGTTCAAGGTGCGATCGATCACCCGTCGAAAGACCGCATCCAGTGCCGGTGCCGACAGTGCGGCGTCGGTGAAGAACATCGCGATCATGGTGGCCATGTTCGGTTCGATCATCCCGACACCCTTGGCGACGCCGACGATTCGGGCGTTGCCGACGGTGGCCGACGCGGTCTTGGGCACCGTGTCGGTGGTCATGATGCCGCGGGCAACCTGGCCGGCATCGGTGCCGGGCAGCGGTGAGGGGATGGCCGCCAGCCCGGCGCGGATGTGATCCATCGGGTAGCTGCGGCCGATGACGCCGGTGGACGCGATGAGCACGTCGGTGGGCGAGCAGCCCAACGCGGCGGCGACGCCCGCAACCACCTCGTGCGCGTCGGCGAGGCCTTGCGCGCCGGTGGCGACGTTGGCGTTCTTGGAGATGACCACCATCGCGCGCGCGGTGCCGTGCGCGACGTGGAGGCGGCTCACCAGCACGCTGGGCCCGGCGAACGAGCTCTGCGTGAACACACCCGCCGCCGCGCAGGGCACATCGCTGGCCACGATGGTGAAGTCGTCGGTGGTGTCCTTCACACCGATGTTGGCGACATGAGCGTGAAAGCCGCGCGGCAGCGCCAGGTGCTCGTTCATCGTCAGGCTGACTGGAGCTTGTGCAGATGAGCGCGGATCAGGGTGAACAACGCGCTGAGCTGTTGCACGCCGTCGTCGCCCAGTGGGGTGAGGAAGTGGCGGCGCACGCTGTCGACGTGGTCGGGCGCAGCGGCGTCCATCTTCGCCAATCCGGTGGAGGTGAGGTGCGCATACATCACCCGCCGGTCGCTGCTGCATGCCGAGCGCTCGACCCAGCCGGCCTTCACCATGCCATCGAGGCGGCGGGTGAGGCCACTGGGGGAGAGCCGCAGCGCGGCTGCCAGATCGCACATGCGCATGCGTTGGTCGGGTGCCTCGCTGAGAAACACGAGCACCTCGTAGTCGCCCATGGTGATGCCGTGTGGTGCCAGATCGGCCTCGAACGCAGCACTCAGGTCGGGCAGCGTGGTGATGAAGTTCCGCCACGCGGTTTGTTCGCTGTCGTCGAGCCAGTTCGTGGGCATGCACACAGCGTAGCGAAGGTGTTGTTGGCGCAAACAGTTGCGCGCGCAAAGAATGGACGGTAGGTTCAGTTGTGACCACAACTATTCATGGGAGCAACCAATGTCTGATCTGATCGCACGTCCGTCCGCCCTCGGCGCACTCACTGCTGGCACCTGGACGGTCGACGCCGGCCACTCCACCATCGGCTTCGTCGTCCGCCACCTCGTCGTGGCCAAGGTGCGCGGCCAGTTCACCGAGTTCGCCGGCACCATCGTCGTGGCCGACGATCCGTTCGCCTCGACGGTGCAGGCCACCGTCAAGTCGGCGTCGATCGACACCCGCGACGAAGGCCGCGATGCCCACCTGCGCGGCGGCGACTTCTTCGATGTCGAGCACTTCCCCGAGTGGTCGCTGGTCAGCACCGGCATCACCTCGGCCGGCAGCGACTACGTGTTGCACGCCGATCTCACCATCAAGGGCGTCACCAAGTCGGTCGACTTCGCACTCGAGTTCGATGGCGTGGCAGTCGACCCGTGGAACAACACCAAGGCCGGTTTCACCGCCGAGGCCGAGATCAATCGCAAGGATTGGGGCCTCGAGTGGAACGTCGCGCTGGAGGCGGGTGGCGTGGTCGTGGGTGAGAAGGTAAAGATCACCCTCGAGATCGAAGCCGTCAAGTCCTGAACCCGTCGAACGAGCCGTGATGGCTCGGAGGAGAAAGCAATGTCCATCAAGCGACTCAACCATGCAGTGCTCTACGTCGCCGACGCCAAGCTGTCGGCAGCGTTCTACACCGAGGTGCTCGGCTTCGCTGTCGCCGCCAGCATGGGTGACCAGGCCTTCTTCCTCCGAGCCGATGGCTCCGACAACGACCACGACCTGGGGCTGTTCAGCGTGGGCGCTCGTCCCGCGGCGCCGCACTCGGTGGGGCTGTACCACCTGGCGTGGCAGGTGCACACGCTGGAGGAGCTGGTCGCGATGCGCGCACGTCTGGTGGAGGTGGGCTCGTTGGTCGGCGAAAGCGATCACGGTGTGAGCAAGAGCCTGTACGCGCGCGACCCTGACGGCATCGAGTTCGAGGTGATGTGGGCGGTGCCGCGTGCCGACTGGCCGGCGCAGGTGGGCACGTACCCCCTCGATCTCGACGGCGCGCTCGCGCGGTGGCCCGGCCTCGACACGGCCGACGCGTAGTCGCCGTCGGGCTCAGCTCAACAGGGCCGCGAACGCCTCGTCGAGCCGAGGATGCCGGAAGTGGTAGCCCGAGTGCTGCAGCACCTTGGGCAGCACGTTCTGTCCGGTGAACAGCAGTGCCTCCGCCAGTTCACTGCCCAGCAACAGCTTGGGCCCGAACGACGGCACCGGCAGCACCGAGGGCCGGCCCATCGCCTTGCCCAGCACCTTCACGAAGCCGGCGTTGGTGACGGGGTTGGGAGCCGTCAGGTTCACCGGCCCTTCCACGTCGCTGGTGAGCAGGTGACAGATGGCGCCCACCTCGTCGGGCAGCGAGATCCAGCTCTGCCACTGCTTGCCGTTGCCGAAGCGGCCACCGGCGAACAGCTTGAACAGCGGCAGCATCTTCTTCAGGGCGCCACCCTTGGGGGTGAGCACGATGCCGGTGCGCAAGTAGGCCACGCGTGTGCCGGCCGCTGCCGCCGGGAGTGCGGCGGCCTCCCACTGCCGGCAGGTGTCGGCGAGGAAACCGCTGCCGACAGGTGACTGCTCGTCGAGCTCGCGGTCGTCGCTGGCGCCGTAGATGCCGATGGCCGAGCCACTGAGGAACACGGGCGGCCGCTGGGTGCAGGAGGCGATGGTCTCTGCCAGCAGGGTGGTGGAGCGCACCCGGCTGTCGAGGATCTCGCGCTTGTACTCCGCGGTCCAGCGATGATCGCCGATGCCGGCGCCGGCCAGGTGCACCACCGCGTCGGCGCCCTCCAACGCATCGGCGGGCAACACGCCGTTGGCCGGATCCCACTGGATCTCACCGGCGCCGGCGGGTCGCCGGACGAGCGTGACGACGTCGTGCTGGCCGGAGCGCAGCTCGCTGCACAAGGCTGAACCGATGAGGCCGCTGGCCCCGGAGATGATCACGCGCATGACCGCAGGGTAAGCCCGCCGGGGCGGTTCTGTCGTGGCGTGCCCCGTTTGTCGTTCGGCGTCAGGTGCGTTCAGTCGTCGCCGTCGGCGTCGACGTCGATGTGCACCGGCACGCTGACCACCACCGTGTCGGGCCGGTACAACAGGCGGGCCTTGAGCGCGAAGGCCGATTGGTTGTGCAGCCACTGGCTGCTCATCTTGGTGACGGACTCGGGGATGACGACGGTGATGATGTCGTCGTCGCGTTCCTGATCGATCTCGTCGAGGTACGCCATGACGGGTCGCGTGAGCTCGCGGTACGGCGAGGAGATGGTGTGCAGCTCGATGGGTACGTCGTAGTCGTCCCACTGCTGGTGCAGCGCTCGCTCCTCCTCTGGGTCTTGCACGATGGAGAGCGCGATGATGCGTTCAGGGTTGAGGCTGCGGGCATATTGCACGGCATCGAGCACGCCGCGGTTCACCTTGCCCACCAGCACCACCACGTAGTGGGTGCGACGCGGCGACTTGTAGCCGGCGGGTACTGCCAGCGACTGCTTGACGTGGGCGTAGTGCTGGCCCACCGAGAACAGCCCAAGCACCATCAGCGGGATGATGACGGCGGGTAGCCATGCGCCCTGTGTGAACTTGGAGACCACGACGATGAGTGCGATGACGCCGGTGGTGAACGAACCGAACCCGCTGAGCGCGGCGGCCGCCTTCCAACGGGCTTGCTTGAGCCGGAGATGGCGTCGGAACATTCCTGCCTGACTGAGGGTGAAGCCGGTGAACACCCCGAACGCATAGAGCGGGATGAGGGCGGAGATCTGGCCGTCGAACACCCAGATCAGCACGCTCGACGCCACGGCAAGGAAGATGACTCCGTTGGAGAAGACGAGCCGATCACCGCGATTGGCGAACTGTCGGGGTAGGAATCCGTCCTTGGCGACGAACGAAGACAGTCGCGGGAAGTCGGCGTAGGCAGTGTTCGCGGCGAGAATGAGGATCGCGAAGGTGGAGATCTGCATGACCCAGAACAAGGCCCCCTTGCCGCCGTAGACGTGTTCTGCCATCAGCGCGATGCCGGTTGGGTCGCTCTCTCCTCGGATCGGCTTGAGGTGTGACGCCAGCACTGAGATGCCCAGGAAGCAGGTTCCGAGGATGGCCCCCATGGTGACGATGGTGGCTGCAGCGTTCTTGCTCTCGGGCTTCTTGAACGCGGGAACACCGTCGGACACGGCTTCGACACCGGAGAGTGCGACGGCGCCTGAGGAGAAGGCACGGAGCAGCATCATCAGGCCGAGGCCCTTCGCACCCTGCGACAACTCCTCCGCCTCCTTGCTGACAGTTGCAGGGTCGATGGGGTCGATGTTCTTGAAGACGAACACACGCACGAGCCCGACGATGATGAGGGTCACCAGCGAGACGATGTAGACGTACGTAGGAGGAGCAAAGAGCGCGCCCGACTCCTTCAGGCCGCGTAGGTTGGCGACGGTCATCAGCAGGACGCACAACAAGCAGATCGGTACGGTCCAACTCTGCCCGAAGCCGAAGGCCGAGCGAATGGCCAACACGCCACCGGCTACCGACACGGCGACAGTCAGGATGTAGTCGACGAGCAGTGACGACGCTGCGACCAGGGAGGGAACGGTGCCGAGGTTGTCCTTGCTCACCATGTAGCTGCCGCCGCCACCTGGGTATGCGAAGATCGTCTGCCGGTAGCTGGTGATGACGATGAGCAGCAGCACCGCTACGACGATCGCGATTGGCACCAATTTGGTGAACGCGAATGCACCGACGCCTGCGCCGATGAGGAGCACATGCAGGATCTCGTCGGTGGCGTAGGCGGTGGAGGAGAGTGCGTCGCTGGCGAAGACCGGCAGCGCCACCTTCTTGGGCAGTCGCTGGTGGCCTTCGTCGGCGCTCGCGATGGGCGTACCGATGACGAGACGCTTGAGAGACTGGAACATAGGTGAAGGCGAGCCTATGGCCAGTTA
>ERZ1026796.1209-NODE-1209-length-17802-cov-3.939689_pt1 | contig 17802 bp, 17 predicted proteins | sample MGYA00520874_ERZ1026796 | MGnify/ENA primary metagenome ERZ1026796 (study PRJEB33270, sample SAMEA104284474) | anaerobic digester metagenome | biome: Anaerobic digester microbiome; feature: mesophilic sludge digester; material: Anaerobic digester biomass...
CATTTATCTCGACACACTGTGACAAATCGATTGGTATAAGTGAATTTATTGCTGCCAAACCCAACGAAGCCATTCCGATGTCCGGGGAAAGAGAGAATCTTGCAATATCGGCTGCGGGCTGTCCGATCAAGACAACCGGCTCAACATCATCAGAGTGATCGTGGGCACAGTCACGGAACATAGTGGAAGAAAGCCCGCATGAACTGCTCGTAACAGCTGTCCAGTAAAGACCGCGAACTACATCATCAACAAGTGTATCATCATTGATTGAAGATAAGATGTCAGTCAGTATTTTCATGGTAATCTCCCGTATTCACCCTGTCCGCCCTGTGTACTTTATAATGTTTTACAAGTATTGCGAGTGTTATATCTATTCTCATTACCAGTGCGGTTCCACGTCGGGGTTTGCAAGTTTTATAAGTTTACCTATCTCAAATTGTCGAATTGCCTCTTCAACCGATATATTGGTTGCAGAATATACATCGAGTCCTGCCATCTGGATTGCCTGGAATGCTTTTGGCCCAAAGTGACCACTGATGATTGCTCTCGCCCCTAAACTAATCACATTCTGGGCTGTCTGAATACCGGCCCCTTGGGCCGCGTTCAGGTTCTGAACATTATTTACCACAGTATGCTTCTTTGTCTCCATGTCATAAAGAATAATTTTTTGTGCCCTTCCAAAACGCAGGTCAACCTTTCCCTGGAGTGTACCGTCAGTGCTCGTGATTGCTATTTTCATACCTCTTTTTTCTTCAACTTGCCGATTGTTGTCCTCTGAACATATGGATACGGAGGTTTTTATTTTGCAGCTCCATTCATTCTTCCATCTGCATACTCCCACTGACACATCAGGGGTTGTTACATTGCCGCCTTCAATCCGTAAAGCTTTGCCATTCACCACTGCATCACTCAGTTTTTGATGAGCAGAGACGAGAAGCCGATGGAATGTTGACTGAGATATACCCATCTGTAATGATGCTTGTTCCTGAGAGAGACCAACCAGATTTTTCAGCCGAATTGCTTCAAGCTCGTCATGGCCTAAAAGCACCTCTTCGAGTATGTCTATGGGTGTTCCTGCTGGTTTAAAATATGTTGTGCTTGGGGTGAAGCCAACTCTTCTGGGGCATGTTGGTCTTGGCATCCATTATTCTCCTTATTATATAATGAATATATATTCATATAGCTTCCTGTCAAGTATTTTGTTTCTCATTCTAACCTTTATTGAGCTGCTTTTAAATAATTTCTGATCAATCAAGGGGGAAAAGAAATTGTTCTGAGCTAAATGATGCATATAAACTTTTGTGTTCATGTTCTTCTGATGGTGCGATTTGTATCAGTAACTTGATTGCCAGTGATGTTCGAAATATGATACCAAATAAAATCGAAATAAGGAGATGTTTTCTTACGGGTCAAAGGCCATATGCCTCTCTAAAGCTAGTTAGAAACATTTGATTTTACCTAGGGATATATTTTATAAATTCAAACATTTGTTAGTTCTCTGGTCGGAAAAAATGTCTTATCTTCGTTACTGTCATATTAAAATCCTATTGTTTTTGATTATTCTTTTGCTTTCTTTCTCCGCCTTTGGCGCAACTGACTCTGATAATTGCCTCGGTTGCCATGATGGAATGAAAGATTTTACCCATGGCGGCACAACATGTCAGGACTGTCACTCTGACGTCACTTCCCTGCCCCACGATGAGAGGCTAAAAAAGCCATCTTGCAAGGAGTGTCACAGAAAAACTGCCGAAGAGCATGATGCCGGTGTTCACGGGGCAGCGAAAGTAGAATGTAAAACCTGCCACACTACACATGTTATCACTAAAAGCAGGAAGTCCTGCTCTGACTGTCACGGTGATGCGTCCCATAGTTCGCTACCCTCAAAAAACAAACATCTGGAAAAACTTTCATGCCTCTCCTGCCACAGTCCAGTTAAAAACAGTTCTATCAAAACCACCCTCCAGGTAAAGAGGATAGGGCTTATTTCAAAGGCATCAATAGATCTTGACGGTAACAACACAATTGACATCAGCGAGTGGGATAACCTTCAAGCGGTCTTGAGCAAAACATTTAAAAGTTCTCCTATAATCAAAAAAAGCTATTTCGCTGAAAGCGATGTCCACGCTATCATGAAAAAACCCCAACCCTGCAAAGCATGCCATATTGACCGGCAACTTTTTGGTCAGGCTAAATTATTTATCCAAGGTGCAGTAAAGTTTGAGATTTTTGTTGATCCGTCCATCTTTATCCCAGAAATTCCTTCAATAGAAACATACCGGAAGACCGTTCACGGTCAAAAAGGGGTTCAGTGTTCGGATTGTCACGTATCCCAGAAAAATATTGATGATTGCGTCTGTATAAAATGTCATCAGGACATTCGCAAGGTTTACAAAGATACGGTCCATTCTCAAAAGGGGGCAATACAGTGTATCGCCTGCCATAATCCCCATCGTATCAGAGCTTACAAGGAACTTACCGCAAAAGAGAGATTGGCTGTATGTTCCAGGTGTCATAAAGACTACATTCAGACCCACACATGGTTGCCGAACACTACTCTTCACTTCAAATATCTTGAATGTTCCACATGTCACAGTCCCAAATCTGCAAAGAGCATGGTTTTCTACTTGAGCACAAAAAAGGGCGACAAGGAGGAAAGGGTAGACTACAAAACCCTGGAAAGCTTCTATGGAAAAAATATACTAATGACCCCATTCCTTGACAAAAACAAAGATGAAGTAGTGGATTCACAAGAGCTGACAGGTTTTTTCAGGGATGTTAGAGATAGGCTTTCAGGCAATGCCTTTATTGGAAGTTCAATCATTGTTACGCGCGTGCATCATGATTATTCAGTAAAAAGACAAAAGGAACGCATATGTGCAACATGCCACTCTGATCAAGCTCCATTTTATGAATCTATGTTTTTTGTCTTACCAGAAGATGGATTTCATATGTATGTTCCGGTTAAAGGCACTATCCTTTCAGCAATGCCAATATCTGTTTTTGTTGACATGAGCCTTCTCGGGCAACAAAAGGCAACATGGGCTGATGTAAAAGGCCTCTTTACTTTAAAACCCGGAGAATTTGCACCCTATGCAAAGGAGCTTGGTTTCAAATGGATTGATCTTATTGCCATTGGGCTTGGTGCTATTATTATATTTTTCATTCTCGTCCATACCCTTGTAAGGATCATTATAAGAAAATGAGAAAGGTTTTTATTCACCCCATTTCCGTTAGAATCTGGCACTGGATCAATGCCGGACTTATTTTTTTTCTCATCATTACAGGCGTTCAACTTCGTTTTTCCTGGCTCACGTTATTTCAATACCACCATGCTGTATTTACACACAAGATAGCCGGTTTTATTTTGGCTGGATCTTTTCTCTATTGGCTCGCCTATTACTTAATCACCGGGAATTTTAAGCAGCACTATATATTTCATAGGAAAGATGCAAAAGGTATGGTACGCCAGGCCATTTATTATACCTTTACTATGTTTAAGCACCAGAAAAGCCCCTTTACCCCATCATCACAAGAAAGATTTAACCCCTTGCAAAAAATAGCGTATTTATCGGTAATGCTCATTTTCACACCTGTAATTCTCGTTACTGGTATCCTTTTCAGTGACATTGTCTGTTTTCTGGGTATTATCAATTATATTGGAGGACTCAGAATTCTCGATGCAATACACGTGGCCACAGGATACGTTTTCTTCCTCTACTTAATTGTCCACCTTTATATGTCAACCCTCGGTCACAGGGTAGTTTCCCATGTAATAGCCATGATTACCGGATATGTTGAAGAGGGTGATGAAACAAAACAGGAACAGGTCGAGTGATTATTATAGCACCCTCAATATAACAACAATGCTTCAGTTTCTGAAATAGAACAGTATGGAGAAAACTGGCGCTCGCTGATTTATTATACCCTGATCATTACCCCGAAAGCCCAGGGTTGAAGAGAAGGTCAAAATCGTCAATGATGCCTGTTCTATATTAGGAAATCCACATAGCCGGGGAGAATAATACGACCTGCATAGTTTCCATTCCTTGGTATGGAATATTTTCATAGTAGGTAAACAATAATAGATGCAGATACGTCAGATAGAGGAAGTTAATGTGGCTGGGAACGTATGGAGTACTGTCCACAGGTATATTTTATCTGCGTAAAGCAATAAGAGAATAAACAAGACACGTTGCATAAATGGAACCGACAGAATGCCTTATGTGTAACTTCGGCTCTAATAATCTCCAAGTCCATTTTTCCACACAGCAATTTTGCCTGAGGCCCACAGATGTCCTACAGGTTCTTCTATGTCTCAACGAATTCGACCCTATATTTCGGCGGGAGGCTACTCGACATCAGCCTGACCAAGGCTCGTTTGCCAGCTGCCAACCTCTCTTCACATCGACATCGTAGCTGGCCAAAGTCAGCCGATTCCAGAAACACCCTTAAAAGCTCCAATTCTTCCGCCAACCGAGCATCTTCTTCCTTCCCTTTAAGGAGCAGGCTAAGTACCCGCTCATACTCTATTTTAGTAACAGTCTCGATGCAATGCGAAAGACTTGGCTCAAGCTCGATTTCAATCATTCTGCAAGCCATCTACATACATTACACTGTGTTTCCAGTAGTAAGACCGGATTTTTTATTTCCGCTGGTACAAGATATTGTAAATAAACATATATAATCTTTTTATGGTAATTCTTCTGAGCAATTATACTGAAGATTCTAAACAAAAATGAATATATATGCACTAAAATTATAAAAATCTGGCTCAATCGTGTCAATAACAAAAAAGTTGGTTAGCTTTCCATCTAAGACACCCCATTTCTCCGCTCTTGATCATTACAACATAAAACTATAAAGCCTTGAAATACACAGCCTTCAAAAACACGCGTAATCCTCTTTTTGCAAATTCAAAAATATGATTCTCCCGGATGTTGCAATCAAAGAACATAATTGAATTGGCATCATAGCCCGGCTACATGAAAGTTATCAGGCCTATGGGAAAGTTATGCGGTTACAAAATCACATGGCATTTTGCATTATCGCCACTGTCATGTTTGCATTATCACTGGGCTGTTGACTGGTAAAGTTGAGTCATGGTAATCAACGCAATAAGACTTCATAAATTAAGGGCTAGCAACCTTGAACAGCCCCAACAGTCTGATTGCAAATTTTACAAATCCTACCTTGACATGCATCTCTGTATCTGTTATTCAATCAATGAGAATGATGAAGTTCGCGGTTCTCTTTGCGATTTTTTTTGTATATTTAACTTGCGCTGCCTCAGCAAGTGAGGTGGGCTGCATAGAATGTCATACATATGAACCTGTTCTCGAAGCTCTTGTTACAGTGCCCACGGTAGCCCCTCAAACAGGGGTTGGACCAACAGGTGGACCAGCTACTATGATACCGAAAACGTATCACAAACGGTTTCTTGTAGATAAAACCGTGCTGGATAAAGATCCCCACTTTATCAATGGATGCAGTTACTGTCACAGAGGTGACGAAAAATCCATTGACCAAGAAAAAGCACACACTGGCATCATTAAAAAACCCTCTGCCGACCTAAAGGCCTGTAGCGACTGCCATGAGGGCATTACCAAGTCCTATCAGGACGCTCCTCACTATACAGTTAAGGGCATGTTGAACAAGGCATCAAAAGGATTTTCAAAAAAGATAGATGGGATTTTTCCCGAAAAAGTATTTGAACAATCATGCAAAAGCTGCCACGCATCGTGTGGCGACTGTCATGTCAGCTCTCCGTCTAAAGACGGAGTGGGTAGGGGTCTGATAAAAGGCCATAGATTTGTAAAAAGAGATGAAGGAAAAACCTGTGGCGTGTGCCACGGAGGGAGGGTTTACCCTGAATTTATTGGTAAACACACCAAGAGTCCTGACGTACATTTTCAAAAAGGCATGACGTGTGTTGATTGTCACAAGAAAAACCAGATCCATGGTAGCCCTGGTAGCATTCGAAAAAACGAAATAAAAGGACAGAACAGTCCTAAGTGCATTGATTGTCACAAGTTAGGAAGGGAGGTTAAAACCACAGCAAGGCTGGCCCATACAAGACATGAGGGAACCGTTAGCTGTTATGGGTGTCATTCTCAAGGTGACTATATCAATTGTTATAACTGTCACTTGGACAAAGGAGCAACCTCGAAACTTGGTTTTTTCCTTGGCGTTAGTCCTGATGATAAAAAGACCCTCACCACTCTTCGGGTTGTACCTAGCCTCAGTAGCACTTTTTTGAGTGCAGGGATAAAGGTGAAGAGCTTCCATGAGATGCCAGACTATAAGGCTGCATCAGTTCATAACGTACAAAAGATCACCGAGAGGACGCGCTCATGTGATACGTGTCATATAAAGAGAAAGGGTTTTCTTTCAAAGGATACACTCATGAAGAATGGTTCAGAGGCAAATAAACATTTGATTTTTAAGTTACTTCCTTTGAATATTAATTGAATCACTATGGGCTGGATTAGCGTGGACTTAATGGTGTCCATATTTCATCGCAAGAGCCTTCGTAAGGCAGCAGTTTTTATCATGCTCTTCATCCTGCCTTTTCTCAGTTCCTGTAAGGCAACGCACACACAAGACAAAAGTCAAAAAAATATCGATTCGCCCACTGCTGTTTACCTGATAAAGGAAAAGAAAGCTGCTGTTATTGACACCATGAGCTACCTTGAGTGTATGGACCACAGAATACCAGGGTCTCACTGTATTGCCCTTGAAGAGATTGATAAGAAGTTGCTCCCTGCCTTTCCGAACAAGAGCCAGCTCTTAATTTTTTACTGTGAATCGGATAAATGTTCGCGGGCTGGTCAGGCCTATGAAAAGGCAAAACTGCTCGGTTATGAAAGCGTATACATCCTTGAAGACGGTTTGGTTGCCTGGAAGAGAGCAGGCTATGAAGTTGAAACGATACAGCGGGTAAAAAGGGCTCCTGTAATCTCTATTAAATCAGTAAGGTTGAAGGAATTCATAAAAGAAAGAAAAGATACGTTCGTTCTGGATATTCGATCTGAGGATGCATTTAAAGCAAACCACCTCGATGGTGCCAAAAACATCCCCTTCTTCATGCTTCACAAAAGACTGGATGAAATCCCAAAAAACGTTCCAGTCATTGTGATTGATGAGAACGGGAAGAGGTCTTTTCTCGCCTGCTGCTACCTTATAAACAATGGTGTGAAAGATGTGATAAGGCTCTTTGGGGGAATGGAAACCATGGTTCGTCAGACAAGGAACAAGGATAACACATGATGAAGAAGTGTCGAGTATTGATCCTTATTCCTTTCCTGGGGTTCTTTCTTTTTGCAGTCAGCGCATATGCTGCCACTTTGAAGATACAGTGTTCAGACTGCCACGATAGTGAAAAATTTACAACAGGATTTAAAGGCTCGGTGCATGGCAACACCGGATGCACAAGCTGCCATGCTGGTTTCAAAAGTCTGGATAAACATGTAATTTTCAAAGAAAAGCCTGCCTTAATTTCCTGCGGAACGTGCCACAGTGAGATAGAAAAACAGTACAGGAATAGCTTCCACTCTTTATATGAAGACTTCAAGTGTTATGACTGTCACTATGATATCCACACACTTAAACCGGAAAAGGAGAATCTCAAGATTGCAGTTACGAAAAACTGTACAAAATGCCACACTAACGATGAGTATGCCTTGTCAGGTCATGGCGCGGCTGTCATGAAGGGCAACAAAGACACAGCTACATGCAGCGACTGTCATGGCTTGCACGACACAAAGGCGTATCATACATCGGGCGAGACGTATCTGTTGGAGGCGAGGGAATTCTATAACAAAACCTGTAAAGCCTGTCACTCCAATAAAGAGATGATGGAGCGCAATAATATCTCTCCAAATGCTGTCAAGTATTACGAAGAAACATATCATGGCAAGGTGCAGGACTTGGGATACCCCACAAGCGTTGCTGGCTGTGCAGATTGCCATACAAACCACAATATACTTCCCAAGTCAAATCCCGCATCAACCATTCACCCCAAAAATCTTACACAAAACTGCGGGAAGTGCCACCCCGGCATTCACCCGAGGTTTGCTGAATACAAAGCGCATCCTGACTACAGAGATAAAGAAAGATATCCCCAGCTATACGTGAGTTTTCTACTGATGGCAGGACTTCTTCTCGTAACCTTCGTTTTCTTCTGGACACATACCCTTCTCTGGTGGCGAAAGGTATATTGGGAAAGGCACCAAATGGAGGAACTGGGTATAAAACTGGAAAGTCCCTTTACCCACAAAGAAGGTATTGAAAGAATCAAGCGATTTTCTGTGACGGACAGGATAATGCATGTTCTTCTCATTATTTCATTTTTTGGTCTTGTAATAACCGGCTTCCCTCTGAAGTATCACAGCACGCCATGGGCTGGAGCTATCATAAAAGCCTTGGGAGGAGCTCACAATGCAGGCCTTTATCACAGGGCTGCCGCATTGATTCTTATTGGATTATTCCTCTATACATTATTGAAATGTTTTCGCTTTGCTTTTCCAAAAGGCTTTCGCAAGGAGGGATGGCGCGGGTTCTCTGCGAGGATTTTTGGACCTGATTCCTTAATGCCAAACGCACAGGATTGGCGTCAATTCAAAGCTATGGTCAAATGGTTTTTTGGGAAGGGCAAACCACCAACATTTGGTCGTTGGACTTATTGGGAGAAATTCGATTTTCTTGCAGTTTTCTGGGGCATGATTGCTATTGGAGGCTCAGGTGTGACCTTATGGGCGCCGGGACTTGCATCATGGGTTTACCCTGGCTGGGTTCTCAATATTGCGAGCATTGTTCATTCAGAAGAGGCCCTTCTTGCTGCCCTTTTTATATTCACAGTCCACTTTTTCAATACCCATTTAATTCCATCGAAATTCCCTATGGACACAATCATCTTTACGGGTAGCTACAAACTTGAAGAATTGTGGAGATTCAGAACCCCTGAATATGAACGGCTTGTGAAAGAAGGGAGACTGGAAAGCCTGAAAGTTAAGCACCCCTCAATAACCTTAAAAATCATCTCATCCATGTTCGGCCATGCAAGTCTTTGGATCGGGCTTCTCTTCACCCTTATATTGCTGTGGACATTCTTCTTTGCTTAAACATCCGCTATCCCGGGGCCTCACCCCTGATCCATAGGCCTCTGTTCATCTAAGCCCCAAGACATTCACAACATAAAGAGCAAGCAGGATCAGGATGGCGCCCACAAGACAGAGAACAATGATCCGGTAAGGCTGGACTAATAGAGGGTTCTTAATCACCGAGGTCAAGGAAATGTTTTCTTCTTTCAAGACACGGGCAACTGTCTTTTTGTTCACAATGGCCTTTGATTTAGAGTAAACAGAGAGCATGCAACGATCACTCAGGATGTTTACAAGTCGGGGATACCCGTTAGATGCCTTGTAGATGAGCCTTGCAGCTCCCTTTGTAAAACCTGGAGTTCCCTTGGAGCCTGCCTTGATGAGCCGGTACGTAATATAGTGCCTGACGTCTCTTTCGCTGAACGGTTTAAGTTTGTATGTAACCGTGATGCGCTGGGCGAGATGTCGCATTGAAGGTTCCTTTAGCCTCTCAACCAACTCTGGCTGAGCAAAAAGAACGGTGCGGAGTATTTTCTCCTTTTCCGTTTCCATGTTGGAAAGAACACGTATAAACTCAAGGAGCTCATTGGAGAGAAGTTGTGCTTCATCAATTACAAGTACAGTCTCTTTCCCCATCCTGTGTTCTTTCAGGAGAAAACACTCCAGGGCATCATAGAGTTCTTTTCTGGACGAACCATTGGTCTTTAAGCCCAACTCTTTTAGGATCGTCCTGAGGAGTTCGTCTTCATCCATTATAGGATTGAGGATAAGGGCTGTATTATAAATATTTTCATCAAGAGAGGACAGAAATATTCTTGAAATAGTCGTTTTCCCCAGCCCTACATCTCCATAAACAAGTGCAAAACCTTCTTTCTGTCCAAGGAGGAAATCAAGGTGAGACAAGGCCTCCCTGTGCGTCTCTGTTTCAAAGTAAAAAAGCGGATCCGGAGTCAGTCCAAAAGGTTTTTCACTGAGTCCAAAATATTTTAAATAAGGTATTTCCATGAACTTAATATGACACTAACGGCTATTTTTTACAATAAATTATTGATATCCCTATGGTATTCTTATAAAATCAGACAATAATGCTCTCCATCATTATTCCTGCATATAATGAAGCCCCTTTCTTGCCTGAAGTCATCAGAAGGGTTGAAGAAACACCCTATGAAAAGGAAATTATAGTTGTTGACGACGGGTCTTCTGATGGTACTCGTGATTATCTGGAGAGTCTGAGCACAGAGAGGGTTAAGGCTATTTTCCACGAAAAGAATATGGGAAAGGGTGCGTCCTTTCGTAGCGGCCTTTCACTTGTAACTGGGGATATCATCATAGTGCAAGATGCTGATCTCGAGTATGACCCGAAAGACTACCCGGTACTCTTAGGCCCTATTCTTGAAGGAAAGGCTGATGTTGTCTATGGTTCTCGGTTTTTAGGCGGACCTCACAGGGTACTTTTTTTCTGGCATTCTGTAGGCAACTCTCTCATAACCCTGATCTCGAACATGTTGACTGACCTTAACCTCACAGACATGGAAACCGGTTACAAAGTTTTCCGAAGAGAAGTGTTCAAAGACATCAGAATAGAGTCAAATAGGTTTGGGTTTGAACCTGAGATCACGGCCAAGGTAGCAAAAAAGGGTTTTCGGATTTATGAGGTTCCTATTTCATATTCGGGCAGGAGTTATCAAGAGGGGAAAAAGATTACGTGGAAGGATGGTATTAAAGCAATTTTTACTGTTTTAAAATACAACCTTTTCCGACGATAAATAAGCTCATGTCAAAAAAATGGCAAAATATTAATGGGTTCACTGCAATAGAGGCAATCATGGTGGTTCTGATTATGGGTATACTTGCTTCCATACTTATGTACCGATATAATATCTCACAAGAGGCGGGGGCTATAGTGGCAAAGGATGCCCTTATTGCTGATATCCTATATACCCAGGCAAAAGCAATGGCCTCAGAGACGCAACAAAGCATTACCTTCACTATTGGCTCTGGTATTTACACCATGCAGGGCGAAAAAAAGAAACTTCCTGATGGTGTTGTCGTAACAAGTACCAGTTTGCCAGGCAACACTCTACTGTTCAACACCCTTGGAGAACCAATGTTTGGGATTAGCGATAGGACAGTTGTTCTTACAGGAGGGCGAACGTTGACAGTTTACGCCATTACAGGAAAAGTGGAGTAAATGGCAAAAAATTTAACAGTCGGTGGTTTTACACTTCTTGAATTGATCGTTTTCATTGCTGTTGCAGGCATATTCATTCCCATGGCCTATATTGCGTTCATGGCTACAACGCGAGCTTCGATGAATCCAGAAGGAGTCATAATTGCAAGGTTCCTTGCTGAAAGCAAACTTGAAGATATCACCAAGGATACTTTTCTAAATCTTCAGGGAGGACAGACAGGTTATGTTGCCGTTCCAGGATATGCTGGCTACCAGTGGCGCTGGACTATTCAACTCATTGCATATCAAGGTCGCACAACTCATGGGTCTCCGAAGCTGGGCATACCTGAGATGTGGCGCGCCAGCACCGTCTATAGGACTGGAGATTATATAACGCCCACAATAGCCACGCCCGCAACTCATTTCTATAGATGCATACCGCCTGAAAGATGGCAGTCAAACACCCGTTATGACTTAAACAGCTATGTTTCGCCGATAGTACCGAATAACCTCTCTTATCGGGCTACAGCACGTTCGAGTTTTCCTTCTTGGCAAGCAAATCATGCATATGTTTCAGGAGATTACGTGATTCCCACAGTACCAAATGGTCGTTCTTATCGGTGCACAGGAACAGGCACTTCCGGATCAGTCGAGCCTTCCTGGCCTTCAACAGGCACTATCGCTGATGGAACTGTCATCTGGCTTGAAAATACCAATACCCTTACCACTGGCCCACAGGAGCCGGCATGGCCAAATCAGAGTGCATCAGCCAGTTCTGTGGATGATGGCAGCATTACCTGGATTAGAGAGGCAATGAAGTCTGCATCAACAGAACCATCCTGGCCCCCAATAAGGTCGTCTATTGTGAACGATGGTAGTCTGCGCTGGCAGGAAAGCACGTGTTATAAACTGGTCACTGTATATGTCAGAGAGCCGAAGGGGTTGGAGTATGCTGTCAACTCCCTTGTTACGGCGAGGCCCGGAACATATCCATGAATATGAGAAAGGGTTTTACGCTCATAGAACTGATCATTGTGATCGTCATCAGCAGTATGGTGGGTGTTTTTACTTTTTCCTTTATTTATAGTAGCATACAAACGTATCGTCTCATGAGGACACAAAGTCAGATATATCAGGAAGCATCATATGTCCTTGATCGAATCACTAGAGAGCTTCGTGATGCAACATACAATCTGAGCAGCACCAGGGGCATTTCTTTCACAAAGGCCCATCAAACCCCTGCTGACTCCAATACCTTTGTTCGCTATTATCAATCAGGCACTTCGCTTTTCAGATGCTCCGATTCAGTATCCGGCCATATTTGTCTTTTTAATCCTGACTCTTCTCCGACCAACAAGGCTATCAGTAGCAATATTGCTGCCTTTGAGGTTCTGCACAGCCCGAATGTCCAATGCAATCCGTCGAACCCGCCCACCTGCCAGGATGACTCTTTTTCTATAACCCTAAGAATGATTAAGGAGGGTCAGACTATCGTTGTGGGGGCTACAATCACACCAAAAAATTATTGCACGTATGGCCCTACATCAACTTCCTGCTCTTCCAGCGATTACACAAACAGAAGCTTTAACAGGGACTATCGAGATGTGGTTAACTGAAAAGGGCTTTTCTTTAATCGTTTTGATTATTGCCATAACATTGACAAGCATTCTTGGTGTTGGTGTCGTTTCTTTCATGAGTGCTAAACACAAAACCCTTGTCCCACAAACACAAACCTGTCAAGCCTATGCGATTGCGCACGCCGGCATAGAGTTTGCAATACGTTATGCATATGACAATAAAGATGACAATGATTTTCCAGATGCTCACTTCCCAAAGACTGTATCTTTGGGGGGAGGCAGCTTTACGATAACGTATGATCTGACCAACAATTTGGTCAGATCTGTGGGAGTATACGAGACGGCTTCAAGGACTATTGAGTTAACAAATTTCAGAAGTTATGCTAATATTCCTTAGGCCGACACGATAGGCATGGTAGTTTTGATGCGAGGGGTAAGCACCATACAACATACAAAGAAGGGTCTGCTTTAGGGCCATAGAATGGATATTCTCGGCATTGATATAGGAACAAATTCTTTACCGGTCGTTGGAATCTATACGGGGAGCACGGCGAACATGAAGGGAAGGCTCCAACAGTTTAGCTGGTGGAGGGGGCGACACAAGCCCCTGTAATAGATATGGATATTCTCGGCATTGATATTGGAACTGTTAGCGTAAAGTACCTCAGGATAAGGGGGAAAGGGGTTATCATCTCTCATGGTGATTACCCCCATAAAGGCGGGTGGGAAGATCTTAATTTTGTGCTTACAGACATTAAAGACAAAGAAGGAACTGATGTTGAAATTGCCATTGCGGTAAGTTCCCCGGATATTCTTAAGAGAAGTTTTTCCATACCTGTTATGCCCAGGGACGAAGCCAAGGAGGCAATTGAGTGGGCTGCGTCAAAGGTTGTTACTACTTCCCTCGAAGATATGATCTATGAAAATATCATGCTTGGTCAGATCAATGAACGGGGCCTCCAGAAAGAAGAAGTATTTTTTATCGGGGCAAATAAAGAATACATCGATATTCTCCTTTCTGTTTTTGAAACTGTTGGTTTTCGAAGAGTCAACATTATCACTGATTGCGGCGTCCTTTATCTGCCTATAATTGCAGAGAAAAAAGAAGGAACAGTTGCAGTAGTAGACATTGGTGGAAGGCAAACAGGCATTTATATTTTCGATGAAAAGAGACTTCGTTTTATGAGGGAGATTCTTACGGCATCGGAAAGCTTCATAGATACCCTCATGAGCGAATTTGGCCTATCGTATGATGAGGCTGAGCAGTATATCATTGAGAAGGGATTTAATGAAGAGTCCAAGAACATCCTGTCTTTTCCTCTTGACCGCTTAACCGGAGAGGTTCAGAGAACATTCAATGTCTATACCCGAAAGCATCCCGAAAGGCCAATCACGAAAATATATATAACAGGAAGGGCATCGAGAATACCAAACCTGATCTCAAGGATTCAAGATGCTTTCATGGAAGAAGTTGAACGCCTTATGAGTCCGATCGAAATTGATGAACAATTTCTACCCTTATATGCCCTGTGTATGAAGACTGAACCACTCGTTAATCTCCTCCCTGAAAAACTCAAGGCAAGAAAGAGAGAAATGACATTGCAGAGCTGGCTGAGACTCGCCACTATATGTGTTGTGGCTATACTTCTTATACCATCAATCATCATGCTTACAGACCTCAGGAAAATGCAGGTTTTCATAAAGAGTGAACAGGCTGATGTGGCCTCAAAAAAAGAACAGTTAAGGCTCCTGGGAAGCATTACCACAGACTCCCGTTATGGTGAGTTGATGGCACTCAACAAAGAAGTTGGTAAGAAGGATGTTACCTTTGTAACCCTGTTGAAATACCTTTCCTCACGGTTACCGAGAGATGTTTATATTAGAGAGATTGGATTTACCGACAAAAATAAAAGGTTCGATTCAACTATAAAGGATTTATCAAGAGAGCACTCTACCAAAGAAGGATCCGGTATCAGGGAGACAGCTAAGACAACACCCAAAGAAGACGCTGAGGCATCAGCACCATCAAAGGGGGCTATTCCTGCGACCGGTCAAAGTACTTTGGCGATCATTCCAGGTGAGCCTGATTATGCAGTAACCTTAAGAGGTTATATTTTTGGTGACATTGACGTTCTCGAACCAGCCCTCGTAAATCTGGTCATCAGCATTGAGCGGTATGCTCTTTTGAGGAACGTTGAGGTGTCGATGAGAGAGACAAAAGAGATTCGAGGGAAAAAGGCTCTTGAGTTCATTATTACGGGTCAATGTATACGTCATGAGATTTAAGATCATATACCTCTGGTTCAGTCTGCCCGTTCTTCTTGCAGCAACATGGTTTTTTGCATTCTACTCGCCTGTATCCTCTTTCATTGAGAAACAACGTGCAGAGCTCTCAGCAGCCAAGAGGACAGGAGAAATGATGGGGAAGGCCCTCAGAGATGTACTGGAAACACGAAAAAAAGATGCTACCGCACGCCTGTCACTTGACGGTATATCGAAAAACGTGCCTGCGTATCAGCAATTTCCCACACTTATCAGGGCTATAACCGAATCGGGGAAAAAAGAAGGGATTGTGTTCGATTTACTGAACAGCAATGCTCTGCCGTATGACTCCGGGCAAGCTTCCCCACTGATGAAGCCTGCCCTTGGTGTCGGGTTTAAAGGAAAGTTTCTGGATATAGGTAAGTTTCTTGAAGCAGTTGAAAAACAAAAAGGGTTTAAGCGCATAGTGGAAGGAAGATTATCATATGCAGACAAGGATTATCCCATACTGACTGGAAATTTCCTCATTGAATTTGTGGTATGGAAAGGGGATTAGTTTTGTGAAAGTAAGTAAATCTATATTGGTTGCTCTTATACTTGCAGTGCTCTTTGCAGCATATTCGTTCTTATTTACAGACAAGAAGGTGCAATCAACCTTTCCTGTTCCTGTCACAAACATAGCCGGGACAACTCCGCAGGCCCCATACTCCACAACTGGAAGCAAAACACCAAGGCTCAATGTAGACACTCTAAACCTTTCCTGGCAGAATGACCCCTTTTCCCTTCCAAAATCGGTTATGGAAAAAAAAGCTGAGAAGCCAAAAATCGCTCTGAAGCTCGTCGCAATTATGGAAAGCAATGCAGGGCGGTACGCAATTATTGGTGGAGAAATAGTTAAAAAAGGTGACAAAATCGGGGAAGAGAAGGTTGTTGAAATCCACAATGACAGAGTAGTGCTTATTCGTAATAATACGAAAAGGATATTATCAATTGAAGATACCAGGTAGTAGAACAATTGCAATAATAAGTAATACTGGGGGATAAAGTGAAAAAACTATTCATTTTTATTTGTATTCTTTTTTTATGCGCTGCGTGTAGACACGTGCAGACAGCGACAACTCCTTCTGCCCCCATTGCAGTCAAACCTGTTGAAATAATGAGTCCTGTTGTTCCCCAGGTCGAAAAAGAAAGCAAAGCTTTGGCTGAGTCTTATGCTGAGCGTTTCTCCTTTACTTTGAAAGAAGCTGACGTGAAGGATGTTCTCCGAGGCCTTTCAAAGCAGACAAACTACAATGTTGTTGTAGAGCCTGATGTAAAAGGGGTGTGCACTGTCGATTTAAAAGATGTTACCCTCATTAAGGCTCTGGAATATATCCTTGAACCTCTCGATTTCACCTTCAAAATTGAAGAAAAGACAATTTATGTATCAAAACCAAAGCTCGAGACAAAATTTTTCTCACTGAACTATGTGGCGCTAAAAAAGATAGGGACAAGCAGCGTAATTGGCTCTGCTGGCGGAGTAGGCTCTTTGGGGACAGCAGGCAGCAGCAGTGAATACCGTTCCGTGGAAATCAAGACAGAGACTGAGGCTGACATATGGAAAAATATCGAGGATAACAATATTGACCTGATTGAAGTCAGCGCTCATATTGGGGCCAGAAACAAAGGTACTGGTCCGGAAAATCATGAGCAATGGCAGGGCAAGGTCTACTCCAGAACCGGAAACCCAAAATACCCTGACTTCATAACTTCAACTGGTTTTGGTACTGTGACCGGGTTGTCGGGCATCAATTGCCGGCACTCATTTTACCCGTATTTCGAAGGGACCCCCAGAAATTACTCGGAACAAACACTGGAGGAATACGGTGGGAAAACCGTAACTTACAGAGGAGAAGAAATTGACTTCTACAAGGCTACCCAGATTCAGAGAAAAATCGAAAGGGATATTAGGGCCAAGAAGCGCGAAGCAGCCGTCCTTGGTTCAGTTGGCAAGGATAACACCAAGGAGATTCAGGAAATCCGCTCACTTCAGGCCCGCATGCGAAACTTCATTAAACAGACCGGCCTCCATAGACAACCGGATAGGGAGGGCGGCCGGGTGGTACTGGTAAGAGGTCCGGAATAGCCCGAAAGTTGCATAATGTTTGTATAAATTATTCTTTCGTGATATAGAGGTAGTATTGCGCTGCAATAATAAGATAAAAGAAAAATTTAAAGAAAAAAGATTTTTAACAGCCTTCAGACTGCGTCTTTGAAAAAGGCAATTGAGAGCAGGTTCAGATATGTTTTCTCGATTGACAGACCGCTCAAGGTGTGATAAAATAAAAGCAGATGGAAGTTTCGTTATCCGCAAACGTAAAAGGGCGGGTACCCACGTGGGGCCGACCACGTAAAAATAGGTGAGGGAACGACTAATGGATAGGAGAATAGGATGAAGAAAGAAGATTTGAAGGAGTTAGGCATCGAGGATGAGGAGCTGATCAAACAGATTATCATTCTCCACGGGAAGGATATCGAGTCCCTGAAAGCGACTAATGATACAAATGCTACAGAGCTTGATTCCCTTCGGAAGCAATTGGAAGAGGCCAGCCAGACCATAGAGAGCTTCAAAAAGCTCGATGTGGACGGAATTAAGGCGGCTGCGGATGAATGGAAAGCCAAGGCAGAGCAAGCCGACAAGGCAATCAGCTCAATG
>ERZ1026796.1210-NODE-1210-length-17802-cov-3.446959_pt1 | contig 17802 bp, 9 predicted proteins | sample MGYA00520874_ERZ1026796 | MGnify/ENA primary metagenome ERZ1026796 (study PRJEB33270, sample SAMEA104284474) | anaerobic digester metagenome | biome: Anaerobic digester microbiome; feature: mesophilic sludge digester; material: Anaerobic digester biomass | place...
ACGCAGTAGAGGCAAAGATTGAGAAGAACGCCGTAAAGGTTTATAATGTCACGCCCAATTCCAACATACAGCGGATGCTCAATCTGGATAAACAATTCCTCAGTGTCATGGTTATGTGGGCTGGCTATCTTAGAACAAACTTGCTATCCAATATGGGCACTGGTGTTGGCACGGCTGGCGTACCAGTTTACCGAAGCAAGAAAATGATTGATGGCTTTTGGGATACGCTCGGCATGGCTAAGCCGTCAGAGGGAGATACGGCTTTCCGCGTGAAAACGCATGGCGCTTTATTTGAAACGCTGAATGGCGGCGATACCATTTTCAAGAAGGCTCTCAAAAAGGCTTCCGTAAAGCTTAGCGATATAAGCCGGATACAACCGTTCCTCAAATCCTCGGGGTGGCTGGAAGGTAAAGCTCACGAAGGTGCTGATGCTACGTTCACTATGCAGCAGATGAGACGCTTGCAATTACCAGAACCGCTGCCGTCTGTGAAGGCAGCCCTTATAAGAGAACTTGGTCAACAGGGCTACCAGAACTGGCTTGATGCGAGAAACCAGGCTATGAACCCCTCCATGATGGATGACGTTTATAAGGTTACAGACAACACGGAAGTAAAGCTTGCCGAGGTACAGAAGGCGGTTGTAGACAGTCTGTATAAAGACCACCCGGAATTAGGCACGGAACTGATCAACACGCTTGGTATTGAGGACGCACTCCGCAATATTATCAAAACAGCAAAAGACCCGAAAGATGTAGATGCGATGATCGGGCAGTTGCTGAGAGAAGTGAAAGAGTTGCCTGCTATCAAGGCGAAAATTGAAGCGGAAGCTAAGCTTGCAGAAGGCGCGGAGAAGGTGCGGCAGGAAGGCATACTCGGTCTTGCCGATGTGAGTATGCAGATTGCCGAAAGCAGGCTGCATACAATGTTACAGAGCAACGCTTACGCTCAAACCTACTGGCGTAAAGCTATGGAAGCTGGTCCAACTGGCTACCACGGCGCTATTCGGGCTGGCTTGGAGAACGTGAAGCAGCTATGGGATAGAGCCAACACAAACAACCTTAGCTTATTGAAGGGCGCTCTAAGCGCTATGGATGCCACCGACCCGAGACAGCAAGGTTTATTTGTGGCTGCTAATAACTGGTTCACGATTGGCACTGAATGGGCTGATTGGAGAAACAAGTATTGGGATACCTTCCACAATGCCGTGAGAACAGATGCTGAGTTCGTTGCCGCTCAGGAAGTGGTCAACTTGAAGTCACAGGAGTTCCGGGCAAGGGAAGTAGAAGCAATCAAGGCGTATGCCGAGGAAATCTCTAACGTACTTACCAACAGTCAAGGTAAAACTGTGGCTGGCACGGACATCAATCAGACAGGCGCTTCCGCGGTAGCACTTATGGAGTTCTTTATCAACGGTGACAAGAACGTAAAGGGCTACCTGACAATTGCCAAAGAGACTGAGGACTTTTACAGCAGTACAGTTGGTATGCCTTACAAGAAGCGCAAGGAACTTGAAAATAAGCACTTCAAAAAAGTGGCTATCAACTTGGACAAGCTACAAGGCGAAATCACTAAGCGGGCTTATAACATCTGGCATAGGAATAATCCGGACGTAGCGCCCGCAACGCCGTCCCAGCCAAAGCCGCGTGCTAAGCACTCTGATTTAGACGCTAAGATTGCCAATAACAATGTACAGGTGAAAGCAGCGAAAGCAGAGATTGACGCGCAAACCATCAGCAAGGGAAATGTAACAAGATCGGCACTGAGGGACTTCCTCTCTATGACCGACACTGACCCGGACATTGCTATGGCGCTGGTAGATAGCGTTGCGGACGCATGGGCGTTCAATAACGGCAAGAGACCGGAGGAGTGGTATCAGAACATTGGTGAGCTTGCCTTTGTAGATGCGGATACATTCTCAGCCAGAGTATTTGATAAGGTTATTGAAACTGTTGGCATGACTACGTTTGACGATGCAGGCAAGGCGGTTCTCACATTCGCTAAGACAGGGAACTTGACTACACTCACCCACGAACTCGGTCATGTGATTGAGTCTACACTCAACCCCGATCAGCTTGGACTGGTGGTTGAAACATTTGGTGACGGCTTGACTGTTGGTGAGTATGGTGATTTGAGCAACAGGTTCAAGGCTAACATGCCGCTCAGTCCAGAGGAACTTGCTAAGCACAACAAGGTTGCCGAGGGCTTTGCCGAAGGATACCAGAAGTGGCTCATGGACGATGCAGTTAGGATGGATACCCCCAGTAAGCTTGCTCAGATATTCAAAACAATCTCTGACTGGCTGCATAAACTGATAGGACGGCTTTCAGAGCGGATTAGTTCCATGGACTTCCCGGATGCGCTGAAAGACCTGTACGAAAGAGTAACACGGGTCGTTGATACCGCAAATGTAGAAAAGACCAATTCAAGCGTGATTGCCAATGCGCCTACTGGCGTGAGCCATAACCTTATTGATGCAAACAATGTGACCTACCCGGTTACCGCTAAGGTAATGGACTTGCGTAACATAATCAACTCCCATAACACTGATGGGACTGTCAACACCATATTCCCGCCGGAGTTCCAGCCCCGTACCTATAACCAGCTATTCGTTGTGGATACGGCTAAAAAGCTGAACCCGATCAAACTCCTTGAAAAGAACTCGGGCTTTGCCACTGGTCCTATCATCGTCAATAGTAGCGGCGTTGTGCTGGTAGGCAACCACCGCTCGGGCGCTATGCGCTTGGCTCAGATGGATTACCCGGATGTATGGAAGGCTTACGAAGCGGAACTTGTAACCAGACTGGCAGACTACGGTTTATCAGAGAAGGACATCGAAGGCATTGAACAGCCTGTAATCGTCTACACCGTGAGTGATGCGGATGCAAGAGACGTAGTAAAAGCTGGCAACATCGGGGAACAGCAGGACTATACTGCGTTTGATAACGCTAAGCGATGGTCTGCCTCGTTTGACATTGAGACCCTGACCAACATGGTTATCGGGGAAAACCAGTCATTCGATGACGCTATTAGAAGCGATGCAAACAAGGCTATCAGGACAGACTTTGTAAAAGGTCTGGCAGGGTCAGAAGCTTCTACCTTCATAGACGCGAGGACTGGTTATCTCAACGACTCTGGCGTAGGCGCTATCAAACGCTCACTCGCCTACCTTGCCTTTGGCGGTACAGAAGCCGGAGATAAGTTCCTCAGCGCTGCTTTCAATGACGCTGGCAGCATGAGCGCGAATGTAATGAACGCCCTGCTCGACTCTGCCCCGCTGGTAGTAAAGCTGAACGCGGAGATTGCTAAGGGCAACCTATCCGCTGACTATTCCATCTCAGAACTGTTGGCTAACGGTGTGAGAGATTACACCTCTTATATGAACTTGCCAAAGGACGCGAGAAACCTTGACCAGATAAACATTTTTGACCAACCTGCCACTGGCGTGCTTGACCGGGATATGATCAGGTTTTTCCTGAATTACAGCAAGTCACCAAAGGCAATGAAAACCTTTATTACTGAGTACGTCAACAGCGCACTTGGTTCTATTGTGCCACCCGAGCAAGTTGCTTTGTTTGACATGCCGGAAGTAGCAGACCCGACCAAACTCTTTACAGACCTTGTAAAGAAAGCCAATGGTCAAGACCTCGCCGCGCTGAAAGCTATCACTGACAACAAGAGCAAGGCGTTACTGGATGCTATCAGCAATAACTCAGCCGCAAGTTGGGACGCTACCGTAAAAGCGCCTATCACTAATGCGCTGAAAGAAATGCTCTCGCTAATTACCCCCACCCCTGCCACTATCCCTGACTGGATAAACGTTCCCGGTCTTATGACTGAGGACGTGCCCGGTTCGTACAAGGCAGTGAGAAAGATTATCAAAAACATATTGGGTGAAATCGAAAAGCCGGATACCTTCAAGCCCTCCGAGACCCGCTCTATCATTTTGCAGCAGGCGTTCACCACTGCCATTACAGTAGACCAGCCTTTGCGCAACTATGTTGGGCTATCTGGCAATAAGGATGTCATCAACTGGCAGGCTAACAAGCTCTTTCAGGATATTGAGCAGATGAAGCAATACAATACGCTACCAATGACCCCCTTGACTTATGCTGATGTTAATGCGCTTGACAACTATGGCATAAAAGACGATAGCGGTGAGCTTATTACCTTTTATCATGGTACAAAGACGGGTATGTTTGAGGAGTTCAAACCTAATACAAAATCCAATCAGCAGCTTGGCTTTGGCATCCACTTCACGCAATCCGTTGACTACGCTAAGAGTTATGCAGAGGGCAAAAACGCTGTTGTATATCAGGTGAATCTTGTAGCCAAGAATCCCTTGCTTGCGGACGTGATTGTAAAAGAAACTGACCCTGAATGGGCGCTTGTAAAAAAGCTTGTTCCCTCTGGTTCAGCGTTGAGCCGTATTTCTATGCTTGATGAGAATGGCGTTAGACAGGCTTACTTGCAACGAGCTATTGATATGACCAACCCAGCCAGAGCCGAAAAGATTATCCTCGCTGCTGGTTATGACGCTGTTCGTTACAGCGCAGAATATTCAGGTGGGGTAGTCTATGGTGGAAAGATGCAGCAAGCTTTAGGTTCAGTAGACCAATCTTGGGTCGTATTCAACGGAAGTCAAGTCAGGATCGCCGCCACTAAGACACCAAAAGACACAGACTTTGTAAAGTATACCTACTCGTTTGACAAGCCAACCAAAAACGCATTATTCCAACCGACTGAACAAATTGAAAGTTCAGGCGATGCCGATAAATTAGCAGACCTGAAATGGAAAGTATTACTCGCTGAGAAAGATGACCTTAGACTATTTGATGAGTATACAGATGCCAAAAAATCCAACATGGATTCAGTGTCATTGCAAAACCTGGCTGATGAATATAAAGCAGCTCATCAGTTGTATGAAGACGCAAGGGACGAAGTACGGGAGTTTGAGCGTGCTAATGAAAATCGTGTCAATTTATCTGAGGTGCATAGACGCGCAAATGAGATAATCAGGCAGAGAAAAAGTCAGTCAAAACAAATTACTGATGGTGCAACCGAGATTGTCCAGCAAGCCAAAGACCTGCTTGCTCAGGGCGCTTCTGAGGAAACGATTGACAAAATCCTTGACGCGGCTAATGAAGTTATCCCCGTGCTGGATGAGCAGGCAGCTTTTGATCAGGTTGGCGGCGATCCTAAGCGTGAGGTTGGCATTGAAAAAGCTTTGATGGTAATTGACCAGCCCGTGCGCGGTACGCCTATGGGTAAGACCACTCCCCCAATCAGACCTGACGGCGAGATGATGACAGAACTCGAACTTGAAATCAACACCCTTCTCGAAGCATTTGGTGATGAGGTCAAGCCGAGAATTGGTAAAGACTTTGATTACCCGGAAGGTGCAAGAGAAGCGCTGAATAAGCAGTTGCCCATTGACAAGGAAAGCTTGAAAGAAAAGGTCATGGCTGCCGCTCAGATGGGACAGGCATTACGTCACGAGATGTTGGTAGACTATGCTACCAGATACGGCGTAGACCAGCTTGCAGAAGTGGTATTCCCATACCAGTTGTGGTACACCAGATCGGCGCTGCTGTGGCTGAAAAAGCTTGCGACCACTCCCGGGCTGGCTGCCTTTATAGCCCGGTATGAGGAGATGCTTGAACGCAACTCATTGTCCGGCTTCCCATCCCGTGTAGGGGGTAAACACATGATACCTTACGGTGATAACGGCGCTTTGTTCTTTGATTGGCTCAGCGTGGTATATCCACCTAAACAGATATTTGGTGTGATAGACAACCTTGCCGACCTCAGCAATACGCTCTATGACGAGACGGTATCTATTATCACGGCTCAGGTAAGGGACGGAACGCTCTCAGCAGAAGCGGCTAAGGAAGCGATAGCAGGGCGGGAAAACGAAACATGGAACGCTGCCGCTGCTCAGGCTGCCGCTACTTGGAATGAGGAAAACAACAACGCTATCACGATGACCTCGCTGGCAATGCTGCCGCGTGCTTCGTTCACAAACGCCTATTACTACCTTATCAATCAAGAGGAAAAGATCAACCCTCTCACCATGACTAAGCTCGGTAACATGCTGGCTGACGTAGACCCTGACGGTCTTATCGGTGTGCTTGGCAAGATCATATCCCTACCAGAGAATACGGTAAGAAAAGTGGGCGGTCTGAACAGGGACGGGCAGTGGGGTGAGTATTATGTAGACAAAAAGCTGGCTGAACTGGCTATGTCAGGTGCTTATAGTACCGATCAGGTTATTAGAGCGATGATAGACCGCAGTGGTCCAGCTTATGATGAAGCGACAAGGCTTGCCGCGGCTGACCTTATTGCTACTTCTCAACCGGGCGGTATTGTCTGGCACGCCATTCAAACGCGCAACCTTGACGGATTAATGCCTGCCATTATGACAGCCTTGTTCCCGAAAGGCTTGTACTCAGAAGCAGAGATGGAACAGCGTGGCTTGCAAAAGGAATACAACGCCGCTTGGAAAGACTTTGCCAACGGAGACCCTGAAGCCATTGACAAGTTCTTTGAGGATCACCCGGAGTATGAAGCAAGGCTGGCTATATTCAAAGAGCCAGAGGAACGGCTCAAAGAGTACATGATTGGCGGTATATGGGACGCTTATGGCAAGCTAAGCAGTGCAGATAAATCGCTGGTAACTGACCAGCTTGGCACAAACTTTGAGGTCTTGTTCTTAGACAATAAGACAAGAAACTACGATCAGCTTACCATTGACACGCTGGTTGTGTGGGGTAAACAGCTTGGGGCTGGCGTACCTGCAAGTGCAGAGCCAACACAGCAGGTAACACCGCTTGAAACCTACAAGCCTGATGTTAGCGCCGCCGCTCAGCAGTTTGTGGACTACCGTACTGCAAACTTCCCAAATTGGTATACCTTGCAGAAGGCATATTATGAGGCATCTGACCAGATGAACAAGTCGGATATGATAAACAAGATATGGGATGTCTACAATAACATGAGTTATAACGAGCAGATGGCGATTGCTACTCAGCTTGGAGCTGGCTTCCAAACCTATTTCCTTGACAAAGAAACAAGGGATTACAAAAAGATTGAGCCGATGGTACTCGCAAATTGGGGACAAAAGTTGGGTCTTGAACTCCCAGTACAGGCTCAGATGTTACAGGACTTCCCGGAGTTGAGGAACTACTTAGACTGGAAGGAACAGTACCTTGCAGCTAACCCGGTGGTGAAACAGTGGCTGGACGAGAAGGCTGATGCCTATGACGGCAGCGACCTTACAGAGTATGGTAACACGACTAAAGAGTGGTTTGCTCAGTTCGATCCGGTTGTTGGAAGTGCCTTGATACTGTATGCTTACGGTGAGCCATTACAACCTGCCGCAAAATCTGAGTTGATAAAAGTTTGGGAAGCTCTTGGCAAACCAAACTATACATTTGAAAAGTGGCTGCAATATGGAATTGGTCGCTAATTGCAAATAATGATGTATAATAAAAATTGAGGAGAATATAAAAATGACACAAGAAGTTTATAACCAAGTTGGTGGGGCAAGCAAAGGTATGCCTGATCCATCAGCCACCACTTCCCCGGCGGCATCTGCACCAACAGGTGACGCAGGTAAGGAGTCTATTGGGAATGAGCCGATTACAAGAGAGTACCTTGAAAAGTTCGGTGAGGAAATTCTGAGTAAGGCAGTAAGCAAAGCTCAATCACTCACTGACAAGATGGGCAGCGCTCTCGACCAGAGGATTAAGGATGTATTGACTAAGGCAGACGAAGCTATCAAGCTTGCCGAATCCGGTGGTGTCGCTATGACGGAACAGCAGAAACAAGCCATTAGGCAAACTGCCGTCAACGAAGCCATCAGCCGACCCGTTGAAACCCCTGAAAAACCAAAGGCTACTAACACTCCTGATTTTGTAGACGCCGAAGTAAGGCGCATTATGGCAGACACCGGGATTTATATATCCCCGGAGGAAGCGGAAGCGCTGATCGGCACTGGTTTGTCCCCATTTGTTTATGTTGAGAAATTTAAGCAACTGGTAGAGACAAAGAAACGCAATCCTTCCGTGAGGCTTGGTACACTTGCTCCGGGTGGGGATACTGTGAACGACATTGAGTCGCTCCGCAACAAGTATCAGTCTGAAATAGACCTGATCAACGCGGGGAAGCACCCCACAATCCGGCGCGGTAATATCGGGCAGATCACTGAACTCAAACAAGAGTACATGAAAAAGGGATTGACCTCGATCTGGTAATAACTTCTATGGAGGAATGACATGGCTAACGTAGCCCCACCCTATTCTACATATGTGAACACCGCTGAAAACAAGCGCGTTATCACTGATTATATTGCCCTGCTTGACCCTTCCGATGCTCCTTTCATTGAAGCAATCGGCGGTCTTGACGGCGCTGCAAGTAAATTCCGCTTCACTAATCAAGGAACATTGGTTGAGTGGATTGAGGACACGCTTGCTCCACTTACGGGCGCTCTTTCAATTGGCACGGCAGCCACTGTTTCGACAGCTACTGCGCTAACCGTTGCCGATGCTAATATGGTCCAACCCGGACACATTTTGCTGATTGGCACAGAACTGCTTTGGGTTTCAGCTAACTCGTCTGGCGCTATCACCGTTACTCGCGGTCTTGGCGGCACTACAGCTACGACTCTCGCCACTAACGCGTCCTTTACCATTGTAGGTATGGCTCGTCTTGAAGGCGATGACTCTGACCCTATCGGTTATACCGATCTGTCGACCAACAGCAACTACACTCAGATTTTCCACAAGGAAATCAAACAGACTGGCACTGCCCCCTATCAAGATCGTTGGGGAATGACCGACCAGATGCAGTATGAGTCTGCTAAGTCCATCCCGGAAATGATGAGACTGATCGAGCGCACCCTGCAATACGGCAAGCGTGCTGCTGGCTCAACTACGACCCCGCGCATGATGGGCGGCTATCAGGAATTTATCACCACCAACAAAGCCTCCGGCAGCGGTATCAGTGTTGCTACAGCCTGCGTTGCTGCTATCGAAGATGCGGTTGAGTTGATCTACAACGCTGGTGGTGGTGGCGACTTCCTTGCGATTGTCAATCCTGCAACCTACCAACTGATCAAGAACGCCTATGACAGTTCTGCCTATGTCCGCTATGCACCTGAGCAAAACCGCTTTGGTACTTTGGTGGATCGCATTGTCACTCCGTTTGGTGATGTGTCATTCGTGATTGACCGCTGGCAGCTTTCATCCTTGATCCCGATTATGAAACTGGACAACGTGGGCATGCTCACATTGCGCCCGTGGCAGGTCGAGGACTTGGCTAAGACTGGTGATGCGGAAAAGAAGCAACTGATTGGAGAGTTCACATTCTGCATGAAACTCGAAAAGTCACACGCTTTGCTGACCGCTGTCTAACAATTGAATAGGCAGGTGGGGCAAACCTACTAACGCCCCACCTGCCAATATATAGAGAGAGAGACATGTCTAAACTAAGTACAATTCCTGTACTGCGGTGTACCCATTGTGGAAAAATGATAAAGCTAACATACTTAGCAACTACTCAATCCGATGCGGATGGGGAGATGCTTTGGAAAATATTTCACGGCATAGCCAAAAATGCGCTATGCAATTATTGTCAAAAACAATACAACTATCTGTCGAAAGAAGGGAGACTTGACGAGTGGCATCAGAACTTGATTCTAAACGTACCAGACCGTTAGTAGATATAGGGGTAGCTTGCAACATAAACCAGTCTTGGCAGTGGTGGGCGACTGTAATGCTCATGCTTCTAAGCGAAGAGAAAAGCGGCAACATCGAGATCGGGCAATTGAGAACAGTAGGCTCGGCTGTTCCAGACCACAATAAGAACAATATCATTGGCGATAGCGTAAGGCGTTCCCGCCTTACTGATTACAACAGGCAGGAGGTTACAAAGGGTTTCCTCTCCGGCAATGCTGACTGGATTTTCTGGATGGACGATGACACCGCCCCGCCGCTCAATGCGATCACTGGCTTGTTGCACTCCGGGCATGATTTTGTAGGCGGTGCTTACTTTATGACGGCTGAGCCTTACCACCCTATCGCGTACAAGAAAATGCCTGATAGTGGGTTGTATGCTCCGGTCTACAATTACCCTGACGGTGCTCTTATGGAAGTGGACAGCATTGGCTTTGGCTGCACGCTGGTACACCGAAGCGTGTACGAAAAAATCAGGGACGCGCACACTGTGTACGAAAGGCACAACGGCGCTCTGTTGGTCATTCCCAACGACATGGTATCCGGCAAGATCAGTGACGATTACTTCGAGCCTTACGTCAAAGACGGTGTGTACTACGAACATGTCAAGGCGAAGTCTGAGGACGATGACAGGCAGTTCCCGTTCTATCAGTTGGAACATGGCAGGACTGAGGATCATTACTTCTGTGAGCTTGCCGCCCATGTAGGCATCAAACCGTGGCTGGACACTTCTGTCATTTGTACGCATTACAAGACTCAAGCTACCACTAAAGACGACTATACCAATCACTTGTTGAAGGAGCAGGGATTAGCATGAACATAGCAATTCTCGGTAACATGGATGTTGAGGGAGAGAAGGGCGTAGTAATCAAACGGTACGAGATTACCGCCTTTTATCCTAACGAAAAGATTGACGGTTTGTTTGACCGGATATTTGTATCGAATAGCCTGCCGGAGTTGGGGCGTGATGAGGTTATGAAGTTCTTGGAGCGTGCGTATAAGGCGCTTACTAAGGACGGTGAGCTTGCGATACAAGTTCCTATGGCTGAGTGGGCGGCAAGGCAGCTATTCACAAACAAGGCTGATGCGCTGACATATTACATGATCTATGGCAATGACGATCACCCGTTCAAAGCCTGCTACACGATGATGCAAGTAAGGACCTTGCTTGCTCGTGCCGGGTTCAATGTGAAAGAAGCCAGCGAAGCAATCTTGAAACTGAAAACTGTAGAAGGAGAGATGATAGACCTCCCTGTACATTCCTTAGTGGCAGTAAGAAATGATTGACGCGCTGATAGTCACCGGACTTCTAACGCTAAACATCTACATAGCATGGAGATACTCTAAGATGCCAGTCGAGTCCGACTTTGGCATCTTTGCTATGTGGGGTATGACAGGGGCTGTTTATGGCAGGGATTTTGTGGACTGCAAGTCACCAGGCGTTCATATATGGCTAATGCTGTTGGCTAAGATAAAGCGAGACATCAAACTTGTGCGATTTTTGCACTTCTTCGTCACAGGTGCTCCTGCTCTTGTGTATTACATTGTAACACATGACACTGCTGGTGCTCTTGCGTTTCTTATCCTTGTACATTCTGGATGGCTCTATGCTTTTCATGGCAACGTGGGGGATATTCCTGCTGGGCTAATATTCCTTGCGCTTATTACTGGTAACCCGTGGCTGTTCATGGCGCTGCTTGTTGTGGCTACCCTTTACGAGCCTAAGCTGATAGTTGCCACCGGACTGATGACACTGATAAAGGTGCAGACGGTATGGCTGCCTTCGCTTGTGTATGGTTCTGTATTGGCTGTGTCCGCTGCCATTCTCTATTACAAGTACAGACAAGTGTTTGACTGGATTGTAGAATCTGCCTATACAATACCTAAAAGGATGATAGGCAGCCGTAAAGGGCTATACAAATTCATGCCACCCTACACAGCCATACCGCTTATGTACATTCTTCCCTGGCTCTTTGCTGGCATGTTCGCTAAGCCAGAGCCATTGTATTGGCTTCCTGCCATAGCTCTGCTTGCCTTCCAGTTTGTTGGTAAAGTTATCAGACCTAACCACTTGTTACCGTTAGTGGCTTGGATTGCTGCTGCTGGTATCAGACCAGAGATAGTTTACAGCTTAGCTACAGTAGACTTGCTGTCTTCTGCAGGATACACTGGCAACATTTGGGCACGGTTCTATCCGTTCTTAGACAAAATAACGAGAGACTCTAAGCGAGTGGGGGAGTGGCTGAGTGATAAGTCTGGCACGCTCTGGGTAAACTCTATGTGGGCGCAGATATATTTGTATGCCAATAAAAAACCTCAGTATGGGATGATGGAAGTAGTTGAGGTAAACAGCGTAGCTAAAGAGCGCAGAGAAGTGATGCTAAAGGCGCTCATAAAGTCACCACCCGACTGGATTGTGCTCGATGACACAGCCATAGTGGAATATGATTATAATAAATATCGTAACGTGGCAAAAGTTAGTGACTTCATTGTGTATAAGAGAGTGAGATAGAGGTAACGATGACAACCCTGTTTGATGTAATGTTAGAAACCGCCCGGTTATCCGGCATCTTGCGAAGCGGCTCAGGCGTGTATGGTGGTGTAGACGGCACGACTGGCTACAAGTATATTACTGACACAACCCGCTTGGAGAAAGAGGAATACTTTACTGGCGGCACAATCTTTTTCAAGACAAGCAAGTTGTTTGCTAAAGTATTGAAGTTTGATCAGACCACTGGCAAAATCTCTTTCTTAGCCAGCACCGCCATTACCGCTGACGAACCTTATAGCGTGACCAACACTGACCCTTATGCTCTTATAGAAGCGGTGAACTCAGCACTCACTCACATGGGCACTTACACTAAGGTAGACGAGACACTCTCATCTGATACGACTTCAACAGAGTACACACTTCCTGATGGCGTAAGCAATCTTGTCCGGGTGGAATACTCGGTTGATGACTCGTACAGCCCTCAGCTATCATGGCGGGAGATCGAAGGCAAACTCTACACCTACACGCCGTTCAAAACGGCTGGCACGATACGCCTTTACTACAACACCCTTCATCCCTACGTGGAGGACGCGGACGATGTTATCAGTGATGCCTACAATTACAACCGACTGGCTTGGACTGCCGTTTACATGTTCCAATTCCAGAGGTTGCAACTCACGGGCAATTACAGTGAGAAAGAAACTTCCCTGATGAGCCTTGCCCAGCGGGAAGCGGAGAAACTTGCACGAGCGTTCCCGGTACACCACTTGGAGCGTGACCCTATCCTTGGGAGGTTCTAATGACTGACATAACTTTACGCTGCACCGCGCCTAATGTTGGCGTGGATGTTGTATCTCCTACCCACGACATGAAGCTTACAGACGAAGCTGGCAACAGTGTAGGACTGATTTATTGTGACCGCTATGGTAGGAGAAATCCGATTGGTGTTACCACTGGCAACATGCCACGCTCACCTATCCGTATCTCTACTGGCAGCACTGGTTATTCCGATCAAGAGCCGCCTTTCATTACGGAAGTTCAATCCACTTGGGTGGGTGGTAGGGCACAAGCCGACTTGTCCACTGATCGTACAAGGTTTGCAGATAGTTTTAGACTTGACACCACGAAACAATATCCTATCTGTGCGCCTGCTGTTATTGCTCAACAGGGGACTGGTTCAGCCAATTCAGCAGAGTATGTTACTGGCACTCTCGGCTACTCCTTTCCGACAGCCAAACCATCTGCCTGTCTATACCCGCCTTCGGCAACAGCAAGAACAGTCAATGGCTTCACATTAAGGCTCGGCATGGATGCTGACCCTGTTACCTTTTACTATAAAGCTATTGTGTCTGCCAGCATACCTACATATACAGACTACGATGCGGCAACCGACTACCCATATAGTTTCTACGCCACAAGGCAAGGTGACTATTATTTACCCATAACTCCGATCACTGTGCCTGCAAACGCTAATCTGTGGCTTCTTGTATTTGGAAGTGATGGCGGTTCATTTAACACGCTGGCTACAATCCACGATGTTACTGACGCGGCTGTGTACGATAAGGGCGCTGGGGATGATTGGGGCGATAAGCAGGATAAGTATTGCTTCTACGGTTGGGTGCATTATGAGGAGGAATATGACTCTCTGTTCTTTGAGTACCGCAAGCAAATGTACGTGGTTATGAGTACCCTTGAAAAGAACAAGTCTAAACTTTACATGAATGGCTATCGCGGGTTTTGCGCTTCCAACTCAGCAGACTTGACCAAAACATACATTGATGCTGCTGGTTTACAGGTCAACGAACTTACTGGAACTATTATCTATCTCATAGCTGGTCCGGGTTCACAGGAGCGCAGACCGTGGCGCAAGGTTGTGAGCAACACCGCGCTTGGTGTATGCGTCATGGATAAGCCATGGAAGATAGCGCATACGGTAGACACGGAATATGTTGTACTTGGTTTGAACAAGTGGCAGCACATACCTGCACTTGACGGTTCGACCCCGGCAGTAAACCTATTCACAAGCGCTGTGAAAACAGTTACAGTGGTGGGCGATTATGTTGTGTTCGGCTTCGGCTCTTACAGAACAATGGTTTACTTCAGGGTCACTAAAACGGCGATTGGCTCTGCTTACTACATCAAGAATGACTTTGCTACTGATGCTCAGTATGCTGATGTGCTGCAAACGATTACAGATAAGTATGGTGTCACGAGAGTATGGCGCGGGCTTGGGGCTAAGGTGGATTGCGCCATTGCCGTAGATTGGGGAAGTCCGTATACCAGCCCACCTACCCTTGTATTTGACATCAACTATGAGCAGCGGGAGGACTTGTACCTCAAAAGAGACCGCCTGTATGTTGACCTTTACAAAGACATTCTTGCTAAGAACAAAGACCTTGCCGACCTTGACCGACAAAAGAACGACCTGATTACTGAGATCACTCAGATCATTGGTGCTGCTCCTGCCACAATTGGCTCTCCGGGAACTTACACCTATTATGATGGCACGAAGAATGTTACGGTTGACTCGTATCTTAAAGTTGCTAATGCAAACTATTTGTATGCACAAGATGATATTAAGTCACTAAAGTATGAGTTTGACGACCTTACAACTGAACATAACCGCCTACTTGTTGAGCACGCAAGGCTTACTACCGATGTCAACAAGCCTCTTACCGATGCATTGACATTAAGGAGAAAATACCAAGACTTGACGATTGAACACAATCGCATACTTACTGATTACGACAGACTGACCGGAGACAATTCTCCGCTAACAAATTATGAAACACTTGTAAGAGAGTATGATGACCTGACGTTGGAACACATCCGGCTGTTAGAAGATTTTGACGATTCTGAGGATCCGGCTGTAATAGAACAGGTTACCGAAGCCCTCTTAGACAACTTCATTTCGAGAAAGCGATTAGCTGGCTCAGCCACTGCCGTTGAAGATTGGGTGGTAGCTAATAGAGCTACTGTAACATTTGGTAACGCTGGCTCACTGAGTAATACCGAATATTTTGGCACACATACTGCCCTAACAGGTTCTGACATTGCTATCGCCAAAGCCCAACTTGTAACCTATAACGAAGCAACGACAAAGCTTGCTCAGCGGGACAACGATATTTATCTTGAAAAAACGAGATTAGCAGGAGTAGGTACTGGCTCTTGGAGTATTACTAATCGTACCTATACTTTTGCCAACGGCTGTCCGCATAATGAAGCACTCGGAACTTATACGCCAAATGCTGGTTCTGACATAGCAATTGCACAAAGCTACAATGAAGCTGTAACTAAGCTGATACAAAGAGACGAGGATATCTATACTGAGAAAACCCGCATTGCCGGGTCTACTGGTACTTACTCTTTCTCTAATCAGACAGCCGTTACATATACTGCTAATGCTATTGCTCATAGCACAAAGATTGGAAGTTCCACTGGTAAATCAGGTTCAGATTTGTATGAATCAACAGCAGAATATGCTAATGCAAATACTGATATAAGGGAACTGATTGACCGGGCTTCGGCTATTATAGGCAGTGGCACTATTGCCATCCCGGGTACTGACTCCGAGTTGAAGCGGATCAAAGATGACATTGCCTATGAGACTGTAAGGCTGGCTAATGAAAGCGGCGGGCATAATACGATTTACAGGCAGATACTTGACCTGACATACCAGATTTCCAACGCAAGCAATACAGACTTGGAGAATACTGCTACATCAGCAATATATGGGGTGCTTTACCTCGCCGCTCACGCGGATAGAAGCAATTGGGTGAACGCAAAGTACCTGCCAACATACGTTTATGCTGGGGATAAGGTAAACCCTGTTACTAACATTATTGGGTATGGAGAGCCAAAGATACCTTACATCTTGAAGTCTAACAGCTTTGGTAGTATTTCGGACGGGGTATATCAAGAGCTTCCCATTGGTGAAATGAAAACTATCAACTCTATCCTCAATGGCACGGCAGCCATGCAGTTTGGCGTGTATCTCTACTTCAACTTGGAAGGCGGCATGATTGAGAGATACTACGATCAGCGCCTTGATGATGTTGGACCTAACAGGGACGAGGGACTTCCAGCAGACAGGCAGGGAGAGATTACAAAACTCTTGCCATACCCGGGGCGTTACTATGCTGCGATAGACGCTGGCAGTGATGGTTACTCCTCCATACTCTGCAATAACATGCTTGGGGAATACTCTTGGCACGAGATATGGAGGAGTACAACGCTTGGTGACAGGATATACGATATGTACGTCCAGACTATCCCCGGGTTTGATGAAGTTGACAGGTTATGGATTGCTACTACTGGTAGTATCATCGCCGTGCCTATTGCGATCACGCCAGTTAACCAGTACAAGTATGAATACTTTGGCTATGGCGCGTCATCACCTGCTTACACCTACGACTTCACAACGGCAGGCTGGGTAGAGACCTCATGGATTGACTTCGATGTAAAGTCAGTAGATAAGTATTTCCACTCAGTTACCATATTCTCGGATTACACTGGTGAGGTAAAGACGGGTGACGAGTACAAGATTTCGGTTTACTTCAAAGTAGACGGTGATGTTGAGTGGTCACACGCTGGTGATGTGAAGGCTTCTGAGTATGTCAATGGCAAGTTCGAGGTCGGGGTAAAAGAACTCCAGTTGCAAAATAGCTTCGGAAGTATAAGCGGTAAAAAGATTAAGTTCCGCGTCAAGATGATACCGATGGCTGATGTGTACGAGTCTCCACGCCTGAAAGCAATTGTAGTCAATGCCATTCTACGCCTGCCTTCTAAGCGAACTTGGACTGTAAACTTCCTTGTTGACCCGGAGGTGGATCTGAACGACAAGCCTATCCACGATGCCACCGGGGTACTTCTTTATTGGCTCAACAAGTGGGCTAACAGCAAGACCTATGCAGTCCCGTTGACAATGAACACGAATGACTATTCTAATGACAATGTAAAGGTAATGATTGATCCGGCTTCGCTGGTCACTTACGATGTGATAACAGACCAGAACGCAAGCAAGAATAAGACCTATAAGCATATCGGTTCGCTCACTCTCTATGAGGTCTAATGGCTGACGAACTCTTAGTCCACGGGATAAAGGTGGACTCGGTCAATGAGTACAATGTGGCTAAGGCATTGGACAAGCTGGGCTACGAGTACGCCTATCAGAAGTATCTCGGAGCAGGGGGAATACGGGGTACTTCTATTATTGACTTTCTTGTGTATACCGTGCCTAAACCTACGCCGTTGTTTGTGCATGGCGCTTACTGGCATGGAGGGCAATATGCTCTTACCTCAAAACTTCAGGAACAATTCATCAACGCAAAAATGAAGGGCACTTGGGCTATGGCGGTGATCATTTGGGAATACGAATGTGAAACCGAGGAGATGGCTTTTCAGGCATTACAAAGCAAATTGTGAAAAGGAAAACTTATGATAACAGCTAACCAAGCAGGAGCAGTAACTACGATTGTGCATGATTACTCAGGGGATGACAATGTTGGGTTGATGTATCTAACCTCAGACCTTCATATTATGCCACTTATCCACGCTCCTGACATTTCTGGTTTATAATA
>ERZ1026796.1214-NODE-1214-length-17776-cov-4.347158_pt1 | contig 17776 bp, 17 predicted proteins | sample MGYA00520874_ERZ1026796 | MGnify/ENA primary metagenome ERZ1026796 (study PRJEB33270, sample SAMEA104284474) | anaerobic digester metagenome | biome: Anaerobic digester microbiome; feature: mesophilic sludge digester; material: Anaerobic digester biomass...
GGCGCTTGAATCCGCCTCTTTCCGGTGATATCTTCGAAGCCAGCGAATCGATTCCGGGAGGAAAAGGACCATGACGATGAAAACCGAAACAAGAGCGAACGGCCGCGGCGCATCGCCGTGGGCGGCGATCGGGGTGACGGTCCTCTTTGCCGCCTTGATTTGCGGAATCTTGCCGGCGGAAAGCACGGATCAGTTCAAGGGGGCGGGCATCCGGAGCTCCACCTACGGCCGGCCGGACGATCCCGGTCCGGGGTACTGGGCCCGCACCGGAACCGAGATCGCCGCCAAGTTCCCCGGGGCGAAACCGGAGGCCATCTGGATCGTCAGCCGGCTGAAGGGCCGCGGCACCGAGATGTCGTTCCCGGTTCCGCCGGGAACCGACCCCCTCATCACCGGGATGTCCGAGGACATCAGCGAGCCCGTCCTCAAGCTTTTCGACGAGCTGGGCTACCGCGTCTGGCTCCAAACCGAGCCCGGCTGGGCGCCCATCGAAGAGGTCTTTCACGTGATACTCGAGCGCTACGGCCATCATAAGTGTGTCGTCGGCGTCGGCGTCGACGTCGAATGGCACCGCTCCAACAATCCCGACGCCGGCGATCCGGTGACCGATGAGATGGCCGAGGCCTGGCTGGCGGAGGCCCGGTCCCACGATCCTTCCTACCGCATGTTCCTCAAGCATTTCCGCCAGGACGTCATGCCCCCGGCCGCGCGCGACGGCATCCTGTTCGTCGACGACAGCCAGATCTTCGATTCCGCCGACGCGATGATCGCCGAATTCGCCGAGTGGGGCAAATCGTTCGCCCCGGCGCCGGTCGGCTTCCAATACGGCTACCGGACCGACAAGCCGTGGTGGGGCCCGATGAAGGACCCCGTCAAGGAGATCGGCGACCGGATCCTGGCCGCCGTGCCGAACACGGAGATGCTGATCTGGGTGGATTTTTCGATCCAGGACGTCTTTCCGCCGGATCCGGCCAAGGGAGACCGCGTTAAAACGATCGTTAAAAATCCTTGACAGATCTTGTTTTTTTGAATAAAGATATCCTCATCATTACTGTTTTTCAGGGCATTTAAAGGGTAGCCGGGAAGGAGATTTCCCCATGAACATCCTCGTCGCCTGCCTGACCAAGACGAGGAACGCCAAGAAGGCCGCCGGAGACGCCTGATCAAAAAGGGGGAGGAGCCATGATCATCGAGTATTTTCACGCTTCGAAGTTCGGCAACGGAATCTTGGTCGCGGGGGAATTCAAGGAGCGGATGGCCTCCCGGGGAGTCGAGGTCAACATCCGTCACATTCGGGAAGCGAAACCGAAAAAACTGCCGCCGGCCGACCTGTATCTGTTCAGCTCGCCGGGACGCATCGGCAAGCCCCGAGGATGCGCCCGCCGTTTTCTGAAAAAGATCCGGCTGACGCCGGGAACGAAGTACGCCCTTCTCACCACCGAGGGCGCGCCCCGGCCGGACAAAAACGGGCGAATGCCCACCGAGGAGGAGACCGCCAAGTGGCAGCGCGTCCGCCCGATCATGAATAAAATCCTCGAGGGGAAGGGACTGGTCAAAGTCGCCGAGGACAAGATCCTGGTGACCGGCATGAAAGGGCCGCTGGAGGAAGGCTGGCGGGACAAAGTGGAGGCGTTCGCCTCGCGGATTCCGCTCCCGTCCTGATCCCCCCGTCATCTTCCTTCTCGAGGGGAGCGGAAATGATCCTCCCGCCGATGATCGGGTTTCGGGAGAAAAACGGTGATTGACGGCCGCCGAAGACCGCTTTCCCCCGGATCCGCAGAGACGAAAGGCACGTCTTCCTCCCGGCGGATGGAAAGCGACGCCGGCCTGATCCGGGAGGCCCAAGCGGGCGATCGGGAAGCCGTAAACGAGCTTATTAAAAGGGAGCGGCGGTATCTTTTTAATTTCCTGCATCAATTGACGGAGGATCCGGCCACGGCCGACGATTTGACGCAGGAAACCTTCTGCCGGGCTCTGCCCAAGCTGTCCGGTTTCAACCGCCGGTCGAGTTTCCGAACATGGCTGACGAAAATCGCCTTGAACGTCTTTCGGAATGACTACCGGAAGCGGAAGCGGCACGCTTCGCTTTGTCTCGACCGGATCGTCGTTCCCGCCGGCGACGGCAACCCGGAACGGCTGGTCATCAAAAGCGAACTCCAGTGGTGCGTCGTCCACACCCTCCGCCACCATCTTCCCCGCCTCTATCGCGAAGCCCTGGTTCTGCGGGATCTGCATTCCTTCAGCTACGAGGACATCGCCGCGATCATCGGCGGCAAGCCGGGGCAGGCGAAAACGCGGGTTCATCGGGCGAGAAAGCTTTTTCAAAACCGGTTGATGAAGGACCGGTGCCGGGCGTTCACGGACGATTACTTGTGCGTCTGCGAGGAGATCCTCGAGCTTGACGCCGATCGGATTTCGGCCGGTTTCCCGGATGCCCGCGGGGAATGCGAGCGGCTTCAAACGACCCGTTGGATCATCAAAAAATTGAAGGAAGTTCCCGCGCCCGAAAGCTCCGCGGCCGGGACGCCGTCGGCGGGGCGGCCGTTTCGTTCATCGGCTCCACGAAGAAACCGGCGGAAACCCGTCTGATACCCATTTCCGGTTTTGTAACTCCAGCCCTCGTTCGATTGTCTAACGTTCTCGAATCCGGCTTAGGCCGAATTCGGGCATTTGGGAAATCGCCGCGCCCGAGGGAGGATTATTCATGAAGGGTTTTGAACTCGACAGCGAAACGCCTCGTTTCCCGGCCCAAAGAGGCGAACTTTTCGGAATCATCGCCTGCCGGATCATGGCCGCGGCGATGATCGTCCAGGGAACCGTGATGGTCAGCATGGGATGCCGGACCCGCCGGCCGCCGGCGAGCCCCAAACGACGCTTTGGGAACTCGCCGGACACGAGCTCAACGATCCCGGGGCCGTTCTCGCTCGGGTCCGACGGCCGGCCGGGGAAATCGGCTTCCCCGCCGGGCCGGGAAAATGGCCGGAGGGCAATTCGATGAATGGTCTTCTCGAGGAATTGGCCTGTCATGGATTCCGCGCCCGGACCGTCTCGGCCGATCATGCGCCTGAGCTGAAAGCCGAAATCGAGGAGCGGCACCGGCGGGGCGAATTCGCCGAGGAGTTTTATCGGGAGCGTCTCCTGGATATCCGGTCTTCCTTTAATGACGCCGAGCCCGAAATCCGCACCCTGATCGTCGTCGCCGCGCCCCAACCGATTATCCGCCTCATCTTCCACCTGCCCGTCAAACCCGTCACCCTGGTCGTGCCTCCAACCTACCAGTACGGTGTCAACGAGAAGGCGGAACGGCTTCTGAAAAAATGCCTGAAACGCGCCGGCTGCCGGCTGATCCGGACATCTCTTCCCTTGAAGCTGTTGGCCGCCCGGAGCGGCCTGGGGGTTTATGGCCGGAACAACGTTTGTTACGTGAAAGGCCTGGGCAGCTTTCACCGGCTGATGGCATTCGGGACGGATCTTCCCTGGGAAGAAGATTCCTGGGGGCCGGCCCGGCTGATGGACACGTGCTCCCGATGTCGGGCCTGCCGGCGCCTCTGCCCGACGGGCGCGATCCAGGAAGAGGATTTCCTGCTCCGCGCCCATCGCTGCTTGACGTTTTTGAACGAAAGATCCGATCCGTTTCCGCAGTGGACGGATTCCTCCTGGCATCACGCCGTCGTCGGCTGCCTGCATTGCCAGCTGGTCTGCCCGGAGAACAAGACGGTCCGAAACTGGTCCCAGGCGGGGGATAAGTTTTCCGAGGAAGAAACGCGCCTTCTTCTCGAAGGAAGGCGGCCGGAGAAGATCCCCGCGGACCTGCGCGGCCGGCTCGAACGGCTTGGTCTTCTGGAATACAGCGAAATCCTGCCGCGCAACATCCAGGCCGCCCTGGCCAACTCCGCCTCGAGCGCGGATTCCCTTCTGGAGGAATACGCATGATCGCAAGAATCTGGCACGGCGCCGTCAAAACACCTCGAAAAGACGCTTATTACGAATACATGATGAAAACCGGCGTTCCCTGGTACAAATCCCATGAGGGAAACCGGGGCGTGCTCGTCCTCCAGAAGACGTCCCCCGAAACGACGGATTTCCTTCTCCTGTCCTTTTGGGATTCGATGGACGCCGTCCGAAAATTCGCCGGCGAAAACCCGGAGCTGGCCGTTTACGACTTCGACGAGGACAAGGATTTTCTTCTCGAGATGGAATCCAAGGTGGCCCATTACGAAATCCGCTCGGGATTTATCGGGAGCGGCGACGGAGTTCTTTGTTCATGAGCAAAGGAACGCTGAAACGAATCGGAATGCTTGCGGCGGCCGTCGCTCTCTTCGCGGCCGTCCACGAGGGGATGCACGCCGTCCTCGCTCTTCTTTGGAACGAGTACGGATCGTTCGCCGTCCGGCCGCACGGCTTCGAAGTCATCTATCAATCCCCGGTCGCGGAACGAGCCGGCCTCAAATGGGGCTTTATATCCGGGGCGGCCAACGCCATGACGATCCTCCTGGGCTATCTTCTTTACAGCTACCGGGCAAAGCTGGCCTCTCTTCGGCCGCCGTTCCTGAAAGGTCTGGGTTTCTACACCGCCATCATCTTCCTGTTGGCCGATCCGTTCAACCTGTCGATTGGACCATTTTTATACGGCGGCGACATCGGAGGGCTCATCGCCGGATTCGGCCTCAACCGTTATTTCATTCAAGGATTTTTCCTCTTGATCCTGCTCTTCAACCGTGAGCTGATCGCCGGCCAAATCCTCCCCCTTTTCGGGGTTCGGACCAAACATCCGCTTTTCCGCCCTTGGTTCAAACCGGATTGAATCTCTCCGGCCGCTGGCGTACGATGAAGAGGAATGGGCCGGTTATCGTTCGCCGATAAGCTCGTCGTCGTCACCGGGGCCGCCTCGGGGCTCGGCCGCGCCCTGGCCCGGCGGCTGGCGGTCGTTGAAAAAGCCCGCCTGATCGCGGCCGACTGCCGGGCCGACCGGCTGGCGTCCCTCAAAGCGGACATCGAATCCGCCTGCCCCTCCCGGGTTTATCCCGTCCCGGTCGATCTCGGCGCGCCCGGCGGGGCGAAAATCCTTTTCGACAAGGCGACAGCCACCGGAACCGTCTACGCCCTGATCAACAACGCCGGCCTCAGCTTCTATGGAAAGACACTCGACCGGCCCTTCGCCGCCTATCGCGAGCTCATCCAAGTCAACTGTCTCACGGTCATGGAGACCACGGCTCTTTTTCTCGAATATTTCCTGGCGAAGGGGGAAGGGGCGATCTTGAACGTCACGAGCCTGGGCGGGCTCATCTCCCTTCCCTACCAGAACGTCTACGCCGCGACCAAGCATGCCGTCCAATCGTTCAGCGAGGGGCTGAGCGCGGAATACCGGGGACAAGGCGTCGTGATCTGCACGTTCGCCCCCGGCGGAATCGCGACCGAGATGATTTCCAGGTCCGGCCTGGACCGGCACTTCCGGATGGACAGCTCCCTCCTGATGCCGCCGGAGCGGGCCGCCCGCCGGGCGCTCCGGGCGTTCAAGAATAAAAGAATGGTCTGCGTTCCCGGATTCTTGAACAAGCTGGCCGTCTTTTCCCAGCGGGTCGCGAGCCGGGCCCGCGTTCTCCGGACCACCGAGCGGATTTACTCCCCCAAAAACGTCAGGGCCGGGAGGCGGCCGGCTTCTTCAGGGACTCGGGGAGAAAGAGAGCCAGGCCGAAGGAACCGATGATCATGACGGTCAAGGCCGCCAGCGATCCGGTCATCGATCCCGTCGCCTTCGATTTGAACGCGTCCATGGCCAGGATGAAAAGAATGCCCGAAACCTGTCCCATGAGAAGGAGAACCGTGTTGGACGCTCCTTCCGGAATCGGGCGGGTGATCTCGGCCGCGTACTGAAAACCGATCGGTCCCGCGCTCAGGAGAAAGAATCCGAAGACGAACCCGGCGGCCAGGAGGACCGGGAGGCTCGTGGTGAAGGTCATTCCGATGAGCCCCGGAATCAACCCGGCCAGGGCGATGAGGATGAATGGCTTCCGGCGGGCGATCTTGTCGGAAAGGACGGGCATGACGATCGCCCCGATGATCCCCCCCAAAAGCATGAGGCCGCCCAGCCAGCCGGCCTGGGAAATCGTGAATCCGCGGGGCCGGACGATATCTTCGATCCAGGTCGAGACGGCGTTGAACAGGCCGAGGCCGACAAAAAAGATGGTCATCAAAAACAGAACGTCCCGGCGCCGGAACATGGTCTTCAAGCCTTCGAACACCAGGATCCGCTCCCCGGGGGCGCCCGGTTCGGGCGGAACGGGCGGATGTTCGCGGGCGATCCAGAGGAAGACGAAGGCGGCCAGGGCCGCGGCCAAGCCGTAAATCCAGAGCATTTCTTCGAAGCCGACGCGGAGGACGAGGGCGGGAGTCAGGATCATCGCGACCAGCGGACCGAGGTAGAGGGCCAGCGTCCCGAGACCCGTGGCCGTCGCCCGCTCCCGGACGGGGAACCACCGGGAAGCGATCGTCGTCGTCGCCCCGATGATGAAAGGCTGGGCGGCGGCCAGGCCGACCTGGGAGATGAAAACCAGGGTGAAATTCGAAGCGAAAATGCCCCGGGCGAGCCCGAAAACCGCCGTCATGACCGCCCCCAGGCCGACCGACGCCCGGAAGCCCTTCTTGTCGATCAACCAGGCGGCCGGATAGAACATGGGAATGTAAACCACCATGAAGCACATGGAGAGAAGCCCGATCATCAGGTCGGAGGTGTGATAGAAGGCGGCCGCCGTCCCGGTGACCGGGGCGAAGGTGATCCAGAGCACCTCGCATACGCCGGCGATCAAGACATATGCGGCCAAAACCAGCCAGCGGTACCCGTATGCTTTCCCCGTCGATGCGTCCACGAGTTTCTCCTCTTTTCTTGCAGATGATGGGAAACTCTAACATTTAGGGGCGGATCTCTCAACCCCGTCATTATAAATGTCACGCAAACATTGAAAGCGGGCTGAGTCTGAATGGAGGGGCAGGCCGCAACATGTCCAGGATGCCCGGGTTCGTGATCCCCTGCCGTGATGGATCGAAGGGGAGATTCGCGGAATGGTCTGATTATATAAATAAGAGCTGAGCGTGAGTCTCCTCAAGGGGAACGCGGCCGCGGTCAGAGAAGCCGGGAAAGGATTGCGTTGGAGATGAGAAGCTTGTCCTTCGGAATGCGGAGGATCCCGCTCGAAAGGACGATCAGCCCGTCCCGCCCGAGGCTTTCGATCGCCGGCCGGAGCCGCTCGTCCGGACGAAAGCCGAATCTCCCGGCGAACGACTCGAGATCGATTCCCTCGACGAGGCGGAGGCCGGCGGCCAGGGCTTCGCGGGCGGCCGATTCCGGATCCAGCTCGACGATTTCGGCCGGGGGGACGGCCCCGGCCGCCGTCCCCGCCCGCCATTCCTCGAAGCCGGCCGCGTTGCTCCAGCGCTTGGCTCCGATATGGGAGGCGGCCGACGGCCCCAGCCCGAGAAACGGCTCATAGCGCCAGTACTTGAAGTTGTGGCGGCATTCTTTTCCGGGAAGGGCGAAACTGGAAATCTCGTACCGGCGCAGGCCCGTCTCCGCCAACGCATCGGCCGCGCGCTCAAAGGCGTCGACGGCCGCGTCTTCATCCACGGGATGCTCCCGCAGGACCTTCTCCAACGGCAGGCCTTCGACGTTTTCAAGGAAATAGAGGGAGACATGGTCGGGCCGGAGAAGCCGGACGGCGTCCAGGGTCCGGTCCCAGGAACGCGGCGTTTCGCCCGGCACGCCGGCCATCAAGTCCAGGCTGAGGGAATCAAAGCCGGCGTCCCGGGCCCGCCGGACGAACGAAACGGTCCGGTCGGCGGACGCCGGGCGGCCGAGAACGCGGAGGACGCCGTCGTCGAAGGACTGGGCGCCGACGCTTAAGCGGGTGACGCCGGCCCGGATCCATCCGCGGAACCGGGCCGAATCGCTCCTCTCCTCGTTTTCCGGACCGGAGGGATTGGCTTCCAGGGTGAATTCAAGCGGCTGCAAGGGAAGCCGCCCGGCCAGGTCGTCCTTGAGACGGGCGACGTCGCCGGGATCGGCCAAGGACGGCGTTCCCCCGCCCAGATAGAGCGTGTCGAAGACGAGCGGCGTCTCGTGAACCGCCGAGCCCGCGACGGACCGGCCGGAGCGGAACAAGGCCGCTTCCGCGGCGATTCCTTTCCGCCAGGCTTCCACCCGGGGCCGGATTCCGGCCGTCTCCGCCGGGAGGCTGTAAAAATGGCAGTACGGACACTTCCGGCGGCAGAAGGGGAAATGGACATAGAGCCCGGCGGCCGCGGGCTTCACGCCGTGACGATTTCGAGAATTTCGTCCGGGGAATCGACAATGTAAGTGGGGTCATGGTCGGCCAGGAATTCCCGATGCTGGAAGCCCCAGCTGACGGCGATGACCGGAACGCGGGCTTTCCGGCAGGCCTCGATATCCCGGGCCTCATCGCCGACGTACATGACCTCTTCCCTCCCGACGTCCTCCTCCTTCATGACGTGCCGGAGGGCGCGCGTCTTTCCGAACAGATTTTTCTCGGAGTGGATGAAATCGAACACCTCCAACTCGCGGGCTTGGAGGAATTTTTCGACGTTCTCCGTCGAATTGGACGTCAGGATGCCCAACCGCACGCCGAGCGCTTTAAGCTCCAGGAGAACCTCCCGGATGCCGGGGAAAAGCCCCAGCTTGTCGATTTCCCTCCCGAGCTCCTTTTGATAGTGCAGAAGGAGATACGGCAGCTTGGCCAGCGGGATCCGGTGCCGCCTGAGGATTTCCCGGCTCGACATGCCGCGCATGGCCTCGATCTCCGTTCGATCGAGCGGGGGAATCCCCAGGTCTTCATTGTACTTGTTGGCCAGGCGGACAATGGCCGCCAGCGTGTCGGCGATGGTGCCGTCGAAATCGAAAATGAGGGTTAGAGCTTTCCGCCGGGACGCCTTCGTCCCTTCTTCCCGGCGTCTGGCCATGTCCTTGGTCATCGGGATCTCTTTAGATTTCAATCATAAGAGCCGATTTTCTTTTTGTCAACCTTCGATCGTCTCTCTGACGAATCGCGCGGCGAGAACGAGAAGACGCGCCGACGGCGGGTTTTTCCCCTCGAATTTGACTTGAGTCCGCGCCATCCACTATAAGGGAGAAATCATGACGCGGCGGACGAGCGGAACAACCTGGGGGATTTTCCTTTTCTGGGGCGCCGCCCTGGTCTTGAGCTTTCTTAATCTTTCCGGGGATCTGATGAACGACGACGAGGGGACCTACCTTTACGCCGCCTGGCGGACCGGGCTCGGCGAAGTCCCCTATCGCGATTTCTCCCTTGTCCAGGCGCCGCTCGGCTTTTATCTGGGCGCCGCGGTTTTTAAGCTCTTCGGACCCGCCGTCTGGCCCGCCCGGGCTCTCTCCGTGCTCTTCCTGCTCGGCGCCGCCTTCCTTGTTTTCGAGTCCGCCCGCCGATTTCTAAAATTGAAAGCCGGCTTCGCCCTCGCCGCCGCCGGCGTTTTTCTCTTCAACAAGCATGTCTTTTTCCTCGGCCGCGCCTTCATGCCCGACGTCCCGATGATCTTTTTCGGCACGGCCGCGCTTTTCTTCGCTCTGCGGGCGGAAAGCTCCGGCCCGGACGGCGGCCGCGCGTCAAAGGCGGCCCTGCTTGCCGGAGTGATGGCCGGCTTTTCCGCCCTGGCCAAGATCAACGGCGTTCTGATTTTCGCCGGATACCCGGCGTTTCTTTTCCTCGAGGCCGTTCGGCGGCGGAAACCCTGGAAAACGGCGGCCTCCCGGGCCGCCTTGGCCGCCGCGGGATTCGCGGCCTCGTTCGCCGTTCCGTTCGGTTTTTTTCTCGCCTTCGTTCCCGGAACGTTCGACTCCGTGGTCGGCTTTCACGCCGCCAAGGAGTCCGCCGCCTCCGTCCCTTTTATTTTTCAAGCCGGCCGCCGTATCGCCCACTTGATCGGAAACCACAACTACGGCCTCGCCGCCGGCGCCCTGGCCGCGCTCCTGGCCGGACGAGCCGGAGCGGAGGAGAACGCCGCGGGCCTCCGCCGGATCCGCGCCCTTCTCTGGACGTCCGCCGCGGCGGTCCTGGCCCTCATCTTCGTCCCCGGCGATTTTTTCATCCGGTACGCCGTTTTCGCTTTCGTCCCCCTGGCCCTGCTCTTCGGCGCGGGGGGCGAAGCGCTGGCTGGGGGGAAAACCGCCGGCCGAAGGATCACCCTCGGTTTCGTCGCCGCCCTGACGCTGCTCTGCCTCGGCCCGACCCTGAGCCCGAAAAAGATCCTGGCCCGGGACGAGGGGACGCGGGCGGCGGCCGCCATCATCCGGCAAAACACGAAGCCGGCGGATTACGTCTTCGGCGACGATCCGTTTCTCAACTTCCTCGCCCGGCGGCCCTGCCCGCCGGACTTGGTCGACGTCTCGGAAGCCATGATCGAGGCCGGCCGGATCACGGCCGCCGAAGTCGCCGAGGACTGCGACCTTTTCAATGTCAAGATGGTCTTCGTGGAAACGGGGGCCTCCGCCCATCACCTGGTCAAGCTGAAGGATTACGCCGCGTTTCGCGGCTACCTGAGCCGCCGGTTCCGTCCGGCGGCCGCGATCCGGCGCGAGTTCCTCAACGTCGAGTTCTTCGTCCGCTGATCGGCGAAGCCTCCCTGAAGGCCGCCCTCCCTCCCATTCTTCGTCGCGTTTCTTCGAAAAGGAAACGCAAGCCCCCGCTTTTGATTCGCCGTTTTCTTCGTCTTTCTTCGCCTTCCGGCCGCCTCGGCCGTTTGAGCCTTCCTTCGATCCGCGGCTGTCCCGGACCTCTTCCCCCGCTTGTCTTGGCCGTCGAAGCCCGCCTTCACGGCGGTCCCGGCTCTCCCTCATGACGCAACGCCGCCGGAGATCGCGGCCCCGGGCATCCTGTAAAGGCTTCTGAAGCTTTACGGACAAGCGAGAGCCTCGCGCAAGCTTCAGGTTTTGAAATCATCCCCCCTCCGAGCTGTCCGCTTTTCACGTTTGCGGGACTGGCGGAATTCAGGGTGAAAAGGCTCGGATCCATGGCAACACGTGGAGTGAGACGGTGTCACCAGGTCTTTCCGGGGATCAACGGCCAAGGGCTCCTTGATCCCCGGGTCCGAGCACATCCGATCGTTGCTGCTGGAAATGCGCCTCCCATACAAAAGCATTTTCCCTGTCGTGGGCTTAGACAAGGGGTTGAGTGCGGCGCCCCTGAATGATAACATCCTTACGTCTAATTCAACCGCGTCTCGAGGCGACCATGCGTTACATCGGCACTCACGCCAATCATCCCTTCGCCTCCGCGTCCGAGGCCGTCCTCCTGGGGATGGTCCCGCGGGGCGGGCTGTTCGTTCCGGAGTTCATCCCCCGGCTGGAAGCGGACACGCTGACCGCTCCCGACTATCTTGAGACGGCCCGGAGGATCATGGCCGCGTACTTTACGGATTTCGAGCCGCCCGTCCTCGACGGCTGCCTGCGGCGGGCGTACAACCCGGACAACTTCCACACGCCCGACGTCGTCGCTCTCCGGCCGCTCGGCCGGCGCCGCTTCCTCCTCGAGCTCTTCCACGGGCCGACGGCCGCGTTCAAGGACGTCGCCCTTCAGTTGATGCCCCACCTGACCTCCACGGCCAAATCCCTGACCGGGGATCAAACCCACACCTTGATCCTGGTCGCCACGTCCGGCGACACCGGCAAGGCCGCCCTGGAGGGCTACAAGAACGCCGACGGCATTTCCATCGTCGTGTTTTATCCGGACGGCGGCGTGAGCGAGGTTCAGCGCCTCCAGATGGTCACCACCGACGGCCGGAACACCCGGGTCTTCGCCGTCCGGGGCAACTTCGACGACTGCCAAACCGGAGTCAAGGCCCTTTTCCTCGACGCCAACTTGCGCGACTACCTGGCCGGGCTGAATATCAAGCTCTCGACGGGCAATTCCATCAACTGGGGCCGGCTGGCCCCCCAGATCGTCTACTACGTCCGGGCTTACGCCCTGCTCGCCGCCGGCGGCGAAATCAAAACGGGCGACGAGGTCGACATCTGCGTCCCGACCGGCAACTTCGGCAACATCCTGGCCGCCTGGTATGCCCGGGCCATGGGTCTTCCCGTCCGCAAGCTCTTCTGCGCCTCCAACAAAAACAACATCCTGACGGACTTTTTCCAAACCGGAGTCTACGACACTCACCGCGAATTTTTCCGGACGTCGTCGCCCTCGATGGACATCTTGATCTCCTCCAATCTCGAACGGTTTCTGTTCGAAATCGCCGGCCGGGACGCGGAGAAGATCAAGCCCTGGTTCCTCGACCGCTTCCGGACGGGCCGGTTCGAGATCGATGCCGAAACAAAGAAAAAAATCGACGCGTTCGTCGTCTCCGGCTGGGCCGACGAGCCCCGGGTCTTCGCCGAAATCAAGACGGTCCACGAGGAGACCGGGATCATCATCGACACCCACACCGCCGTCGCCTCGGCCGTCTCCCGCGATGTCGGCCCCGCCGACGGGCCGGCGACCATCATCGCCTCGACCGCCAGCCCGTTCAAGTTCGCCCGGGACGTCCTGGGCGCCGTCACCGGGCAAGCCGAGCCGGACGAGTTCCGGGCGATCGACCGCCTGAGCGAGCTGGCCGGCCGGCCGGCCCATCGGGCCGTCCGGGGGCTGCGGGAGCGGCCCGTCCTCCACGAGGGCGTGCTTCCGATTTCCCAGATGCGCGAAGCCGTCATCGGCTTCGCCGAACGCGTCCGGAATCGGGGCTGAGGGGGGAATGACGGTGAAGCACATCATCCTCGTCGGCGACGGAATGGCCGACGATCCCCATCCCGCCCTCGGAGGAAAAACGCCCTTGGAAGCGGCGGCCACGCCGAACATGGACCGGATCGCCGCCCGCGGCCGCGTCGGCCGCGTCCTCACCGTTCCAGCCGGCTTCCCGCCCGGAAGCGACGTGGCCAACCTATCGCTCCTGGGGTACGACGCCGCGGCCCACTACCAGGGACGGGGGCCGATCGAAGCCGCCAGCATCGGGGCCGCCCTGGACCCGGACGATACGGCTTTCCGGTGCAACATCGTCACCCTGGGCGACGGGCTCATGGCCGATTATTCGGCCGGCCACATCACGACCGCGGAATCGCGCCCCATGATCGAGGAGCTCCAGGCCGCCCTGGGAACGGACCGCGTCCGTTTCGTCCCGGGAATCAGCTACCGGCACCTGCTGATCATCCGCGATTTTCCGGCGGGCCTGGACTGCACGCCGCCGCACGACATTTCCGGCCGGGAATGGGCCTCCCACCTGCCGAAGGGCCCGGGCCGGGAGCTGATCCTCGACCTGATGGAGAAAGCCCGTCCCGTCTTGGCGGCCAACGCGGCCAACCGGAAGCGGGCGACGCCGGCCACCGACATCTGGCCCTGGGGCCAGGGCCGGGCGATGCGTCTGCCGACGCTGGACCGGCGCTTCGGATTGAAGGGATCGGTCATCTCGGCCGTGGATCTCGTCCGAGGGCTGGGCGTGCTGGCCGGCCTCGCGGTCCGTCCGGTCGAGGGCGCGACCGGCTATCTCGGGACGAATTACGCGGGCAAGGTCGCGGCCGCCAAGGAAGCCTTGGCCGGCGAGGATTTCGTTTATCTCCATGTCGAAGCGCCCGACGAAACCAGCCACGAGGGCGAGCTCGCGAAGAAAATACAGGCCATCGAGGAATTCGACCGGCACATCGTCGGCGAAATCCTGGGCTGGGCGGAGAGCAAGCCCGGCGTCCGGATCCTCGTCGCTCCGGATCACGCGACCAAGCTGGCGACGAAGACCCACGCCGCCGATCCGGTTCCTTACGCCGTCTGCGGCCCGGGCGTCGCCCGGGACGGCGGATCCGTTTACCATGAACGGGCCGCGGAAAGCGCCCCCCTCGAGGCGGCCGTCGGGCTGTTTGAGCGCTTCATCCGCGGAACCTTTGAATAGGGGATGCGGCTCGCGAGGGCGGGCGCGCTCAACCCTTTTCATTCGTTCAGCTCTTGACAAGACGTCCCTTTCCAACCCATCCTTCCCTCTATGAAGCGTTCGGGGAGGGCTCCGCTTGCGCCGGTCGTCTTTTTTTTCGCAAGCGTCCTCTGTCTTTCCGCCGGGCCGCTTTTATCCCAGGAAACGGATTTCCGCGGCCTGGTCTCCGGAGAGCTGGCCATTCCCTTCGAAAGCGGCCGACGCGTCCCTCTGCGCGTCCGCTACCTCCCGCAGTTTTCCCTCAAAACGCCCGTCTCGGCGTCTTGGAATTTCGACATCGAGGCGTCGGTCAACGCCTCGCTCACGCTCGACGCCGCCTCGGGCTGGGGCTCGCGAAAAGGCGACCTGGCCCTCTACCGGCTTTGGGCCCGCCTCACGACGGCCCGGTTCGAGGCCCGGCTCGGCCTCCAGAAGATCGAGTTCGGCTCGGCCCGCCTCCTCCGTCCTCTCATGTGGTTCGACCGGCTCGACCCCAACGATCCGCTCCAACTGACCGACGGGGTGACCGGCCTCCTCCTGAAGTACACGTTTCAAAGCAACGTTTCCGTCTGGGCCTGGGGATTGACGGGCAACAATGACCGCAAGGGCTGGGAATCCTTTCCGACCCGGGCCGGCACGATCGAGTGCGGCGGCCGGGCCCAGGTTCCCGCCCTCGGCGGGGAGCTGGCCGTGACCTTTCACCGCCGGAGCCTGGACGCCTTCCGCGGGCCTCTTCCTCTTGCTTCGGACGAGCGTTCCGGCGTCCCGGAAAGCCGGTTGGGGCTGGACGGCTATTGGGATCTCGGCCCCGGCCTTTGGTTCGAAGCGGTCTTCACCAAGCAGGATTTCCAGGCCTTCCCCTTCCGCCATCAAAAAGCCGTCAACCTCGGGGTGGAGAACACGTTCGGCCTGGGGAACGGCCTCACCGTCCTGGCCGAGCATCTCGTCTTTCAATCGTCCCCCCGGTTCTGGGAGCGGGGGACGAGCCGCTCCCTGAGCGCCCTTTCCCTCGATTACCCTCTGGGTCTTCTCGACCGCCTCCGGGTCATGGTTTTCCGCGACTGGACGGGCCGGGACTGGTACCGTCTCCTGACCTGGCAAAGAACATACGACCGGCTCAGCTTGAACGTCATCGTTTTCTGGAATCCCGATTCGTACGGGCTTTACGGAGATCCGGCCGCCGTGAATCTCTTCGGCGGCCGCGGCGTCTATCTCATGGTCGCCTGGAATCACTGAAGGAGAGGATGTCATGGAGAACAGCGTTTTGATCCGGACGGTGAACTTGACCAAGATCTACCCTTCGGGGGAACAGCCGATCACCGCCCTCCGGGACGTCAATCTCGTCTTTCAGGCCGGCGAATTCGCCGGGCTCGTCGGGCCGAGCGGCTCGGGCAAGACCACCCTCCTCAACATCGTCGGGTCGCTCGACGTCCCGACATCGGGAAGCGTCGAGGTCCTGGGGGAAAAAATCGAGACGCTCTCGCACAAGAAGGCCGCCCGGCTCCGCAACCGCCACATCGGCTTCATCTTCCAAACATTCAACTTGCTGCCGGTCTACACGGTCTATGAAAACGTCGAGTTTCCCCTGCTTCTTCTCGGGATGACGGCGGCGGCCCGGCGCAAGGCCGTGCGGGACGCCCTGGCCTGGGTCGGCCTGTCCGACCGGGAGCGTTCGCGGCCGGCCCAATTGTCCGGCGGGCAGAGCCAGCGGGTCGCCATCGCCCGAGCCGTCGTCAAGAAGCCCGACCTCGTCCTGGCCGACGAGCCCACGGCCAACCTGGACGCGGATAATTCCCATCACATCCTCCACACCATGGAGGACATCAACCGCGATCTCGGGACGACGTTCCTGTTTTCGACGCACGACGCGAAGGTTATCGCCCATCTGCGCCGGAAAATCACCCTCGTCGACGGCCGGGTGGCCGCCGACGAAGCCCGGACGACATGAGGAGGCGGCCATGATCATCCCCAAGCTCGCCTTCCGCAACCTCATCGGCAACAGGGCGAAAACCTGGCTCAACGCCCTGGTTCTCTCGTTTTCCTTCGTGGCCATCATCTGGGGCCAAAGCCTGTTCGAGGGGATGGACCGGGAAATGTCCAAGGTCACCATCGACCAGGAGGCCGGCGGCGGCCAGTATTGGGCCGGCGCCTATGACCCGTACGACCCGGCGACGATCGACGACGCGCCGGCGGCGATCCCGGCCGATTTGGCCGCCGAAGCGGCGGCCGGCCGGGCCGCCCCCATCCTGATCGTCTCCGCGACGATCTATCCCAAGGGCCGGATGTTCCCCGCCCTGCTCAAGGGCGTCGACCCGGACCAAGCCGTTCTCAAGCTGCCCTTCGACCGCCTTCTCGGCGGCGACGGCGAAATCCCCGGCTTGATCGGCGCCCGGACGGCGAAAAGCACGGGCTTGGCCAAGGGGGACACCGTGACCGTCCGCTGGCGGGACGCCTCCGGGACGTTCGACGCGGCCGACGTCGTCGTCGTCGATGTCTTCCAAACCCAAGTCCAGACCGTCGATTCCGGGCTGATCTGGGTGCCGCTCGAGACCCTCCAGGCCATGACCGGCCGGCCGGGCCGGGCGACGGTCGTCACCGTCCCCGTCGGGTCCGCGCCTCGATCCTATCCCGGCTGGGGCTTCCAGGGTTACGACGTTCTCCTCAAGGATATCAAGAGCTTCGTTCAAGCGAAATCGCTCGGCTTTTCGATTTTTTACGTCACCCTGATGGCCCTGGCCCTGCTGGCGATTTTCAACACCCAGATCTTGTCCATCTGGCACCGCCGCCGGGAGATCGGGATGCTGATCGCCCTGGGCATGCCGCGCGGCCGGGTCATCGCCCTCTTCACCCTGGAGGGGGCGCTCCTTTCGATCCTGGCGGCCGCGGTCGGGGCGGTCTACGGCCTGCCCCTCCTGATTTACATGTCCAAACACGGCTGGGTCCTGCCGGCCGGGCAGGCCGACAGCTTCGGCTTGGCTCTCGACAAAGCGTTGTATCCCGCCTACAGCACCGGGCTGGTCTTCGGCACGATTCTCCTCGTGCTGGCCGCGACCACCATCGTCAGCTTCCTTCCGACGCGGAAAATCGTCACCCTTAAACCGACCGACGCCCTGAAGGGGAAATGGTCATGATCCGCTTTCTGTTCAAAGGGCTTCTCCGGGACCGTTCACGGACTTTGCTTCCCTTCCTGACCGTGGCGATCGGGGTTTTGCTCACCGTCTTTCTCGAGTGTTACATCACCGGCGCGGAACACCAAATCATCGATTTCAACGCCGATCTGCTGACGGGCCAGGTGAAGGTCATGACGAAGGGCTACGCGGCCGAACCGGATTCCCTCCCCAACGACCTCTCGCTGGACGGCGTCGGAACGCTTCTCAGCGAATTGGGAACGGACTTTCCCAATATGGCTTGGACCCCTCGGATCCGTTTCGGCGGCCTTCTGGACGTCCCGGATGAAGCCGGAGAGACGAAAGCCCAGGGAACGGTCCTGGGAACGGCCGCCGACATCCTCACGCCGGGGAGCGCCGAGATCCGGCGCCTGGGCTTGGAGAACACGGTCGTCCGGGGCCGTCTGCCGGAGAAGCGAGGCGAGATTTTGATCGGCGAAATCCTGGCCGACCGCCTCAAGCTCCAGCCCGGGGGAACGGCGACGTTGATCGGCTCGACGATGAACGGAGCCATGGCCACGGCCAATTACACGGTCAGCGGAATCGTCCGCTACGGCGTCCGGGCCCTGGACCGGACGGGGCTGGTGATGGACCTGGCCGACGCCCAGGCGGTCCTCGACATGGAGGACGCGGCCGGGGAAATCCTGGGCTGGCGG